>OGIZ01000096.1_pt1 | contig 80068 bp, 60 predicted proteins | sample 1571911 | NCBI WGS metagenome assembly OGIZ01 (sample SAMEA2582108, study PRJEB24529) | metagenome | biome: Human gut stool | place: China | collected 2011 | reverse complement strand
ATCGGATTAAAATAATCCCCATCTTTTTTTTAAACCATATCTTTTCAAATTCTATTAAATCTTTTTCATTTAATTCTCCTCTTTGTAAATATTTTTTTTATTATACCATATTCATTGAAATACAAAAAACCACAAGAAATGAGGGGAGAGACTTGTGGTTTTTCTATCTACATATTCATTTTATTAGGGAGGGGTTTATCTATGTTCCCTTATATGTTTTAAGTATATAGTAGAAAAATGAATATAAAATGAATTTACCCTATTTTTTAAAAATTTTTTTACTCATCTATCTCAACTTTAAGTTTTATGTACATATCAGAGTTCTCATTTTTCTTAGTAGTATTTTTAAAAAAGAAACTTATTATAGGAATATCTCCTAAAATTGGAATTTTACTTTCTATATTTTGTTGTATAGATTTTTTTAATCCTCCTAGTAAAATTGTATCTCCATTTTTAACTCTAACCTTTGTTGTTAAACCTCTACCAACCTTAGAACCCCCTTCTGAATTATATGTTCCAGAATTTATATCTTTCAAATTTAAAACATTTTTCTTAAACTTAAAATCACTTAATTCTAAACTAATTTCTAGAATTATATAATCATTATCTTTAATAAAAGGTTTAACTTTCATTATTAAACCTGCTTCCTTAAAAATAGGTTCACTATATCTATCCTTTTTATCCTCTCTATGAGTTTTAATTCCAACAACAACTTCTTCTGTTACTTTAAATTCTCCTTCCTCTCCACTTGCTATCATAAGAGTAGGAACTGAACTTACAACTAAATCATTGGTTGCTTCCAATAAATTTATTCCTGTACTCAATACATCACTTTTATTATGGAATTGTCTTACTATATTCACAGTGCTTCCCACACCATTTACTCCTGCCTTATTCAAAATCATTGCTGTCAGACTATTTCTTTCTTGACTTTCAACATTTTGCTTATATACCCAGTCAAAGCCCAGTTCTTCAAATAAATTATTTGAGATATCTAAAATTTGAGAAGTTATTTTTACTTGTTTAGGATTTTTATCTATATCTTCTATTATAGATATAGCATTCTCTAAAATATCCCTTTCTGCACTTACAACCAATTTATTTACTTTACTTAAAGTACTCACCTTTATATTCTCCCCAAAAGTTTCATGTAAAATTTTTGAAACTTCCTCTGGTGAAACATTGAATAGAGAAAAAGTTTTAGTATAGTAAAATTTCCCATCTATTTCATAGAAGTTTGAATTTGATAAATCATCAGAAATATCTTTATTCTCATAATTATTTTGATTTTCTTTTAAATCAACATTTAATACATTTATTGATTTTACAGTATCTATTATTTCCCCTCTTTCTTCATATCCTTTCTTTGAAATTTTACAGACATATACATCTCTAGGTATATTATCAATAATAAAATTTCCACTGTTATCTGTGTAAACTACTTTATTCAAATCTTTTAATTCTATCTTTGCATTTTTTAAAGCTATATTATTTGAAGTTATCTTACCTATAATTTTAGCTTTTTTAGTGTTTTTCTCACTTTGTAACATAAAAATTGTAGTATTATTTTCTTTTTTTATTGATAAATCATAGCTTTCAGCAAGAAATTGTAAAACTGAGTTTACATCTTCTCCCTTGTTGAAATATGTATCTATCACAATATCTTTGGCTTCCTTAGAACAAATTAAATTCTTCCCTGTTTCCTTAGATAAAACTGCTAAAACTTCGTGTAAAGGCATATCTATAATGTCTATATCACGATTTAAAGCAGAGGGAAATATAAAGGTATTTAAAATTAAAAATATGATTAAAATAAATTTTTTCATCTATTCTCACCTTTTTTATAGTTTTTTAATAAATAATAAATTAACATATATAGAAAATTAATAAGTTTTTAAAATAAAATTAACATTTATTTGGTATTAATGAGAAAAATCATTTTTAAAATATAAATTTTGGTGTAATATATAAGAAAAGTAACGTAACTGTAAACATAGGAGGAAAGAGTATGATAAAGAGTATTGATAATATAGAGTTAAAGAAGGATTTAGCATATAACTTAATAAGTGATTTTGAGAATGAAGTTTACAATAAAAATATTATTGAGAGAATTATAAAGAAAATAGAGCAAATTCCCTTTTATGCATATCTAGAAAAGGGGAAGGAAATAGGATTTCTTTCAATGAAATCTTTAACTGAAGAATCAGCAGATATTTATTTTATAAAAATGTTAGATGAATATAAAGATAAGGGTTTTGAAGAAGAACTTATAAATAATGTAGCCTCATTTTATAAGGAAAAAGGTTATAAGCTTTTAAGAGTTAAGATATTAGCAGATGGTAAACATGATAAATTAATAAATTTTTATAGGTCAGTTGGGTTCTTCAAGTTAGAAGAAAGGGTAGAATCAGGAGATATAGAAAATAAAGTTTTGGTTATGATAAGACCTTTAATATAGAAATTACGAATAAGCGTAGATTAGTAATAGTGCTAATTTACGCTTATTTTTTGTTTATTAACATATAATTTCTAATAAGTTAAATAATTTAATGAAGTTTAGTTATTTTATTTTGAGAATATTGCAGTACACCATTCATTTGTTTGGAATTTTTTATTTAATTTAAAGCCTTTATTCTCAACCTTTTCTTTAACCCAATCAAAGCTCCACTCAACTAAGCCTGAAACTAGAAGCTTTCCTGTCTTTTCTATGTGTTCTTCAATAAAATCCATAAACATTGCAGTTTCTTCTCCTCCAATATTTATAAATATCCAATCAAATTTTTCATCTAATTTATAATCTTCATGAAGAACATTTCCAACTACTACTTCTATATTTTCTAGTTCATTTAAAGAAGCATTTAAAAGAACTTCATCTTCCACATCTCTTATATCTACTGCTACTATTTTTGAAGCACCTTTTACTCCAGCAGCTATAGAAAGTATTCCAGAACCTGTTCCTAAATCAAGAAGAGATTTTCCTTCAAAATCTTCTTCAACTATGAATTTTAATATATCTTGAGTAGTTTCATGTAATCCAGTTCCAAAGGCACCTTGAGGAGTAAAGAAAATTTCTTTTTTATTTTCAAAGTTATCAGTTGGGGCACATAAAACCCATTGATCATTTAAATGAATTGGGTCAATATAAAATTCTTCAAATTCATTTTTAACTTCATCTATTGAAGAAGGAGTTTCTTTAAGTAATGAAGAAACTTGAGATTTAAAGTTTTCAAAGTCTTCTAGATTACCATCAAAGGCTACTTTTAAATCAACAATAACATTTTCCTTTTCTTTATAGCCATATCCAAACATATCTGTTGTTATGTCTAGTGGGGACTCATAATAAACATTGAATATATCATTGATTTGAAGTAATTCTATTTTTTCATCAACAAGTTCCTTTGGCATTTTATAAGTAATTATAAACATATATATGTATCTCCTTATATTAAGTTTTAATTATGTATAAGAAGATTATAGCATATTAGAATTAGTGAGGAGTTTTATTTAAGATTAAGTTTTCAATAAAATAAATATTTACTTTTATAAAGGGACTAATATTAAAATATATTTTGAAGAAAATAAGAAAAGGGAGAGAAAAATTTTAACTGTTTGAGATATTTATAGAAAAAGATTACAATGAAAATATATAGGTTAAATTATTATAGAATTTTAACTCGGAGGAATTTTAATGAAAAAAAATGCGGCTCAAAGGGAGTATAAAAAATTATCAGGTCAAATAAATCAAATAGAAAACATAGTAAGACATTCAAAAGCAGGAGCACTTTTTGAACATGAATCAACCTTAAGAAAAAAAATATTGCAATTAAAAGAGATGAAAGATCAAGGGTTAAAAGGATATGAATCTCTTTATGATAGATATGAAGAATTATTAGAAGCGGTAGGAAAGAGAATTCTAGAGAATTATAATAAGAAAAATGATACTAATTTTGATTTTTATGAAGTCTTAAGAAACAATTATAATGTATTTCTTAATTCAGGAATTATGACTCTTCTTGTAAAACATCATATTCCAGAGTTAATATCTAAGGAATTTGATGAGAAGTTTCCAGCAAATCCAAAGGATGAATATCTTCATACAAGAAGGCTTAAAAGAAAGTTCTATCTGCATTTAGGAGAAACGAATACTGGAAAAACCTATACTGCTATGCAGAGACTTAAAGAGGTTAGAAAAGGAGTATATTTATCTCCTCTTAGAATTTTAGCCTTAGAAAACTTTGAAAGATTAAATAATGAGGGTGTTAAATGTAATCTTCTTACTGGAGAAGAAGAAATATTATTTGAAGATGCAACACATGTATCATGCACCATAGAAAAAGCTAATATACATGAAAGATATGATGTGGCAGTTATAGATGAAATTCAAATGATAGATGATTCACAAAGAGGGTATGCTTGGACTAGAGCTTTACTTGGTTTATATTGTACTGAAATACATATATGTGGAGCCTTTAATGCTAAGAATATATTAAAAGAAATTATAGAAGATTGTGGAGATGACTATGAGATTATAGAATATCATAGAGATATTCCACTTATTGTAGAAGATGAAAGTTTTCATCCTAAAAATGTTCAAGAGGGAGATGCCTTAGTTTTATTTTCAAAGAAAAAAGTTCTTCAAATGGCTGAGCAATATTCACAGATGGGAATTAAATGCTCCATAATCTATGGAGATTTACCCCCAGAGGTTAGAAAAAAACAGTATGAAGAATTTATAACGGGAAAAAATAAAATTTTAATAACAACTGATGCCATTGGAATGGGAGTTAATCTTCCTATAAAGAGAATTATTTTCTTATCAATAAGCAAATTTGATGGAGAGCAAATGAGAGAGTTAACTTCTCAGGAGGTTAAACAGATTGCAGGAAGAGCAGGAAGAAAAGGCATATATGATACTGGATATGTAGCTACTTATAGAGATAACAAAGAATTTATTGAAGAGAGATTAGAGGAAGAGGATATTAGTATAAAAAGAGCAGTTTTAGGACCTTCAGATGCAATATTAGAAATTGATAATCTTCCTTTAAATGAAAAATTAGCTTTATGGAGTACAAAGAAATGTGAAGTTCCATACTACAGAAAAATGGATATAAGTGAATATTTAATAATATTAGAAAGATTAAAATCATATAAACTTCTTGAAGAAATTCAATGGGAGCTTTTAAAAATTCCTTTTGATATATCTAAAGATGACTTAATGAATCAATTTTTAAATTTTGTTGATCAGCTATTTATAAATGATCAAGAAGAACTATTTAAACCTCAATGTTACTCAGGAACTTTATATGACTTAGAAACTTATTATCAAATGGTAAATATGTATTATTCTTTTAGCAAGAGATTTAATTTAAATTTTGACTTAGAGTGGATTGAAAATGAAAGGCTTACTGTAAGTGAAGAAATAAACAATATTCTTATGAGAATTTAATAGGTGATTTTATGAGAGTTTTAAATTTAAAAATAACTTTAAGAGCCTCTTGGGTACATTCTTTAAAAGAAAAAAGAATGGTGGTTAAGAGCATAGTTCAAAGATTAAAAAATAAATTTAATGTTTCTGTTGGAGAGGTTCATGAACAAGATATTCATCAGATTATAGTTATAGGAATTTCAGCAGTTTGTGGAGATCAAAAGCAAGTTGATTCAACCTTAGAGAATCTAATAGATTTTGTTGAAGAAAATACAGATGCAGAAATTATAAACATAGAAAGTGATAATTATATATTTAAATAAAGTTAAGAAACTAAATTTCAAACTTATAATATATGCTGAAAATGGAAAAGTATATTCCAAAACTATATAAGTATAAGGCTTTTAGGTGAGGGAAAACTAAAATAAAATAAACAAGAGTAGGAGGCGATCAGTATGAATCCATACGAAGCACCAGAAAATAACTATATTTTAGTTATGCCTGACGGAAGTGTAGTAGGCTTTGAAGAAAGTGATATGGCACAGGCATACATAAACAGATATTATCAAGAAAAAATCACTTCTTATTGTGATAAAGTAGATTATTCAGAATATGATATGACAGAGTGGAAATCAACAGAGAATATATGTACAGCTTTAGGAGCATATGAAGGTTTATGTATTTTATATAAGCTAGAAGACCTTATATCTAGTATTCAGCAATCATCAATATTTGAAGATGAAAAAAATGAATTAATAGCAAAATTAAGATGTAGAAATATAGATATAAATATAAATGATTATCAAATTGATGATATATTATCTAATATTGATGGAGTAATATATCAATAAAAGGATTAAAATTAAATTTAATAAAAGAGGCTTGTATCAAAAGCTAATAAAAAACTTACAAATAATATGAAGATAATGCTTTGTAAGTTTTTAAAATTTATTTGATACACGCCTTTTTTTTATTTTGGTAAAGAGTTGATAACAATTAAATTTGAAAAATATAGTAAAATTAATTTAACTATGTGGGTAGAGGAGAAAGAGATGGAAGAAAAGATTTTAATAATTGAGGATGAACCAGATATACAAAATATTTTAAGATACTCCTTTATGAAAGAAGGATTTAAAGTTAGATGTGTTGATAAAGGGAGACAGGGAATAGAGATCTTTAAAGATTTTAATCCTACTTTAGTGATTTTAGATTTGATGTTACCTGATATTAGTGGATTTGATGTTTGTAGAGAGTTAAATAAATTAAATGCAAATATTATAATGCTTACAGCTAGAGATGATATTGTGGACAAGGTTCTAGGACTAGAGTTAGGAGCAGATGATTATATAACTAAACCCTTTGATATAAGAGAATGTGTAGCAAGAGTAAAGGTTGCATTAAGGAGAAAAGATAAATTTTTAAAGGAAAGCAATAAAAGTACAGTTAAAGATGAATTCATAATTGGCTCTATTAAAATAAAAAGGCAGTCAAGAAAGGTTTATTTAAATGAAGAAGAGGTAAGATTGAAGCCAAAAGAAATAGAACTATTACTATATTTTTTAGATAATCCTAACATAGCCTTATCTAGAGATCAGATATTAGATGGGGTATGGGGAGATGAGTATTTTGGAGATTTTAGAACTGTTGATGTTCATGTAAGAAGATTGAGACAAAAGCTTAATAATGAAGAAATAATAGAAACTATTTTTGGATTAGGATATATGTTTAAAGGTGAAAAACATGAAAGTTAAACATAAATTCTCAGGAGGATTTTTAATAATATTTCTAATTGCCTTTATAATTTTAAATTGTTTTTTAGGTAAAGCTTTTATTAATTATCATGAAAATAAAATTAAAAATGAAATGGATTCTTTATATAAAAGTAGCTACAGTATTTTAAGGTTATATTTTCAAGTAAACAATTTGGAAGGAAATAAGGGTAATTTTAATAGATATATTCCTAAAATATCAAATGATATTAGTGAACAAGGAAAGTGCCAAATTGATGTTTTTAATGAAGCTTTAGAAAAGGAATATAGTTATTATTTAGATGATTTTTCTTTTGATTATGAAAAGGATGGGGGCTATGATGTTTTAAAAGAAGCAAATAAGAATAAGGCTGCATTAAACATTTATAGAGATGAAAATGCGGTTAAAGCATACTTAGCTTTTCCAGTTTATGTTGATGAGAGGTTTTTAGGAAATATACTTTTAAGTAAGGATTATTCAAAGGAACATTTAGAGTTAAGAGATTTAATGAGCAATATAAAATTCATTGTTTCAATAACGTTTTTACTTATATTAATTTTCACATATTTTCTTTTTGAGAGAATAATAAATCCTTTAAATTATATAAAAAATTCTTTTAAAAGAATTGGTGATGGTGACTTTAAAATAAACTTAAAAGTTAATTCAAAGGATGAAATAGGAGATTTAGCCTGTGGAGTAAATAAAATGGCAAATAAAATTGAGGAACAGATTGAAAAAATAAATGAAGAAAAGGAAAAGGTTTTAACATTAGAAAAAACTAGAACAGAGTTTTTTAACAATATTACTCATGAATTAAAAACTCCATTAACTAATATTTCAGGATATGCTCAAATTATGAGTGAAAAAGATTTTAATGATAATGATTTTAGAAAATTTGCTTTAGATAGAATAAACAAGGAAAGTAAAAGAATGCATGAACTTATAGTGAGTTTGATTGAAATTTCTAAAAACAAAAGCGACATAGAAGGTGGAGAAATAGAAAATGTAAACTTAAAAATATTAATAGAGGATTTATGTGAAGATTTTAAAGTTAAGGGAGATAAACAAGGGATATGCATTTCTAATAATTTAGAAGATATTGAGTTTATGTGTAGAGAAGACGAAATAAGGAGAATTATTATAAATATTTTAGATAATGCCATAAAGTATTCAATAAAGGATAGTGAAATAGAGATTAGTCTATTTAAAGATAAGGAAGAAAAGCATATAGAGATAGAGAATTTTAGTGATGAGATTAGTAGTGAGGGAGTAGAAAAAATATTTGAGCCATTTTATAGAGAGAATACTAAAAAATCTAGAGAGTTAGGGGGAAATGGCTTAGGGCTTTATATATGCTCAGAGCTAGTAAAAAAATATGGAGGAGATATTTCCTTTAATTATTCTAACGGTAAGGTAAAGGTTAGTATTATTTTTAAATAATTTATATATTTAATTTTGGAAATATTTTGGCAATAAGATTTAATTTTTTAGAAAAAACTCCTGTGTAAAATAAAAGCAAATATTAATTTTATAAGAAGATTTTGAAAGGAGTATTTATGAAAAGGGGTAAAATTTTAATTTGGGTTTTAGTTGGGGTGGTTACTACAGGACTTTTAATAAGTTCCTTTATAAGTTATAAAAGTACTAATAAGTATGGAGGGGAGTTATATATACTATCTAATAATGCTGCTGAGGATTCTGAAAATAATAAAATAAAGGTTATTAAAGAGCATGATTTTAAATTAGAAGAAGGACTATATGACTATGAAAGCTTATTAGTGAGGGATGAAAAACTTTATTTAGAAAGCAGAAATAGGGATGGAAAGCTCTTAAAAACAGAGGAAATTATTTTTGAAGGAAATAATTCTAAGAGGGTTGAAGTTGAAAAGTTAAAAGAAGCTCCAAATCTTAGAGATATTGAATTTATACTAGATAACTGTGAGTTTGAAGATTTAGGAAATGGCAATTGGAAGGTTTTTAGTAAAGATTATGAAAAAGAGGAGATAGTTAATATAGAGAAGTTTAATAAAAATAACTTTGCAGAAGAGACCTTAAAGGAATCAGAAGAATATTATGTTTTAGAAGATTATTTGATTTTTTTTATGAAGAGAAGATTTGATTTGGGAGAAGGAATTTGGGATAAAGATGGAGATTATAAAGAAATAAGATGGTATGACTTTAACAATGAACTTTGGGATAGTATTGAAGTACCTAAAGAAGTTTATTTAGATGGAACTTTAATAGGTGTAGTAGATAATAAAGTTTTTATCTTAGGAAATAGTATGAAGGGTGAACAATTTTCAAGTAAAATATATTCTTTAGATTTAAAAGAAAAAGTTTTAAAAGATGAAGTTGATTTATTAGAAAAAGGGGAAGCTTACTACGATTTAGCTTTTTTAAATAATGAAAAAATTTTATTTCATTGTGGAAGTAGTGAGGGAGAAAAAGTTAAAATGATAGATTTAAGAAATAAAGTCACCACAGAATTATATAAATCTAATCTAGACGTAGAAAGATTCTTTTTATCTCAGAAAGTAGCTCCCTCAGGAGATAAGATTTTTTATCTTTCTCAAAATGGAGGAAACATGGAGGTTAAGGCTTTAAAGATAGGGAATAACAAAACCATAGCTGAAGGAAAAGTTTATGATTATGAATATAATAAAGCTGCTCTTATAAAGGAGTATGGAGAGGATTATATTGACCCAACACCACAGATCTTATGGAGTAATGATGGAAAATATTTAATTATAGGAGAAAAAGAAAAGGGAAGTATAAAAATATCAAATATAAAAGTTTTAGAATTAAGCCAGTAAAATTTTTGAGGGGATTTTATGAAAAAAAGAAAGGTTTTAGGTGGAGTTTTATTTAGTTTAGCCCTAATAACATTAATTACTCTAATTATGTTTTTTAGAGAAAATACTATTAGTAAATTTGTAAATTCTGAAACCATAAAAGAATTTACTAGTGAATGTAAGACTAAAAATCAATTAAATTTTAAAGCAGAAGATGAGGAATATTTTCCTTGTGAATTAGTTATTAATGATGAAAAATTATACCTACAAAAAAGAAATAATGATTATAAAATTGTAGACAAGTATGAAATAGTATTTGAAAAGGATGAAATTAAAAAAATAAAGTGTAATAATTTAAAAGATGAAAGTATAAGAGATGAAAGTACAAAAGAGGATATAGATGAAAGTGAATATGTTAATGGCTATAAATATGAGGATTTAGGAAATGGAAAAGGGCAGTTTTTTGATTTAGCATATAATAAAAGGTTTAAAGTTGATTTAGACAAATTTAATAAGGATGATATGGCTAAAAAAACTTATGGAGAATATAGTTATAGCAAGATAGTTAAAGATAAAATTTTCTTTTTTATTAGGAGAGATCCAGGAAAAATAAATTGGTTTTCAGAGGAGCATAGTAGATATAAGGAACTAAGATGGTATGATTTTAATGAAGAAATTTGGGAGAGTGTGAATCTTTCAAAAAATCAACATGTTCAAAGTATTATAGGAATTGTAGATAATAAGATTTATTTAACTGGAACTGAAGAGTGGGGCAGTCAGTATCCAAGTAAAATCTATAGTGTAGATTTAAAGAAAAAGAAAGTAAAAGAAGAAATAAAATTAAAAGATTTATGTATATAAATTAATAAAAAGGACAATATAATAATGTAACGTGGAGGAGATAACTTAAAGATTTCTACCGAAAGTTACATTTAAAAAATTTTAGTGTATGGCAAGGTAAGAATTATTTTTCTTACGGAAGTGGCGTAACTAAAATTTTAGAATATAAATCTTAATCAGAAGAGATAATTACTTTTACTGAACTAAGATTAAATATTCTAATAAAAAGCTCTTTGATATCTTATAGTAATCTTAGAGTTTTATCTTAAATAAAGGTATTAGGTAATTTAATTTACATGAGTTTGCTTAAGTTATTAGGTATTTTTATTTAAGAGAAGGGATAAGTTGTTTAATAACTTATCCCTTTTTAATTTTTAAAGTTATTTTAAACTTAATACTCACTTAAAATAAATATAAATTAATAAAAATTTTTGTGATGAAAATTTAAATATTAATTACTTATAAAATAAATTTTAGGTTTATGATATATAATATATTTAACAAATACAAATGAGTAGGTGAAATACATGTCAGTAGATAAAAACAGAATAAATCAAGATTTAAAGTTTATTTGTGAAAATATTAAAAAGTTAGAAATATTAAATAGACTAGGAGAAGAGGAGTTTTTAAAAGATTTTAAAAATGTGGATAGTACAAAGTACTTAATAAGAAGTTCTATTGAAGCTGTTTTAGATTTATCAAACTATGCTGTTATTTCTAATGGATGGGATATGCCAGAGAATATAGAGAAAACTTTTAAAGTTCTTAGTGAAAAAAATATAATAAGAGATTTTGAATTTGAAGAATATATGGAGCTTGTGAATTTAAGGGATAAACTTACCTTTATGTATGCTTCTATAGAAGATGAATTCATATTTAATGAGTTAAAAAAGATAATAATAAAGTTGAAAAATATAAAAAAATCTCTAGATAATTTAAAATAAAATTATATTTAAAATAAATATTGATTTCTAGACAGGGTTAGAATTAACTTAATTTTTTATAGTTTTTATTCTTTATTAAGAAATTTTCTTAGCCTTATCTAGAAATCAATATGAGCTTAAGAGATTTATTTCTTACTTTCTAAGAAGCTCAGAGGTTAATATATATGGATTTTTATATCTATTCTTCTTTTTAGTTTTATTTCCTATATTTATACACTTATGAGGACAGTTATTTACACATCCCATACAATCACAACAATTTCCTTTCCATTTAGGGCGTTCATCTATAATTTCTATATTTTTATTTGGACAGATTTTAGCACAAATTCCACAAGCAGTACAAAATTCATTGGTGTTAAAATTCTTATCTTTATTTTTAAAACCATCTTTCCAAAGTTTATATAAAAGTAAATTAATTCTAGTATGTTTTTCCTTTAAATTTTTAGATTCTCTATTTAGTATTGAGAGAGTAAAATTTTCTATTTTAAACTTGTTTGAATCAATTACTTTTTTGGCATCTTCTCCTACTTTGGGATTTCTACCCATTCTTATATAATTTGAGTTCAGTAAAAACTTTTCTCCATTAGATAAACTTAAGTTCTTAGGATAAAGTAATTCATTTATCATGGAGAAGGTTATGCCTTTTCCGCCACCAGTACATTCAGCTGCAAAAATATATGAATCCTTATTTAATTGCAATTTAGAGATAAATTCACTTACCATAGGAGGAAGGCCTCCAGCATAAATAGGATATACAAAGCCTATAGTTTCTGCTTCATATTTAAACTCTTTTTTATAGAAAGCATCTACTATGGAGATTATTTCTGCATCCTTTAGATGTTTAGCTATTTCCTTAGCTGTGTAAAGTGAATTACCTGAGGTTGAAAAATAAAATATTAAATTTTTCTTCATATAATACCCATCCTTATTAAAAAATAATTCATTATGTTCATTTTAATATTAAAAATACATAATTTCTATATAAAGGCTAAATATAATTAATACGAAATAAAAATCAAAGTTGACAATTTTGATGGGAATTAATATAATTGGAACTATATTAAAATGGAAAGAGGTTAAGCTAATGAAGAAAAAATTAATGTTATTATTTCTAACAATAAGTATTTTAATGATGGTATTAGTTGGTTGTAGCAATAATAGTAATAACATTCAAAAAAATAGCACTAATAAAGAAAAGATAACAGTAGCAACTTCAGGAACATATTATCCATTTACTTTTCTAGAGGGTGGAGAACTTAAGGGGTTTGAAGTTGATGTATGGAATGAAATAGGAAAGAGATTAGGGTATGATGTTGAGTTTAAAACAGCTTCTTTCAGCGGATTATTTGGAATGCTTGAAAGTGGAAAGGTTAATACAATAGCTAATCAAATAACTGTAACTCCAGAAAGAGAAGAAAAGTATTATTTCTCAGAGCCATATGTATATAGTGGGGCTCAAATAATAGTTAAAAAAGGCAATGATTCAATTAAATCCTTTGACGATTTAAAGGGCAAAAAGGTTGGAGTTGACCTTGGAAGTAACTATGAGAAAATAGTTAAGGATAAAGATGAAAATAATGAGATAAAAATATTAACTTATCAAAATACAGATGCTGCTTTCAATGAACTTTTACTTGGAAGAATAGATGCTGTAGTAATAGATAGGGTTTCAGCTATAGCTGCCATAAAAGAAAAAGATTTAAATTTACAACTAGCTGGAGAACCAATAGATAAAATAGAAAATGCCTATCCTTTTGTTAAGGATGAAAAAGGCAAAGATTTATCAGAAAATGTTAATAAAGCTTTAGATGAAATGAAGAAAGATGGAACTCTTAAATCTATTTCTGAAAAATGGCTAGGAATGAATGTAAGTGTTCCTAATAACCAAGAAAATAGTAATAATATTATAGATAATAATAAAAATAATAGTATAGGTTTTGATTTTATGTATTCATTAGATTTAATACCTATGTTATTAAAGGCTATTAACGTAACAATATCTTTATCAGTATTCGGTATGATATTAGGATTAATAGTTGGTATAGCTCTTGCTATGATAAGGGTTTACAAAATTCCTGTACTAAAGCAAATAGCTGAGGTTTACATATCATTCTTTAGAGGAACACCTCTTTTAGTACAATTATTTTTACTTTATTTTGGTGTGCCACAGGTAATACCTTCACTTCAAAATATGAGTGCATTTACTGCGGCATTAATAGGTTTAGGGCTTAATGCATCAGCTTACATAGCAGAAATATTAAGATCATCAATAGATGCCATAGATAAAGGGCAAATGGAAGCATGTCTATCATTAGGTATGACAAGGGCTCAAGCTCTAAAAAGAGTAGTTTTACCACAAGCATTTAGAATAGCAATACCTCCTTTAGGTAATATATTTGTAGATACAGTAAAAGGATCTTCATTAGCATTTACTTTAGGAGTTGTGGAATTATTAGCTAAGGCTCAAATGGAAGCGGCAGCTAGTTATAAATTCTTTGAAAGTTATGTGGTAGTTGCAATTATGTACTGGATAATCATAGGCTTCTTTAATTACCTACAAAAGATTTTAGAGAAAAAACTTTCAGTTTATTAAGAGGGGAGGAGAGAAGTCATGATAAAGGTTAAAAATCTTAAAAAGAGCTATAAAAATTTAGAAGTTTTAAAAGATGTTAACATGGAAGTTAAACAGGGAGAAGTAGTTGTTATAATAGGACCTTCAGGTTCAGGGAAATCAACCTTTCTAAGATGTTTAAATTATTTAGAATCACCAGATAAGGGAGAAATCCAAGTTGGTCACGTGAAAGTAAATGCTGAAAAAATAAGTAAAAAAGAAATTAATGACTTAAGAAAACAATCAGCAATGGTATTTCAGCATTATAATTTATTTAATAACAAAACAGTTCTACAAAATGTTACGGAAGCATTGATTGTAGTAGAAAAAATGGATAAGAAAAAGGCTGAAGAAATTGCCTTAGAAAATTTAAAGAAGGTAGGTATGGTTGATAAAAAGGATAATTATCCAAATACCTTATCAGGAGGACAAAAACAAAGGGTTAGTATAGCAAGAGCTATGGCTATAAATCCCAATGTTACACTTTTTGATGAACCTACATCAGCCTTAGATCCAGAATTAGTAGCAGAAGTATTAGCTGTTATAAAAGATTTGGCTAAGGAACATAAAACAATGATAATAGTTACCCATGAAATGAGTTTTGCAAGGGATGTAGCAGATAGAGTTGTATTTATGGATGGAGGAATAGTTTTAGAAGAAGGTACTCCAGAGGAAATTTTCAAAAATCCTAAAAATGAAAGAACAAAACAGTTTCTTGAAAGATTTATAGTTAATTAAAAAAACTATAGTGGTATAGAAAATTAATATATACCACTATAGTTTTTTATTTTATTTCTTTAAATAATTCAAATGCTTTACTTTTAGCTTCTTCTAATATCTCATTACCTTCTGATGTAATACTATAATATTTTCTTATCTTACCATCTATTAATCTATCTTTTCTTAGTAGTAAACCATCTCTCTCCATATTATGAAGTATTGGATATAAAGTTCCTGGACTCATAGAGTATCCATGTTCCCTAAGTTCTTCAATCATTTTTGATCCGAAAAAAGGTTCAACTTTTGCATGGTGTAATATATGGATATGTATAAAACCTAAAAATAATTTTCTTAAAACTTTTTCTTGCATGGGGTCATCTCCTATAACAAATAAATATATATATAAATACGATATCGAAAATAGATTACTGTTAATGCTTTCTATTATATTATACTCCTTAATTCTTTCAAATCAAAAGATTAATATATGGTATTATGCTTAAAATTTAATGTAAAATGGTCTTGTAGTTTAATTAGATTATATAAAGTTAACTATAAGGAGTATTTGTTATAAATAGTTAAAATATTGATTAAAAGGTAGGGTTATACTAGGGAAAAGAATGAAATTAGGAAATAAAAATTATTTAATTTTAAGTATGTATAGAAGCTTTTTTAGAGAAATTTTTTATATAAAGTTTTTAAATAAAAAAAGAATGCATAAGCATTCTTTTTTATTGTTTCTTATTCATTATAGCATTTCTTATTTTTTTGAATTGTGGGAAAGCTTTTTTATAAAGTGTGTATATTCCATTATCAATAACAATATCAAACTCTCCTATAAATTCTACGAAGTTTCCGTTAAATCCTTTTTTGAATTTATAAAGTCCATATAATGGATTTTCAGGATTTAAGTCTCCAGAAACACCTCTAAAGTCATATACATCACAACCTAGATCAATAGAGTCACAAATCATTGACCATTGCATAGCAAAGTTAGGCATTGTATCTCTTAATATATTTTCTGAAGCTCCGTAAAGATACCATGCTTTGTTTCCGTAGTATAAGTATATTGATCCTGAAAGATATATTTCTTGACCTTTGAAAGGTTCTATATCAGATATTTTCTTTTTAAATCCTTCTATTTGTCTTTCAGCTTCTTTAAGTCTCTTATCTTGGTCATTTAATTTCTTTTCAATTCTTGATTTCTTATCTTCATCAGTTTCAGCATCAAGCTTTACTTTAAGCTCTTCTATTTTGTTAATGGCCTTAGTTTTAGCTTCTTCTTGCTTGTTTAATTTTTCTGATAATCTGTTGAAGTCATTTTCGTAGCTATACTTAACCATGTATAATCTACAATGTGGATATAAGTAATCTATCATGTCCTTAAAATATTCTCTATGTCTTACTAAGAAGTTATCTCTCTTACCAGTTGTAACCATGATTTCATGGAATCTGTCTAATACATCTTCATTTAAAGTTTCTTTATCATAAACTTCAACTGATAATCCTCTTTCCTCAGCAACTTTTATGTTATATCTAGTTTTACTAGAGAATTTTTTAAATACAGCCTTCTTAATATCCATTTTATTTCCTTCAGTTGGAAGTGGAAGTCTAAATACAAAGTTTGGTTGTATAGCTTCAAAGTTTTTACTATCTGTGTTTTTGTAACCTAAACTCTTAAGGAAGTTCTTTATTTCAGTACCTTCTGAAAGAGCTTCTTCATTTTCTTTTAAATGGATATCTGGATCTATTGTTATAAAGCTTATATTATTCTTTTTAGCAAATTCTCTTAGATATTCAGTAAATTCTATTAGTAATTTTTTATTGTTGTAGTCACATGTAAAACTTCTTGGAATATATCCCATATATTTATTTATGTATGGTGCTTTTCTTAAAAGTATAGTAGCTGTGATAACCATATTATTATCATTATCATATCCTGCTATAAATTTCTTCTTCCAATCTTTTTTTAATTCAGCCCAATAAGATGTTTGGAATATGTGACCCTTTCTATCAGATTCATTAAATTTATCAATTTCTGATGAATTTATTTCTACAAATTTATACAATTTAGTTTCCTCCTTAAACTTCATCAGTTCTAAACATATATATACATTAAGACATAATAAGTATATTGTAATATGAAATAATTTTCTGTTCAAGTGTAACATTGCTATTATACAGGAATATTAGGGCTTTATGTAAGCTTTGTAAAAAATAAAGATGCCATATCAAAAGTTAATAATAAAACTTACAAATGTATCAGGAAATTACTAGAGATTTCTTAATACTATTTGCAAGTTTTATTAAAAGTTATTTTGATATAACATCTTTTTTAAGCTTGTGAACTCTTGGTTTCTAAACTTTCTAAAAGATTTTTATTTAAAAACATTATTAAATAAGATACTATGCTTGCCATAAAAATTACTGTTGTTCCAGGACTAATTTCAAATAGCATAAGTGAAAATAAAAATATAACTATATTTCCAATAGAAACTACTGGTTTAGTAAAAGTTAAAATTACACTAGCTCTTAAAATATCCATTGAACTCATAGAGAATCTTGAGATTAATACAAAAATATATGTTGTAGTTAATAGTGTTAAGACCATTAATACTATAAATACGCAAGTAAGAGGTAAACTGTAGTAAACAGTTGAAAATATTCTTAAGTTAAAACTTAAAAGGAATATTAAAAATAATTCTCCACACCACATTAAAGTAGATTGTTTCCAATTGTATTTTAAACCCTTAAGAAAGTCACTAAATAAATCTAAATCTTTGTATTTCACTAATTTTCTCATGCAGTAAAGCAGTGCTGTAAAACTTGCTCCAAAAGGAATTAGAGAAACTAAAAATAAAGGTAAATATGTTGTTATATTACTAAGTCCTACAAATAAGAAGAACAAGATTACAGGTATATTTAATATAGAGAAAAATATATTAAGCATAAAAAACCAAAAGATATAATTAAAAAAAGTAAGTAGTTTTTCAAGATTAAAAAATTCACTCATTTTTATCACTCCATAAAATAATGTAATGGTTTAACTAATTTGTAATTATAGTTTAAGATAAGTAGAGGGTAAAAACAATTTAAATATGCATGAATTTTAAATGAAACCATAAAAAATACATAAAAACAATAAAATATCATAATTTGATAAGCTTTTCAGATAGGGTAGAATATGATTTAATAAAAATTGACTAAGGTAATGTGGGTGAAGAGGGGAATTAAATGAAGTTTAGTAAGTCAAATCTTTATAAGAGACTGTTTATAACATATACAATAGTTATATTATCCGTAGTTAGTATTTTATGCATTTACTTCTTAAGTAAAACTTCTGAAGAGATTAAGAGAAATAATCTTTATTTAAATGATAAAATACTGCAAGATGTAAATGAAACTCTAGAGTATAATAGCAGCACATCGAGAAGAATAATGAATATGCTCTATGAAGATGACTTTAGGTTAAATGATGTTATAAAGTATTTAAATTCAGATTTAGTTGATTATATAAAAGGCAAATTAGATTACTATAGTGCAAGTGATAAACTTTATTATAATGGTATAGAAAGCTTTGTTAAGAGTTCATTTCAATTAAACAACTTTTTAAAAAGTATATCCTTTATAAGTTATTCTAGAAATGAAATATCAGTTTTTAATAGAAAGGGAGAAATAAAGACCTATCCTTTTAATTCAAATGAATTATTAGACAAAAAGGATATTGAATATGCAATCTACAATAAAAATGAGATTAGTATAATAAATGAAATAAGAGATGCAGCTTCTTTAAAGCCAGAAGGAATGCTTATGACTACTTACGATGTAGGGGTAATTAGTGATGTTATAAAAAAATATAAGGATACAAATTCAGAGGTTCTTATATTAAATAAAGAAGGAATGGTTTTATATGACTCAGAAAATAAATATGATTATGAGTATTATCCATACTTTGATAAGCTTAAAGTAGGGCGTCATGAGATTTTATTAGAAGATAGTTATTATGTAGATATATTACCAGATAACAATGGATTAATGTCTGTAGTAAGAATAAAAGTAAGCAATGCTACTAAAGTACCTCTTCTTTTTAAAGTTTCAGCATTCTTAGTTAGTTTATTCTTATTTATAATTGCAGAGTGTGTTCTTTATATAAAATTTAAAAATTTAAGTAGTAGAATGGATTCTCTTGTTTTAGCCATGGAAAAGGTTGAAAAAGGAGATATAGATGTTCATATTCCTTTAAGTAAGGATAGAGATGAAATAACATTTATTGCAGATAATTTTAATAAAATGTGTGAAAAGTTAAATGATCATATAAGGAAGAGCTACTTAGCAGAATTACGTCAAAGAGAGGCTGAAATTGTAGCCCTTCAAAATCAAATTAATCCACATTTTCTTTATAATACACTAGAGTCAATAAGGATGAAGGCAATATGTAATGGAGATAAAGAAGTGGGTAAAATGCTTTATAGCTTAGCATTTTTATTTAGAAGCCAAGTAAAGGGAAATCTTATAGTTTCAATAGATCAGGAAATAAAATACTGTAATAAATATTTAGAGCTATTTAAGTTTAGATATGATGAGAAATTTAAGTTCAAAATAGAATGTGAAGAGGATTTATATGATAAGGGAATTGTTAAATTTACTCTTCAACCTTTAATTGAAAACTATTTTGTTCATGGTATAAGGTTAGAAAGAGATGATAATGAATTAAAGATATATATCTATAAACATTTAGAAGATATAGTTGTGGAAGTAATAGACAATGGTAGGGGAATTCCTAAGGAGAAATTAGATGATATAAATAGAAGGATTAGGGAATGCGATCATTCTGGTAAATCAATAGGGATGCTAAATGTTCATGAAAGGATTAAAATTAAATATGGGGAACCTTATGGGTTAACTGTTACTAGTGAGGAGAATAAGGGAACTAATATGATTTTAAAATTCCCGCTTAGAGAGGTGGAGTAGTAATATGTACAAGGTTATGCTAGCTGATGATGAGAATTTAATTTTACAAGGACTTGAGAATATAATTGAATGGGAAGAACTAGGGTTAGAAATTGTAAATAAGGCAAGTAATGGTCAAGAAGCCATAGATAAATTTAAGGAAAATCCAGTTGATATAGTGGTAACTGATATTAATATGCCACAGGTTACTGGATTGGAGTTATTAAAGGAATTAAAGAAAATTAATTCTTATGTTAAGTTTATAATATTAAGTGGATATGATGATTTTTCTTATGCTAAGAAAGCAATAGAATTAGGTGTTGAAAATTATATCTTAAAGCCTATAGATGAAGAAGAATTAGAAAAAACTTTAAAAAATACAATAAATAAAATAAAACAAGAAAAAGAAGAAAATAAATCAAGTTTAGGAAAACATAATATTCTTATTAAACTTATAAAGGGTAAATTGGCTCAAGGTGAAATAGAGGAAAACAAAGAAGGCTTTTATATGAATTTAAATTCAGAAAGATATTCTCTATGTATTATAAACACTAGAAGTAGATATGATAGTGAGGAAATGTTACATAATATAGTTAATGTAATAAAGGAAAATACTCAAAATAACTTTGAGATAATATACACCTTAGATGAGGAGCTTATTTTAATAAATTCTTGGGATGAAGCCTTAAGTAAAAAAGAGATTAAAAAATATTATGATAAGTTAAAAGAACAAATAATAAATGAATATGGAATAGATGTATTTTTAAGTGTTGGAGAACCTGTTTGTGATCTTTATAAAATTAGTTCAAGTTATAAGGAAGCAAATAATTTAAAAAAATATGTTCTTACCTTAGGATATAATAAGTGTATAACAACAGAGGATGTTAAGGATATAAATGAGAAAAATATAAACTTTAGTGAGGTTTTAGATAAATTAAATAAAAGAATAATTGCTAAAGATATAGAAGGGGCAGAAAAAATCATTGAGGAAACTGTTGAGGATAAAAAGTTAAATCCAAGAAATATATATGATTTATCTGTAAAAATACTATTTTTATTAGATGGTATTGTGGAAGAATTTAAAGTTGAAAAACAATATACAGGAAATAGTTTAGGAGAGGAAATCGTTGCTCTTTGTAGTGAAGATACAAGGGAAGATATTAAAACCTTATTATGTAGTGAAATCAGGGAAGTTATAGAACTTATGCACCCAACAACTATAAAATATAGCCCTGTAATTCAACAAATTATAAGTTATGTAAATGAAAACTATTATGAAGAGGTAAGTCTTAAGACTTTAGCTCAAAAATATCATATAAATACTTCTTATTTAGGTCAAGTATTTACTAAAGAAGTTGGATGTTCATTTTCTGAGTATTTAAATAAAACTAAAAATATGAAAGCTAAAGAGCTTATATTAAATACAAATATGAAGATAAATGATATAGCTAAAAAGGTAGGGTATTTAGATACTAGTTATTTCTATAGAAAGTTTAAAAAGTACTATGGAGTTTGTCCATCAACCTTAAGAAATATAAAAAATTACTAATTATAAAGCTATGGAATATTAAGCTGTATTCAAAGATAAATTTTGAGTACAGCTTTTTTTATGAAACTTTGTTAAAAAAATAATATTTAAAACAAGAATTAAGCAAATAATAATAAATAGTAATATAATATTTAATTATAACTCTCCTTAAGTTTTATATATTGTGTGATAAAAATCACATTTTCCAAAGTTTTGGAATGATAAAATTTAAACAATTGAAGTAAGTTATTATATTAATAATTGTTTTAGGTAAATGTTGATTTCTAGCTATATATTTAGAAATCAACAATAGTTTAATATAGACTTTTTTATTAAAATTAAAAGGTAGGTGCTTTAGAGTATGTATAAATTAGGAATAATAACTAGCAGTGATAAAGGATATTCAGGAGAAAGAAAGGATGAAAGTGGATTAGTAATAGCTGATATTGCAAAGGGAAAAGGATTTAAGGTAGAAAAGTATATAGTTTTACCAGATGAAAGAGAAATGCTTAGAGATGAGATGATTAATATGGCCGATAATCTAGGGGTTGATCTTATACTTACAACTGGTGGTACTGGATTTAGCAAAAGAGATGTTACTCCAGAGGCAACTAAGGATGTTGTAGAAAAGGAAGCCTTAGGAATACCAGAAGCTATAAGAAGTTATAGTATGACAATAACTAAAAGAGCTATGCTTTCTAGGGCTACAGCTGGTATAAGAAAAGATACTCTTATTGTTAATATGCCTGGAAGTCCAAAAGCTTGTAGAGAAGTTATGGATTATATTTTAGAGGATTTAAAACATGGAATAGATATTCTGAAGGGAGATGCTAGAGAATGCGCAAGAAAATAAGCCTACCTATAATAATGGCAATAGGAATGTTATCATTATTATTTGTAGGATGCACTAATAATAAGGAAGAGAAAACTTTAACAGTTAGCATTGCTGCAAGTCTTCAAAAGCCTATGGAAAAAATTGCTTCTAATTTTGAAAAGGAAAATGGAGTAAAAATTCAATATAATGTAGGTGGATCAGGAACCTTAAAAAAACAAATTAGTGATGGGGCTGATGTAGATTTATTTTTCTCAGCAAATACTAAATATGCCAAAGAACTTATAGATGAAGGACTTGTAAATAAGGATGAATCCTATAAGATTTTAAATAACCAATTAGTTTTAATTGAAAACAATGATTATAATAAACCTATAAATTCTTTAGAAGATTTAAAAAATGTAGAGGGCAAAATTGCAATTGGTGAAATATCAACAGTTCCAGCAGGACAGTATGCTAAAGAAAGTTTAGAAAAAGTAGGAGTTTATAAGGATATTGAGGATAAATTAGTTTTTGCTAGAAGTGTAACAAATGTTAAGACATATGTTGAAAATGGGGAAGCTAATTTAGGGTTTGTATATAAGACAGATGCTTTAGATTTAAAAAATAGTAAAATAGTTTATGATGTGCCTAATGATTATCATAAACCTATAGAATATGAATTATGTTTATTAAAAAATAGTAAAAATAATAAAGAAGCAAAGAAGCTTATTGAGTACTTAAAAGGTGAAGAAAGTAAAAAGATATTTAGTGAATATGGTTTTGAGGTGAACTAAAAAATGATATGGGAAGCCTTATTAATATCCTTAAAAGTTGTATTATTATCAGTGTTTTTAAGCTGTATTTTAGGAATATTACTTGGCTATTTTATGGTTGAAAAAAATTTTAAGTTTAAATACATTATTGAAACAATAATAATATTTCCTATGTTTTTACCTCCTTCTGCTGTAGGATATTTAATTCTTTTAATATTAGGCAAGAAGGGAGTAATAGGTGAATTTCTATACAATAATTTTGATATGAGTATTATATTTACTTGGATAGGTGCTGTTATAGTAGGAATAGTTGTTTCAATACCTATTATGTATCAGAGTTTAAAGACATCCTTACTTAGTGTTAATGAGGATGTGAAAAATGCTGCTAGGGAAATGGGCGCAATAAACTTTAAACTTTATAGGCTTATAAGTTTACCTCTTTCTAAAAAAGGATTATATACAGGTATTGTACTTAGTATAGCTAGAGTTTTTGGAGAATTTGGAGCTACTATTTTAGTTGCTGGGAATATTCAAGGTAAAACTCAAACAATACCTATGGCTATGTATTATGCTATTGAGAATGGTGATTCAGGTTTAGCAAATAAGATATTAATACTTATAGTTTTAATATCAGTGATTTTAACTTTTTCTTATAATAAAATAATTAAGAGAATAAAATAGAATTTTTAAAGTTTAGAGAAGAGGAGAGAGTAACATATATGGATAATAAACTTACTCATTTCGATAATAAAGGAAATGCAGTTATGGTAGATGTAAGCAATAAAAATGAAACTGAAAGAATAGCTATTGCAACAGGAACTGTAAAGGCATCAAGTGAAACTATAGAATTAATAAAATCAGGTCAAATAGGAAAGGGAGATGTTTTAGGTGTTGCTAGAGTTGCAGGTATAATGGCAATGAAAAATACTAGCAATTTAATACCTATGTGTCATCCTGTTATGATTACAGGATCTAGTATTGATTTTGAAATTGATTCTGAAAAAAATGAAATAAGGATAACAGCTACTTCAAAGGTAGTTCATAAAACAGGAGTTGAAATGGAGGCTCTTACAGGAGTATCTATTGCAGCCCTTACTATTTATGATATGTGCAAAGCTGTAGATAAAAGAATGGTTATAGGAGATATACACCTAGTAAAAAAACTAGGTGGAAAAAGTGGAGAGTTTAATTTTTAAATTATTCATGTGAAAAGTGAGTTAGAGTTTAGTCTCTAACTCTTTTTTATTATAAAAATAAGTATATAAATTATATATTTTATGGACTTTCTATTGTTATTAAACTTTTTTAATATTTGTAATTGAAATTTATACAGTAAAACTAAATATTTTCAACTTTTCCCAAAACACATAAAATGATAAGATTTTATTGTAAGAAACGTTTACAACAAAAGGGGGAAGAAGTGTGAAGAGTAAAGCTAAAAAGCTTCCAAAAGAGAAGCTTACAATGAAAGATAGAATGAAACGTTTTAGAAACAATAAAGAATTATTACTACTTACTATACCAGGGGCAATATGGTTTTTAGTATTTGCTTACTTACCAATGTTTGGAGTAATTGTAGCATTCAAAAGATGGAGAATCCATGGAGGCTTCTTTGAAAGTTTAATGAATAGTAAATGGGTTGGATTTGATAACTTTAAATTCCTATTCCAAAGTAGTGATGCTTGGCTAATAACTAAAAATACAGTTTTATACAATATTGTATTTATAATTTTAGGAATAGTACTTCCAGTAACATTAGCAATTTTATTAAATGAATTATTAAATAAAAAGTTAGCTAAGTTCTATCAAAGTAGTATGTTCTTACCTTATTTCTTATCATGGGTTGTTGTAAGTTATTGTTTATATGCATTCTTAAGCCCAGAAAAAGGATATGTTAATGGTATTTTACAATCTATGGGTGGAAAAGGAATTTCATGGTATACAGAGCCAAAATATTGGCCATTTATCATAATTTTCATGAGTCAATGGAAAGCAGTTGGATACGGAACAGTTGTTTATTTAGCTTCAATATGTGGTATAGATAAGAGTTACTATGAAGCAGCAATGATAGATGGAGCAAGTAAGTTCCAACAAATAAAATATATAACAGTTCCATTATTAAAACCTGTAATGATCATAATGTTCATAACTTCAATTGGTGGTATGTTCAGAGGAGACTTAGGTCTATTCTATCAATTACCAAAGGATTCAGGTGCTTTATATCCAGTAACAAACGTAATCGATACTTATGTATATAGAGGTCTTATGAACTTGGGAGATATTGGTATGAGTTCTGCAGCAAGTTTATATCAATCATTTGTAGGATTAATACTTATAGTAACTTCTAACGCTATAGTAAGAAAAGTAGATGAAGAAAACGCATTCTTCTAAAAAAGGTGGTGTAATGTGTGTTAGAAACTATTAAACAAAAAAGACTTCAGAAAAAAGCTGAACCAAAAGAAGAAGTAAACAAGTTTAATGCTGTCTCAAAAAAGAGTAACTTTTTATTAAATGTTTTATTCGCAATATTAGCTTTCTTAGCAATAATGCCCTTCGTATTTGTTATAGCTATATCATTAACAAATGAGCAATCATTACAATTAAATGGATATAGATTCATACCAGAAGAGTGGAGCTTAGAAGCTTATAAATATATATTCTCATCAGGTAGCCAGATTTTAACATCATATGGGGTTACAATTACTGTTACAATTGTAGGTACTTTAATTGGACTAGCTATAATGTCAATGTATGGATATGCTTTATCAAGAAAGAGCTTTGCTTACAGAAAGTTCTTTACTAAAGTAATATTTGTACCAATGTTATTCTCAGGTGGTATGGTTGCTTCATACCTAGTAGTTACAAGATTTTTAGGATTAAAGAATACAATATGGGCTCTTATACTTCCAATGTGTGTAAGTTCATTCCATATAATTATTTTAAGAACATTCTTTAAGACATCAGTACCAGACGCTATTATAGAATCAGCTAAAATAGATGGAGCATCAGAGTGGAGATTATTCTTAAGAATAGTATTACCAATCTCTCTTCCTGGTATAGCAACAATAGGCTTATTCTTAACATTAGGATACTGGAATGACTGGTTCAACGCTATGTTATATATTGATGAGCCAAACTTAATACCATTACAGTACTTATTAATAAGACTTGAAAACTCAATGGAGTTCTTAGCAAATAACGCAACATCACTTGGTGCAAATGCTATAGAAGCTACTAAGAGTATGCCAAAGGATACTGCTAAGATGGCTATAGTTGTTATTTCAACTTTACCAATTATATTTGCTTATCCATTCTTCCAAAGATACTTTGTAAATGGATTAACAATTGGAGCAGTTAAAGAGTAATTAAATAGAATAATATGACTGTGTCAAGGCACTTAAATAAAACTTATAAATATATTTCGAGAATTACTGGACTTAGCTAAGAATTTATAGCAATCATTCCGAGATATTTACTAAAGCTTCGAAACTAGCTTCGCGTCGAACAATCTCAGCTTCTTAACGTAAATATCTCTCCATGATTGCTTAAATTCTAAAGCACATCCAGATATTCTCTCCATATTATTTATAAGTTTTATTATTTAAGCTTATGATACAGTCTTTTTTTAAAAGATAGATATATAAAATAATTAAAATGAGGAGAAAATTAGTATGAGATTTATATCAGAAAGAATAAGAAAGACTTATGAAGAAATAGGAAGATATGTTTATTCTAATACTTTAAACATAGATAATTATAAATTTATAGCAGGAAAGTATGATAATATAGATGAAATAAAAAATGCACCTGAAGAAGGATGGATAGATTTTAAAACAGGGGATCTTTGGGGAGAGGAAAGTCATGGATGGTTTAAAACTTCTGTTAAGGTTCCAGAGGAGTTTGCAGGACAAACTATTGCTTTAAGCTTTCATACTTTTTTAGGAGATTGGGATAATACTACAAATCCACAGTTTATCCTTTATGTAAATGGAGAACATATTCAAGGGTTAGATGTAAATCATCAGGAAACAATATTAACTCATAATGCTGTGGCAGGAGAAGTTTATAATATAGACTTGCATGCACATATAGGAAGAATTGAGGGCAAAAAATCAACTTTACATGGTAAGCTAGTAACAATAGATGAAGAAGCTAGAAAATTATACTTTAATTTAAGTGTTCCTCATATAGTAGCAACTAAATTACATGAGGAAGATAAGAGAAGAATAGATATGTTAACTGTGTTAAATGACACAATAAACTTAATTGATTTAAGAAGACCATTTACTAAAGAGTACAATGAAAGTTTAAAAATTGCTAATAAATATATAGAAGAAAATTTCTATGATAAAATGTGTGGACATGAAGATATGGTAGCTACTTGTGTTGGTCATACTCATATAGATGTGGCTTGGCTTTGGACTGTAGCTCAAACAAGAGAAAAGGTTGCAAGAAGTTTCTCAACAGTATTAAAGCTTATGGAGGAATATCCAGAATACATATTCATGTCTTCTCAACCTCAACTTTATAAATTCTTAAAGGAAGATCATCCAAAGGTTTATGAGAAAGTTAAAGAAAAAGTAAGAGAAGGGGTTTGGGAGCCAGAAGGAGCAATGTGGCTTGAAGCTGATTGTAATGTAACTTCAGGGGAATCTTTAATAAGACAAATATTACATGGAAAAAGATTCTTTAAGGAAGAATTTAATGTGGACAATGAAATACTTTGGCTTCCAGATGTTTTTGGATACTCAGCAGCTCTTCCTCAAATATTAAAGAAGTCAGATGTTAATTATTTTATGACAACTAAGATTTCATGGAACCAAATTAATAAGATGCCTTATGACACTTTTATGTGGAAAGGAATAGATGGAACAGAAATATTAACTCATTTTATAACTACAACTTACCCAGATCAAGATCCGTTTAAGGAAACTATGACAACATACTGTGGTAATATTCATCCAGGTTCAATAATGGGTGCATGGAATAGATATCAGCAAAAAAATATAAATAATGATGTTTTAGTTGCCTTTGGCTTTGGAGATGGTGGCGGTGGTGCTACTTATGAAATGCTTGAAAATGGAAAGAGACTTTCTAAGGGAATTCCAGGAGCACCTAAGGTTAAAATAGGTAAAGCTAAGGATTACTTTAAGAAATTAGAGGAAACTGTAAAAGACAATAATAAACTTCCAAAGTGGGTTGGAGAATTATATCTTGAGTATCATAGAGGTACTTATACTTCAATGGGAAGAAATAAGAGAGATAATAGAGTATGTGAAAATCTATATACTTCAGCAGAGAAATTTAACTCAATGGCCATGTTGTTAGGAAAAAATTATCCTTTAGCTGACTTAAATGCAGCTTGGGAAACAATACTTTTAAATCAATTCCATGATATTTTACCAGGTTCATCAATTAAAGAGGTTTATGATGTAACTAAGGAAGAATATAAGGATTTAATTGAAAAAGGAAATAACTTTGTAGGGTCAGCTTTAGATAATATAACATCAGAAATAAACTTAAAGGAAAGAAGTGTTGTTGTATTTAACTCTCTAGGATTTGAAAGAGATGATATAGCTACTTTTGATGTTCCAGAAGATATAGAAAATCCCGCTGTATTAGATGGAGAGGAAGAAATTATTTGTCAAAGAATAGATGATGGGGAAAAAGCAATTTTCTTTGCTAAAGAAATACCTGCAAATGGATATAAGAGCTTTAAAATAATAGAATCTACCAATAAAGAAGTAGAGAATGTATCTCTAAACGAAAAAGAAGCTGAAAATGACTTCTTAAGAATTAAATTCAATGAAGAAGGAAATATAGTTTCATTATTTGATAAGAGAGCAGAAAGAGAAGTATTAAAAGAAGGAACTTTAGGAAATAGGATTCAAGCTTTTGAAGATAAGCCTATGGAATATAGCAACTGGGATATAGATATATACTACAAAGAAAAAATGTGGAATGTTGATGATGTTCAAAGTATTGAAGTTGTGGAAGAAGGCCCAGTAAGAAGCACATTAAGAATTGAAAGAAAATTCTTAGAGTCTACTATAGTTCAAAATATTTATGTTTATAAAGATTTAGATAGAATAGATTTTAATTCATATGTTGATTGGAAGGAACATGAAGTATTATTAAAAACTTCATTCCCAATAGATTTAAATGCTACAGAGGCTACTTATGAAATTCAGTATGGTAATGTTAAGAGACCAACTCATAGCAATACATCATGGGATGAAGCTAGATTTGAAGTTTGTGGACAAAAATGGGCTGATCTTTCAGAGGGAGACTTTGGAGTATCCTTATTAAATAACTGTAAGTATGGCCATGATATACAAGACGGAGATATGAGGCTTACTTTATTAAAATCAGGAACACATCCATGGACTGAAACAGATCAAGAGGAGCATTTCTTTACTTATTCTATTTACCCTCATATGGGTACATGGAAAGAGGCTCATACAGTTCAAAAAGCTTATGAATTAAATCAACCTTTATATACAAAGGTTTGTGAAAAACACGAGGGAATATTAGAGGATACTTTAGGCTTAGTAAAAGTGAATAAAGATAATATAATGATTGAGGTTATTAAAAAAGCTGAAGATACAGATCATTTAATAATTAGAATGTATGAATTCTTTAATAGTAGAACTAAGGCTACTTTAGAATTCTCAATGGAAATAGAAGAAGCCTTTGAATGTAACTTGATGGAGAGAAACTTAGAAGAAGCTAAATTTGAAGGAGAAAAAATAGAGTTTACTATAAATCCATTTGAAATAAAAACATTTAAGGTGAAATTAAAATAATAAAAAAAGAGGCTATATCAAAATGGAGTAAGTTCATTTTTGATATAGCCTCTTTCTATGTTTATTTTATAGCTTAAATCCTAAGTAAATTTCAAATACAGCGATTATAATAAAGTAAACCCCTATTATAAATGGTGTAGCTATTAAGAATGAAATTGGCTCAAATAATATTAATAATCCTAATATTATTAATAATATAGAGTAAAGTGTTGTGGCATTAAAACCAAAGCTTTTATAAGTAAACTCACCAACAAGTAAGAATATACCGTTAACTAATGCCCAAGAACCATAGAATATAACTAATACGTCAATACTTTCTAGTGGAACAAAACATAGCATTAAACCAAATAATACTGATATTATACCTGTAAAAATATATAAGCCTTTTCTTGAAGATTTAAAAGCTTTAATTATTGTAAATATACCTGAACCTATTATTAATATACCTGCTACTATTGTGAAATATAGTAATGAGTCCATTGGTTTAATAAAGAATAAGATACCTACAATTGCCATTAGAATTCCTTCTAATATACAAAATATTTGTGCACTTTTTTCCATTTAAATCACTCCTTAATTTTTTAAAAAGTTTGTTATATAGAAATTTAAGAAATATTACTATAAGTAAATAATAACATTTGTTTAAAAAATGTTCATATTTTAAATTTAACATATATTTTTTTATTGGCATATAAATTTGATACTTTTCAATTGAAGCAATAAAAAAAGTAATAATATTTTTAATGAAAAGGTATTTATTAGAAAAAGTATGAAATGTTTTAGGGGAGATAATAAAGTATATAATTTCATTAAATTTATAAATAGAGAATGTCAAATAAATATAAAAAAACTCCACTATGAAAATGTTTAGATGAGCTATATAATAAACCTGTAAACGATATTAAGGGATTTGAAAAACAAAGGTTTAATAGGGAGGAAAACGTAATGTTAAAATTCAAAAAACTAATAGCTTTAACAGCTTGTGCAATGTTAACTACTTCAGTTGCATTAACTGGATGTGGAGCAGACAAAACAGCAAATGCTGGAGAGGGAGAAACAGTAAAACTTACTTGGTATACAATTGGACAAACACCAAAAGATTTAGACATGGTTCAAGAAAAAGCTAATGAATATTTAAAAGAAAAGATAAATGCTACTATTGATATGAAATTTATTGATTACGGTGATTACACTCAAAAAATGGGAGTTATAATAAATTCAGGAGAACCATATGACTTAGCATTTACTTGTTCATGGGCTAACCCATATTTAGAAAATGCTAGAAAAGGAGCTTTCTTAGAAATAGACGAATTATTAGAAACTAAAGGTAAAGAAATGAAGTCTGTTATAGATGAAAGATTCTGGGAAGGTGCTAAAATAGATGGTAAAACATATGCAGTTCCAAATCAAAAGGAAATAGGAGTTGCACCTATGTGGGTATTCACTAAGGAATATGTTGATAAATACAACATACCATATCAAGATATCCATACTTTAGAAGATTTAGAGCCATGGTTAAAGGTTATTCATGAAAATGAGCCAGATGTTACACCTTTATACATAACAAAAGGATTCTCAGCACCAGCTTACTTCGATCAATTAGTTGATCCAGTAGGAGTTGAGTATGGAGATGAAAGCTTAAAGATTAAAAATATGTTTGAAACAGATAAAATGAAGGGCGAATTAGAAACTTTACAAAAGTACTATGATGCTGGATATATAAATGCTGACTCAGCTACAGCTAAGGATGATAAAGCAGTTAAGAGATTTGTAACTAAAGCTGATGGACAACCTTATGCTGATGGATTATGGTCAAAGGATTTAGGATATGAAGTAGTTTCATCACCAATAATGGAAACTCATATTACTAATGGTTCAACTACAGGTTCAATGATAGCTATTTCTAAAACTTCAGAGCATCCAGAAAAAGCTATGGAATTCTTAAACTTATTAAACACTGACGTATATTTAAGAAACTTACTTAACTATGGTATAGAAGATGTTCACTATGAAAAAACTGGTGATACTCAAATAAAATTAACTGATAAAGCTAAAGACTACTCAGTTGGATACTATACTTTAGGTAACTTATTCATAACTTATACTTTAGATAACGAACCAGTTGATAAATGGAAAGAATTCGAAGCATTCAATGATGCATCAGTTGAATCACCTGCTTTAGGATTCAAATTTAACACTGAAAAAGTAAGTAACCAAATAGCTGCTATAAACAACGTTCTTGAAGAGTTCAAGGCAACTATATACAGTGGATCAGTTAACGAAGCTGAATATTTAGACAAAATGAACAAGAAATTAAAAGAAGTTGGAATAGATGAAGTAATTTCAGAAATGCAAAGTCAAATAGATGCATGGAAAGCTGAGAATGGAAAATAATATAATTTAAAAATAAGTGTAAACTCTATGCCAAGCATAGAGTTTACTTTTATAAAAATATAAATAAAACTTATGAAAGTATTCTTACATAATCTAAGGAGTAGATTATAAATATATGTATAGCGGGGGATGATTTTATATGAAGAAATATGTTGTTATTGATATTGGAGGAACGAGTATAAAACATGCTTTGATGACTGAAAGTGGAGATATTTTAGAAAAAGGAAGCATGAAAACAAACGGGGATAATATAGATCTTTTTATTGAATCCATAGGAAAAGTTGTTGATTCATATAAAGAAAAAAATGAGGTTTTTGGATTAGCATGTAGTTCGCCAGGTGCTGTAGATGTTAAAACAGGATTTATAGGGGGAGGAAGTGCCATTCCTTGCATACATGGTCCAAATATAAAAGAGCTTTTAGAAAAAAGATGTGGTTTAGAGGTTTCTATAGAAAATGATGCAAATTGCGCTGGATTAGCGGAAGGATGGCTTGGATCAGCTAAAGGAGTAGAAAATTATGCATGTATTGTAATTGGTACAGGAATAGGTGGATGCATAGTTATAAATGGAAGAATTTTAAGAGGAAAGCATCTTCATGGGGGAGAATTTGGTTATATGTTTACTAGAGATAGTGAAGGATTAACAGATAGAATTTGGAGTGAAGTTTCCTCTACTAATGCTTTAGTTACAAGGGTATCTAAATTAAAAGGAATAGAAAAATCAGAACTTGATGGAAAAAAAGTTTTTGAAATGGCTGAAGATGGAGACGAGGAAGTTAATAAGGAAATACAATCATGGTATATGGACCTTGCAAGAGGAATATACAATATTCAATATATAGTTGACCCTGAAAAAATTGTTATTGGTGGAGCTATAAGTGCTAGAGATGGATTTGATAAGAAAATAAATGAAAAACTTGCTTTACTAAAAAGTGATATAGCAACTTTAGATATAAGTGTTGAAAAATGCAAATTTCAAAATGATTCAAATTTAATAGGAGCATTATATAACTTTCTTTTTGTTAGAAAATAAATCTTATTATTTAAAGAAAAATCATATAGATAAAAAGGGGAGAATATTATGACGCAATTAAATTACAGAGAGAATTTAAATATGAAATTTAAAGCTTATAATGGGGGATTGAGAGTTTTTAAAAATTATGAGATTAATCATAATAATATAGATATTTATTTTTCAAATATGAAAATAACGCTTACTATATTTGAAAATGATATAGTTAAAGTTTTTATTGGAGATAAATATGAGGAAAGTATTTCAACTAATGGTGTAGTAGATAATTTAGAAAAAGGAGAATTTATAGTAGAAGAGGATTCAAACTTTGTAATTATAAAGTGCACTAAAGTTTTAACCTTTGTAGATAAAAATACTACAGAGATAAGTTTTAGAGACTTAGAAGGAAATATAATAAATGAAGATTTTCAGCCAAGTTTTAAAGATGAGAAAGGAAATGTGTACATATCAAAGGTAAATGATTGTTTAGCATATTATGGACTTGGAGAAAAGGGTGGAGATTTAAATAAAAAAGGATGTTATACAGAAAACTTTAATACTGATGATCCAGAGACTGATGATGATTCCATAACTTATTATAAGACAATTCCTTTTTATGTTGCCTTAAAAGAAGAAGCTACCTATGGAATATTCTTTGATAATAGTTTTAGAAGTTATTTTGATATGGGAAAGGAAATGGGAGATAGGATTTTCTTTGGAGCCATAGGAGGACAAATTCAATATTACTTTATTCCAGGAGAAAATATTAAAGAGGTAGTTAAGAATTATACTGCTTTAACAGGAAGAATGGAGATGCCACCTCTTTGGAGCTTAGGATATCAACAATGTAGATTTAGTTATTTTAGCCAAGAGGAAGTAAGAGAGTTAGTAAAAACCTTTGAAGAAAAAGATATTCCATTAGATGTAGTTTATTTAGATATAGATTACATGGATGGATTTAGAGTTATGACTTTTAAAACTCCTAATTTTGATGATGCAGCTGGTCTTATTGGTGATTTAAAAGAAAAGGGAATAAGAACTATTACTATTATTGACCCGGGTGTTAAGGTAGATGAAGAGTATGATGTATTTAAAAGAGGTAAAGAAGGAAATCATTTTACTAAAAAGCTAGATGGAGAAATGTTTATTGGGGCAGTTTGGCCAGGTGATAGTGCTTTCCCTGACTTTTCAAATAAGTATTGTAGAGAATGGTGGAAAAGTGAACTTAAAAAATTCATAAGTGAGCATGGCATGGATGGAATTTGGAATGATATGAATGAACCTTGTGTCTTTAATAATGATCATAAAACAATGTTAGAAACCTGTCTTCATAATAGTGATAATGGAGTTATAGAACATAAGGAATTTCATAATAGATATGGCTTTGAAATGAGTAGATGTTCTAAGGAAGCGCAAGAAGAATTACATCCTAATGAAAGAGGGTTTTCAATGACTAGAGCTACCTACGCTGGGGGTCAAAGATATTCCTCAGTTTGGACTGGAGATAATATGAGCCTTTGGAGCCAAATGAGAATGTCAATATCAATGAATGCTAATTTAGGAATCAGTGGATTTTCCTTTGTTGGAAATGATGTTTCAGGTTTTGGATTAGATTCAAGTGAAGAATTATTTATAAGATGGATGGAAATGGGGCCATTTATTCCTATATTCAGAAATCACTCAAATATGTACACTAGAAGACAAGAACCATGGGCTTTTGGACCAAGAGCTGAAAAAATAGCAAAGAAATCTATTGAGTTAAGATATGAGTTACTTCCATATATTTATGATTTATATTATATATCACATAAAGAAGGACTTCCTATATTTAGACCTATGATAATGGAATACGAGAAAGATATGAATCTTTTAAATATGAGAGAACAATTTATGTTAGGTGAAAATATGATTGTTGCACCAGTATTATACGAAGGGGAAAGAAGTAAAACTGTATATTTACCAAAGGGAAGTTGGTTTAATTATTTTACAATGGAGAAGTTACAAGGAGGAAAGTGGTATAAGCTTCCTTGTGAATTAGATGAAATTTTAGTTTTTGTTAAAGAAGGAGCAATAATACCAACATATAATAAGAAATTTAGAAATGTTAAAGAAAGACCCAATAATATACTTCTTAAGGTTTTTGGAGAGAATGCTAAAGGATTCCACTATAATGATGATGGACATACTATGGAATATTTAGAGGGAAAATATACTTATATGGACATAAAAGTTGTAGATGGAAAAGAAGAACTTAAGCTTATTAATAATGGATATAGTATAGAGGAGATTGAAATTGAAATAATAAAATAATCTATAATAAATTATTTTTATATATACTCATGTTTATTATTTAGATAATAGGCATGAGTATTAATTTTTATTTTTTGATAAAATTATTTTAATGTTAACATTTGGAATAAAAGAAAGTTATTTCAAGAAAATGGAAGTTATAGAGATGTAAATTTAGCAGATCTATCTTAATAAAGAAATTTCACTATATTGCTTTAATTTTAATAGGATGTTAAAATTAATGGGTAATATTTAACGTTAAAATAATTTATGACAAGTTTTCTATGAATTCTTTTAAAAATAGTCAAGTATTTTTAAGAAAATTTATATGAAAGCTACTAAAATTTAATGATTAGGAGGGAAAAGTACATGGGTAATAGTAATGACGGAAAAAAACTTATGTGGTATAACCTTGGTTTAATGGCCTTTGTATCAGTTTGGGGCTTTGGTAACGTAGTAAACAACTTCGCAACTCAAGGGTTAACTGTAGTAACTTCATGGATATTAATAATAGCTTTATATTTCGTACCATATGCACTTATGGTTGGAGAATTAGGCTCAACTTTTAGAGATAGTAAAGGTGGAGTAAGTTCATGGATAGGTAAAACAATGGGACCTACATTAGCTTACTTAGCAGGTTGGACTTATTGGGTGGTACATGTGCCTTATTTAGCACAAAAACCACAAGCTGTACTTGTTTCATTAGGATGGGCAGTATTTCAAGATGGAAGCACTATAAAAACTATAGATCCTAAAATTACTCAAGTAGTATGTTTAATAATATTCTTATTCTTTGTGTGGATTGCTTCAAGAGGAGTAAATTCATTAGGTAAAATAGGTACTGTAGCAGGAACAGCAATGTTCGTTATGTCTATTCTTTATATAATACTTATGTTAACAGCACCTGCTATTACAGGAACTTCTATAGCAAGTCCAAATATGACTTCTATAAAAACCTATATACCGAAATTTGATTTTGCCTATTTTACCACTATAGCTATGTTAGTATTCTCAGTTGGAGGAGCTGAAAAGATATCTCCATATGTTAACAACATGAAAGATTCTAAAAAAGGTTTCTCAAAAGGTATGATAGCCTTAGCTATAATGGTTGCAGTTACAGCACTTCTTGGATCAGTAGCAATGGGAATGATGTTTGATGCAAATAATGTTCCTGATGATTTAATGTTAAATGGTGCTTACTATGCATTCCAAAAGTTAGGTAACTATTATGGAATAGGAAATTCTTTATTAATATTATATGCATTAGCAAACTTTGCAGCTCAAGTTTCAGCATTAGTATTCTCAATAGATGCTCCATTAAAAGTTTTATTATCAGATACTGATGCAAGATATGTTCCAATAGCATTAACTAAGACTAATAAGAATGGGGCTCCAATAAACGGATATATAATGACTTCTATTTTAGTTGGAATATTAATAATAGTTCCAGCTTTAGGAATTGGAAACTTCAATGCTTTATTTACTTGGTTATTAAAATTAAATGCTGTTGTTATGCCAATGAGATATTTATGGGTATTCCTAGCTTACATAATGTTAAGAAAAGCTATAAAAGGAAAGTTCAAATCAGAGTACAAATTTGTTAAAAATGATAAATTTGCAATGTTAATAGGTACTTGGTGTTTTGTATTTACAGCATTCGCTTGTATATTAGGTATGTTCCCAACAGATGTTAAAGCATTCTCAGGAGAATGGATTTTCAGAGTAGGAATGAATATTGGTACACCTTTAGTATTAATAGGATTAGGTTTAATCTTACCTAAGATAGCTAAGAGAACTAATGGACAAGCATACGAGGATGCAGTAAGAGAAGCTACAGCAACAAAGTTAGAACTTAATTAGTAAAAAAGACACTCTATAGAGTGTCTTTTTTTTATACAATTATATAAGTGGATTTAGGAAGTTTATTAGATTAATTATAATGACAAAATATATGAAATATGATAATATGATAATTACAATATATTTTGATAATCAAACAAAATATAGATTAAAAAGAATAGATAAAGGGCTAAAGAAAATATGAGCCTTTAAAAATAATAAATGTAAAAGAAGAAGGGAGAGAAATCTTAATGATAGTAGAACCAAAGTTTAGAGGATTTATATGTACTACATCACATCCTACAGGTTGCAAAAAAAATGTTGAGAATCAAATAGAGTACGTAAAAGAAAATGGAAAGATAGAGGGAGCTAAAAGAGTACTTGTACTAGGGGCTTCCACTGGATATGGATTAGCAAGTGCTATTGTGGCTTCAGAAGCCTGTGATGCAGAAGTTTTAGGTGTTTCATTTGAGAGAGAGGCAAAAGGAAAAAGAACAGCTTCAGCAGGCTGGTATAACATAGAATCATTAAAGAAATTTGCAGAAGGCGAAGGAAAGAAATTCATATCAGTAAATGGAGATGCTTTTTCTAATGAAGTTAAAAGTGAAGTTATAGACTTAATAAAAGAAAATATGGGAAAAGTAGATTTAGTTATATATTCCTTAGCAGCTCCAAAGAGAAAGGATCCTGTTTCAGGAGAAGTTTATAGTTCTTGTTTAAAAACTGTAGGAGCTCCATTTACTAGTAAAACTTTAGATTTCCACACAGGAGAAATACAGGATATTACTATTAATCCAGCTACAGAGGAGGAAATAGAAGGTACTAGAAAAGTAATGGGTGGAGAAGATTGGATGCTATGGATTGAAGCCTTAAAGGAAGCTAATGTCTTAGAAAATGGCGTTAAAACAATAGCATATTCATATATTGGACCAGAAGTTACCTATCCAATATACAGAGAAGGAACTATAGGAAGAGCTAAAAATGATTTAGAAAAAACTGCAGGAGAGATAACTAAGGTTTTAAAATCATTAGATGGAGAAGGATATATATCTGTAAATAAAGCTTTAGTAACACAAGCTAGTTCAGCTATTCCAATAGTATCTTTATATATTTCAATTCTTTATAAGGTTATGAAAGAAAAAGGTACTCATGAGGGTTGCATTGAGCAAATATACAGAATGTTTAAAGAGCTTTACGAAGGAAACTTAAATTTAGACTCAGAAAATAGAATTAGAATAGATGATTTAGAGATGGCTGAGGATGTACAAAAGGCTATTGAAGAAATATGGCCACAAATAACTAGTGAGAATGTTTTTGAATTAAGTGATGCAGAAGATTTTAAAAAGGAATTTTTCAAGTTATTTGGATTTGGTTTAGAGGGAGTAGATTACTCAAAGGATGTTGATATAACAACAGTTTAATACAAAAATATTATTTAAATAATTTTAAAAAATATGAAAAGGTCATACTTTAGTTAATTTACTAGAGTAAGGCCTTTTATATTTTATTTAAAGTTAATTTATTTAAGAATTTATAGTTGCTTTTTGTATGGCAATGTATTTTTATATTTTGAATAAAACTTAATTGTATCTAAAAAATAATAAATAGTGATAATATAATGATTATTATTCCTGCAATTAAGTTACTGTTTTTTGAAATATTTTTACTTTTTATTGTTTTTGATAAATAGAAGCCTAAGGAGATAAATATCAATGAAATAATAAAGGTTGATATTGTTGTAAAGGCAATATTAAGTCCAGAGATGCTGGCACCTATTCCTAAACCAAAGTTGTTTAAAGCTAAGGCCAAGGATAAAGCTAGGGATTCTTTAAAATCAATATTACCAGACTTATCTTTATCTGCAACTTCTGGATTTTCTAATATAAAGGTGGGAGAGGAATTATTCTCACTATTATGTGAGGTTAGGATTTTTTTCTCTTTGAAATAAGAATATATAGAATAAAAACCTAATAAAAGAAGAACTAAACCACCTATAATATCTCCTAATTTAACAGGAATTAAATCCACTAAAAATTTTCCAAGTATCATTGAAATAAAAGTTCCTAAAGCAGATATGGATGCTATGACAAGGGTACTTGAAAAATTTATTTTTATGTCTTTTAAACCATATGCTAAAGAAACAACAAGTATATCTAAACTTGCAGCAATTACAAAAAGAAGTATACTTAAAAAGCTCACTTTTTCTGCCTCCAAAATTTTACTGTTAATTCCAATATATTTTATTAATATATAAATTGTGACAATTTTGGAGGGGTAGTAAGTTTAAGGCTGAGAAATATAATAAGATAATTCCTTAGGGGGAAACTTTATTTTTTTTACTAACTTTGTTAAATAAACTTTAGCTTTTTCATATTCTTTTTCATTAATGAGCTTTTTAAAATATAGGCTTTCCCTATTACTTATGTGATCTTTTAAAATATTAAAAGCTAGTTCTAAAGAGTATTTAAATCCTATTATATCTTTAGGAGATAGTAATAAGTTATCTAAATAATTATAAAATTCTATTAAACCTTTAGAAAAGGAGTTAAGATTTTTCTGAAAGTCTTTATCGTATTGAAGCAAAAGTAATTTATAATTTTCTATCTCTTCCCTATAAGCTTTAGAGTTTAATGTTTTATTTATTTCTTTTAAGGAGTTTATACACTTAATTGCAGAAACATCCTTATCCTTAACCTCTAACATTATGTCAGGAGAAAACTCTTTAACCTCCTCATAATATTCTAAAAAACTATTTATAGAAATTGAAGGAGAGTGGGACCCTTTCTTTTTAAAAATATCCTGCTCACTATAATGTACTTTCATATTTCCATCTAACTCTTTATTCCATGTTTTAATAATAAGTGAGTAAATTTCTTTTAAACTATAGGAATTATCCCCATAGCATATATTATGTAAATTATCAAATATAACAGGAATGTTTAATTTACTAGAAATATCTAATACATCATCTAGAGAAAAATTTCTCTCATCATTTTCTATGACTAATCGCTTTTTAGAAGAATCTGAAAGTTTCTTAAATCCCTTTAAAAAGTTTTCCTTTGCTAATTTTTTATCTCCATATACCCCTCCTATATGAAGTATTATTTTATTTTTATAATCTACATTTAAGGAGTCTAAAAACTCACAGTGATATTCAATATCCTTTATAGATTTGTATAATACATCCTCTTTAGGGGTGTTTATTACTGTATATTGACCAGGATGCATAGAAACTCTAATTTTATTATTTTTAATAAAAGTTCCTATGGTTTCTAATTCATATTTAAATTCTTTTTGCCAGCTTATATTATTTATTTCATGGGAACCTAAGGGGATAATGTCTGAGCCTATTCTAAATAAGTAAATATTATTTTTAATATTCCATTCTAATATTTTTTGTAAATCATCTAAATTTTGCTTTGTAATAGAAAGGAATTTATCCTTAGAAAAATCCTTTAGTAATATTCTACGATTTGTTCTAGCATTTGTAGTTATTGGAGTACAAGCATATCCTATTTTCATATATAATCAATCCTTTTCAAAATATTAATTATATATTTTGCATTTAAATAAAAAATAAAACAAAAAGTTTTAGAAACGTATTAACTTTTAAGTATTACTTTAATAATTAAATATAAAGAATTATTATAATATAGATAGTAAAATTATTCTAAATTAACAAAATATAAAACTACAGTAATCATTGCTTTTATTTATAAATTAATAAATTTGTAATAATTCATAAGGGGGTTATATGGCAAAATTATATTATGAAAAAAGATATATTTAGATTTAAGGATATATAAGAAGTTTGTAAATTTGGTTTATTGTAATTAAATATATAAATTTAAATTAAATCTAAAGGACAGTGATGTTAATGTAACTATAGGGTATATGAAAATCTTTGTAAAAGGTTTAAAAGATGGGGTGAAGTTTTAGACTTAGATTAATACACTGAAGAACATGACGATTATATGGTTAGTAAAACACTATTAATTAAATGCTAATAAGAAAGAAATTTAAAAATTTCTTAGGAAAATTCAAGAGGAACCTTTATTAAATAATGGTTGTTTACAATAAAAAGATTATTTCAAAAAATATGGAACTAAATTTTTAGAGGTTTAAAACATATAAAATAGATGAATAGTAATATTTTAAGTTTTGGTGCAATTGATTCATAAAATATATTTTGTTTTATGAATCAATTGCTATGAAAATTTTACGATGATATTTATTCTAAATTGATGATTTTATTCCATTTATCATGTTTTTTTGATAATTTATTAAAAAATAACAAAAAAATATATTTTACAAAATATATAAACAACTGTTATAATGTCAGAGGTTAATTTAAATTATAGGAGTGGAATTTATGGAAAAGTATATATTTTGGGTAACAGCTATTTTTCAAATAGGCGTATTTGCTCTAATGCTATACTATTTATTCATAGCGTTATTTGGATTCTATAAGAAAAAAGATACAAAGACTTTTGAGCCTCAAAAGAAATTTGCAATGCTTGTAGCAGCCCATAATGAAGAAGTAGTTATAGAAAATCTAGTTGAAAGTTTAAAACATTTAGATTATCCAAAAGAATTATATGATATATTTGTTATTGCAGATAACTGTACTGATAATACTGCTAAGATTGCAAGAGCAGCAGGGGCAAATGTATTTGAAAGATTTAATAAAGAGAAGAGAGGTAAGGGTTTCGCATTAGAATGGATGTTTGATAAAATATTCAAAATGGATACTCATTACGATGGAATAGCAGTTTTTGATGCCGATAACTTAGTTGATAAGAATTTCTTAAAAGAAATGAACAATAAAATGTGTGAAGGATTTAAAGTTGTACAAGGATATATAGATTCTAAGAATCCACAGGATTCATGGATAACAGAATCTTATGCCATAGCATTTACATCAGCTAATAGAATGCTTCAATTAGCTAAGAGTAATATAGGTTTATCAGCTCAAATAGGTGGAACAGGATTCGTTATAGATACTGCAACTCTTAAAAAGTTAGGATGGGGAGCTACTTGCTTAACAGAAGACTTAGAGTTTAGTTGTAAGCTTATATTAAATGGAGAAAAAGTAGGTTGGGCACATGATGCCATAATATATGATGAAAAACCATTAACTTTAAAAGCTTCATGGAACCAAAGAAAGAGATGGATGCAAGGATTTGCAGATGTTGCTACTAGATATGGAATGAAACTTTTAAAGAAATCTATAAAAGATAGAAGCTTAGTTGCTTTTGACTGTACTTTATATGTAATGCAACCATTTGTTACTTTAGCAACTGGATTAGCTGGTTTATTAACTTTCGTACAAATAAGAGCAGTAGATGGTCTTGGAATATTCGTTATAAGTTATTTATTTAATGCCACAGTATGGCAATTATTCTGTGTATTCCAATTCTTATTAACACCATTTGCTTTATTATTTGATAAAAAGATGAGCGGAAAGTTATTCGTAGTTTTAGGACTATATGCATGTAACGTATTTATACAACCATACTTAATAAATCAATTAGGTATATTAGACAATATAATGTTATTAACATTATTCAATGTGGCTTATATAGGAATATTCTTAATAGGAACATTATTATTCCTAGGAAAGAGAAATTTCCAAATATTCTATAGATATTTAATTTATCCATTATACATATTAACTTGGATACCAATAACAATCCAAGGTATAATCGATAAAGATAAAAAAGAATGGTCACATACTAAACACGTTAGACAAATCGGAATATACGAAGTTTAATTATTATAAGACATCCATTAATGGATGTCTTATATTTTTGCTGTAAAAATGATTACGGGAGTATAAAGTTGACAATATTATTAGAAGATATTTATTTAAATAAGGTAAGTTTTTGTATTTTAAAATCTTTTGATATAATTAATAATCGTGAAGTACTATAAAGATATGTTCGACGGGAACAAATGTTTGACAATGTATTTTTAAAGAATTATACTATTTTAGTAAATTGAAAGGATGATATATAAATGTTTGGATTAATAAGTTATGAGGAGATATATGGACATGAGGACGAGTATATCTTTATAGATGTTAGAAGCCAAAAGGAAGCCTTTGAAGAACCTATGATAGGGTCTGTAAATATTCCAGTGCTTTTAAATGAAGAGAGAGATGTAGTCGGAACTTTATATGTTAGAGAAAGTGCAGAGGCTGCAAAAGAGCAAGGAATAGAATTCATCTCTAGAAGACTCCCTGAAATATTTAAACAAGTTCAAGAGCTTTATAGAAATAAGCATGGTAAAAAACTTGTTATTTTTTGTGCAAGAGGTGGAATGAGAAGTGGAAGTCTACATTCATTACTAAATAGTTTAGGAATAAATTGTTATAAATTAGAAGGCGGATATAAAGCGTATAGAAGTTTTATGATAAATAAAATAGAAGAATTCTCAAAAGAAATTGATTTTATAGTATTATACGGAAATACTGGTGTAGGAAAAACAGAAATGTTATATAAATTAGAAGAAAAGGGATATGATGTTTTAGATTTAGAAGGATGTGCAAATCATAGAGGTTCAATTCTTGGAGGAGTTGGATTAGGTGATTGCAATACTCAAAAGAGATTTGATGCATTAGTTTATGATAAACTTAGACATAGAAATTCTAACATTGTATTCATTGAAGGAGAAAGTAAAAGAATAGGAAGAATTTTAATACCAGATCCTTTATTTGAAAAGATGTATGAAGGTGCAAAAATTAAAATAAGTGCTGATCTAGAGATTAGAGCAGAGCGATTAGTTAAGGAATATACTGCCTTTGAAAATGTAAATGAACAATTAGATGAAGCTTTAGGAGTTCTTAAAAAGCATATAAGTCAAGAAAGAGTGGAACAATATAAAGACTTAGTAGCCAAAGGTGACTATAAGAAAGTAGCCTTAGAACTTATGGAAAAATATTATGATCCTAGATATGGAACAAGTGCAAAGAAAAAAACATTTAGAAATGAATTAGAGATAAATGACATAGAAAATGAATTATTTAAATTAGAGGAAATATATAAAGAGATTTCAGAGGAATTAAGGGAGGATGTATATGAGCAATAAAAATAACAATTATGATGTTACCTCTTTAACTTCTTTAGAAAAGTTAGAACCAGTAAGAGTAAGACCAGGAATGTACATAGGTTCTACAGGAAGCAAGGGACTTCATCATTGTATATGGGAAATATTAGATAACTCTATAGACGAAATATCAAATGGATATGGAAATAAGGCTAAAGTTATTTTAAATAAAGATAAAAGTGTAACTGTAATAGATAATGGAAGAGGAATTCCTACGGGAATGCATCCAATAAAGAAAAAAACTGGTGTTGAAATGGTATTTACAGAGCTTCACACTGGGGGTAAGTTTAATAACCAAAACTATAAGACTTCAGGAGGACTTCATGGTGTTGGAGCAGCCGTTGTTAATGCCTTATCAAGATGGCTAGAAGTTGAAGTAAAACAAAATGGAAAGATATATAGACAAAGATTTGAATATGCTTATGACAAAGAGCTTAAAAAAGATATGCCAGGAACACCAGTAACTCCATTAGAAGTAGTAGGAGAATCTAAGGAAACTGGAACAAAGGTTACTTTTTTACCAGATAGAGAAGTGTTTTCAACATCAGATTTTAAATTTGACATAATAGATGAAAGATTACAAGAATTAGCTTTCCAAAATAAAGGAATAAGATTAGAACTTATTGATAATAGAAAAGAAGAAAGTGTAAGTAAAGAATATTATTCTGAAAGAGGACTTTTAGATTTTATAGATTATTTAAATGAAAGTAAAACCCCTCTTCATCCAACTCCTGTTTTATTTGAAGGAGAAAAAGAAGTAAACAACATACAAATGTATGGAGAGATATGTCTTCAATTTACTGATTCAACAACAGAGAATATAGTTAGTTACGTAAATAATATTCCTACTACAGAGGCTGGTACTCATGAGACTGGTTTTAAAACAGGAATGACTCGTGCTTTTAAGGAATGGGCTAAAAAGCTTAACCTTATAAAAGAAAAAGATAAGGAATTTGAAGGTGATGATTTAAGAGAAGGTATGACAGCTATTGTCAGAATAAAAATCACAAATCCAGTCTTTGAAGGTCAAACAAAAACTAAGCTTGGAAATAATGAAGCTTACACAATGATGAATGATTTAGCTTACACTAAGTTTGGTCATTGGATAGAGGATAATAAAGAAGTTGCAACTATGATTATAAATAATGCCTTAGATGCAGCTGCTAGAAGAGAAAAAATTAAAAAGATTAATGATGCAGAGAGAAAGAAAATAGGAAAAGGAACAGCACCTTTAGCAGGAAAGGTTGCAGTATGCACATTAAAAAATAAAGAAGCTAATGAATTCATAGTAGTTGAGGGAGATTCTGCAGGTGGATCAGCTAAGCAAGCTAGAGATAGAAGATTCCAAACAATAATGCCTTCAAAAGGTAAAATAATGAATACAGAAAAACAAAAGTTAGAAAATGTTATAGCTTCTGAGGAATTAAAAATCTTTAACACTGCCATAGGTACAGGAATTTTAGATAATTATAATGAAGAAGATTTAAAATATGACAAAATAATAATAATGAGTGATGCTGACGTAGATGGATATCATATAAGAACTCTTTGGATGACATATATCTATAGATACATGAGACCTCTTATAGCTAATGGTCATCTTTATTTAGCACAACCACCTCTTTATAAAGTTGCTAAATCAGGTAAGGGTAAAGATAAGATTCTTTATGCTTATAGTGATGATGAATTAGAAGAGGTTAAAAAGAAGGTAGGAAAGGGAGCAACTATTCAAAGATTTAAAGGACTTGGAGAAATGAATCCAGATCAATTATGGGAGACAACTTTAAATCCAGAAACAAGAACTTTAGTACAAGTTACTATAGAAGATGCCGCTAAGGCTGAAAAAATGGTTTCTTTATTAATGGGGGATGTTGTTCAGCCTAGAAAGAACTATATGTATAAGTATGCTGAGTTCTAAAGGAGGAGATTAAATGGCTAAGAAGAATATTGAAATACCTAAGGATAATAATATTATCAGAATGCCTCTTGAAGAGGTTATGCCTGATAACTATTTACCTTATGCAGTAGAAGTTGCTAAGGATAGAGCACTTCCAGATGTAAGAGATGGATTAAAGCCTGTACACAGAAGAATTTTATATGGTGCATATATGTTAAAGGCTTTTCCAGATAAACCTTATTACAAATCAGCTAGAATAGTTGGGGATATACTAGGTAAATATCACCCACATGGAGATAGTTCAGTTTATGATGCTATGGTAATTCTAGCTCAAAATTTTAGTACAAGAGCTCCCCTTATTGATGGACACGGAAACTGGGGAAGTATAGATGGAGATGGAGCAGCGGCTATGAGATATACAGAGGCTAGACTTTCTAGTATATCTATGGAGATGCTTAGAGATATAGAAAAAAATGTAGTAGATATGGTTCCAAACTACTCAGATTCTGAAATGGAACCTAAGGTATTACCAGCTAGATATCCAAACCTTTTAGTAAATGGTACTTTTGGTATAGCAGTTGGACTTTCAACTAATATACCACCACATAATTTAAGAGAAGTTATAGATGGTACCTTAGCTTATATAGATAATAATGAAATTACTACTAGAGAATTAATGAACTATATAAAAGGTCCAGACCTTCCAACAGGAGGAGTTTTAATTGGTGAGAAAACTCTATTATCTGCTTATGAAACTGGAGAAGGAAAAGTAACTTTAAGAGCTAAGGCTAAAATTGAAACTTTAGAAAATGGAAGACTTGGAATAGTAATAACTGAATTCCCTTATAGAAGAAATAAGGCTAGAATACTTCAAACAATATCAGATATGACTGGTGACAAGAGACATGCTAAAGCTTTAGATGGAATAGTGGATATTAGGGATGAGTCAGATAGAACTGGTATAAGAGCCGTAATAGAATTCAAGAAGGCTGTAGATCACGATATGGCTGATAAGGTTCTTAAGTATCTTTATAAGAAAACTGATCTTCAAGGTAACATAAGCTTTAATATGGTTGCCTTAGCAGATGGAAAACCAGAGACTATGGGATTAAAAACAATAATATCTCATTATGTAAACCATCAAAAGGATGTTGTTACAAGAAGAACAAAAAGAGAGTTAGAAGTAGCAGAAAAGAGATTTCACATAGTTGAAGGTTTCATAAAGGCTATAGGAATAATGGATGAAGTTATAGCTACAATTAGAGCTTCAAAATCAAAGAAAGATGCTCATGAGAATTTAGTTTCAAAATTTGGATTTACTGACTTACAGGCAGAGGCAATTCTAGAATTAATGCTTTATAGATTAACTGGATTAGAGATAAAGGTATTCCAAAAAGAGCATAAAGAATTATCAAAGAAAATAAAGGCACTTAGAAAAATTTTAGAAAATGAGTCAGTTCTTTTAGGTGTTATAAAAGATGAATTAAAAGAAGTGGCTGAAGTTTATGGTGATGAAAGAAGAACTGCCTTAATAGAAGATGAAAGCGAAGCTAAGATAGATTTAGAAGAGTTAATAGTAGCAGAAGATGTTATGGTTACTCTATCAAATGAAGGATTTATAAAGAAGATTCCTCTTAAGACTTATAATCGTTCAAATGTTGATGAAAATGAAATTGAATATAGAGAAGGAGATTATTTAAAATTCCTTATTAAATCAAATACTAAGGATACCTTAGCTATATTCACTGATAAAGGAACTGTTTATCAAATAAAATGCAATTCTGTAGCAGATAAGAAATGGAAAGATAAAGGAGAGAGACTTGAGGATTTAATAAGAGGATTAAGTTTAGAAGATGAAAAAATTATTGCTCTTGAATCAATTGAGAATTTTCTTCCAAACAAATGCTTTAAATTTATAACTGCTAATGGATTAATAAAGAAGACTACCTTAGATAAATTTGTTACTGCTTATTCAAAACTTATGGCTATAAAGCTTAAAAATGACGATTTATTAGCAAGTGTATCTTTAATAGATTCACAAGATGAAGAAAGATTTGTTGAAATTGAAACAACTAATGGATTAAACTTTGTTGTTTCAGAACCAGAATTAGAGTTTACAGATAGAAATATACTAGGAGTTCAATTAGTACCATTAAAGAGTGGTAACCAAATTAAGAGTATAAGATTTGTAGATAACTATGAATATAAAGAATTCATCATAGGAATAAATAAAAAGGGAAATATAAAAACTTTCAGCAATATGAATAGCAATTCTTATGAAAAGGTAAAGGTTAATTCCTTTAGAAACATAATTGCTTTCTCAAATAAAGGAAAGGTATTTAAATTCCCAGCATACTTACTTCAAAATACAGAAGAAAGTAATATTTCAGACTTAGTAGATGGATTTGAAAAGGATGAACTTATAATAAAAGTAGCACCTATAAATGAGTTTGGAAAAATAGGTGAAGATTTATTTGTTTACTTCTTCTCAAGAGAAGGATTAGTTAAAAAGACATCTTTAAGGGAGTTCTTAGGAGAATTTAATAATCAAATAGCTTATAAGTTTAAAACTCCAAAGGATGAATTAATAAATGTAGATATAAATTTTGAAAATGCTACAGTAATCTTAGTAACTAAGAATGGTATGGGAATTAAATTTTTAGCTACAGCTATTAATCCAATGGGAAGAGTAGCTTCAGGGGTAACAGGAATAAGCTTAAAAGATGATAATAAAGTTATATTTGGTAAGGTTATACCACCATCTGAAGGTATTGATGATAAAACTTTAGAGGCGTATAATGACTATAAAAAAGAATTAACTAGTAATTATGAAAAACTTGTTTTAGAGTCTAAGCAGAAGGAAAAGGCTGAAGTCAATATTGAAGATATTAAACTACAAAATAGAGCGGGAAGAGGAAGTAGTTTAATGATTTTAGTATTGGAAGACTATATAAGGGACGTAATTATTAAGTAGGAGGTATGGTCATGAAGAAAGTATTAGTATTTTTAGCAGAAGGTTTTGAGACTATAGAAGCATTATCTGTTGTAGATGTTTGTAACAGGGCTAAGGTAACATGTCATGCATGTAGCCTTACAGAAAACAGAACTGTTAATAGTGCTCATGGAACAATGGTGCTTTGTGATAAATTAATATCAGATGATGATTTAGAAACTTATGATGCAATTGTACTTCCAGGTGGAATGCCAGGAGCAACAAATCTTAGAGATAATGAGAAAGTACAATCATTAATAAAGAAATATAATAAAGAAAATAAAATTGTGGCTGCAATATGTGCTGCTCCAATCGCTTTAGCTAAGGCTGGCGTTATTGAAGGAAAGAAGGTTACAAGTTATCCAGGATTTAAAGAGGAACTTGGAAATGTTAATTATGTAGAAGAAGACACAGTAGTTGTGGATGGAAACATAATAACTAGTAGAGGGCCTGCAACTGCCTTAGTATTTGGATTAGAAATATTAAAAAAGTTAGGATATGAAAAAGAAGCAGAGGAAATAAGAGAAGGAATGCTTATTAACTTTTTCTTAGAAAAAGAAGGTAAGTAGCACTTTTATAATTTAAAGAGAGTTGTATCAAAATAACTTAAAAATAAAATTTATAAACATATTTGGAAAATTACTTAGTTAATCTAAGAAGTTTATAGTAAATATTCCATTTATAAATTTTCTTTTGAGTTTTGATACGGCTCTTTTTGTTTTTTACAAGCTTATTAGGTATGTTAAAATATAATAAGATTTAATATATTTGGAGGGAAATATATGCAAAAAATAGTTTTAAATAATGGTGTTAGATTATTATATAAATTTAAAGATATAGAACATACATCTTTTTGTATAAGCTTAGAGAGTGGAGCTAATGCAGAAAATAAAGATGAAATAGGAATGGCACATGCCCTAGAGCATATTTTGTTTAAAGGAAATGAGAAGCTTAAGGAAGATGAGATAAATGAAAAATTAGATGATTTATTTGGGTTTAATAATGCTATGACTAATTTCCCTTATGTTATTTATTATGGAACTACTGCAAAGGAAGATTTTGAAGAAGGATTTTCTTTATATTCAGATATAGTTTTAAATTCAGATCTTCAGGAATTTGGTTTTTCAGAAGAATTAAATGTTATAAAGCAAGAAAGTGATGAGTGGAAAGAAGATTTAGAGCAACATGTAGAGGACCTTGCTTTAATGAATGGCTTACCAGATGAAAGAATAGGAAACTTAATAATAGGAGAAAAAAATCATATAGAAGCTATAAGTTTTCAAGGGTTAAAAGATTTTTATGAAAAAAACTATTTAAGTGAAAATATGGTTATCTCAGTTGTTTCTTCTCTTCCTTTAGAAGAAGTAAAAGAGATTGTAGAGAAAAATTTTAATAGGGCAAAGAGAGGAAAAATATCTAAATATAGTTTAGAAAGAAATATTAATTGTGGCATATTCTCTAAAAAGATAGAGGGTAATACTGGGGCAAAAATATGCTGTTTATTTGATATAAATAATTTAAGTATGGAAGAGGTAACTTTACTTAAGGTATTTAATCTTTGGTTTGGTGAAGGGGTAAGCTCTTTATTATACGATGAAATTAGAACTAAGAATGGACTAGCTTATGAAGTTTATAGTGAAGTTAAGTATGAAAAGGGAATAAGATTATTTAAAATTTATTTAGGAACCTCTAAGGAAAAGGAAGAAGAGGCCTTAGGACTTATTGAAAAGTGTATATCAAAGGCTATGAATATAGCAGATTATTTAAGTGAAGAGGGATTAAATAAACTAATAAAGAGATTTAAGCTTAAAAATTCATTAGATTTAGAAAAAAGTATAGTTCTTGCTAATAGAATGGCTATATATGAAACTATGTTTGATAGAGGAGAATATATTTTTGAAGAATTAAACTTAGTTGAAAATTTAAGTTTAAAAGATATGAAAAATTTAATTAAAAGAGTTTTAAAGAAATCCATTGTGCAAATAATTAACTAAGAGGTGATGGCGTGAGAGAGCAGTGGCTACTTAAACAAAGAAAAAGAGATGAAATAGAAAATTTAAAGGAAGAATTAAATATAGATTTATTAACATCTATTCTTTTGGTGAATAGAAATATAAAAGATGAAAAAGATGCACGTGAATTTTTATTTGGTGGAATTGAAAATTTAAATGACCCTTATCTTATGAAAGATATGGAGAAAGGGGTTAAAAGGGTAAAAGAAGCCATAGAAAAGGGAGATAAAATAACCATATATGGAGATTATGATTGCGACGGTGTATCAAGCACTTCAATTCTTTATAAAGGGTTAAAAAGATGCAATGCTAACTTTAATTATCATATTCCAGATAGGGAAGATGAAGGGTATGGTATGAACTCTAAGAGAGTTAAAATTTTAAAGGAAGAAGGCACTAAGGTAATTTTAACTTGTGACAATGGAATTGCAGCCTTTGAAGAAATAGATTTGGCTGAGAATTTAGGCATGGATGTAATATTAACAGATCATCACGATATTCCTTTAGTTAAAGATGAAAATGGAGAGATAAATAAAGAAATTCCAAAGGCCTATGCTGTTATAAATCCTAAACAAGAAGATTGTAATTATCCATTTAAATCTCTATGTGGAGCAGGAATTGCTTTTAAATTTATATGTGCATTATACAAAGAACTAGGGATTCCACAGAAGGAAGCTTTAGAATTATTAGAGATTTGTGCCATTGCTACTGTGTGTGATGTAGTTGATCTATTAGGGGAAAATAGAATAATAGTAAAAAATGGCTTAGAAATGCTTAATAATACTAAAAATAAGGGATTAATAGCCTTAAAAAAATATACAGGTCTTGAAGGAAAGGAAATGGCACAATATCACTTGGGATTTGTTATAGGACCTTGTATAAATGCTACTGGAAGACTTGAAACAGCTGACTTATCTGTTGAATTACTTTTAGCTGAAGATGATGAAAAAGCAGATGCTCTAGCTAAGGAGCTTTTTGAGCTTAACCAAAGAAGACAGGAATTAACTAAAGACAGCGTTGATATGGTAATAAAGCAAATAGAAGATAATAATATGGAAAATGACAAGGTTATTTTAGTTTATAATCCTTATATACATGAAAGTATTGCTGGAATTGTAGCAGGGAGAATAAAAGAAAAATATAATGTTCCTACAATAATAATGACTAAAGGAAAAGATATGCCTAAGGGATCTGCAAGGTCTATAGAAGAATATAATATTTTTGAGGAATTATCAAAATGTAAAGAGCTCATAAGCAAATTTGGAGGACATCCAATGGCTGCTGGTTTATCTGTAGAAGAAAAAAACATACCCTTATTAAGAAATATGTTATTAGAAAACTGTAAATTAACAGATTATGATATAATACCAAAGGTTAGAATAGATGTTAAATTACCTTTAGAAAGTTTAAATTACGGATTAGTAGATAGTTTAGATAAGTTAGAACCCTTTGGAAAAGGAAATTCTAGCCCGCTTTTTGGAGAGAAAGATGTTAAAGTAAGCAGGGTTTGGATAATGGGAAAAGAGCAGAATGTAATTAAATTTAGATGTAAATTAAGGAATAGTTACAAAACCATAGATGCCATAGCCTTTGGAAATAAGGTTGAGGAATTTAAAGAAGATTTTGCTAATAAATATGGAGAAGAGGAATTATTAAGAGTATTAGATGGTGGAAACTGCAACTTTAGCGTTGATTTAATTTATTACCCAAATATAAATGAGTTTAATGGGAATAAATCTATTCAAGCTAATGTAAAATACTTTAGATTATAAAATTAAAGGGCGTGTATCAAAATAACTTTTTTAAAACTTACAAACATATTCCGAGAATTACTAGATTTCGCTAAGAATTTATAATCATTACTTCGAAAATATCACTAAAGCTTCGAAACTTGCTACGCTTCGAACAGTCTCAGCTTTTTAACGTGATATTTTCTACGTAATAATTTAAATTCTAAAGCTCATCTAGATATTCTCTTCATACTGTTTGTAAGTTTTATTATATTTTGATACAGCCCCTTTTTATAAAATAAGATTATAGGAGAATTTAAATTTATTTTCTCCCTATTTTCTTTATTTATCCTATATAAAAAATTTTATTTTATTATTTTTTCTAATTCTTCTTTAAATGCTTTTTTATTCCCATCAAAAACAACTAAGTTTATTCCCATTTCTTTAGCTCTTTTTGAAATAGATGATTTAATTGGAGGGTGTGTTGCTACTAATATTTTTATTACATTTTCTCCTCCTAATTGCTCAGAATAAACATTTAATTCATTTAAGGCAACTTCATCATATTTTTTTGAATCCTTACAAGAAACACAAATAAGCACTGAGTCCTTTATGGCAACAACATCTAGCTCATTTTTAACTCTAGATTCTTTATCATTCCAAAGAAATAATAAACCACTTTTTATATCATCAATGCTTTTTATTTCTTCAATAATATTTTTTGTTAAAACTTCAAGCCATGTTCCACTTTTAAAAATAAATCCTTTTATAAATTCATTTTGGAATGTTACCTTTAAACATTGCTCTAATTCTTTTACTTTTATTTGGCCATTTTTCTCTAAAAAGTTAAGTATTTTATCAAGAAGCATAACTTCTTCTCTGCTCAATAATTCCTTATCTATTTTTATGCTCCTAGGATTTGATTCATCATGGATAAAAACAGAATTATCACTTAACCTTATTTTATACTTTTTCCAAAGATCTAAATTACTAGCTATATAGTTAGTCATAGTCTCTATAATATTTATCTCTGAAATTTCTGTTGAATCCACAACAATAGAAGCTCCTATACTGTCTATTATGTCTTCTACATCCAAATCTACGAAATTACACTTTTCACATTGTACACTTTCTAAATTTAACTTTAAAAGTTCCTCTTTAGGTATATCAAGAAAGAATCCATCTATATTATGTTTTAATGCTAGGGTATACATTATTAAAATATCCTTTTTATTCCCTTGATTTAAACATATAGCTGTATTTTTACTTTTCATTCTCTTTATAATTTCTTCTATGGATGAAATAGTATCCTTCCCTAATTTTTCATCACTAAAATTGCAATTAGGAAATTTATTTAAATAAAACTGTCTTAATGAATTTAAAACCTTTAATTCTTCATCCTTTTTATATAAATAAATTATCTCTTTAGGCTTTAACTTTTCAGCTAATAAAATACTTGATTCATTATGTTCATCTAAAATCGTAATTATAAAATCATAATTCATATTATCACCTTTAGCATATTATTTTATCTTATTTATAAGATAATCGGACTAAAATTCTTGATGAATTAAGCTCATTTTATAATTATTTTCACCTAAGTAATTTTTTTTATTCTAAATTGAAATTATATACATATAAATAAAAAAAGCTTGTAACTTAAAGTTACAAGCTTATGGTGCGGCGAAGAGGATTCGAACCCCCGACCAATCGGTTCGTAGCCGACTACTCTATCCAGCTGAGCTACCACCGCATATTAACAGACTTATAATATCATATATTCATTAATAAATCAAGATATTACATATTCTTCCCAAAACTTAAATTATTATTAAATACACTATTTATGGATCATTCTTGTATTATATACTCTAGATATTTTTTACATTAAATATTATACTTATTTAGAATAACTCTATTAAGAAAAGGAGGAAGATTTATTTTGAAAAAATTTGTTATATTTACTGATTCGGCAGCTGATCTGCCAAAAAGCATGGTAAAAGATTTAGATATTAATTATTTAGGACTTATATGTAATATTAATAATACAGAATATATTGATAATATTGATAGCGAATTAACTCCAAAAGCTTTCTATAATAAATTAAGAGAAGGTATCATGCCATCAACAAGCCAAGTAAACTCATTTAGATTTGTTGAAGCCTTTGAAGAATATGTTAAACAAGGTATCTCTATTTTATACTTAGCATTTTCATCAGCCCTAAGTGGAACATATAATAGTTCACTTATTGCTAGAGAGGAATTATTAGAAAAATATCCTGATGCTGATATAAAGATAGTAGATACTAGAGCTGCATGCCTAGGTCAAGGATTACTAGTTTATTATGCAGCTCAAATGAAAAAGGATGGAAAGTCTATAGATGAAATTTACTCTTGGGTAGAAGAAAACAAAAATAAGTTATGTCATTACTTTACAGTAGATAGCTTAGATCATTTAAAAAGAGGTGGAAGAATTTCATCTACAGCAGCAGCTATTGGTAGCTTATTAAGTATAAAGCCAATGCTATATGTAAATGATGCAGGTGAACTTCATAACTTTGCTAAGGCTAAGGGAAGAAAAAAATCTTTAAAAATGTTATTCCAAGAGCTTGAAAAGCGTATTGTAAACCCTAATGAGCAAACAATTTTTATTGCTCATAGTGATTGTATTGAAGATGCAGAGACTTTAGCAGAAATGATTAGAGAAAAATATACTGTAAAAGACATACTTATAGATTATATAGGAATAGTTATAGGTTCTCATACAGGTATAGGAACATTAGCTGTCTTCTTTTTAGGGGATACAAAAGAACCTTAATAAAGTAAGTTTATTATAAATTATTAAAATAAATAAAAAATTAAAACCTATAAATATATTTTGATTAATTATCTAAATATATTTATAGGTTTATTTTATTTAATCTTATTTTTCAGCATAAATTTTTATTATGTTTAGTATTACTTCAACAGCTTTTTCCATTGAATTTATTGATATATATTCATATCTTCCATGGAAGTTTTCTCCGCCAGTAAATAGATTTGGTGTTGGTAGTCCCATAAATGATAATCTTGCCCCATCAGTACCTCCTCTTATAGGATTTTTGATTGGCTCAATTCCACATTGTTTCATTGCTTTTTCAGCAGTTTCTACAATATGCATTCTAGGTTCTATCATTTCCTTCATGTTCATGTATTGATCTTTTAAAGTTACTGTAACAGTACCTTCTCCATACTTTTTATTTAACTCTTTAGCTATTTCATTAAATCTTTCTTTTCTATTTTTAAAGCCTTCTTTATCAAAATCTCTTATTATAAATGATAATGAAGTTTTTTCTACTTCACCTTGTATATCTAATAAGAATGAGAAACCTTCATATCCTTCTGTTTTTTCTGGAACTTCATCTAAAGGAAGCATAGAAACAAATTCATGAGCAACTAAAATAGAGTTAATCATTTTTCCTTTAGCACTTCCTGGGTGAACATTTTTACCTATTATTTCAACCTTAGCACTTGCAGCATTAAAGTTTTCATATTCTAATTCACCTATTCTTCCACCATCTAATGTGTAAGCAAAATCTGCTCCGAAGCCTTCAACATCAAAGTGATCTGCTCCTTCTCCAATTTCTTCATCTGGAGTAAATCCTATTTTAATATCACCATGTTTTATTTCTGGATGATTTATTAAATATTCAATAGCTGTTACTATTTCTGCTACCCCAGCCTTATCATCAGCACCTAAAAGAGTAGTTCCATCAGTAGTTATTAAAGTTTGACCTTTATACATTGGAAGTTCTGGTGAAAAACTTGGTGATAATGTATATCCATTTCCAAGTTCAATATCTTTACCATCATAATTTTCAACAATTTTAGGATTAACATTTTTTCCACTCATATCTGGTGCAGTATCCATATGTGAAATAAATCCTATTTTCGGAATATCCTTATCACAATTACTCTTTAAACAAGCATATACATATCCTTTATCACTTATTCTTACTTCATCTACTCCGATTTCCTTTAATTCCTCTGCAAGGATTTTTCCTAATTCTAATTGACCTTTTGTACTAGGAGTAACCCTTGTTGTCTCATCTGATTTAGTATCTACTTTTACATATTCTAAAAACCTTTCATGAACTTTCTTCATGCTCAACACCGCCTTACATAAAAACTGTTAATATTTTGTTAAAACTATTACTTTATACTAATATTATGACTGTTTCACAAAAAAAATACAATAGTTGTAATTTATTAACAAGTAAAAATATCCTATAATGATTATAAATGGTATTATTGTCCATAATTAAATTAAATTACTAAATTTAATCGAGGTAAAATATGAAAAATAAAAAACTTTTAATTTCAATTTCTTTATCAATATTCTTATTATTAATTATAGTTGTTTCATACTTTATTTTCTCATACTCAAATAACTTAAACAAATTTAAAGAGGATTTATCATCAAATAATTATGAGGATGCCTCCTATTGTTTTAATAATGGAACAAAAAATATTATATTGAAAAAAACTTTTATTAAATCATCAGAAGATATAATTACAGAAAAACTATCAGAAATAGAAAATGAGTATTATTCTGGAGATATATCTGAAGAAGAAACTGTAGAAGATTTAAATGGACTATTATCCTTAAATACGTCTAATGAGGAAATCTTAAATTTTAAAAACACACTTCCTCTAATAAAAGATTCAAAGGACTCTTTTGATATTGGAATTTCTAAGCTAGATGAAGAAAATTATTTAGAAGCTTTAAACTACTTTAAAAGTGTACATAATCTTTCAGATTGTAAAGCTCAAGCACTAGAATATGAAGAAACTTGCTTAGATAAAATAAGAGAACCTATTTTAAAAACTGTAGATGAATATATATCTAATGAAAAATATTCAAAAGGAATAGAGTATTTAGATTCTCAAATAAATTCTCTTCCTGATGATCCAAAATTGCAGGAAAAAAGAGATGAATTAGAAAAGCTTAGATTGGAACATCTTGAAGATTATAGCCAAAAGAATATAGATAAAGCTACAGCTAGAACTGCTCCAGTTATGGAATATTATAAAAAATTAAATGAAGATACAATAAACCAATTTGATATAACTAGTAACACTAATTATTTGGTTTTTGTAAATATAGCTGAACAAAAAACTTATGTCTATGAAGGTTCAAAAAATGATTGGACTTTAGATAAGACCTTTACTTGTTCAACAGGTATTGAAGGAAAGGAAACTCCTGTAGGAGTATTTACTGTACAAAATAGAGCTCCTTGGTTTTTCTCACCTAAATACGGACAAGGTGGTAAATACTATGTTCAGTTTATGGGTAACTATTTATTTCACTCAATCCCATTTGATTCTGATAAAACCACAGTATCTGATCCAACATTAGGGGTTCCGTCTTCCCATGGATGTATAAGATTATCAGTTGAAGATTCTAAATGGTTATATGATAATGTACAAAATGGTTCAAAAATAATAATTTACTAAAATAAAAAACAGCTCATTACGAGCTGTTTTTTTAATTATTTTTTTCATACATTCCGTGATTGTATATTCTTCTACTATCTAAAGACCAAATTCTTTCTGAGAATTCATTTTCCTTAGTTTCCTTAATTGCCTTTTTCATATCGTACATTCTAGCATCCATTACATCTAAATAATGTAACATCTCAGCTTCTGGTATAAGAGGCTTAACAGGACTTCCGTATTCAGGCTCATAGTGATGTGATAAGACCATATGTTGAAGTAACATTATAATCTTACTATCTGCATTAACGTCTTTTCCTATTACCTCAATTTCCTTTATTCCTTGAGTAATATGTCCAAGTAAAGTTCCCTCTAAAGTATATTCATCTACTATGCCCATTTCATTAGAAGACATCTCTTTGATTTTAGCCATATCATGAAGTATTACCCCTGCATAAACTAAATCTCTGTTTAGGAAATCATATATTCCACAAATATTCTCAGCTAACTTTAACATAGTTGTTATATGATATAAAAGTCCACCCTTTATAGAGTGATGATTTGACTTTGCTGCTGGATAGTACATAAGTTTATCCTTATTAATCTCTAAAACTCTATTTAGAATATTTTTTATATCCACATCATTCATATTATGAACAGTATCTTTTATAGTATTAAACATTTCATCGCTAGTATATGGCGCACTCTGAACAAAATCATCTAAGTTTATATTATCTTCTTCAGTAACTTTGCTAGCATGTTCCACTTTTAACTGTAAAGTTCCCTGCCAACTATTCACCGTACCTCTAATCTTAAATACTGTATTGCTTTTTAACTCTTCATGCTCAGGTTTAATCTCCCATACTTTACCTAATATATCACCAGTTTTATCACTTAAAACTAAATCTAAATATTTTTTTCCACCAGAATTAGTAGTTTTTAAAGTAACTGATTTTAAAAGAAAAAAACCTTCGACTCTTTCTCCTTTAACGAACTCACCTATTTTTTTTACCGGTATTTCCATAAGTCTATCCTTTCTTTCCATTTTAATCTCTATTTTAATTATTGCATATTATTATTTTTTGTAAACAAATAAGTACTCTATTTATAGCTAAATTTTATATTAATTGATAAAATAACTACTAGGAGGTGACTTGTTAATGAAATTACCTAACAATGTCCAATATATCTTAGAGAAATTTGACTCTAATGGTTTTGAAGCCTTTATAGTTGGTGGTTGTGTAAGAGATTCTTTATTAAATAAAAAACCTCAAGATTATGATATTACAACCAATGCATTCCCTGAAAAAATAGAAGAGCTTTTTGATAAAACTATCCCTACTGGTATTAAACATGGAACAGTAACAGTTTTAATCAACAAAACTCCTTATGAAGTAACTACTTATAGGGTAGATGGGGAATATTTAAATAATAGAAAGCCTAAAGACGTAAAGTTCGTTTCTAATATAGAAGAAGATTTATCAAGAAGAGATTTTACTATAAATGCAATGGCATATAGCCCATATTTAGGATTTAAGGATTGTTTTAATGGAAAAGAGGATCTAAAAAACAAATTAATAAGATGCGTTGGAGATCCTGATAAACGCTTCTCTGAAGACGCCTTAAGAATGCTTAGAGCAATTAGATTTAGTTGTCAATTAAACTTTAAAATAGAAAAATTAACTGCTGAATCTATAAGAAAGAATTTTAAATTAGTAAAAAATATAAGCATGGAAAGAATTCAAAGCGAATTCACTAAAATCATTCTAAGCAATGAGCCTGATAGAGGTCTTATGCTTCTTAGAAAGCTAGGATTTTCTGACTTTTTAGTTAAGGAATTTAAGAATTTAAAACTAATAAATTGCTATGATTTATATGATGATATTCATGATACTTATGGATTAATAAATTCACTTCCTAAAAAGCTTCATGTAAGATTAGCAGGATTATTCTATAAGGTTTTTAATTCTGAAAATGCAGTTGAAAAGTGCAGAACTATATTAAAGAAACTTAAATATGATAATAATACAATCAACGATACTTGCAACTTAGTAGAAAATATAAATAGTATTTCATGTAATATGACAAGAAAAAAACTAAAACTACTTATAAATTCAGTTGGAACCGAAAATATCTTTGATTTATTAGATTTACAAAAATCATATTTATCTTATATGGATGAATATGATACTGAGTGTATAGATATATTAAAAAATAGAGTTTCTGATATATTAGCTTCAAAAGAACCCATATTTATTAAAGACTTAGCCATAACAGGAAATGACTTAATTACCGAACTTAATTTTAAACCTGGAAAAAATATAGGTGTTATATTAAATTTTCTTCTTGAAAATATAATGCAAACACCAGAGTTAAACACTAAGGAAGACTTACTAAACCTTAGTAAGCAATTTTATTCATATAATTAAACTTAGCACTCTAAAACTTTGAAAACATGTGCTTTAACTTTAAGGCGCCTGACACCATAAGCAAGTTTAATCCTAAACATAGAAAATATTAAGTATTTGTATTGAAATAACTTTTTATAATATAAAACTTACAAACATAATGAAGAGAATATCTAGATAAGCTTTAGAATTTAAATTATTACGGAGAAGATATTACGTTAAAAAGCTGAGACTGTTAATTTCTTAGGAATACAATCTCACAAAGTTCGATTGCATAAGTTCAAGAATCCAAATTGAAAATTTGGACTTTCACTTAAGTTTCGAAGCTTTAGTAATATCTTCGTAGTAATAATTATAAATTCTTAGCGCAATCTAGTAATTCTCGGAATATGTTTGTAAGTTTTATTATATTTTTAATTCTTTTTCAAGATAGAAGGAATACAGATAAGCTTCCTTAACTTCTTCCCCTAAAATTTTATTTAATGTGTCCTTATATAAGTTAATCTGAATTTTGTATTTATTTATGAAGGCTTCTTCCTCTCCCTCTTTAACATAATCAGTTTTATAATCTAAAAGAACATATCCATCCTCTTCCTCAAAGAAGGCATCTATAATACCCTGTAATCTTACTTTTTCCTCTCCATAGATTTTAGGATCAAGATTTTTTTCTATAATACTGCTTGGAATCTCAGTTATAAATGGTAGTTCTCTATATACCTTTTTGTCAGATTTATATGAACTTAACATTCTCTGTCCTAATTCACTTTTAAAGAATTTTTGTATTTTAAATACATTTACTACTTTTCCTTCTTCTTCTGTTAAAAGTTCTTTTTTAACCATTTTAAGAACTTCTTCTCTTATTTCATCTATATAAGTTACCTTATCTAAATCAATATGTTGCATTACAAAGTGAGTTATAGTTCCCTTCTTAGCTGCTGAGAATTCTTCCTGTCTTTCCTCCATAAATCTTGGTTTTCTTTTTATTTTTTCTTTTTTATTTTCTTCACTACTTTCATTATCAATAATATTATAACTTTCTTGCATAAACTCTTCATCTTGATGAGCTCTCTTTAATTCAGTTACAGAAATATTTGAAGGAGTATTACAAGACTCTATATATTTATATTTAAAGCCTAGTCTATCTCTTATTTCTATAACTTCTTTTATATCTTTTTTAGATTCAATCCAATTATTACTTTCAAAAATATCAATATTATTTTTTTCTTTTTTATTATTGTTTGTTTCTAAAAGCTCACTTCTATCAAAGCTTTTAAAACTCCAATTAGATTTATCATCTAAATTTAAAGTTATATCTCCATTACCAATATTTCTTATGGCATCTCCATCCTTGTGTTTTGTTAAAGCCATGCCAATCCAATCTAAATAACTCTTTCCCTTTAAAACATTTCCAGGGTTTATTCTATTATCCTCTGAAGAAGCTGAAGCTTTGCACCAATTTTCACAAGACTTTTCTAAATCTGATACAGCACCAGTTATAATTAATTTTTCCTTAGCTCTTGTAAAGGCAACATAAAGTATCCTCATTTCCTCTGATAAAACTTCTAATTCACATTTTTTCTTTATAGCATGCTTTTGAAGAGTATCATACTTTATTCTCTTCTTAACATCTATACAATTTGTTCCTATACCTAAGGTTTCATGAAGTAGTATATCTTCTCTTAAGTCCATCTTATTAAATTGCTTTCCTGTTCCACCTAATATAACAACTGGGAACTCTAGCCCTTTACTCTTGTGAATACTCATTATCCTTACAACATTCTCATTTTCTCCAAGAATCTTTGCACTTCCCATATCTCCAGAAGACTTTTTAAGTTTATTTATGAAGTTTATAAAATTAAATAATCCCTTAAAACTAGTTGATTCATACTGCTTTGCTCTTTGGAATAGTATTCTTAAATTTGCTTGACGTTGAACTCCATTTGGCATTGTTCCAACATACCCATAGTATGATGTATCAGAATATAAGAACCAAATAAATTCATCTATTGGCATATAAGCTGCCTTTTCTCTCCACTTATTTAAATAGTCTAAGAAGTACTTACACTTACCTTTTAAATCTTTAGATATACTTTCATCATAAATTCCATCTACAACTTCCTTTATTATTTCAAAGAAGTATTTATCTTTATTTAATAATCTTAAATCTGCAAATTCTTCAGATGTAAATGAAAATATTGGTGAACGTAAGGCAGATAATATATAAATATCTTGCATTGGATTATCTATTATGTGTAATAAAGCCAATATAGTTCTGATTTCAATAGTTTGAAAATATCCTGTTCCTGTGTCAGCATAAACAGGTATTCCATAAGTCCCTAGTTCATCAACAAAGGTTTCTGCCCAGTTCTTAGTTGCCCTAAGTAAGATAACAATATCCTTGTATTTAATCTTTCTATATTTTCCTAAATCCTTATCAAAAACCATATAGTGACTTCCATCTTCAGGATTCATTAGCTCATTAATCTTTTTGCCAATTATTCTAGCTTCTAGCTGTATGCTATCTAAGTCTTCTTCCTCTTCTCCTAGTTCATCCTCATCACTATAATCCTTGTTACCTGCTTTATTTAATATGTTTAGCTCTATATCACCAGCAACCTTTAAATTTTCTATTTCATCTATATATTCTTTCTCTACATTTTCCTCATTTAACTCCCCATAGGATGCCCCTAAGTTTAAAGCCTCTTTTTCATCATATTCAAGTTCTCCTACAGTATTGCTCATTAGGGTTTTAAAGATATAGTTTACTCCATTTATTATTTCTTCTCTACTTCTAAAGTTTTTATAAAGCATTATTTTTCTATTAGAATCTTCAAACTCTCTATAATTAATATATTTCTCTAAGAAAAGTTCTGGATTTGCCTGTCTAAACTTATATATACTTTGTTTAACATCTCCAACCATAAATACATTAGGATTTTCTACATCTCTTCTTGATACCATCCCTACAATAGTTTCTTGAATTGTATTACTATCTTGATATTCATCAACTAAAACTTCTTCAAATCTATCCTTAAATTCTAAGGCAACCTGTGAAGGTTTTATATTTCTCTCTTCATCTTTATCTATTAATATTTCTAAGCAAAGATGCTCTAAGTCATTAAAGTCCAAAATATCCTTTTCTCTTTTTTTGTCTCTATACCTATTAGAAAATTCAATTACTAAACCACTTAAACATTTCATTAAAGGATACATCTTTTTCATGCCTAAAACAGCTTCTTCTAAAGAAGTTTCAAAAACATTATCCCTTAAATTTTCTATTATTTTTTTGCTTTCATCTCTAAGACTTTTAGTTTTTTCTAAGGCTCTTTCATCATCAACACTAGCTTTTCTAACTGATTTTAGTCTTCCAAAGCTTGCTCCCATAAGCTTATTATAAAACTTTACTATTCCTTCACTTAAAGCAATTCTAAGCTCTTCAACTTGAATTATTTCAGGATATATATTAACTAAATAAGGCTCAAGTCCTCCCCCCATTTCAGCTATATCTCTTGCTTGAGTAAGCATTGAATAGGCATTATTTAAGTCTAAAATTATACTTTCCTTTAGTACCTCTATCCACTTCTTACCTTCAAGTTCCTCTATAGAATTTATGTTAAATTCTTCTACCTTATCCTTTAACCAAGCCTCTGGCCAAGGACCACTCATTATAAAATTATAGAATTTTAATATTATGCTATTTAAATTATCATCACTTTTACTTCCACCATAAGCCTCAACTAAATCTTTAAAGCACTCATCATCTTTAGCATACATATCTTCAAAAAGATCTGCTAAAATATCTTGCTTTATAAGCTCACATTCTGTTTGATCTCCTATTCTAAACCCTGGGTCTAAGTCTATTAAGTGGAAATTATTTTTTATAACCTCTAAACAAAAAGAATGCATAGTTGTTATACTAGCTCTATTTAAAAGAGCTAATTGTCTTTGAAGCACTTCAGAACTAGGATCCTTCTCCAAAGCTTTAGAAATTGCATCACCTATTCTCTCTCTCATTTCAGAGGCAGCAGCATTAGTAAATGTAACAACTAGTAACTTATCTATATCAACAGGATTTTCACCCTCTGTTATCATTTTTATAATTCTTTCAACTAATACAGCAGTTTTTCCTGATCCAGCCGCAGCCGCTACTAAAAGATTGCATTTTCTAGTATTTATAGCTAATTCTTGTTCTTCAGTCCATTTAGTCCCCATTTACTTCACCACCTACTTTTTCATTTATACTCTTCCATATGTCTTCATCTTTTTTCTTTGGAATAACTTTGTATCTATTGTCTTCTAAACTAGAATCAAATTGGCATATATGTGAGTAATTACAATAATCACATACTATATTTTTATTTTCTTTACATGGTTCTATATCAATTTTACCTTCTATCATGTTTTGGCATATCTCAACCATTTTTTCATTTACATACTTCCTTAATAATTCAAACTGCTCCATGGTTATTAAAGCTTTGTTTTTTCCTAAATCTCCTGCCTTTTTCATGTTTGCAGGTATTATAAGAGAGTGTGTTCCAGGTTCTAAAGTATTATCCATTGCCTTAACAACTTTTACGTCATCTAGTAAAAGCCCTTCTAATTTTAACTCTTTTAAAACCTCACTTTTTATTTCTTCTTCTGTTAAATCTCCCTTAGACTTTAATATAGGGTCATCTATTCTAAAATAAAGTATTGCCCCTGGCATAGCTTGATTTTCAACTATATTTTCTGAATTATTTATAAGGGCATCTAAATAAACTAAAAGTTGCATTTGAAGTCCATTATAAAATTTATTTAAATCAAACTTTTTAGAACCAGTTTTATAATCTATAATTCTTAAATAGGTTTCACCATCTAAATTTAATTTATCAACTCTATCTATTCTTCCATTTAAATAAAAACTTTCTCCTGAAGGAAGGTCTAGTTTTATTGAGTTCACATCTTTAGAAAATCCAAAGGCCAATTCATTTTTATAAATTTCAAAGTCACTTCTTTTCATCTGTTCACTAATTACCATAACTGATTTTGTAAGAATTCTCTTAAATCTATCTGTAAAATAAGAATATCTCTTTGAACTATTTAATATGGATGACTTATTGTTTTTAACCTGATTATCAACTAAAGAATTTATTATGTTTCTGCAATTCTCCTTGCTTAAATCACTCCATTTTAAATCTTTTTCTTTAATTTCATTGGTAAACTCATCTAATATTTCATGCATAAAGCTACCTAAATCAGGCGCTGTAAACTCATATATTTTTCTGTCTTTAGCTTTTAATCCATATTGTATATAGTAAGCAAATGGACACTGGGCATATCTCTCTAATCTTGAAACGCTTAGTGAAATTTTATTTTTATTATCTTCATAAAGCTTTTTAGCCTTTTCTTTTGAAATATTATTTTCTAAATTAGTGTATTCAAGCCCCTTCCTTACATACTCTATTCGTTCTTTCCACTTAGGTTCTCTTAAATACCAATGGTAAACATATTTCCAATAGTCCTCTATCTCAGCACCATCATAATTTTTTCTAATTGCTATCATAAGCTCATTTAAAGTAGGAATTTTAGCAGAAATCTTATCATACTTATCATTTACTAATTTAAAGCCTTCACTTTCTTCCTTTACATTTGGAAGTATCTTTTTAAGTCTATGAACTATAATAGAAGGTCTTTGAGATTTACCTTCAAAATCTGCTAAAGGATAAGTAACAACTAAGTATTCCTCTGCTATGGTAAAGGCTGTATAAACTAAAAATTGCTCTTCAAAGATTTTTGTTCTAGTATCTGAAGCTAGTGAAATCCCTTTTTCAAGTAAAATTTCTCTATCATTATCTGATAATATTCCTTCTTCTTTGCTAGCTGAAGGGAGTACCCCATCATTTACTCCTATAATGTATAAAGCCTTTGTTCCTCTACTTTTTATTCTTGTGATATCTCCTATGTTTACTTGATCTAAGGCTACAGGAATTAAACCCATTTCATATTGAGATAATCCAATATTTAATACTTTCATAAATTCATCTAAATTCATAACTTCATTTCCTAGAACATCAACTGCTTGCTCTAAAACATCTATGAAAATATCTCTTACCTCAGAATATTCCTTTGCCTCAATTGCCATATCATTTTCCTTGAAATACTCAACATATTTATCTATGGTATCCATAATATCTAATTTAGAGTCTAAAAATTCATATAAAATTATGGCAAATTCCTTTAAGGTTTTCTTTCCTTTGCACTCTTTGTTAAACTCATCTAAAGGAGTTACTATAGTCTCTCTAATATCATTTAATCTCTCTAATCTTTGCTTATTTTCCTCTGATATCTCTTCTTCTTTTAAAATGCTAGAACTATAGTTAACCCATTCTTCCATCCACTTTTTACCCTTTATTCCATAGGCCAATACATAGTTTTCTAGTTCATCAATAAGCTCTGCCCCTTCAATCCCTCTAAACTCTTTAATAAGTCCAGTTTTAAGATATTTAAACATACTTTCATAAGTCCAATTTTTGCTTATTATATCTACTGCTGAGTTTATAAAAACAATAAGTGGATTACTAGCTATATCTATCTTTTTATCTATATAATAAGGAATCTCATACTCTGCAAAAATCGCCGATATAACCTTCTCGTAATTATCTACCTCTCTGCATATTACTGAAATATCTTTAAATCTGTATTGCTTCTCTCTAACAAGTCTTAATATATCCTTAGCTACAAACTCAATTTCATCATAGTTATTATTTGCTCTATAAAGCCTTAAACTATTATTTTTTCCTCTATACTGTTTAAAAGGATATGCATAGAGTTGCCTTTCTATATGCGCTAATTCCCTATTTTCTTTGAATCTATATGGAATATCCTCATTTAAATTAATATATCCATTAAAAGCAATTCCTTCTTCTTGTATTAAATTCATTAGCCTTTTTTCTGTATTTTTTGTAGCAACAAAAAGATCACTTTCCACTTTAGGTGAATTTACCTCATCTATGGATAAAGTTATGTTAACACTTTTAGCTTTTTTTAATAATTTTCCTATAACACTTAACTGATTTGGAGTAAAGGAACTAAACTCATCTATCCAAATTTCAGCTCCATCATATAAAGAACATCCATCTAACTTTTCATTTAATAGTAAAAGTTGATCCTCTTCATCAACATATCCCTCATGAAGTCTTGAGTTAAATTCATTAAAAACATCCTTTAATTCTTCCATCTTCATTTTTAGATTTTCATCTTCTATTTCATTAATAGTTAAATCTAAAACTTCATTATTAACATTATACTTTTTAAACTCAGTTATTGTTTTTGATGCTATGTCTATAAAGCCCTTTTGTCTAGAAGCATTTTTAAACACAGTCATATTATCCCCTAAATCTTCTAGTACCTTAAAAATAAGCATGCTTTTACCAGCATCCCCCATAATAGTTCTAGTTGCTCCTCCACACTCATTAAAAACATTGTGAGCAAGTCTTTTAAAACTAAGAACCTCAGCATTTAAAACATACCTTTCTCCTATGGCATTTAATACTTTATTCTCAGTTTGAAAAGTAAACTGTTCTGGGACAAGTAAAATTAATTTATTGGTAGGTGAATTATTTATTTTCTTTTTTATTTGATTTATACAAAAAGTACTTTTACCAGTACCTGCTCTTCCATATATAATTTTTAAGCCCATATTTACACCTCGAAATTTATTTATATATTTCCAAATTATTACCTCTTATAATAACATTTTATACTTAATTATGCCTTTTAAATAGCAATATGACAAAAAAAATATATAAGGTATTTTATTATAGAAATAGATTACAATACATTATATAATAATGGTGAAATCATAAATAATCATAAAGATGGTTATTAACCAATAAGGGGTGTTTTAAATGAAAATAGGTGATACTTTCAAAAAATTTATGGATACTACAGCTGAAATTGAAACTAAGCTTGGCAATCCAATGGCATGTTTTCTTGAAGAGCAAGAGAGAGAAGAAAAAGAGAAAAAAGCACACCATAAAGAAGTAAAAGCTAAGGGGAAAAATGATAATTAAAATATAATTTATTAACATAAAAATTGAAATTATCAACAGAAAATATAAAACTCTAATGTTTTTTGTGTATAACATTAGAGTTTTTTCTTTAATAATTTTCTATTCTAATAGGTCCACCTATAATATCTCTTCCAACAAAAAGTGATCCCTTTTCATCAGCCTTTATTGTCCACTTTATAAGTGAAATCTCTCCACGCTCAATTTCTATAGCTGTAATAGTTCTAGGTAATACACAGCACCCTATGTTAAAGTATGTTGATTCATTCCTACTCTTAGGAAATAGCGTTTTATGAGTATGTCCTAAAATAACTCTAGTTTTATTTTCCTCTGCCCACTTGCTTATTTTCTCATCAAATAAATTTCTTTTATTATTACTCTTTGCAGGACTTGTAGGATCTTTAAATCCCATAAAAGCCTCTAAAATAGCCCAGACATATCTCACTAAAAATTTTGATAAAAAGGCTAATTCATTATTTAAAAAGTCTATTTGATGACCATGAATTACAAAAAAATCTTTTTTACTTTCTTCATGCACTAGTACTAAAGATTCATATATCTCTAAAGTACTATAAAAATCTGAAGCAGAGTGATTAAATCTATTTCTTCTCTTGTTTTTCCTTAAAAATTTTATTTTACTCTTATCCTTATCATGATTTCCATATATCATATAAAGTCTATTTTTTTCTTTAAATTCTTCTAAAACTTCATAGATCTCATAATTCATATCATATATCTCTTGTATATCTTTAAACTTCCATAATTCATCACCATCTCCAACTTCTATATAAGTAAATTTATTTTTATAATAATACCTTATAGCTGATAGATAAATGTTGATATTAGGAGCTAAACTATCTTTATATGTGCCATCTCCCCTATGACAATCACTAAATAAGACTATTTTAGAATTACTATTAAAAATAATTTCCTTAGAATTATTTTTAATATCATTTAGTTTTTCAACTTTCATTCATAACTCCATAAAATACTGCTTCATATATATTTATATTTTTCTTGGATTAATATATGCTCTGTGATAAATAATTTAAACTTTATTGAAAATAAATCTAATTCAAATCAATTTTCTTAGGAATATTCTTAGGAATAATACTATGTTAATTAGTTAAATTTCATAAAAATTCTTTATTTTAATTACTCTTAATTACTCAAATTCAAATTTATGGTATAATATTTTTTAATTAAGGAGGGGAAATCTATATGAGCACATTTCTTTATTTTATATTTTTTACTTTTATTATTTATATATTACTTACTGGATTTTTTAAAAAGGTTTTTAAAGAAGCGTTTATCGAGCTTCTAAATGAAGACAATGAAAAGCTTAAGCTATTTATTAAGGAATGTCTTAGAGAACATGACTTCTCTAAAAGAAATAAAAATTAAGCAAAAAAAAGCATCTAGTAAAACTAGATGCTTTTGGCGGAGAATCCGGGATTTGAACCCGGGCGCCGGTTGCCCGACCTACTCCCTTAGCAGGGGAGCCTCTTCAGCCACTTGAGTAATTCTCCACTTGTGGCGGAGAGAATGGGATTCGAACCCATGGTACGCTCACACGCACGCCGGTTTTCAAGACCGGTGCCTTAAACCAACTCGACCATCTCTCCATGTTTGACACATTTATTATTATATCATTTTCATTTTATATGTCAACTATTTTTTTATAAAAAAAGATACTATTTTTTATTCCATTATAGTATCTTTTTTCTTAATAATTATTTTAATGGTATCTTCATAAATAATACCCAAGTAAATACTGTTAAAAGAAATCCTATTATATTTAATATTAATGGTAATTTACCTTCATTGTGCTTTTTAAAAGCTATGTAACCAGCAATAATACCAGGAATTGAAAAAGGTAATCCTACAATAAAAAAGTATAGTGCTGCAAAAATACTACTCCATCCTAAATATAAAGATAGTGTATATGCTGTTGATCTTTTTGGTTTTTTAGGTCTAACTGGCCCTGATGATCCTTTCAAAATATCTCCTCCCAATAAAATTCATATAATTAAATTATACATTTTTAACTACAAACAAGATTATATTATCTATAAATTTTATATTAACAATTTTTGTATTTAATAAATTATAAAAATATTTTGCTTAAACCTGTTTTTTAAGACTTATTAATTACATAAAGAAGTTTATCTAAAATACTTTATAAAGTAAATGTCTCTTCAAATTATTTTTTATTTTACATTAAACATAAATAAAAGCACCTAGTAAAACTAGATGCTTTGGCGGAGAATCCGGGATTTGAACCCGGGCGCCGGTTGCCCGACCTACTCCCTTAGCAGGGGAGCCTCTTCAGCCACTTGAGTAATTCTCCACTTGTGGCGGAGAGAATGGGATTCGAACCCATGGTACGCTCACACGCACGCCGGTTTTCAAGACCGGTGCCTTAAACCAACTCGACCATCTCTCCGCGGTACGATAATTATTATATCAACGGTTTAAATTTATGTCAATACTTTTTTTATAAAAAAATAAAAATAAAAGATACTATATTTGATTTAAATACAGTATCTTTTATATAAAATTTAAAACCTATACAAAAATAAGTTTATTATCTATCCTTACAGCAATATTTGCAACCACATCCAGGTCTTCCTGGTTTATCAGGTTTTTCTGGTCTTTCAGGTCTTTCATTATTTTTGCATTTTTTATAGCATTCAATTGTAGCAAATAAGTGTTTAAAAGCTTCAAAAACTGTCTTGTCTAACTCCCTATCTAGTTCCATTGCTTCACATAATAAAGATTTTTGTTTTTTTCTTAAACATTCTAATCTTTCTTCTAATTCATCAATTTCTCTTTGAATATATTTTACACCTTCAAGTTTTTCTTCAACTGCTTCATTAAGTTCAGCAGATTCTCTAGTTAACTCTTCAGCTACTTTCTCTAACTTTCTACATTTATGACAATTATCCTCATATTTATCCCAATTACATTCACAATTACATTTATAGTTATATTTACAATTATCCATAATAATTACACCTCACTTTTATTTCACCTAATTTATACTATGTTAATGATTTATTTTTTGACACAAAAATAAAAAAAACGGTATTTTTAATACCGTTTTTTTAACTCTATACTAAACTTATTTATTTTAATATATAACTATAAATCTAATTATATATTTCTTCTAAAAAAAACTATAATTATTTTAGTAAATCACATCTCATATATTCTTTTAAAGCTTCTGGTATAACTACTGATCCATCTTCTTGTTGATAGTTTTCTAATATAGCAGCTACAGTTCTTCCAATAGCAACCCCTGATCCATTTAATGTATGAACAAATTGTGGTTTTTCCTTTGGAGAATTTTTATATTTAATGTTAGCTCTTCTAGCTTGGAAATCTTCAAAGTTTGAACAACTTGAAATTTCAACATATCTATTGTAGCTTGGCATCCAAACTTCTATATCATATTTTAATGCAGCAGTGAATCCTAAATCACCTTTACATATTCTAACTATTCTATATGGTAATCCTAAACCTTGTAATACAGATTCAGCATCTTGAACTAATTTATCTAATTCTTCATAGCTTTGCTCAGGTTTACAGAACTTAACTAACTCAACTTTATTAAATTGGTGTTGTCTTATAAGCCCTCTTGTATCTCTTCCTGCTGAACCAGCTTCTGCTCTGAAACAAGCACTATATGCAGCATGTTTTATTGGAAGTTTATCTCCCTCTAAAGTTTCATTTCTGTACATATTAGTTACAGGAACCTCAGCTGTTGGTATTAAGAAATATCCATTGTTTTCTACTTTGAAAGCATCTTCTTCGAATTTTGGAAGTTGACCAGTACCAGTCATACTATCTCTATTTACCATGTATGGTGGTAATACTTCAGTGTATCCATTTTCAAATGTGTGTTTATCTAAGAAGTAGTTTATTATAGATCTCTCTAATCTAGCACCCATTCCTTTGTAAACTGTAAATCTTGATCCAGCAACCTTTCCACCTCTTTCGAAGTCTAAAAGATCTAAATCTGTTCCTAAATCCCAGTGTGCTTTTGGTTCAAAGTTGAATTTAGTAGGTTCTCCCCATCTTTTTATTTCAACATTGTCCTCATCAGTTTCCCCTTCTGGAACAGCTGGGTTTGGTATATTAGGAATTCTTAGCATGATGTAGTTAATTTTATCGTTTAACTCAGCAACTTTAGCATCATCAGCCTTTATTTTATCCCCTATTTCTCTCATTTCAGCCATTACTTCTGTAACGTCTTCTCCAGCTTTTTTTCTCTTTGGAATTTCAGCTGATACTTCGTTTCTTTGTTTCTTTAAAGCCTCAACATCAACTAAAATTTTTCTTCTTTCTTCATCTAAAGCTATAACTTCGTCTATAACATTTACATCAAAGTCTTCTCCTCTATTAGATAAAGCTTTTTTCACTTCTTCAGTATTACTTCTTAACTTTTTTAAATCTAACATTGCCATTCTCCTTTCAAGAACCTTATTTATATTTAAAATTTTATTAACTAAAAAAATATATAAAAAAGGAGCCTCCATTCCCTATAAAAAGGGACGAAAAGACTCCGCGTTGCCACCCTAATTGATAAAATCAAAAAAAGATTTTATCCTCTTAAAAACTTTAACGGTTAATTCCGTACTGCTCATCACAGTCCCTCACAGGTGGATTCATGAAAATATTGTACTAGTTCACACCAAAACCACTAGCTCTCTGAAAGCAATATATAACATTACTAGCCTGATCAACGGTTTATTATTAATTTAAACATAATATATAAAAAATATACTTTAATATTTGCTTTTTGTCAATTCTTAACTATCTTTTGGTAGATTTTTTGTGCATATAATGTCTACGCCAGTATTCATTATATTTTTGCATACCACATTTCCACTTTTAGTTGGCACTCCAACGTATAATCTACTTAAAACATTTGAAAAATCAATCCACTTAGATATCTCAACTGGTTTATTACTTTTTACAGGAACTACATTATATTTTTTAGATCCTCTAACTCTTACCACACTAGTAAATATATCTTTATGCATTAAACCACCCCTTTAGACTCTATCAAATTCCTTAATTCTAGATGCTAAAACCTTGGAATTCTTTGAATCCTCAACTATTTCTGTTGGCTTTTTTTCAAGCTCTCTTGCTAATATATTTATTATTTTGCTTATACAGTAAGCTCCATGACAAGTTCCAAAGGTAGCACCTGTTCTTCTTTTTACACCCTCAACAGTTCTTGCCCCTAGTGGACGTCTTATGCAGTCTACAATTTCACCTTCACTAATACCATTACAAAGGCATACTATCTTTCCATACCTCTTATCTAAAGATATAAGTTCATTTCTCTCCTCATTAGATAATTCTCTAAAACGATAGAATTCCCTTCTTTTATCTACAAAGTTTTTATTTAAACTACAATTTAATTTATCTATTATCTCATCACATATTATCTTAGATACAGCTGGGGCTATAGTAACCTCTCCATAGTGATTACCCATAACCTTTATATATCCTTTATTTTTTCTACTATCATCTATAATCAGTCTATCCTGATTATGATTATCATAGAAAATATCCTTAACATGTTTTCTACTAATGCTATTTATCATCTCTTTAGCTATTTTTAATGACTTCATAAAACCTAATGAATTGTTTGAGTTTATACCTATTAAAGTATCCCCATTAACAGTATTCTTTTGAATTATAAACTCCTCTTCATTTTTTAATTTAACAACTATATTTGATGTTTTTTCTTTTATTTCATCATTTAATAATAGATAATATGTTTTTAAAGCATTTTTTTGTTCATAATCCTTATCTTGATCTATAGTATAATGTTCACCTGGAGTTGTATTTATAACAAATCTACAAGTAAATTTATTCTTATTCGTAGTTACTTTAAAGCCTTTAGCTATGCTTTGAATATCTAAAACTATTTCCTCTAATCTAAAGCTTACTCCATTATCATAAGCTATTTCAGCAAATCCTATAGCTAAATCATATGGACTTGTAACAGCTATATTTTCTGAATACATAGCTTTCTTTATTTCACCTTTATAATTAGGTTCTATTTCTCTTGCTCTTTTTTCATCAATTAAATAAATATTATTTATTCCTCTTGATTTAGCTCTCTTATAGTTCTCTTCAATTATTCTAACTGTTTCATCATTATCAGCTATAGTTAAATGTCCTACCCTCTTAAATGGAACATTTAATTTTTTAGTTATTTCAGGTAACATCATGTTTCCCATATTCTCTAAGTAACTCATTAAATTGTCCTTACATTCAGAACCGTCATATACAATTGCTGTATTAACAAAGGAAACATCATCTGCAATATCAAAATCCTTCTCTATAAGAGCTATATTTAAGTTATACTTTGATAACTCATACGCAACAGAGCATCCTATGATTCCTCCACCTAATATCAACACATCATAATCCATATGTTTCACCCCTAGCTCTTAGATATATTCCACTAAAAATTATATCATAAAATATATATACTATTGTAATCATTCCTAAAATTATAGCAATATAAAAAAAGAGTATTCAAGTAAATTTCTATAAAATCTTAATAAATCAAAATTAAAAAATCTACTTAAAATACTCAAATTTATTTAAATTTAGTTTATATAAATTACAATATAAAAATTTTAACTAATTCTTAGTTATTTTTTAAGAACCAATAATTAATTTACTCATGCGACATTTTGTTTAAAACATCACCTAATTTATTTATAAACTCTCCATAAGTTGCCCAGTCACCATTTTTTTGAGCCTCTATAGCTTTGTTAAATAAATCAGCAGCTTCCTTTACTCCACTGTTATCTGAAGTTATTTCAGTATTTGAAGTTTCATCCTTATTTGAGTTTTTATTCTCTTCAAATGAATTATAATTAAATAGCTTTAAAAGTGCCTTTTCTATATTTTCTTCTATAACTATTTTATCTCCATTAGAAAGAATTACTCTTTTCATTTCAGGCATACTATTTTCTGAATTTGCCTTTAGATAAATTGTATTTAAATATAGTAACGAATCTTCTATAGGAACAATAATTATATCACCATATATAACCTCAGATCCTTTCCCAGCCCAAAGACTTATTTCCTTAGAAATGTTAGGATCCTGTTGTATTCTATTCTTAAATAAAATTGGACTATATATAGTTCTTTGAGGAGGGAATTTATACATAACTAGTTCTCCATAGTTATCTCCATCCATTCTAGCTCCTAAAAGTGCTACCATGCTTTGTTTTCCTCTCATATTAAAATAATCTAGAAGCATCATTTCAACATTTTCTTCATCTGGTAATTTCGTCATAAGATAAAGGCCTTCATTTTCAGCTTCATTATTTTTATTTTCTTTTGCCTTATTAAGAATAGATTCTTCCTTACCTTCATCTCCTTGACTTAGGTTCTCTCCTCCATGCTTAACAACCTCTAGTGATCTATCCCATAAATCTTCCTCAGTAAATAGTTTAATAGGATCATCTACATGATATTTTGTTAATACCTTACTTTGTAATTCAAATAAGTCTTGAGGATATCTAAAATGGTCCTTTAAATCCTCTGGCATTTCTGATAAAGGCTTAAATAAACCTTTATATATTTTTAAATAACAATTAATTATAGGGTCATTCTCATCTGTTACATAAAAATCTACATTTCCATTAAAAGCATCAACCACAACCTTAACTGAATTCCTTATATAGTTTACTCCTTCATGAGGCTCTGAAAATGGATACTTATCTGTTGATGTATATGCATCCATCATCCAAACCAATCTTCCATCATGAACTACTATATATGGATCACTATCATAAGTTAAAAACGGAGCTATTTCTTGAACCCTCTTAACTATATTACGATTAAGAATTATTCTACTTTCAGAAGTTATGGAACTAGACATTAATATTTTAGGATTTCTTTCATAAATACTAAATAACACTCTATTAAAAGGTGTCATCTTTAATCCACCAGTTCCATTATAGTTAAATGTATTTTCAGTATCTCCTGTTGGATAGTCAAACTCTCCCCCTTCAGTATTTACAATAACATAATCATTATCACTTTCTCCAAAATAAATTCTTGGATTTTCAAGATTAATATCTGTTGTATTTACTGTCGGTATATCTTTCATAACAAAGTCAGGTTGTCCAAATTCTGTTACACTATTAACCCTACTCATAGCTAATCCATACCCATGGGTATATCTAAGATGCTTATTTTGCCATGTTGTCATAGCTTCTCTATTTATTTCCCTTGGAGATACAAATACTTGAGTATATTTACCATTTATATTATATCTATCTGTATCTGCATCATTAAATTCATAATAATTTTTTATAAGTTGAACTTGCTGATAAAAACTTAATAAAGGTCCTGTTGAATTAACCTTTAGGTTTTCAATAATATCTTTATTATCTTCTAATTTTTCACTAGTTATATTTTCGTTTGGTTCCATTTCTTTAACTTCAATCTCATCAATATTAAAAGCCTTTTTAGTAGCATCAATACTATATGAAATATAAGGTTTTTCAAGTTCCATTTCATTTGGTTTAACTACAAACTGTTGAGTAAAAATGGCTACTACAGGCTCTAAAACAATAAGTACAGCAATTGATGCAATTGATATTATAATAGGTCTAAATTTAAGCTTTAAAATTGAAATAAAAACTACTATTGAAGATATTACACAAGCTATAGCTATAACCTTATAAAATATCATTGTTATTTTAACATCTGTATAACCAGCTCCATAGGATACTCCTCTAGTACTATAAACTAAATTATATGACTTTAATAAATAGCTACATCCTATAAGCAGTGATAATACTGAAGCTAAAACTGCTAGTTGTTTTCCTGCAAATTTTCTTATTCCATAAGTTTTACTATTTATATTTATAACGTTATCCTTATTTTGATAAATTTTATCTTTAAACCCTAAAGCTAAATATATAATAACTGTTATAAGAACTAAAATAATTATTAGGGAAATAGCTGTACTAAAAAGAGACTGTACTAAAGGTAATTTAAAAACATAAAAAGATATATCCTTATTAAAAATAGGATCTACTTCTCCAAAAGGAACCGCATTAGTAAATTGAAGAATTTTATACCACTGAGTTGTGGCAGTAGCTCCAGCTCCTAATATTGATATTACTAAATTTGATAATAAAAAGTACTTCTTAACTGACTTAAACTTAGTATCACCTACCAAGCTTCTAATACTTTTTCTCAAAGTAAATAAATATATAGCTATTACACAAAAATATAAAATAAATATAGGTACAAATAACTTACATATAGCTATAAGCTTAGTAAAAAATACATTTAAATATCCTACTTCCTTAAACCATTGAACATTAATAATAAAATTAGTTGAAACGAAAAAAACTACAACTAGAAGTAAGATACTAATAAGAACTGTATTAAGTATCTTATTTTTCAAAACTTCCCCTCCTTAAATTTTGACATTTCATATATATAAAATAAAACTTCACTAAAACTAAAATCCAAAAAATATTATCCTTATATTTATATGAAGTATTATTCTTATAATTGAAATTAGAATAAATTATTTACCTCTATAAAATTATTTCAAAATAATTTATACTGACTAACAATTATAAAACTAAGTTATTATCACTTGTTTAATTTATTTTCCTCATGATTTATACTGAATATTAGCTTTAATAAAACTTATTAAAAAACTATGCACCTATTCTTAAAATTAATTCATATCATCAGCTTCTTTTAATATACATAACAATATGTTTTCATTAGATTTAATAGAGTGATGTCCTCTAATAGCTTCTACAAACTCCTTATCATAATCATCTTCCCTTAGATAATCAAATGCCTTATCACCATGATTATAATAAATATATATTGGTTTTATATTTTGAAATTTACTTATTCTATTTTTAGATATTTTTTTACCTAACACTAAAAATGACTTTGTCATTATATTTAAAGGATAATATAATTTTCCTATGTCATGTAATAATCCTAGCTTAGAAAAGTTTCTTAATTCACTCTCTGAATTTATTCCTTTACTCTTAGCTAAATTAACACAATCTTTAGAAACCTTTATAGAATGTAACTGTTCTCCTTTTTTCAATCTCTTAAATAAGCTAAACTCATAATCATTTAAGATTGATCTTACATAACTATAATCTAACTCTTTAAAATTTGCAGAAATAGCCCATAAAAATTGCTTTATTCTATACGACATCTTTAGGTATTCACCTTCTATTCTCATTAAAGATATTAATACTGTAAATTATACCATATAAAGATAATTATTATATATTATCTTTCCGTTAAAATATTTATCCACTAAATACTCCCTATATGTAGATAACTTATTTGTTTTCTGTGGATAACTTGTTATTCTTTTTAAAATTTTGTGGAAAACTTTTAAGATTAGTTAAATCAATAGATTTATTTTAGATTTGAATATATTTAAGAAAAATAAAAAAACTCTAAACAAATGTTTAGAGTTTATGGTGGAGGTAAGGAGATTCGAACTCCTGACCCCCTGCGTGCAAGGCAGGTGCTCTCCCAACTGAGCTATACCCCCAAAAATGGTGGACCTTCAGGGACTCGAACCCCGGACCTACCGGTTATGAGCCGGTTGCTCTAACCAACTGAGCTAAAGATCCATATTACCTGGCAACCACCTACTCTCCCACACAGTCTCCCGTGCAGTACCATCGGCCTCAATAGGCTTAACCTTCGTGTTCGGAATGGAAAACGGGTGTTACCCTAAAGAGCATCATCACCAGATGACATGTATATGTTATCAAATCTCTAATAATTTGTCAACATATTTTTGAAAGTTTTTGTTCTTTCAAAATTGCACATATTTAATTTACTATATTTGGTCAAGCCCTCGA
>OGIZ01000090.1_pt1 | contig 83162 bp, 68 predicted proteins | sample 1571911 | NCBI WGS metagenome assembly OGIZ01 (sample SAMEA2582108, study PRJEB24529) | metagenome | biome: Human gut stool | place: China | collected 2011 | reverse complement strand
TTAACTTATATATAATAATAGGTAAGTTAAAAAATGTAACCATAATTATTTTAGACAAATAAAAAAATAAGGTAGCATTTAATCTACCTTATTTCTACTCATTTATTATTGACACTCTTGTTTGTTTTCTACTTTTTTCTTTGCAAAGTCTTATAGTTGTATCAGTAACCTTATAACCACTAAATTCTAATGTCTTTTTTAATGTTGGCCAACTTGTAGTTTGACTTTGGACATTAAATAATTGATGTTCTTTGCAAAGTTCTATCTTATCTTTTCTTGTAAGTGGTTTATCTAACCACTTATCTGCTAGAGTTATTTTTACTTCTGTTTTTGCTGATAAACTTCTTACGTAAAAAGCTTTAATATTTTTTCTAACCCTTCCTCTAGCTTGTATTTGAGTATCAAGATTAACGCAGTTTACTACAACTAATTCTATAGCTTCATCTTTTATATTAATTCCAGTTTCATAAGCAGAATTTATTATAAGAACATCAATTCCCTCTGGAATAAGACCAGTTTCAAGAATAGATTTTCTAGTTTTGAGTTGTTCTATATCCATTTCCTTATCAGAATTGGTTGACCATAAACCAACTGCTTTTAAATTTCTTATAGTTCTATTGTTAAATTTAATTTCTATACTTTCTACCATTTCTTTAATAGCCTTTATACTAGTAATTTTATCTGTATATATTAGACATTTCTCTCCATCAATAAAACCATTGAAAGCTTCTAGGTGCATTTTCATATTTTTAATGCTCTTAAATGAGTAAGAAAAATCTTCTTTTAACCTTCTTATTCTAATATCATTAGAATAATCAAAAACGTGCATTCCAGTATCTTTAAGTTCAAAGTGTTTCTTTACACTTTTATGAGTTGCAGTTAAGAATATAACATCTTTAGTCGCTGATAGTTCTTTAAGCTTCTTTATAGTTTTAAGATAAACTTTATCTTCTTCATTTTCAACTAAGTGATCAAATTTATTTGAATACTTAATTAAATTATGAGCTTCATCACAGATTATTAAATCTATACTATCAAAAATATTTTCATCTTGCTTTAATAGGTGTCCAAATTGAGAATATGTCATTACAGTTATTTTATTTTCAGATGATAATATGTTCCTAAAATTTTTAACTACATCTTTTTCATATATCATAACATTCTCAAAATACTCTTTGTCTTTTATTATTGCTTCTTTTAAGTTGTTAGTATCAACTAAATAAATTATTCTATTTAAATTAGAATAATTCTTTATAATCTCATTAAAAACGAAGTAGGTCTTTCCACTTCCAACTGGTGATATAACCATATTAATTACCCCCTTTGAGAAATGAAAATTGTCTTTTTTCCATAATTCTGTTAAAGTGCTTTTTTTCATTATTAAAAACCTCATCTTTCTTTATTATTTTCATGTTTAAGTGCCTCCTCGTAAAATATATAAGTTTAAAATAATTTCAATTTATCCTAAACCTACAAATAAAATTTTAATATTAGATTATATACTTATTTCCAAAAAAGTTAACTTAGATAAGTATGTTTTTCAAATTATCAGTTATATAAAATTCACCATTTCTAATTTGAATTTCTTCTTCATAACCTGAGTACATCATTATTTGTGGTGTTTTCCCACAATAAGTAACAGCTCCAATATTTAATAATCTTCTTATAACTTCAAATTTAGAAACATTTAATTCTTTAGCTATATCAGTTATCTTTCTATACATTGGTTTCTTCTCCTTAATCCTTTTCTGTAATCTCTCATATAATCTCTCATATATTCTCTGTAACAACTTATACAGTAACTTGTATAATTTAATCTTTTTTCTTTTTTGCAAAGAAAACATTCTTTCATTTTTACATATCCTTTCTTAATTAAATTCTTCCTTTACTGCGTCTTTTTTTCATATACACTCTCATATATTCTCTGTAACATTTTTTGCAAAATCTTTTATTACTTGACATTTCAGCTGATTCAAAGACCTTTAAACAGCTTGGACATTTATATTTTTCAGTTTCAAAATATCTCATGCAAACATCTCCTTAGTTTATTTAGATAAAAATTTAAATTTTAATTCATTTTTGAATTAACACTATAGGCAAAAATAAAAAAGTGATTAGCTTAACTAACCACTTCTTATTTTTTCTTATTATACGATGATTAAAAAGTATTTTTTTCTTTTACATAATATATATATTCGACAAGGATAAAATGTAAATTTATAACCATTAAACTTTCTATATTTGCTTTTTAGACTATAATTCCCAACATAATTTCTCTTACAAATATACTTTAAATCTCTTTTAGAATAAATCTTTAATTCTTTTAACGCTTCATCAATTGTTTCAAATTGATAAGCTATTTCTCCTTCTGGATTATAAATTATAATTTTTTCTGATTTAGTCTTAGTATCTACATTTTTTATAAGAAATTTTAAAAAATTTTCTACACTCATCTTTAACAGTTCTTCCATCTTCAATTCCTCCAAAACAATTTATAGTTATATGTTTCCCTAAAATTAAGATGAAATTCTATATAAAATGAATTATGTTAGTTCTGATAAAATTTTAAATTTTACTTTAAATAAAATAATATTTTTATTTAATATAAATTACGTTGAAATTCTAGATATTATCAGAATTAATTGTAATGTACTCAGATTAATTGGAAGCAAAAAAATAAAGCAGAAATTAATCTGCTTTATAATTATTAACCCACTATATCTCCTAAGTTATTCTCAGTAAGACCTACTGAAAAACTATTACCAATATAATCACATATGTTAATTAAATTATCTTCTATATCAATTTTATTAAAATTAACTACTATAAAATTTTCTCTTATAGCCATTTGTTGTTCCATTTTTGATATTATTAAGTTTATATCTCTTGTTGATAGATTGGTTTTTCTATTTAATTCATTTCTTATTATTGAATGTAACTTCTCATTTGCTACAACTGAAAATACTTCTAATTTCAATTCTTCTATATTTGAAATTGGTTCATTCATATAAAAACAGTCTACATCTGACACTTCATTTATTCCATCAACTTTATCAAATGTAATATTTACATAATGCCCTCCGACATAATTATAATAATTCTTTCCTTCAAAATTAAAAACTAATAACTTTTTCATACTATACCATCTCCTATTTATTCTTATTAAATACTTTTAATCCTTTCCAAGTTGGCTCTACCCCTAATTTCTTACAAGTTCTTATGTATTTTTCTAAAATTTTAATATTCATTTGTTTATCCTCCTTGAAAGAGCATACAAAGAATGGTATAATTCTAATTGTGAGTTAGGTGTATCATTCTTTGGTATGCCTTTTTTATTTATAAAAATATTTATATAAATATTTTTATATATTGGAATTTAGTTCATCTAAAGTTCTATTAAGGTCTAAATACTCATCATTTAAATATTCATCAATTGATAAATGGTCGGTATATTTCGCTGAATAATAACCACCTCTAAAATCAAGTTCTGTATTGAAATAATATTCAATTCTTGCAACTTTTTCTTCTAATCTTTTGTTTTCAAAATAAAATCATATTCTTTTATTTTCTTCTTTAAAACTAATATGTTTCATCTATTTACCTCCTAAAAATTTATTATATATTTATTATATAAATATATTGTTAATTAGTACATATTATGTAAATAAATGTCGAATTTTTATAACTTTATTAATGTCATTTTCTTTTATTATCACTTTGTTATTTGAGATTTATATTTTTTACTCTTTAATACTTCTGTTTTCAGACAAAAAAAATAGACAGTCATAAATAACTGCCTATAAAAAGAAAGAATGATTTTTATAAAGACTACTAAGCTTTTACTATAGAGTCCTTATATGCTGGATTATCTAAAATTGAAATCTCAGTCAAGTCAAAATCTTTAACTAATCTTATATTTTCTCCATTTTCTGTTGTCCATTCGTCAATAGCATTTCTAAATCCAAATGACATATTAGAAATTAAACCTGTTTTAACATAATTATAAACATCTTTACCAAGAGTTGTATCAACTATGTCAGCTTCAAATCTTAACCCAATATCATCTTCTTCTAAATTTAATGATGAATTTATAGTTGAAGCCAATAAACTATTATTGTTATGTCTAAATAATAATTTTATTGGATTGTTATTTTCCTTTGCCCTATCAATTGCTCTTTTAAAAGCTCCAGGTAAAATCTTTTCTCTAAAGATTTTTCCTTTTTTATCTCTTAGAGGTCTAGATAGTTTTCCAACTTGATTTACATATCCATAAAGAACCATTCTAGTATCATCAACTAAACCTCTTGTTTCTATACTAGAAAATTCTTCACAACTTCTTAATGTTGTCCCATTTTTGGTATCTTCATCTTTTACAAAAAGCTCATCTAACTCTTTCATTGTTTTATCAGAAATAACAAGAACATTATCTTTACTAGCTAACTTTAGCGTATTTAATAATTTTTTTGCTTCTTCTGGATTTGATTTTGATAACTTTCTGATTTTCTCTATCATTTCTTTTAATTTAGAATTTTTATCATTTGTACTCTTTTTATTTTGTTTAGCTTCAGTAGTAGTTTTTACTGAAGTCTTATTATCTGTTTGTTCTTTTAAACTCTTTTTATTTTGTTCAGCTTCAGTAGTAGTTTTTACTGAAGCCTTATTATTTGTTTGTTCTTTTAAACTGATGTTATACTTTTTTATGCTAATCATAATACACCTATACCCCTATACTTAGTTTCTTAACTGCATTAGTATTTTTAATTCCACCATCAAAATATAAAGACAAAGATATTCCATCAGCACCTTGTAACTGTGCCATAGCATCTTGTGAAAAATCTCTTAAATCAATAGTTGGAGATACTACTAACTTGTACGCATTTTTTATATCAACTAATAGTGCGTTACAATTTAAAATGTCCATTATCATCATTGGAACTCCAAATATTTCATATAATCCAGTTTCTTTACTGTAATTAATATAATATTCTCCATTAGCTTGTTTTTCTTTAGATAAAATCTTGAATTTATCTTCTGAAACAATAAAACAAGCATTTGCAAGATATTCTTGCTTCATTTCTAACATTAATGCTCTTAAATTATCTATTGAACACTCTCCCTCAATACTTTTATCAACATTACATAAGCTTTTTCCTTTGAATTTTTCATTTCCATTAACTATAATTTTGGATAATTTTCTAGCTACTCTTTTATTTAGAATTTTATAAAAATCTTCTGTATTGTCTGTATCATTTAGCAATAACTTACTAATAGTTACATTAGTAGTTATTCTAGTTTTTTCTTTTCCTAATATTCCATTACCCTTTAATATAATATTATTATCAGTTGCATTTTCCTTTTCTCCTAAAACTTCTGCTTCAATATTATCATCATCCTCTATTAATAATACCTTTTCATCTGTTATGACAGTATCACAGAAAGTTGCTACATTAGGAACATCTAGTACATTTTGAGCTATCTCTACACTCATAATTTGTACGTTTCCTATTTCTTTTGCTTCATTAAATAAATTTTTCACTTTTTCTCTTAACATTTAGATATCTCCTTTTTAATTTCTACTTTATTTTTATCAACAAATTCTTTAAATCTATTGAATTTTTCTTGTTTGTTTTTTGTATACTTGCATAGAATCATATCTTCGTTCAAAATATTTTTTAAATTTTCTATGAATGATTTTAATTCTAATTTAGTCAAGACTTCTTCATATTCTTGAAATGAGACAAAAAAACAAGCTTTTTTCAAACTATTTTTATTTATTGATATGTCCCATTTATTATCTTCTTTTATAAAAAATAATTTTGTTTGCTTAAATACTTTTTCTCTATATTTCTTTCTGAAATATTTTCTACATTCATCACAGAGTGAATATTTAAAAGTATTATTTCCACACCTTGAACAATTCATTTTCTCACATCCTTTTTGTAATAAATGTAATAAAATAATTTTATGTAAAAAAAAAATAGACTGAACCTTTTAAGTCCAGTCTTATTGAAAAAAGATCTAGTGAAAATCACTTGTTAATTGAATAAACAAAAGCTGATATCAAAAAGAAAAACGCCACTTTAATTGAGCGAATCAAAGCATTAAAAAAGAAGCTATTACTATTGGTTTTTAATAACTACTTTTACATAATATATATATTCGACAAGAAAAATAGTTTAACGTTTTTTATAACTTTTATAACTTTTTTTACAAATAATAAACAATATATTATACCCTTATTTATTATACAATTCACTATATTTACAACAATACAATCTATATATAACCCTTACATCAATATATACACCCTACATTATTAATAATACCTATTAATATATATTTAACCCATACACATAAATTGGTACAACAAATAATATATTATCTATTGTTACTTATAATGTATTACGTATAAGCAGTAACACAATGCTTACAACACTACTTGTTGTAGTACAGTATGCTATCTACTTCAACAAAGCTACATAATTTTATTGTATAATTTATAATAAATTTAATAGAATCATGTTACCTTATATAAATATAAGGTATCTTCATTAGATAATATTAATATTCATTACTATACAATCTATTGTTATTTGTATATATATGTATAAACATTCATAATAATACTAATACTTATACATCATACATATAATATCATATTAATATGTACATACGTATTTGATAGTAATTAATGTATCATATCTATTTCATATAACTAAACAACATACAATAAACTACTATCAAACACTACTACATAGCACAAGCTTTCTACTTATGCAACAACTATTGACACAACACATACACAACAGACAAGAGTTGCTGTAGCAGACATACAAGCATCAGTAAGTACATTGATAAAGAAAACAAGAAGACTTCACAGGTAGAAGTAGGACAAGAAAAATATAAAGGAATTTGTTATCCCTGCTATTTTGGGTGGGAATGATGATAATATCCCCCCTCCTACTGCAACAAAGAATACCCCTCTATCCCAAACACTATGGATGGGTTTGCTTAACTTAAAAGTTTAGAAACGGTTGTTTTTTTAATTTTGTCAGATGCTTTCTAGTATTATTTTTTAACTTTTGCTACAACAGAGCTTAAATCTCTGCTAGAATTTTTTCTAACATTTCTTTTGGCCAGTCATCATATAACTCTTTCAGCAAAACATTTTTTCTATTCTCGTAAAGTAACCTTTCTCTACCTAGCCTATATCTCTTTATATTTTCATCATCTTCAAATAACAATATTGTTTGAACTATATCTAAGTTTTCTCTTGCTAAAATTGCTTTTTTCAATCTTACGTTAACATCTTTAATAATTTTCAGTTCTTCAAATATTTTTTGTCTATTTATTATCTTTAATTGTTCTAATCTAGTAATCATTATCTATATCCTCCAAGAAATTTTCAAAATCACCTTTAAAAGATAAGAACTCCTCTGAATTTTCTTTTATTTTATTTCTCATTTCTGGAGTAAGTTGCAATAATTTAAGTTGCTTTTCTATCATTCTATCTAACACATTTAAATTCTTTATTGTATTAAATTTTTCTTCATATGGTAATAATGGCATATCTGTTAATAATTCATTTTTTAAATTTATATAAGACAAAACACTAATTAATGAACTTCTATCTATTACTTCATTATAAAATCCTCTAGTTTCAAGTATATCTTTCATTGGTTCAAATAGTTTTAATCCAATTTTTCCAATCTGTGCTTTTTCTTCTTTAGTTAAACTTGAAACAGTAGTATTAAATACATTTTGATATATTTTATCTTCATTTAATCTTTGTAATAAGTTACTATTACTCCTTTTTCCAGTCAGTTCTTCTGCTGGTTTTCTTGGTCTAGCCATAATTTATCACTTTTCCTTTCTTTAAATATTAACTAAATTATGAAAATAAGACAAATAGAATAACTATTTATTAGACATTCTATTTGCCTTATTTTCATATACTTTTTTCTTTGTACATTCCTTACAATATGCACTTTTTGTATTATATTCTTCATTAAATAATTCTTTGCAAAAAGGACATCTATACTTTTTTATAAAAGTACCATCATCATTTTCAATGAATATTTTTTTCATTATTATTTCCTCCTTAAATCCCTAAATATATATCTAAATTCTTAAATTCATCTAAATCTATTTCATCTGCCAAAAATTCTTCTGCTAATTTCTTAGGTTCTTCTATTATTTCTTTTTCTTGAATTACTTGCTTTACTAGAACTTGTTGAATATTCCCATAATGTGATTTTCCACTAATATAGTCAAAAAGTAATTGTTTTATAAAAATATTCGGTTATATTGTTTCATTTTCTAAAAATCTATTATCTTTTTTCTTTCCTATCTGTATAAGAACAAGATAAGTTATACCTTTACCTCTCTTTCATACTTTTGCTCCTTATCTAAATCAAATGGTACCAAAGATAATACTGATTTATAATATTTATCAATTTTGAATAAACTTTAATTATCTTGGTACCAGTAGGTACCTTATAAGTTTTTAATTTTCTCTATTATCCCTAAACTATTTATTGGTAAAGTTCCTAAGATATCCACATTAATTTCATCATTTTTTTTATAAACTTTTGCAATAGCATAAAGTGTTGGAACTAAAAAATTTCTATTAGTTTTTAATTAGTCTTTTGGAACTTTTTCTCCTTCAACTTCCATAAAATAAATTTTTTCTTCTAAAATCAAAAAATTCTTATCATCTATTGAAGTTCTATTTTCATTGTAATCTTCGCACCTCATTCTATTTTAAAAATGTATGTTGTTAGATTTTATAATAGTATTTCCCAAGTCAATTGTCATTGTTTCACTTCTCATTATTCATGTCTCCTTGTAATTCCGTTAATACGAACATTTGTACGTACATTATTTTTTATTTTTTTATATAAAAAAATAAATTCCTTCCCTTATATATATATCTGAGAAAGAATATTGTTTAATGGTTTTTATTAATTTTTTCGGAAATTAGGCCCTCAAAAATGAACTCTGAGTAACAAAAATAATAAATATATATTTTATATATTAAAATACTCTAATTATCTCTCAGAGCCATTCTGATGACCTTATATTATAATAAAATTAAATTATTATTTAATTAAAAATTTAAAATATATCATTCATTACACTTATCAAAAAAAATATTTTCTTCTAAAAATTAAACATATAACTCTCCATAAAAATCAAACCCAATGAACCAATGGAAATAGTTCTTACTTCTTCATAATCATAAACTAAGCAATCATAATTTTTTCTTAGTTCATCTTACTGTAAGTTAGTTTTACTTTATACAATCCTTTATTAAAACTTATAACTTTACAACCTAATTCTCAAATCATTTCAATAACATTCATAAATTGCTCCTTATAATTTTTATTAACTTGAATAAATACTAAAATAAAATTAATATTTTATTTTAGTATTATATATCCTTTTATTTATCAAAAATAGTTTGTACCAAAAGGGGATATCTATTAAACAGAAAAACAGATTATTGAGTAAAAAAGTAACAAGCGACTTATTTTACTCATTTTTTATTTTTCTAAAATAATTATGGTTACATTTTTTAACTTACCTATTATTATATATAAGTTAAAAAATGTAACCAGTTTATCTTATATAAGTCTTTCATAGCTAAAGCTATTCAGACTGTTCAAAATTAGACAAGCTAATTTTTCACTATATTTAATATTTATAGACTGAAAAGCTTGCCTTTTTAGTCTGATGGAAAAGCTTTAGCTTTGAACATCTATTATTAAATTCTATCTTACTAAATAGATATGAAATGTATTAGATAGTTTTATATCTTTTCTTTTTTTTCTTTTATATTTGGATTTATTAATTTGTATTTTTAATATTGTATTTTTATATTGAAACTTTTTTTCCTAGGTTAGTAAAATATTTTCTAACCTTAATAAAATATTTATCAACCTTAATAAAAAAATTTCTAATCTTTAAAAATTATTTTAATCATAAATGTACTTTCTATCTCACTTTGTTATAATATAATTATAATTACCATTTTTAGTAGTAATTATAATCATATTTAGGAGGTGATAAAATGTCGCAAAACATATCAGATTTTAATTTATATAAGAAAAAGAAAGAGTATAATAAAGAAAATTATTACACTCCAGTATTTAATGCTTTTATGAGAAATGAATTAACTATGCAAGAAAAAAGCTTTTTTATTTATATATGTGGATTTGGTGAAAAATGCTTTCAAAGTCAAGCTAACATCTGTAATGATTTAAATATTACTGGTCCCACGTTAAGAAAACTAATGAAAAGCTTAGAAGAAAAAAATTACATTTATATTCAAAGAAAATATTCGCATAAAACAAAAGAGAAAGCTACCCCAATTATTTTCCCTATGCCCGTAGATGAAAATACTGGTTTGCTTTCTCAACATAGTCAACAAATAATAAGGTATCTGCAAAATACTTATCCAAGCGACTATTAATTTCATTATAACATAACTTTATTTAAAATCAATGTAATACAAATAAGTAGGACTTTTTTTAGTCCTACTTATTCATTTTTAAATATTGATTGTTAAATTCATCTAAAATATTAAATTTATCTATTTCTTTTTTGATGTCAGTTGTTAGTATATTAAGATAATTTTCTGTTATAGCTAAAGAACTATGACCTAAAATTTTTTGCAAGGTTACAACACTACCTCCACTAACACCCCACTTTTTTGCAAAGGTATGTCTGTATCTATGAATACCAGTTTTCATTATTCCTCTTTTTTTATTATAGTCAACTAATCCTCCATACAAAGTTGATTTTACAAGTTTATTTCCATATACGTTACAAAACAAATATTCTTCATTAGATGAATGTTGTCTAACATTTAAATAATCTAATAATATCTTCTTTATAGTACAATTTAAAGGTATAATAAGTTGCTTTCTATTCTTAGTTACTCTAATATAAACAACATCATTATCAAAATCTAAATCTTTTATTTGAATGTTTATTAAACTGTTCATTCTTATGCCAGTTGATAATAAAAAGTTAACTATAACCCAAGACTTGTACTCACTAAAACTACACTCTTTTGTATTAGGTTTTTTTAATAATACTTTTAACTCTTTATCACTATAACATTCTATTGGTTCTTTATCTACTTTAATTAAATTTATCTTAAATGTTGGTATATAACCACACTTCATAAAATAATACATCAAGGTTTTTAAATCTCTTGTATAAGTATACAAAGTAGTATCTTTTATGTTAGAAGTCCTTTTACACTCAATAACAAAATTATCAAAGGCTTTCTTATCCAATGTCTTAATTGGAATATCTTCACTTATAAACTTATACAAAGTTTTTATACTCTCTCTATAATGTTTTATTGTTCCTTCACGTAAGTTTCTAGCTTTACAATAATTAATATACTCCTCACAACCTTCTTTAAATGTAATTAATTTGTTCTTTTTCATAGTTAATTTTTTTCTCATATTTAGTCCTTTCTGTGCTAATTTTCAATAAAAAAACTGCACACATCATTTATATTTTTTCATAAATGACGTGCACAGTATTTTTTAAGATAATTAATCAGTCGAGACTAATTTTTATAATCTTTAATTTTATTTATAATAGACTTATATCTTTCCTAAGCGTTGATATATCTATTATTTGTTCATTCCTTCTTCTACAGCAACAGCAACTGCAACAGTAGCTCCTACCATTGGGTTGTTACCCATACCGATAAGACCCATCATTTCAACGTGAGCTGGAACTGATGATGATCCTGCGAATTGTGCATCTGAGTGCATTCTTCCCATAGTATCAGTCATACCGTATGAAGCTGGACCAGCAGCCATGTTATCTGGGTGAAGAGTTCTTCCTGTACCACCACCTGATGCTACTGAGAAGTATTTCTTACCTTGTTCAACACATTCTTTTTTGTATGTTCCAGCAACTGGGTGTTGGAATCTTGTTGGGTTAGTTGAGTTACCAGTGATTGATACGTCAACTCCCTCATGATGCATTATAGCAACACCTTCTCTAACGTCGTCTGAACCGTAGCATTTAACTTTAGCTCTTGGACCATTTGAGTATGGAGTTTCTTTAACGATGTTTAATTTACCAGTTACATAGTCAAATTTAGTTTCAACATATGTAAATCCGTTGATTCTTGAAATTATGAATGCAGCATCTTTTCCAAGACCGTTTAATATAACTCTTAAAGGCTCTTTTCTAACTTTGTTAGCTTTTTCAGCTATTTTGATAGCACCTTCAGCAGCAGCGAATGATTCGTGTCCTGCTAAGAATGCGAAACATTTAGTTTCATCTCTTAAAAGCATAGCTCCTAAGTTTCCGTGTCCTAATCCAACTTTTCTGTCATCAGCAACAGATCCTGGAATACAGAAAGCTTGTAATCCTTCTCCGATAGCTTCAGCAGCATCAGCAGCAGTTTTACATCCTTTCTTGATTGCTATAGCAGCACCTAAAGTGTAAGCCCATCCAGCATTTTCGAATGCTATTGGTTGAGTTTCTTTAACGATTGTATAAGGATCGATTCCTAAATTTTCGCAAACTACTTTAGCATCTTCTATTGTTTCCATTCCGTACTTTTCTAATACAGGTTGTATTTGGTTAATTCTTCTTTCATAACTTTCAAATAATGCCATTTTATTATCCTCCTTCAATAATGAATATATAGATTATTCGTGTCTTGGATCTATAGTTCTAACAGCTTCGTCAAATCTTCCGTATTGACCAGTAGCTTTTTCCATTGCTTCGTTAGCGCTCATTCCTTTAGCTACCATTTCCATCATTCTACCTAAGTGAACGAATCTGTATCCTATGATTTGATCATCTGCATCTAAAGCTACTTTTGTTACATATCCTTCAGCCATTTCAAGGTATCTTGGTCCTTTAGCTAAAGTTCCGTACATAGTACCTACTTGTGATCTTAATCCTTTTCCTAAGTCCTCAAGACCTGCTCCTATTGGTAGTCCACCTTCTGAGAAAGCAGTTTGGCTTCTACCATAAACTATTTGAAGGAATAATTCTCTCATTGCAGTATTTATAGCATCACAAACTAAGTCTGTGTTTAAAGCCTCTAATATAGTTTTTCCTGGTAATATTTCTGAAGCCATAGCAGCTGAGTGAGTCATACCTGAACATCCTATAGTTTCTATTAAAGCTTCTTCTATGATACCATCTTTAACGTTTAAAGTTAATTTACATGCTCCTTGTTGTGGTGCACACCAGCCAACTCCATGAGTTAAACCTGAAACATCTTTTATTTCTCTTGATTGAACCCATCTACCTTCTACAGGGATTGGTGCTGGACCGTGGTTTGGACCTTTAGCAATTACACACATTTCTTGAACTTCGCTTGAATACATCATATTCATTTCTCCTCCCTAAAAAATAACTTATAGTAAAAATTTACTATATCTATTCCTCTTAACAACTTGGGACTTTTTTCGTCCCTATGGGATATTTAATTACCCTCACGTCTATTTTAACAAAACAATGGCGATGTAACAATATATTTCTAAAAATTTTTCTAAAAAAACTCAATATTTTTTTATTTTATTACAACATTTGAGAATAATTCTCATATTTTTTCCCAAATTATTGAAAACAAATTATATTTTTACCTATTAATCCTCTTCAATAAATATTTTTAAATCAAACAATTTTTAAATTCATAAAATTTGCTTCATATCACATTTTACTAATTTAAAATTTATCTCTTTATAAAAAATATTTCTTTCTACAAAAAAAATATTCCACTAAATATATTTTCTTCAGTCTTTTATACTCTTTCTATTTAATAAGATAAATCTCATATTATATTATATGTAATTTAATAAAGTGCACCTCAAAATGAGGTGCACCTTATATTATAATTTGTATTACTATCTTGCAGTTCTTAAAGTTAGGCTTTCTTTACTTGAAACTTCCCCATTTGAATATTTAGCTGCAATCTTAAAGTTATAGATTGTATGTCTATTTAACTTTTTAAATGTATAAGAAGTTTCATCCTTGCCTATTTCAGCTACCTTTTTACCATCCTTATAAAGAATATATCCTTCTAAGCCTTCTGTTGTTTCTGGTTCTGTCCAAGTTACAGTTACATTCTTTTTATTTATTTCTGATGCTTTAAAATCTCTTACTGGATTTACAACAATTTCTGGACTAGTTCCTTCTATTATATTAACTGTTTTTTCAGTTCCTGCAATCTCATGAACTAACCCTTCTCCATCTCCAACTGATGAATTGGTTACGCTTAAATTGCTTCCTTCTGTTTTAGCTTCTGCTCTTAGGACAACCTTAGCTAAAACTTCTTTAGCTGGCAATGGTTCTCCAGTTAAAGAACTTACAAGCACTCTAACCTTTCCGTCTTCTATTTTCTTAGCATTTACAAACACTCCATCATCAGAAATTGCTTCTACATATTCAAAGGCATTTTCATCATAATTTAGTGTAAAATCATAAGCAAAAGCTTCTGCATTTACTAATTCGTCTATACCCACTCCAACTTCTAAATTTTCTCCAACTTGAACTTCCTCTAAAGCTTCAAGAGATACACTTCCTGTTACCTGAGCATTTTCTTTTAACTTTCCATGGACATTAACCTCTGCAGCAGTAGCAAATTTTCCTCTACCATTTGCTTGATCTGAAACGCTATCTGTAACATCTAATCTTACATATTTAGCATCAATACTATCAAATTCTATAAATTTAATAGCTGCATTATCTTCTAAAGTTCCAGTTTTAACTTCTGTAAAATTTTCTCCATCTAAACTAACAGATACTTTATACCCTGTTATTCTTCCATTTTTACTATCTTGTCTTGGAGCATATTTAACTTTATTTATTTCATATACATTATCTAATTCTAAAGTTAAATGATGAGGACCTTCATGAGCAGGTGATGACCATTTACTATGCCAGAAAGTATTCATATCACCATCTGAAGCAAAGGAAGCTGGTGCATTTTCCCCTGAAGTCTCTTCAGATGAAGCTGTTATCTTTACTGTTCTTGGATTTATTAATGTTAAATCAAAACTTAAAGCTTCTTGTATAAATGATTGAGCAACCTTTTCAGATATAACTGCAGAGCTACTTAAGGCTGTATTTAATTTATTTTGTGCAATTTCTTTAGCACTTTCATAAGCCTCTGCATCTTCATTTAATTGAGCTACAATCATATCTAATGAAGCCTTATCCCCTTGAGCTAAAGTAATAAGTTCATCAAGTTGTCTTGAGCATTCTTCTAAAGCAACTTCAGGTAAATTTGCCTTTAGATTATTACAAGCTTCTTCCATTCTTGCAAACTCTCCATATAATTCATCTATAAGAGCACTTGCATCTTCTTTAGAAGATAACTTATTCCATAACTCATCCATTTTTGCTCTAAGCTCTGGAGCATCTTCTCTTCCTGATTTAGCCCAAGTTTTATTGTCCATTCTTGTTGAATGGTTTGCAAATACCTTCATATCTTCTGCTAAATCACCATAAAGCATATCAATTGCTCTATTCCAAGCCTTATCATAATCATAGTTATCCATATTCCAGCTATAGTCTGCAGCTGTGTGTATTGATATCTTTGAAAGTTCAGCATGCTCCATTGGGTTTACAGTAAAGAAATCTACATATTGATTTAATCCTTTATCTAATCCATGCATTGGTCCTAAGGCAAGTTTACCTTTAAAATAATCTGTTACTGGATAATTCCACCATACTGCCATATTTCTATTATATATTCCACTTATAAGTTGTGCATCACTTAAAGGAATTTCATTTGTAACAACTCCAGGGCCAGTCCACATAACTTCTATACTAGGATCAACAGTTTCTGCAAAAATTCTAGTATAAGCTCTAGGTTGTCCATTACTTACCATAGCTCCAGTATCATACTCTGTTGGGACTGTTATTAATGGTTTTACATCTCCCTTAGCCTTTACAAATTCTTCATTAAATCTATTTAAAACTTGAGCATGTTTAGCTGCACTCTTATCTTGAATATCATCCCAATAGATTGCAAAACTTCTTACACCCATTTCATATAAAGACTCTGCCTTAGTTATTAAATGTTGAAAATCCTCTTCTCCTGCATCTCCATCAAATCTTATATCTATTCCTGGAGAAATACCAAAAACAAAATCAACCTTATTTTCAGCAGAAGCATCTATAAGTTCTTGCATTCTTTGCATTTCACTTTCTGGATATGGATCCCTCCATTTTTCTCTGTGATATGGATCGTCTTTAGGAGCATAAATATATGTGTTTAATTTATTTTCTCCATAAAATTTAATTTGATCTAGTCTATCTTGATGTGTCCAAGGAGTTCCATAAAAACCTTCTACAATACCCCTAGCACTAACTGTTGGATAATCAGTTATATTTACTTCTGGTATATTAGATTCCTTAACTAATTGCTTAAATGTTTGAACTCCATAGAAAGTTCCATCTCCATCTTTACCCTCAATAGCTATTTTCCCATCATTTGAAACTAAAGCATATCCCTCTTCTTTTAAATTTTCTGCTGTAGTTCCATTTAAAGCTTCATCTAACTCAGGAATATCATCATCAACCTCACCTATTATAAGGGTAGTTGAATTTGGATCATTTTCACTATTTATTTCTATGTTGTTTGCAGTTAAGAATTCCCTTAAAGCATTTACTGCATTCTCATCTGCCTCTTCCTCACCAACTAAATTTATAGAAGAAGTTATCTTAAATCCATCTCCTACAACCTCTAAATTTTCTGGTGTTGGATTTAAATTTGGAACTAAAACCTGGTTTTCTTCCCCAGTTTTAGGTCCTACAGCTCTTACAGTAGTAGTTATTAAGCCATTTGCAATAAACATACAAGCAAAAGCTGAAGTTAAAAGTCTCTTAAGCATTTTTCTTTTCATAGTCCCCTCCTATTTCAAAATATTTACATTACAATTATAATATCGTTTACAAGTATTGTAAATAGTTAAAAAAATTGGAAGGATAATTTTTTCCTCCCAATTTTTATTATTACCTTTTTGTTCTTAAAGTTAAGGTTTCTTTAAATTTATAACTATCAAATCCCATATCTCTAACTATACTTGTTTCACTCCAATTAGTTTTTCCCATAGTTTATTAAACTTTCTTATTATAAATAGTTAACACCATTAGATATATTTCCCTCGTATTTATATGAACCCCAACTAAGGTATTATATTTTTCTTAAACAACCTTAGCCATTTCATTAAATTCTTCTACTCAACCAGCTCTTTTATTAAAGTTATTACCATAGTCTTGGTGAGAACTATGATGCCCCTCTGATTCATACCCTTTAATAAGCATCATTTCTCCAAAACCATCTAAATAATTAGTCAACTTAATCATCATTATTTTTATCTCCTGAAATTACAATTCTTGACCAAGGTAATTCAGTTACTCCACTAAAAGTTCCACCCTCTGAGTCACTTAATTTCTCCCTATATGTCCATGAGCCATTCCAAAGTCCTGCTTCTTTAACCCCTTCATTTAAAGTTGTTTGATAATATACTTGTTTCTCATAATCAAGTACATTATTCTCTAAAGATGCAACTAATCCTCCATTATCTAAAAATGCCATAGTCTGATGAACTGGATTCTGATCAACTTCTTTTTCTCTTAAATCATAAAAGTAATCATTAGAACTTAATATTCCATGAGCTCTTGCTGTAGTAATATCTAGATTTTCTTCCTCTTCATTTATGCTTATAAGATTATGATTTGGAATTTGTATTTTATAAATCTTAAACTCCCCCTTTTCATTTATTTCTTCAAACTGAAGTTTAACTGTATTATCAATTATTTTAAAAGATATTGCCATCTCTACATTTATATTTCTAAAATTCAATCTATATAAATAATACTCTCCTTCAATATGGTCATAAATTTTTTCTGAGGTTACTTTAGGTTTAAATCTACTTCCATTTATTAAAAATTCATCCCTTGATTTTCTTGCTCCCTTAAGGATCTTCTCTCCTATTTTATATTGAACTATATTAGGAAATTCTCTATCAACAACTATTTCTAACCCATTACTTTTTAATATTTCAATTCTTAATATTTTTCTAAATTCTATATTCCCTTCTAGAATAAACTTAGGATTTGTAATATCCTTATTGTTAAACTCTAATCCCCTTTTTAGTTTTTCCTTTAAGTCTATAACTTCTCCATCAATATTTTTCTTAGTTGACTCTTTACTAATATAATCCTTTACTCCCTTTGATGATTCTGACGTTAATCCATAAATTGAAGTTAATAAATAAGATTTATATTTTGAAAGATTTTTTCTCATAAATTTATATTGCGCCATAATTTCCCCCTATCTTTCAGTCCTTAAGTTATTTTTTATAAAAAACTTAACAGCTTTTCTCCCTAAGTATAATTTTAAATTTACCATTCACATAATATGTATACTACAATAATTTTACAAATATTACCATATAATATTTAAAAAAGCGTGTATTAAAGTAAATTTTATTTAAAAACCACTTTAATACACGCTCTTTCTATGATTTATTACATATTTTATAATATTTTTCTATTATCTATTGTTATAATATTCTTCACACTTTTTCCAGTTTATTATATCGAAGAAATAGTCTATATACTCTGGACGTCTATTTTGATATTTTAAATAATAAGCATGTTCCCAAACATCCATTGTTAATATAGGAATTAATCCTAAAGAAATAGGAGATGATTGATCCTTAGTTGACATGATTTCTAACTTTCCATCTTTATCACTAACTAACCATGCCCAACCTGAACCAAAGGTAGAGATTCCACATTGTTTAAACTTTTCTTTGAATTCTTCAAAAGAACCAAAATCTCTGTCTATAGCATCTGCTATTTCAGCAACTGGTCTATTACATCCTTTTCCTAAAATGCTCCAGTAGAATTCATGGTTATAAACTCCACCACCTTGATTTACTAAATCAGCCATAATATCCTCTGGCATATCATCTAAATTGCTTAAAATATCGTATAAGCTTTTGCCATAAAGCTCAGGATGTTTTTCTAAAGCTTTATTTAACTTATCTACATAAGCTTGTTGATGTTTGTCATGATGAATTTTTACTGTTTCTGCATCTATTGATGGCTCTAAAGCATCATAAGGATAATCTAAAGGTTTTAATTTAAAACCTTCCCCTTTAGTTGAAGATGATCCACAGTAAGCTGGATACATTAATGGACTTTTTTTGTGTTTTAAAAAATTATTTTTCATTTTTTACCTCCTCATATTTGAAATAATTTATTATTATTCTTCCCAATACCTATTTTTATATTTATTTTTTTAATTTAATACTTTGTAAAATCAAAGTTTTAAATATATAATAGCTAATAAAAAATATACCTAAAACAATTATTAAGGTAATAATTAAATTTAATCCATCCTTACTTTGAATTATGTATAAACTGTTTATTGTTCCATTAATAACATTGCTATTCATTATAAATAAAGTTAAGACAATACTTATCCACTTTATGTCTTCAAAATCTAATTTTTCTAGAAAAAGTGCATAAACAATATTAACTATGGCTATTATACTTATTGTTGTTATTAATGTACTCTTTAAAACCCCTTCTTTAAATTGAAATATTTCATTTTTAGTAAGTATCCAAAATACTTCATTTATTATAAATCCTACAATTAAACTATCAACTAAAAAGAATATATTCCTTATATACTTTTTATATATTAATTTTTTGCTTTCAACAAAATTATCTAAACTCTCTTTATAGTCTAGCATAATCATACAAAAAGATAATATACCAACTATATATTTGAAGAAACTCCATTTTAATATGCTAGACATAAATAGTGAAAGAACCACTGAAAGAATCAATAGCTTATGTTCTATAAAATGTTTTTTAAAAGAAAAAAATACCTTAAGCATATTAAGTCCTCCCTTGATGTAACTTATTTCCTTTGTATCTATTCTAACACTTTTATATGAATAATAACATAGGATATTTTCCCTCTTCCAAATTAAAACAATATTTTTAGGTAAGCATATTTTAATTAAAGTCAACTTTTAATAAAGGAAGTAATTATTAGAAATTTAATATTTTTTAATTCATAAAAGGCCTTTATACATGAAAAATATGAGTTTTTTCAATTTTGACAATAAAATTTTGTCGTTTTATAATTGTATAGTTAATGTTTAACAAAAATTTAATTAAAATTTAATAAAGGAGATGATTAGGTGAATAATGCTAATGAAAACTCTAAAAACACTGAAGATTTAGTTTATAAAAACAGATGGTTTATATTAGCAGTATTAGTAATGCAACCATTCATGGCATGTTTAGACAGTAGCATAGTTAATGTAGCCCTTCCAATTCTTCAAAAAGAACTTGGTGCAACTATGGCTGGAACTGAATGGATTGTAAGTTCATATTTAATAATAATTTCTGCATCAATTTTAATCTTTGGTAGATTAGGAGATATGCATTCAAAAAGTTCAGTATTTATAAAAGGGATTTTAATATTTGTTCTTGGATCTTTCCTTTGCGGAATATCCCCATCACTTCCTATTCTAGTATTATCTAGAGTTGTGCAAGCTATTGGTGCCGCTATGTTAATGTCCACTAACCAAGGTATTATAACAGATGTTTTCCCTCCTAAGGAAAGAGGAAAAGCTTTAGGTATCTCTGGTTCCTTTGTTGCCTTAGGTTCTATATTAGGTCCAGCATTAGGTGGATTCATAGTTACATATTTCACTTGGCACTATATTTTCTTAATAAATGTACCTATAGGTATAATATGCTACATATTCGCTAAAAAATATCTACCAATAAGAATTCCTAAGGAATCTGAGTCAATGGATAAGCCTGGAGCAACAATGTTTTTCATTGCTACAATTCTTATATTTACATCAATATTAATTAGCCAACATTTAGGCTTTACTAGCATATATGTAATTCTAGGATTAATAATTGGACTTATTGTTCTTGCTTTCTTCTTAATCTATGAAAATAAGATAAAGAATCCTATGCTTCATTTAAGTTTATTTAAAAAGCCAATATTCTCAGTAAGCTTAATATGTGCATTTATTTCCTTTACTGCAATAAATACAATTAATGTTATTCAACCCTTTTACTTAAATGATATTTTAGGCTATAGCCCTGGAAAAATTTCAGTTATAATGACAGCTTATCCAATTGTATTATTTGTTATTGCACCACTTAGTGGAACATTATCAGATAAAATAGGAAGTAAAATACTTACTTTAATAGGATTATTCTTAACAGGAGTTTCAATGATTTTATTATCATCATTAAATAGTAACTCAAGTGAAACATCCATATTCCTTATGTTATCCTTATTAGGTTTTTCAAATGGATTATTCCAATCTCCAAATACAAACCTTATAATGTCCTCTGTTCCTAAGGATAAACTTGGAATAGCAGGAGGTACTAATGCCTTAATAAGGAATTTAGGTCTTGCCTTTGGAGTATCAGCTTCAACCTCTATTTTATATGCAAAAATGAGTAAGTTAGCTGGATTTAGAGTTTTAGGATCTGTTCCTAATAGACCTGACATATTTATTTCAGGAATGAGATTTGTATATATTTTAGTTGCTATTTCATGTTTTATATGCCTTATAATTTCTATAGCTGAATATATTCAATCTAAAAAAAATAAAAAATAATAAAATAAAAGGTGCTGTATCAAAGTAGATTTTAATAAAATCTTTGATACAGCACCTTTTTAATTATTAGTTTCTTGTATGCTCATTATTCCTTGAGGATTGTTACCAACCTCTAATCTTGCTAAATTGTCAGGATTACTAAAATAAATATTGCCTCCTACAAATACTAAAAGTGCTAAAATTATCACTAATAAAATGTTTTTACTTCTAAAACTCTTCTTCATTAATTCCACCCTCTTAATAAAAATAATAATCTAAGTTAAATATGGTAAGAATAAAGTTCCTAAACCTAAGAAGAAGAAAAATCCACATACATCAGTTACTGTTGTAACAAATACGGCAGAAGCTAAGGCTGGGTCTATTTTTAATTTCTTTAAAACAACTGGTACTAAATATCCTGCAAAGGTAGCAGCAGTCATATTTAATATCATAGCTAATCCTATTACTATTCCAATTGCAGGTTTTCCTGACCATAAAACAGCAACTATTGCAGTTACTAATCCAGTGGCAGCCCCTGTTAAAATACCAACTCCAATTTCCTTAAAGAAAATTCTCTTTGCATTTTTAAAAGTTAATTCTCCTAAGGCTATACCTCTTACTATAATTGTTAAGGTTTGAGTTCCTCCATTTCCACCCATACCTGCAACAATAGGCATAAATGTAGCTAAAATTACAACCTTGCTAATAGTTCCTTCAAAAAGTCCAACAGTGGCAGAAGCTAAGAACGCAGTTATTAGGTTAACAAATAACCATGGTAATCTACTTTTTACAGATTCTTTTACTGTACTATCAACTTTTTCTTCTCCATCTACACCACCTAGACGGTGTATATCTTCTGTTGTTTCTTCTTTTATAATTTCAATAACATCATCAATTGTTATTATACCTAAAAGCATATCTTTATAATCAACAACTGGTATTGTTAAAAGTCCATATTTATCAAATATATTTGCAACCTCTTCTTGGTCCATATCAAAAGGAACACTTATGACGTTTTTATTCACAATCTCTGAAATTTTTTCGTCAAACTTACTTATTACAAGTTCTCTTAAAGAAACTACCCCTTGTAATATTCCTAAGTCATCTACAACATATATGTAATAAGCTGATTCAGCCTTTGGAGCTTCTAGTTGAAGGTACTCTAAGGTTTCTTTTACACTCATAGTATCCTTTATAGAAATAAACTCTGTGGCCATAACACCACCAGCTGTATCTGGTGCATATGTTAATAATTTTCTTAAATCCTTAGCATCTTGAACTGGCATACTTGAAAGTAATTTGCTAGTTTCTTCACGATTTAAGCTTGCCATAAGGTCTGTAAGTTCATCTGAAGCTATTAAATTTAAAACCTTCTTCTTCTTTTCTTCAGGTAAACTTTTTAATATATTTACCTTGTCATCATCCTTCGCAAAATCTATAATATCTGCAATCATATTTTCTGGAAGTTTTTTTATAAGCTTAATATTTTCCTCATTCTCCTCTAAAAGATCAACTATATCAGCTGGATGTATATTATCTAGAGAATCAAATTTATTACTTGGATATTTAGCTAAAATATCCTTTAGCTTTTCTTTTGTTATTCTTTTATTCATATCATTTCCTCTTTTCCTTAAATAAGAGGAATAATAACTATCTATAGGATAATTTGCTCCTTAAAGGTATATAAATGTACCATTCCTCTTATTTTTAATTTTAATCTTAAGTTCCTACTAGGGGGAACGCTTTCCATTCATACCACCTCCAAAATGCAATAAAAGTTTCAAAATATTATTTCTATATATTATATTAAGTATATTTAAACAATTTGTAAATAAAAATTTTCTTATCTTTTCCATTTTGTAATATTTCATAAAAACAGCTCATAAATATATAGTAATAAAAATTATAATTTAGTAATTTTTAACCTCACTTTTTCTTATTTTACACAAGCATGTAGTGTCTTCTATGAATATTCTTAAACTATATAACCTGTAATTTGTTTCTTTGTGTTGTGATTCTCCTTTTACATTTTATTCATATAACTACATGCAAAATAAAAAGCAGATTAGTTTTTTCTAATCTGCTTTTCATTTTAATTCTATATTCTAAGTTTTAATTAATTTTAATCCTAACTCATGTCTAATTTAAATTAAGCAATTAAAATTTTAATATTTATAAAAGCTAAATTCCCTTATCGAGGAAATATGATTTACAAAAAGCAAAAAATTCTCTTGCATACATAGAAGGTACTAGATACCACTGAGTTTTGCTAGTATATAAATCAACATTATTATATCCATTTCTTTTGGCTAAAAGATTGCTTCTCATAGCATGAAAATCTGTGGTAACAACTAAAATATCTAAGTCTTTTATAGGCTTTCCACTTAAGTTCTCTATGATCTTCTTAGAATAATTTAGATTTTCATATGTACTAGTTGCTTTATTTTCAAGTACAATTTTATCCTTTGGCACCCCATTTTCAACTAGATATTTTTCCATTGCATAAGCCTCAGTTATGCTCTCTCCAGGACCTTGTCCACCAGATACTACAATCTCTCCATCAAATCCAGTTTTCTCCAAATATTCTATGGTCTTATCTAATCTGTCTCTTAATGTGGCAGTTAAATTTTCTCCCCTTATTCCAGCCCCTAAAACAACTATATAATCACAAGGTTTTAAGGATTTTTTAGGATAGAAAATTATTGCTCCCTCTACTATTATAAATATACTTATGCATATAAGAGCTAAAATTTTTATAGGCTTGTACACCTTTTTAAACCACTGTAATTTTAAAAGCTTATTTATAAAAAGAGTGTATAATATAATGACTGCTCCTAAAATTAAATAAAAAAAGCTAAAGGTTGTTTTTCCACTTAAAGCATTAACTAAGATGTAATATAATATACATATTATTCCTATAAAAATTGAAATAAACTTAATAACTAAACTCTTCACATATATCTCCTTTCTCCAGTTCTCAATATAAAAATTTTATCAAAACTTTAAAAGAAACTATATACAATAATATTACAAAAGTAAATGTAAAAAATCACTAAGCACCCTTCTATTTTTCATAATAAATTACCTTTTAGAAAATAGTTTATATGAACTTCAATTTAAAATAAGAGTAAAATTTCTAAAAGAAATATGTTTAAATTTACTATTATATGAAATACTATTAGTGTTTAGACTTTTTTAATTTAAGGAGATGTATTTATGAGTAGTAGAACTGGAATAGTAAAATGGTTTAATCAGGAGAAAGGCTATGGCTTTATTTCTTGTGATGAAGGTGATGATGTATTTGTACATATCTCACAAGTAAAGGAAAAAGGACCTGAAAAAGATTTACATGAAGGGGAAAGTGTTTCTTTTGATATAAGTGAAGGGGAAAAAGGCCCAATGGCTACTAATGTTCAAAAGCTATAAAAACTAAGGCTTAAACCCTGTTAAGTTAAGAAGAGCTTTAAAGGTTTTAATAAATATTCCGAGTAAATTCACACTATAATTTATGGTGATTACTCGGAATATTTTTATAGGGTTTATTATAATTTTAATAAAGTCTTTTTAAAAACTCTTACTAACTTCTTATAGAAAATCCTGTGTTTTCTATGCAGTTTTTAATTTCACCCTCACTTGTATGCTCATTAAACATAACTTCTATACTTCCTCTAGCTACATCTACACATACCTTTTGAACACCTTCTAAATTTTCTAAGGCATTTTTAACTTGAGTCTTATTTGTAGAACTTCCTAAGCCATCTACTAAACAATGAATTTTCTCCATACTAATTTCTCCTTTCAAAGTAATGTTCAAAAATAGTATGTGTAATCTAAGCTATTAAAACCGTAGTATTATCTGGTATATTATCATATATCCATTTAGCATTATCTGGATTAAGTCTAATACATCCATGACTTAATGCCTCACCAAGCCTACCATCTTTTATATTCTTTCCAGTCTTATCATATAATATTGAATGATAATAATAGCCATCCACTATCCTTGTAGCATACTTTACTGAATAATCTGCTCCAGAAAATCCTGCCTTTCTTCCATTAATAAAAAAAATCCCTTTTCTAGTAGGTGTAGAAGGTTTACCTACTGTGCTAATCCATTTATACATCCTTATCCACTTATTATTAGACTTCTTATAAACATAGGTATATTTAGTTTTTAAATTAGTTACTAAAAGATAATCAGTACTACTTTCTAGATTGTTTGAATTAACAAAGGAATCCATATCACTATTAAAATTTGTATAATTTAAAGATTTATATTTTTTTAAAGCATTACCATCCAAATTAAATCACCTAAGAAATATTAATACTACATTATTATACTCCTTAGGTGACTTTTAATTTCATATATTATTTTTTAATATTAAAGCTATTATAAAACTTTAATTATTTTTCAAAGGGATAAAGAATTCCCCAGTCTTTTCTAACCTTATTCATAATTTTTATAACATCATAAGTTAACTCTATACTATTAGATTCTTTATTTTCATTTATTTTCTCTTCCATAAAGATAACTTCGTAATCTAAGGCCTTTTCCTCTTCTCCACACTCTATAACTTCTACTGTACCATCTAAGTAGTTTATGGTTGCCTTATTAGCTCTTGGGAAATTATCAATTGTTATAAACCCATTATCACAGGAAACAATTCCTCTCTTAGGCATTTTAGATCTAAAGGCTAGGGATATAGTTGCAATTTCATCTTCCTTTGTCTTTAATATTATTCCAGACTCTTCATCTACACCAGTTTTAGCCTTCTTAACTGTACTTAAGATTTCCTCTGGCATACTAGATAAGAAATATCTTGCAAAGGATAAGGCATAAGTTCCAATATCTAATAATGCTCCTCCAGCTAAATCAAGATTAAAGAATCTGTTATTTTCATCATATTCCTTGAAGCTTCCAAAGGAAACTTGAACCATATTCACTTTTCCTAAGTCTTCCTTATTTATTTTCTTTATAACCTTTTCATATAAGGGCATATGAAATAAAGTCATTGCCTCTTCTAAAACTAAATTTTTCTCTCTTGCTATTTTTAAGGCTTCTTCTAACTCTCTTTCATTTACAGTTATAGCCTTTTCACATAGAACATGTTTATTATTATTTAAACTTTTTATAATGTACTCATAATGATTACTGTGTGGTGTTGCTATATACACTACATCTATATCCTTGTCTTTTATAATCTCATCATAGCTTCCATAAGCTTTTTTAACATTATTTTCTCTTGCAAATTTCTCTGCTCTTTCCTTATTTCTAGAAGCTACTGCATAAACCTCTCCATTAACCCTATTTAAAGCTTGTGCAAAATCTCTAGCTATACTTCCTGGTCCTAATATTCCCCATTTAAGTTTTTTCATATTCTCAGCTCCTCTTTAATATAAAGTATATTATTTAAGCTTATTTTAAACTAATAATCCACTTAAAGCAAAAGTTATTTAAAAATTAAAAGGACCTAAAATTGGTCCTTTTAAAATCATATATTTTATTCTTAATTAAATTTTGTATAAATAAAAATCTCACGATACACCCTATTAAAATACAACTTTTTATTTAATTAAGCTTTTTAAGTTTCTTACAACTAGACTTTCATCTACATTTCTGTTTCTTGAGCAAACTATAGCTGCTTGTATTACTGTTATTAGTATGGATGTATTTCTTCTGTAAGCAATATATTTATACTCCCAATTATGACTAAACTTCTCTTTAAAACGTCTTAACCCTTTAAAGGAGTAAAGTGCTTGTCCATTCTCATAGAATTGAAGGGCTAATTTTTCATTCCAGAAAGCATATTTAGATAAACCAACATTTGCTAAAGGAGCCATTCCCATGTTGAATATTTCATATCCCTTTTCTTTTCCATACTCAATTAAATTTATGAACATAAAATCCATAACTCCCCTTGGAGTATTTTTACTAAATCTCATTAGATCCACTGAGAAGCTTTCATCATCATACATATACATTATATTAGCAAAGGCTTTTATTTCTCCCTCTCTATCCTTTAAAATAGCTATAGGAGCTTTATTTAAATAATCTTCATCAAAGAATCCCACTGAAAATCCTTTTTCTTTTCTTCCATCTAACCATTCATCTGATATTTCTCTTAAGGAATCTAAAAATTCCCTTGAAAAAGGTGGTTCAACCATGTGGAAAGTATAACCTTCCTTAGTCACCTTACTTCTTGAAGTTTTTAAGCTCTTCATTTTATTTCCTACAACTTTAAATTCTTTTACATCAACCTTAGCTTCTTCTCCAATTTTCATAAAATCATATCCATTAGAATGAAGGTAACTTATCATTTCATCATTAACCTGATAAAAAACTGGTGTGTAACCATAATTATCAGCATACTCACAAAACTTTTCTATTTCCCTAAATAGATTTTCATTATTGCCCACAGGATTTCCTAAAACAAAAAGCTTATCTCCATAGACTTCATATTGAATGAAAAGATCCTTATCTTCATTTAAATAAATATACTTGTCCTTTAAAAATACTAAATGAGTTAGGGAATCACCCTTGTATTCTTCTATTATCTTTTCTACATATTCGCTACACTGATCAAAAGTCTTAACAGGAATTTTTCTTCTTATATTTAAAAAGTAAATAGCTACATATATTACAGTTACTAAAGCAAAAGCTATAAATCCAAATTTATATGCCATTTTATAAGGCATTTTACGAACTATTCCTACATATTTAAGATGCGTTCCAAAGGTAATTAAAATAAAGAAATAAATTGAAAAAGATGCAATTAATATACCTGAATCTATTAAGGTATTTTTACAACTTACAACAAAACTATCCCTGTAGAACATTCTCTTACTTAAATATAAAAGGTAAGCTACAATAATTAAAAATACTAATTCATAAGGATTAATTCCCTTTGTTAAGGATAATATTATCCCTAATATAAATAAAACCATACTTGCTTTGTAAATACTTTTAGCCCTATATTTTAGCATAAGAGCTGCAAGCATTATTAAAAATCCTAGTACTACGCTCATTCCAATTGATAAGCCTAATACCTGTTTGCCTAAAATTTCTTTTAATAATTTTATCTTTAATAAATATTGAGGTGCTATGTTTGATAAAACTATAATAGCTCCTGATATAAATACTAAAGAAACCACTATCTTATAAGCCACCTTAGAAACTATTTCATAAGGTAATCCATTAAACTTTTTATTTATTTTTCCACCGAAATCATGTACAAAAAGTAATACACCTATAAGAGCTGGAACTATGTAATAACTTATTCTATAAAGTATTATAACTAATAGGGTTTGTTCTATAGGAATACCTAAGACCTCTAATCCAGTCATAAATGTTAAGTCAAAGGTACCAATTCCCCCTGGAATCATACTGATCATTCCAACAACTGCTGCTTCAATATATATTGGTAAGAAAGTTAAAACACTTATTGATGCTCCTGTTATTCTTAAAGTTGCATAAATTAAAATTATTGTTGTAAGCCACTCTAAAAATGATATGAATATAATACCTAAAGTACTGAAAAACTCTAACTTGTCCTTTGTTTTGCTATATTTATAAGCTGAGTAAATTATAAATCCTGGTGCATATAAAGCTATTATTCCTATGGCATATTTTATTATACCTAGGTTATTCCATGAAGATATTCTAATCCCCATATATGTACAACAAACTATTGATAAGCCTGTTAAGTTTAAGGCTACTATTTTACCAATTTCTTTTAATAATTTCTTTTTATCATCTACATAATCACCATAAAAATACTGTTTAAAAGCTAAGGATGTAGCTCCTCCAAACCCAAGTAAACTTGCAATGGAACTTGCTATCCAAGAATACTTATATAGCTTTCTATTTTTTAATCTTATTCCAACTTTTCTCTTTAAAATAAAATCGTAGAAAGATAAAGGAATGTAAGAAATTATACCTAATGCTGCAATTATTAATAGGTTTAAAAAGTCTAGTTTATTTCTATACATAAAGAAATATTCTGAGTTGAAATTTTTAAATACTGAAGTAAATTCCCTAACTATAAATAGTATTACTACGGAAACGAATGCTATCTTAAAAAATAATTTTAATTTGTCACTTATCTTTATATTTAACTTCACCTTTTGTCCTCCCCATGTTTAAAATCCAAATTTATTATACACTTTACCTTTCTTAATAATCCATTGATTAATATTTCATTTGCATTACAAAAATGTAAGAATTATTTCCCTTGTATAATTTTACTTGTTAAATATTACTTTAATGTTTCACTTTCCTTATTTTTACCTTAAATATAACTAAAAAAGGACCTGTATCAAAATAAGTTTTATTTTTTATATTTTGATACAGTCCCTTAATGCTTTTCAAACTTAATCCTCATTATTTTTTCTACTTTTTATTAAGGCTTTGAAATTCATTCCAAACTCATGAATATATAGAATTACCCCTATTGCTGCTGGCAATATGAAATAACTTATCCTATAAAGTATTATTACTAAAAAGGTTTGCTCTATAGGTACTCCTAAGGCTTTAAAGCCATCTATAAAGGTTAAGTCAAAGGTGCCAAGTCCTCCAGGAACCATACTAACTATTCCAACTGCTGTAGCTCTTACATAAACATAAAAATATTCTGTTAGTTTTATATGAGCCCCTGTAATAGCTAATATTAAATATATAAGGAGCATATTTAAGGTCCATTCCACAAAGGATATGCCTACAACCTTTAAGGTGAATCCCTCTTCGTCCTTTTTCTTCTTATAATTATATAGTGAATTTATAATAACCAAAGGAGCATAGGCAGAAACTCCATATACCACATATTTTATAAGCCCTAAATTTTGTATATCTTTAAATTCTAAGAGAATATAAATTATACATAATACAGACAATCCAGTTAAGTTTAAAAATATGATCTTTCCAATTTCTCTTAATAGCTTCTTTTTATCCTTAACATGACTTCCATAAAAATATTGCTTAAAAGCTAAGGATGTAGCCCCTCCAAATCCAAGTAAACTTGCAATGGAACTTGCTATCCAAGAATATTTATATAATTTTATATTCTTAATATCTATTCCAACATTCTTTTTCAAAATAAAATCATAAATAGATAAAGGCATATATGCAATAATACCAGCTATGGCAATTAGAGTTAGCTTAAAAAAATGCAATTTATCTCTATACATATTAAAATAGGTCATATTAAATTCTTTAAACATATTTTTAAATCCAAAGGCCACTAAAACTAATACTACTGCTATAAAAGTTATCTTTAAAAAAAGCTTAACTTTATTATTTACTTTAATTTTCAATTCATTTCTCTCCTTTGCATTTATTAACACATCATTAATATTATTTTACATTAATTTAAATAAAATTCAAAATTAAAAGCGATTTAAAAAAATTTTTAAATCGCTTTTATTAATATAAAATTGTAATATGAAAACTCTCTATACTCTCATTCTCTGCTTATAATCGTTTACATCATTAAAAGAATTTTCTATATTTAAAAAGACATTTTTTAACCTTTCTGAGTTTATTACCATATATTTTGATTTATTACTGCTACCTAAAATTGAGTCATTAGGATATTCAACTATGTATTTTTCCTCATCTATACTATTATTATTTATAACAATTACATCATTGTTTTTTAAAAATATATATAATTTCCTATCACTATCAGTTATTGGTGCAAAGTTCTTTTTTTCCGTAACATCACTTTCATTTAAAACACTTACTACCTCTTCAATACTCTTCTTCTCTAAATCCTTAGGTACATTATGGTAATTTTCATTTCTTTCTTTATTCATATAGTATTTCATTGCCACTACTTCACTTTCCTTCACCTTAAAGGAATTATCTTCTTTAATAAAAATAGAAACAAGAACTCCAAGAATAATCATTATAATCACTATAGGGAATATTACCTTTTTCCCCACAAAATTACCCCCTATCTATTTATGTTCACATCTACTTATATAATACAACATTTTTTTACAATTTTAAAGTTAACATGTATAAATGGGTGTATTTTCTTTTCTTAAGAATATAATCTCACAAAGCTCCATTGTATAAGTTTAAAAATCCAAATTAAAATTTTTAACTTAACTTTTGAAGCTTTAGTAATATCTTTTAAGTAATGATTATAAATTCTTAGGGAATTCTATTAATTCTAGAAATATGTTTGTGAGTTTTATTGCTCTATTTTGATACCTCTTTTTTGCTATTGTTTAAATAATCAACTAAGGTTATTTTATTAAAATTATTTGATTCTACATTTTTTATATTTAAATACATATTATTTAAGATTTCACTTTGATCTTCTACTGAAAATAACTTTCCATAATCACCTTCAAAATTAGAATAGATATTTTCCTCTAATCTTTCTTTCAAGTTTAAAATTAACTCCTCTATACTTTTAATATACTCTTCCTTAAATAAATCTAAGGCGTATAAAAGTTCTATTTCCATTTTATTTTCTATATTTTCATGTCCTATGAAATTCTCTATATCAATTAAAATTTTATTTTTTAAAGATCCCTTGTTGAAAGATTCTATAAGCTTAAAAAATCTCTTATTTAAGGAAGTATAATCAACCTTTTCACATTTATATGAAACAAGGTTATGTGATTTCTTTATTCCTAATTTATTTAAACTTTCAAAAAAACTCTCATGGATTGCTTTTTCATATTTTTTATAAATATTAAATATTTCCTCATTTACAGAATTTAATTCTAAAATATCATTTTTTATTATATCTACTAGGTCTAAATTAATATCTTCCTTTGAAGATAATTTTATTTCCTTTAATACTACTTTGCTTTTTAAATTAATATTTTCTTTAATTCTTTTAGAAGAACTTTCTAGATAAGTTTTTAATTCTTCTAAGAACTTTTCTTTTAAATCCTTACATTGAATTCCAAAATCAACTCTTAACTCATTGTGATATAAATAATCCCTGTTTAACTCTTCATTATACTCTTTAATAGATTCTAATAATTTATACTTTAAATTTAATAGGACTTCATCTATTAATTCCTCTTCTAAAGATTTAAAATTATCTTTAGTTATAGAGTTAAGTTTTATATCTATCTTCTTAAATTCTCTTTTTGCTTTCTTTAAAAAAGAGTTTATTTTATTATCCTCCCCATTGCTACTTGCACATTTTTCTAAGGATTCTAATTCTATTTTTAAATCCTTTATATATTCTCTTAACTTTAAAATCATTATTAATAGTTTATTTTCCTTTTCATATTCTTTTATATGATTATATAGCTTTAAAAACTTCTCATTTAAACTCTGTGAATTATAAAGTTCCTTATTTTCCTCTTTATCTTTAGAAACTTTTACTTCATATTCTTTAACTAACATTGTTTTCTCCTAAAATAAAACTGCTAAAATGCCTACAATTACTATGCTAATTACTAAAAAGTAATATTTTTTATCTAATTCACTTTTTAACTCTTCATGGAAAAATGGTTCCTCAAACCCCTTATTCATATTAGATATTTTTCTATCTAAATTATTGACCCTCTCCCCAAGTCTTCTTGTGGCATCTATTACATCAACATTGTACTTATCTATGGCACTATTTAATAATTCCATAGAGTTATTCATATTTGTATTTCCCTCTTCTAAAAGATCCTTTATTTCATTAAACTCTAACTTAATATTGTAATTTATCTCTTCAAAACCTTCCCCCATATATTCCTTAAAGCCTAAGAAATTATCTTTAATTTCACTTTTATCAACCTTTAACCTATTTTCTAGTTTATTGACGCAGTTCATAACTCTTAAGCATTCACCTTTTAGCATTTTATCCATCTCTTCTATTTTTTCTATATGCTCCTTAGCTATGCGATTGCTTGTCCTTATCTTTTCACTTAATTCCCTGCCTATTCTTTGTAAATTAGCTATATTTTCAATTCCTTCTTCCTCTGATAATTCCCCTATATTTTTATTTATTCCATCTACTTGCTCCTTTAACCTTTCTATTTCATCATAGGTTTCCTTTGCCTTATCTTTTAAATGGTAAATGTTTTCTTTTGACTTAGTAGATACCTCTTCTATATTATTTAAAAACTCATTAGCTTTTTTCTCAAAGGCTTCTTCCCCTTGCTGAACCCCTAAATTAAAGTCTGCTATAGCTTCATCTAATATTACCTTTAAATTATTTTGTAAACTTATTAAGTTATTTCTATTTATTGTAGCAGTTTTTTCTGAAGTACTTGTAAGGGTCTTTATTAAATTTTCTTCTGTAAGTTTTAAATCCCTATAAATAGATTTATCAAAGACCGATTTACTTATTTCTGAAACTAATTCATTAAATTCATCTATTAAGTTATCTTCATTCCTATTCTCCATAACTTCCTCCTACCCCACTACCTAATATGAGTTTATATACTATAAATCTTCATTTATTACTAAATCTCTTCATTAAAAGTCATAAAATTCAAGCTCTCTTTATAATAATTATACTTTATTTACCATATATGTAAATACTTAAATGTGCCTATTTTAAATAATTTACTTTTTATTTATGTATTCCTAACTTTATAAAATTTAATTAAAGAAATAGCCCTATTTTAGTGCTTAATCTAAAATAGGGCAAAAAAATAAGAGGCTTATGAAAACAACTTTTAATAAAACTTACAACATATTCCGAGAATTACTATATTCTTTTCATACTGTTTGTAAGTTTTACTATTAAATTTGATTTAAACCTCTTATTTATATTTATTAATTTTTATATCTTAGTTATCTGAAAATTTAGCTAAAAGATTTAGTATTTCAGTGTATAACCATATTAAAGTTACCATTAATCCAAAAGCTCCATACCATTCCATGTACTTTGGATATCCATATTGTGAAGCTTTTAGTATGAAATCATAGTCCATTATTAAGCTTGCTGTAGCAATTGCAACAACAAATAGACTAAATCCTATACCAATTATTCCTGAACCATATATAGGTAAAGTTATTCCAAAGAAACTAAGTACCATTCCTAATAAGTAAATAGCTCCAATTGATATTATGGCTATGAAAACTCCTCTGCTAATTCTTCCAGCTATATCTGGAGTTCTTCTATATATAAGTACTGTAGCAACTAAGCATATTATTGTTAAAAGCATAGCTGGGAATACTATTCCAGGAAACATACTTTCAAAGTATCTTGATATAGAACCTAAAAGAACACCTTCAAAAGCTGCATAGAAAACTGCTGTAAACTGTGCAATCTTTGGTATGAATGATGTTAATAGTCCTAAAATTAATGATCCTCCTAGTGAAACCACTAAAGCACTTTTATAATTCACATCTGGATTTTGAAAAGCTATCCAACTATAAACAAAAGCAACACCTAAAATAGCTGTCATTATTAATATTTTTACTATAGTTCCTCCAACTGTCATGGTTGTTCCATCACTAACAGCCTTTTCAAACCCAGCTGCTAATGCAGGATTTGATTCTCTTCTCATGTTTCTACCTCCTATACAAATATAAGTAATTTATTATAGTTTAAATTATAAAGTAAAAGTATGTCAATTATGTTTCATTTATGGCTAGAATGAAAATTAATATTAATTTAATGATTAAATTTAATTTTTATAGTATCTAATTCTTTAAGATTATTATAATCATATTTCTTTGTTTAATATTAATCTTCATCTAAATCATTCCAACTGTCTAAGCAATAACTCCAAAGGTGCTCCTTTACTATATTTCTACTTTTACATTTTGGACATTCTTTATTTTCCTTAAAAAATAAAATTCTTTTTAAGATTCCTATATTAAAAGTATTCCCACAATTAATACAAATAAAACCATAGGTACTTAATATCCAAAGTCTAAATAAAAATATTTCTAGAAATACATAAATTAAAAATAAAATAAACTTAAATAAATTAATAGGTTTTAATATATAAAAAATTATGGCTGTTGAAATTACTATAAGAGTAAAGATTAATAGAGTTAATTTATTTTTTTTAAATTTCATATGAAACTCTTCCTTAAGAATTGCTAAATATTATTTTGCTCTTCTTTTCTTAAATAAGAATCAATGGACTTTGCAGCTTTTTTTCCTGCTCCCATAGCAAGAATAACTGTAGCTGCTCCTGTAACAGCATCTCCTCCTGCATAAATTCCCTTTAAGGAGGTTTTTAAGCTTTCTTCATCTACAAGGAGACATCCTCTCTTATTTGTCTTTAATCCCTTTGTGGCATTGGATATTAAAGGATTAGGAGAAGTTCCTAAGGACATTATTACACTATCTACTTCCATAATAAACTCTGAATTTTCAATTTCAATTGGTCTTCTTCTTCCTGAAGAATCTTCCTCTCCAAGTTTCATCCTTATGCATTTTATACCCTTTACCCAACCTTTTTCATCAGTTAAAATTTCAGTAGGATTAGTTAAAACATCTAAAATAACTCCTTCTTCCTTAGCATGATGAATTTCTTCTAATCTAGCTGGCAATTCCTTTTCACTTCTTCTATAAATTATGTGAGTTTCTGCTCCTAATCTTAAGGAGGTTCTAGCTGCATCCATGGCAACATTTCCTCCACCAACTACAGCAACCTTTTTTCCTAAATTTAAAGGAGTATGGCTTTCATTTTTAAAAGCCTTCATAAGATTTACCCTAGTTAAAACTTCATTAGCTGAAAAAACTCCATTAGCATTTTCCCCTTTAATCCCCATGAATTTTGGAAGACCTGCTCCAGACCCTATAAAGACAGCCTTAAATCCTTCATTTTCTATTAATTCATCAATGTCCACAGTTTTGCCAACTACCACATTGTTTTCTATTTTAACTCCTAGTTTTTTTATTTCCTCTATTTCATATTTAACTACATCCTTCTTTGGCAATCTAAACTCTGGAATTCCATAAACTAAAACCCCTCCAGATTCATGTAGTGCTTCAAAAATAGTTACTCTATATCCTAGTTTAGCTAGTTCTCCTGCACAGGTTAAGCCAGCTGGGCCACTTCCAATAACAGCTACCTTTTCTAAAATCTTTTCACTCTTTTTTAGGGAACTTAATTTATTATTTCTTGCAAAGTCTGCTATGAATCTTTCTAATTGTCCAATGGCTAATGGTTCTCCCTTTATTCCTAAAACACACTTTCCTTCACATTGAGATTCTTGTGGACAAACTCTTCCACATACAGCAGGTAAAGCATTATATTTTGACAATTCTTCAAAAGAAGCAGAAAAATCTCCTTTCTTTATGAAAGATATAAAACTTGGTATATTTACAGAAACAGGACATCCTTCCACACACTTAGGGTTTTTACATCCTAAACATCTATTTGCCTCTTCAATAGCCTCTTCTTCTTTATATCCTAGGGAAACCTCCTTAAAGTTTTTACCTCTTTCTATTGGATCTTGCTCCCTAGATTTAACTCTTTTCTTTTTTAAATTACTCATTTTTCAAATCACCTCTACATCCACATCCACCATGACTATGGGTATTTCCCTCTTTAAGTTTTAAGAAAGCTCTTCCCTCTTCTGTTTTGTAGATAGCTTGTCTTCTAATAGATTCATCAAAATCTACTAAATGCCCATTAAATTCTGGTCCATCAACACAAGCAAACTTAACTTCTCCTCCTACTGTAACCCTACAAGCACCACACATTCCAGTTCCATCAACCATTATGGGATTTAAGCTTACAGTGGTAGGAATATTTAATTCCTTTGTAAGAATGCACATAAACTTCATCATTATCATGGGTCCAATTACAATTGCTCTATTATAATTTATACCCTTATTCTTAACTAGATCTTCTAAAAGGTCAGTTACTCTCCCCTTAAAGCCATAACTTCCATCATCAGTAGCTATATATAGATTTTTAGAAACCTCCCTAAGTTCCTTTTCAAAGATTAATAATTCCTTATTTCTAGCTCCAACTATAACATCTGCTAAAATTCCATGGTTATATAGCCACTTTACTTGAGGATATACAGGTGCAGCTCCAACTCCACCAGCTACAAACAATATTCTTTCTTTTTTTAATTCCTCTAAATCTTCATATATAAAGTCACTTTCTTTTCCTAAAGGGCCAAGAAAATCATGTATATAGTCACCTTCATTATATTTTCCAAGTTCTAAGGTACTAGCCCCAAGGCCTTGAACAACAATGGTTACACTTTTATCTTCCTTATTATAATCAGCTATGGTTAAAGGAATTCTTTCCCCCTCTTCATCTGTTCTAAGTATTATAAATTGCCCTGGCTTAGCCTTATTAGCTACTCTAGGTGCTTCTATCTTCATTAAATAAACAGAGTCATTTAAATATCTTTTTTCTAAAATTTTAAACATCTAACTAAACCTCTCCAAAAATATTTTATTCTCCCACCTAAAAAAATAGGATTGTATCAAAGAACTCATAAAATTTATAACTTTTATCTTTGAGTTTTAACACAATCCTCTTATCTATACTATATTTATCTCTCTGCTTTATACTTTCCCTAAAAAGATAATCTTCTCTTCTTTAAAAATCCACATCACTGCCGTAATATGCACAAGTATATAATTTTTCCATAGTTTCATCATCAATCTCCCTTGGATTTGATCCTGTGCATGGATCTAAAACAGCATTATGAGCTATAAATTTAAGATTAGCTTTAAAGTCATTCTCTTCTATACCATACTCTTTCATTGATGAAGGTATATTTAATTCCTTATTAAACTTATTTATTAAATCTATTAGGGCATCTGTTAGTTCTCTTTCACTTTCTCCCTTTAATCCAATATGTCTTGCAATGTTAGCATATCTATCTTCACAAGCTTTTCTATTATATTTAATTACATATGGCAAGAAGATAGCATTAGCACATCCATGTGGTATATGGAATACGGCACCTACCTTATGGGCCATAGAGTGTACTATTCCTAAAAGGGCATTAGAGAAGGCCATCCCTGCTAAACATTGAGCCTCATGCATTTCTCCCCTAGCTTCCATATCCCCCTTAAATGAATTTACTAAGTGCATATTAACCATTTCAATTGCCTTTAAAGCTAAAGGATCTGTAAAGTTTGATCTTAAACTTGCAGTATAAGCCTCAATAGCATGAGTTAAGGCATCCATTCCTGTGTGAGCTACTAACTTCTCTGGCATAGTTTCTGCTAAGCTTGGGTCTACAATAGCTATATCTGGAGTTATTTCAAAATCTGCTAAAGGATATTTTATCTTAGCCTTATAATCAGTTATTACTGAAAAGGCAGTTACCTCTGTAGCAGTTCCAGAAGTTGATGGAATAGCTACAAACTTTGCTTTTCTTCTAAGCTTAGGTAATCCAAAAGGAACAATAGCCTTTTCAAAAGTGAAATCAGGATATTCGTAGAAAATCCACATAGCCTTTGCTGCATCAATAGGTGAACCTCCTCCTATGGAAACTATCCAGTCTGGATTAAATTCTTCCATTTCCTTTGCACCCTTCATAACAGTTTCTACTGATGGGTCTGGTTCTACTCCTTCAAAAACCTTTGTTTCCATATTAGCTTCCTTTAAATAACTTAAAACCTTATCTAAAAAGCCAAATCTTTTCATTGATCCGCCACCAATAACTATAAAAGCCTTTTTACCTTCTAAGCTCTTTAACACCTCTAAAGAATCTTTTCCATGATATATGTCCCTTGGTAAAGTAAATCTTGCCATACTAATAATTCCTCCCAAAATAATATATTCTTAACAAAAAAACAAAGGGTATGTATCAAATAATCTTTTATAAAACTTACAAACATTATGAAGAGAATATCTAGATGAGCTTTAGAATTTAAATTATTACGGAGAAGATATTACGTTAAAAAGCTGAGACTGTTCGAAGCGAAGCAAGTTTCGAAGCTTTAGTAATATCTTCGTAGTAATGATTATAAATTCTTAGCGAAATCTAGTAATTCTCGGAATATGTTTGTAAGTTTTATTATTATATTTGACTACAATCCCTTTACATTTTATTTATTATTATTTAATTTTATTCCTAAATTCTATTTATTTTCTTTTTTCCACTCATCTAATTGTCTTTGTAACTCAACTTTTATATCTTCTAATCCTGAATCATATAACTTCTTATTTAACTTTTCTAAAGTCTCTTCAGTCTCTACAGAACCAGTATATAAAGGTTTTATAAATTCTTTAAATGTATTACTTACAGCTGACATTTGAGTTACAACTTTTTCTGTATCAAATTTAAATCCTAATATAGTTGAAGTTTTTGCACCTTGATTGAACTCTTCAAAGGCATCCCACTTGTCTACTGGGTCACTATCTAAAACATAAGTGTCAAATAAGTTTCCATAAGCCCAGCTTGTAACACTATATGGTCCATTTGGATCTCTCTTTATTTGATTATCACTAACTTTTTCATAATGAGTTCCCTCTATTCCAAACATTAATAGGTTTCTTAATGTAGAATCAGTATTTACTAAGTTTATAAGCTCCATAGCCTTTTCTGGGTGCTTAGAAGTTGATGATATAGCAGTCATAGCTCCTGTAGTTGAAGCATTTGTAACATATGGAGAAACTATTGATGAAGTTACAACCTCTCTACCTAAAGCTTGACCCCATCCATTTTCAGCATATGGTTGTCCATCAGCCTTCCACACAAATCTCTTAACTTCATTTTTCATATTACTAACTGCTGCATCTTGATTTATATATCCTTTTTCATAGAATTCTCTTAATTTAGTGAAAAGATGTTTTAGCTCCTCTGTTTCATACATATTTTTGACGGTTAAGCTTTCATCATCATAGAAAATACCTAGTCCTGATGTTATATCCTCTAATCCTTCTAGTGGAATTCCATCTCCTTGAGTGTAGAATGGCACAAAATCTGGTTCCTTCTCTTTTATAAGTGCAAGCCATGGTTCTAAATCATCAACTGTATGAATATCTTCATATGGAATATCATATTTTTCAACAAGTTCCTTATCAAATACCCACATAGGTGCTCCTGCTATTTCCTTTTGGTTTGGAACTGCATATACATTTCCATCAACCTCTGCACCCTTCCAAAGTCTTTCATCAATAACATTCTTTAAGTCTTTTCCATGACTATCTATAAGATCATTTAACTCTAAGAAAGCTCCCTTTCTTGCATTGTCTAAGTATGGGAATGCCCATGAACATGTAAATGCTAAATCGTATTCTTCTCCTGAGTTAGCTATTACGTTCATTTTTTGACTATAATCACCAAAGTCAATATGTTTTATGTCTACAGTAGCATTTATTTTATCCTTTATATATTTATTTACTTCTTCCTCTACTAATTCTCCGTCAGTTTGTGGTTTACCTATTACATACCAAACTAAATTTACTGGTTCTTCTCCTTCACCACCACTAGACGAAGCATTTCCCCCTGAACCACATCCAGCTAAGATAGAAGATGTTCCAATTATTCCTCCTAATATTAAAGCCATTAGTTTTTTGTTTTTAAGCATTTTTATTTTCCCCCTTAAAGTAACTAATAAGTCCTCATTATATATATATTGTATAAATTACTTCCCCATTCTTCTTTTTTCAACATTTAACAAAACGTTTACAAAGAAATTTAATCAAAAATTTATAAAATGACTAACTTACTTTTTATTTTTGTAACCATTTCTTTTCATTTAAGAAATAATTACGTAACCTCTAAAAATTAAATTAATATTATTATTTATATAATAGTTTTAACTCCTTATACCCTTAAATATTGCACGTAGGGGCATGTATTAAAAATTATTTTGATACATGCTCCTCTATTTTAAATAAATTTTTTTCTTTCTTATTTCTAATATTTCTTAAATCCACTTATTATTTTTCTAATTTTACGTATTATCTTAAGAATTTTATTGCTTTTCTTTTTATTTTAATTATCATTTACGAGTATTTCATTTAAAATAAAGCATAAAAACCATAAATAAAATCCTACTCATAAATTTAAATTAAAATTACTTTTACAATTATTCCATTATTTATTAACATTTCTAATTATGGTATAATTACATGGAAAATTTAAGTATTATATACACTATTTTAAACTTAAGAAAATAGGAGATGATTTTATGGCTGTAGCAATAGTTCAGCAGCAACAACAACCAAATGATAAGATTAATATTGACTTGTCTAATTCTAATGTTGCTGTGGTAAAAAGTAAAAAAGAAACTAATCCCCCTATAAAAGATGAAAAACAATCAAAGGATAAAGATAATTTAAAATCTGATAAAAAAACCGAGCCTAAAGTTGAAGAAAAAAAGCAAGATAACGGTAACTCAAAGGAAGAAAATAAAGCTCAGGTAAAAACTGAACCTAAAGTTAAAGAGGATAAAGAAATAAAGAAAAGTTCTGATGAAATTAAAGAAGAGGTAAAAAATCAAAAACCTGTTATAAAAGAAGTAAAATTACCTGTTGAAAAAGATTCAAAGAATTCTTCTGAAAATTTATCTAATAACTCAAGTGACTTTGCTTCAGATGTTAATAGAAGATTATATGAATATGAAAATGTTAGAAGTAATCAATCTAATGCAATGAATGAAGCTATTCGTCTTCATAATGGAGACCCTAGCAATACTTGTGTTTTCTTCCAAGGTGCTTGTTTAAGAGCAATAGGAGTACCTGTTCCAAGTCATATTGGATACACTTCTAACCTTTGGAATTGGCTAGAAAATAATAACTGGGAAATGCATAGAGATTTTTCAAACATCCAAAAGGGAGATATTATCTTTGCAGGTGAATATCACACAATGTGTTTTATGGGATGGAAGGATAAAGCAAATGGTATTGCCTATGTAATGGGAAATGAAGCCTATACTTATGGAGATGCCTATGCTCATCGTAATTTAAATGGACAAGCTCCTACTAAAGAAAATGGATGGAATAGACAGTATAGAGCTACAAGATACTATAAATATAAAGGAAATTCTTCAAAAAGTAATTCTGACATTGTAAAAACAAACATTGTAACATCAAAACCTGTTAGCTCAAAGGATCATAAATATACAGTTGAAGCCTTAAAGGGTACTGTAACAGCTAAGCAAGATGTTTATATTAATGAAAAACCCTTCCCTACTACTGAAGGAATTAAGCCTGTAGGACTAGCTAATGGAGGAGATAAATTAACTGTAACTGGTAGAGCATCAAATGGATGGTATGAAGTTCTTTATAATGGCCAAAAAGCTTACATAAGTCATAGATATACTGACTTCTTAGAAGAAAAGGAAGCTCCATCTAAGTCATCTGATTCTGTTACTCCTCTTGGCGTAGTTAAAACTAATACTTCAGATAAAAAATCTGATTCTAAAGAAGATAATAAAAAGATAGAAAGTTCTCTTAAAGACAAAGATGAAAAGGTGAACAATGGAGCTGAAGATTCTAAAGGTAAAACTGAAGATAAAAAGGTAGATGAATCTAAGGATAAAGCTACTAATAAAGTGGAATCAAATAAAACTGAACAAGCTAAGCCTTTAGAATCTAGTAAGCCAGTTGAAGAAACTAAAAAAGAGGAATCAAGTAAGACTTCTGAAACAGTTACAAAAACTGCATTTATAAAGGCTAATGGTGGTTTATGGCTACATTCTAGTAAGGATACTTCATACTCTTCTAGAGTAACCCTAATGAGTAATGGAGCTAAGGTTAATGTTTTAGAGGAAGATAACTCTTGGTTTAAGGTTGACTATAATGGAAATACAGGTTGGTGTTCAAGTAAATATGTAACTAACCCAGTTTCTTCTGAAAGTTCAACTAATAAAAAAGTAGAAGAAAATAAAGCTACAGAACCTAAGAAAACTATGGAAGAAAATAAACCTAAGAAAGAAGCTGAAACAAGCAAACCTGCTTTGACAATTGTTAAAACTGCTTCTGTAAAAGCTAATGGTGGACTATGGTTACACTCTTCTAAAGATTCATATATCTCTTCTAGATTAGCAATTATGGATAATGGTGAAAAGGTTACAATCTTAGAGGAAAATGGAGATTGGTTTAAGGTTAACTATAATGGTAAAACTGGCTTCTGTGCAAGTAAGTACTTAAGTGAACCTACTACTTATGAAAAACCTGCTGAATCTAATAAGGTAGAGGAAGTTAAAAATACCTCTCCTAGCAAGGCTGTAGAAGAAAGTAAACCTACTGCACCTATTAAAACTATGGAAGAAAATAAACCTAAAAAGGAAGCTGAAACAAGTAAACCTACTTTAATAAATATTAAAAGAGCCTCTGTAAAGGCAAATGGTGGTTTATGGCTACACTCTACTAAGGATTCCTATGCATCTTCTAGAATTACCATAATAAGTAATGGAGAAAAGGTTGATATTTTAGATGAAAGTGGATCTTGGTACAAGGTTAACTATAATGGAACTATGGGTTGGTGCTCAATCCAATTTTTAAGTAACCCAACTGTTATCTCTCAAAGCTCACAAAGTAAGCATGTAGAGGAAAATAAACCAGTTTATGAAAACAAAACTGTTGAAGTAAGTAAGCCAGTTACTAGTACAGTAAAAACAGCTTACATAAAAGCAAATGGAGGTTTATGGTTACACTCCTCTAAAGATTCCTATGCTTCTTCTAGAATAAGCATAATGAACAAAGGATCAAAGGTAAGAGTTTTAGAAGAAAGTGGTTCTTGGTTTAAAGTTGACCACAATGGAAATATAGGTTGGTGTTCAAGTGAATTCCTAACTAACCCAGTAACATCTAAAAGTAATACTGTGGAAGAAAGTAAAACAGTTCATCTAGTTCAATCAAATACTAATGAAGCTTCATTAAGATCAGCCCATGTAAAAGCTAATGGAGGATTGTGGCTACACTCATCTAAAGACTCCTCTACTTCATCTAGATTAACTGTAATGGGTAATGGTCATAAGGTTGAAATCTTAGAAGAAAGTGGTTCTTGGTACAAGGTTAGATATAATGGAAACATAGGTTGGTGTGCTAAAGAATTTATAGCTTAAAAAAATTTGAACTTATAAAATTAATCATAGGGTAATTTAGATATTTTCTTACTTCTAATACCCTAAATAAAATCTGTAAAATATGCTTTTTAAAAAGGCACATACTTAATTTTTTTTAAGTATAGGCCTTTTTTCTCTCTAAAAACAAAAAAACTTTTTCAAATAAAATTATACTCTGACATAGTTTAATAGAACTATAAAAAATTTAAACCTATTAAACTTCTAATTCAACATTATATATTTCCTTATTGCTTATTGCTAATTCTTTCTCTAAATCAAAAGCCTTCTCTATTTTACAAAAGACATCTCTATGCTCCTTTAAAAACTTCTTGTTTCCCTCTTCAATATTAATCACAATATCCTTATTTATACTTAGTAGCTCCTGCTCTTTTTCTGAGAGCCTTTTAGATATTATGATTTCTCCATTATCCTTAAAGCTTATTAAATGCTTATCAAATAAGGAATCATGATTGGGGCATAGTAAAAATCCATTAAAGGGATTTAGCTTTTCCTCTGGTGTACTTTTACTCCAAGGTTTTATATGGCTTGCTATTAAAAGCTCCTTATAAGCTAGTCCACAAATTTTACACTTACTCTCTTTTTTAAATAGTGCTTCTCTAAATTTGTTTTGATTTTTTCTAGCCTTAACAACTCTCTCTATGACTTCTCCTACTTCATTTATTTCTTCTATTGTTTTATTTTCAACATCTATATCTAGCCTTTCTAACTCACAAAGAACATCATGACTATATTTAGTTTTCATTTTCACATCATATTTTATAGCTGTTTCCTTTGTAAATTTCAATCTAGGCACTCTTACACTAAGCTCTTTAGAATCTTCAAAGTCATTTATTTCATTTTTAAAAACTTCCTTCATTTTAGGTATTAACTTTGGCCAATTCATTCGTATTCTACCTTTGATTCCGCCTTCTATTTCAGCTTCAAAGGCTTCCCCTTTATATATAAGAGTTATTTTCTTCTTATCTCCATATTTAATATCTTCACATTCAAAGACCTTTCTAACCTTTATTGGTATATGGCTTCCCCTCTTAAATGAGGATTTATCTAAATCCTTTATGGCAAATTTATTATAAACATCATCATATTCCCATGATTTAATTCTATCCAAAGTAACTCTTCCCCCACTCACTAAAACAATATATGTTTTTATAAATTTATTCTTTTAAACTATCTTAAATAAACTACGAAGTGTATATTACCATTTCTTACTCTACATTCTATAATTATACAATATTTATTATTTTATGTAATTATAACATATGAAATTTTTAACATAAAATTCTATTTTAAATGAGTTTTCCTTTTAAATAGCTAAAAAATTAAGAGATATAGAAAATTTCTATATCTCTTGTATTAAAGCCAAAAATCTTTGTTTAAAACTAAATCATAAATTTTAAATATACTACTATAAATTATCTACAGCATACTGAGCTTCCTCTTCTGTAAATTTTTCTCCGTATTCTGAAACTAATTGATCATATATTGCACTTGGAGACATTGCCATAGTCTCTTGATATACTTTTGCTTTTTTTAATGCATTTTCTTTCCAATTTACATCTAAATTATCTACAGCATATTGAGCCTCTTCTGCTGTAAATTTCTCTCCGTATTCAGATGTTAATTGGTCATATAAGCCTGCTTTAGACATACTCATAGTATCGCTATATGTCTTTGCTTTTTTCAAGGCATTTTTATTCCAATCTGCTTCTAAATTATCCATAGCATATTGAGCTGCTTCATCAGAAAATTTCTCTCCATACTCAGATGTCAATTGATCATATAATCCCTCTTTAGACATATTCATAGTATCACTATATACCTTTGCTTTTCTTAATGCAGACTTATATTCTTTTGGAACTTCCTCTTCTACCTTTTCTTCTTTTTCCTCTACTTTTTCTTCATTCTCTTTAACCAAAACATCTTTTTCTTCACCCTGATTATTACTAATTTCTTTATCTTGATTTTGCTCAACTTCACTTATAGTTTCATTGTTAGCCACTGTTGAATCCTCATAACTTGATCCTCCTACAGCTCCAATTATTATAATTATTGCTAATATTATAAACCATGGTCTTTTATATATTGCTTTTTTATTTTTCGCCCCACATTCAGGACAAGTTTTAGCATTAGATGCTATTTCTTTAGAGCAAACTTTACATTTTTTCATCTTTGACATTTCAAATTTCCCCTTTAAATTAGATGTTTATAAATAATAAAATATTCATGTTAAAAACTTTTGTTACTATATATTTACATATAAACCAAAATAAATCAACTAACTTTAAGTTTAATTTAAAATATTTTTATTTTATTAAGAATAAAATCATAAAGTTTAATTAAAAGTTATATTTAACCATATATTTATTTAAATCATTAACTTTATACTTATATAGTTTTATTTCTCAATTAGTTTATTTAGGTTTTTTAATTATAAATTTTTAAGATACTCCTCATAATCCTTTCTAGCTTCTATTTCAGATTTCATTGCTTCACTAAAAAGCTCTTCCTCCGATTTAAATAATTTAGCTATTTTACTCTTACTATTTTTAAACTGGTTAAAATCAACATCATTAAGAATTCTATCTATATAAAACTCTCCATTCTTTTCAACTATATAGGCTGTATAATCATCCATTCCACCTGATATGGTATCACTATTTTTGTCAAACTTTATCTCAAATTTCCTATGGAAGTTTACCCTATATTCATTATCAGGCTCTTTTACAATACTTTTTATAGAAACCTTTGACATCTTCAATTCACTTTCTAAATTATACTTAAGTGTAGAATTAAAAGTTAAATTATATGTCTCTGCAACTTCCTTATTAGAAATTATCTCCTCACAATTAACCTCTTCTTTAGAATAATCAAAATCAACAAACTTAACTAAGAGTTCTTCAATAGGCTCCTTAATCCTTTCATCATAAGTAAGATCAATCCCTATGTTTTTATAATCCTTTATTTCCTTCTTAGCAATAATAAAAAATGATAAAGCTAAAAAAACTCCTAAACTTAAAATTGAAATAGTTACCCCAATTCCCTTTTTCATATCATATTCTTCCTTTTCTTTTTTATTTCTTATTTTCATATTTCATTTAAAACTATCTTTATTTTCTTTTAATTTCTTTTCTAACTTTTTCCTCTTTTAGTTTCACTTATATTTTATATCTATTTTTCCCTTAATGTATAACAAAATTGTTAATTATACCCATCAAATAATAGTATTAAACTCTCTCATTCACCTCTAAATTGAACTTTCAATAGTTTTTTAACTTACTTTCACAAGTTTGTGACGGACTTTCAAAAAGCCCGTCATACTCTAAAACCTTGGTATGACTAGCTTTAGCCAAACCTTGTCAGACTTTTGCTATTTTTCACTCACTATATATAGGGTATTTAATAAATGTCTTTTTTTTATACTATTTTTTTATTTTCCCTATTATATAGGAGTAAAAAAAGTCCGTCAATTCCGTCAAAACCCTTGGTATCACTAAGAAAACTCTGACTCAAAATCCGTCACAAGTCCGTCACAACTCCGTCACTAAAGCATAAAAAAGCTATATTTTCTCCTATAGATAAATATAAAAGTCTATAAATACCCTCCTATTTCCTAATTAACACCTTTAAAATTTATGTAAATGTTGTATAATGATAAAATAAAGAATTAAGAGTTAAGGGAGATCTTATTATGAATAATTATTTGACAGAGGAAAATGTTAGAAAGTTAAGAGAAGAATTAGACTATAGAATGTCTGTTGTTAGAGCAAAGATTGCGAAAGAGAAACTTGAGGCAGCAGCCCATGGTGATAGATCAGAAAACGCTGAGTATAAGGAAGCTTGTAGAAACTATAGAGAAAATGATAATAGAATACAATACCTTTTAACTATGATTTCAACAGCAATAATAGTTGATGAAGAAAGTAATGATAAATCTACACTAGGTCTTAACAGCAAAGCTAGAATTAAATTTGTTGAAGATGATGATGAGGATGTTGTTACTTTAGTTACAACTATGGATTTAGATTTAGAAAACATGTGTATAAGCATAGAATCTGATTTAGGAAAGGCCCTAATGGGTAAAAAGGTTGGAGATGTAGTAGAAGTTGAAGCTCCTGGTGGAAACTATACTGTAGAAGTATTAGAAATATTATAATAGGCTTAGCTTAACTTATAAAAATAGTTTACTACTATATTGTACAGTAGAAATTTTTCTTTAAATTTAAAACTTACAAATTATGCTCTATTCTAATATAAATAAGAAAACTTATAGATAGTATAAAAAGAAGGAATATGCTTACTTCTTAAAACCTATCTATAAGTTTTATATTTTTATCTTGATACAGCCACTTGCTCTTTATTATCTAGCAGTTCTTAAAGTTATACTTTCCTTCTTTGAAAGTTCTCCATTAGAATATTTAGCAGCAATCTTGAAATTATAGATTGTATGTCTGTTTAATCCTTTAAATTTATATGATGTTTCTTCTGCACCTATTTCAGCTACCTTTTTGCCATCTTTATAAAGAACATATCCTTCTAAGCCCTTTGTAGATTCAGGAGCACTCCAAGTAACAGTTACATTCTTCTTAGCTATTTCTGAAGCCTCAAAATTATTAACAGGTCCAGTAACTACTTCTCCTTCATTATTAACTTTCTCAAGAGAATTCATAGCTTCTTTTAATCTTACTGTAGCTTCATCTACCCCTTCCTTAGTAGCTTCTATATCATTGTTTAAGTCTTTTGCATGATTTAATGCTTCTTCAAACACTGTCCAACTTTCAATTGTATAATCTTCCTTAATTAATTTACCAGCTTCTACTAAAGTTTTATTTAATTCTCTAGCTTCTACTAATCCTTCATAAGCTTTATTTAACTCACTTCTTAGTCTATCTAATTGTGATAAATTAATCTTATCTAATGCATTTACTTTTTGTGATAAATTAATATATCTATTAGCTGTTGCCTTAGTATAATCCTCTTTATTTATTTCCTTAACTAAAGCTTTTAATTCATTGATTTCATCCTCTGTTGCTTCCCTATCCTTCTTAGTAACACTTATTTCTCTTACAGCTGCAAAGTTTTGTCCATTAAATGTAGAAAGGGCTGTTAATTTAATTCCATTTGCTTTTATAGCTTCATCTAACTCTATTTTTTCTTCAACTCCATCTGTGAATTCTCCTTCTTTAACAACTGTCCATTCTCCATTTATATTAGCCTCTAGCTTATATCCTTTAATTGAACCATTTATTTCTTTGCCACGGGATAATACATTAACTGTATCAAAGTCTAATTCTTCACCAAAATCTATAGAAAGCCAGTGATTTCCACTATGATTATCTCCACCACTATAATTTGTATGCCATAAAGTAGATTCATTTCCATCAATAGCATATGAAGCAGGACCGTCATTACAAGATACTCAGTTCAATAAAAAAACAATTTATTATTTCTCCAATGAATTTATTTTTTAATATTAAATATCAAGTTCTATTTCTCATTACATTTTTTTTAAATGTTTTATTTTTTATGTAAGTATTTTATAATATAATTATTACCATAATTTAGAAGAAAGGAGGATATATTAAATTATAGAAACTTACTAAACTCTAGTAAGTCTTTAGCTTTTATAAAAATATTTAAATAAGGGGATTAATATGAGTATTTTAAAAAGTAAATTAACTAAAGTATTAAGTCATTCATTGACACTTATTATGTGTTGTTCTCTATTTCCAATGGGAACTTTACAAACTAAAGCTAAAGATAGGGATAATTCCTCAGAAACAGAAGAAGTTACCACTATTATTGACGATTCTGAAACTGGTACTAATTTAAATCAATTTAACTTTTCAGAGGGATGGATAGCTGATAGGGCTTCAGTTGATTATAATGAAACTGAGCATTGGACAAACAAAAACCAATGGATAAATGAAAAAGCTCCTTCCTTTGAACTTAAATTTAAAGGTACCAAAATTGAACTTTACGGGAAAAAAGATAATGACTTAGGTATATATGCCATAAGTATTGATGATAATGAGCCAATTGAAATAGATGCTTACAATCTTGATGCTCAAAATCAAGAGAAGTTATTCGAAGCATCTAACTTAACTAATGAAGAACATGTTCTAAGGTTCCAAATTTTAGATAAAAGAAATCCTATGGCAAATGATTCAAAGCCCTTAGGTGCTCAGATAGATTTTGCAAAGGTATATTCTACAGAAATAGTAAATCCTAATAAAGAATATGCAACAATGGTAAACGATCACACAATTGGAGATGATTTATTTAACTTTACCTACTCAGATGGTTGGAGAGAAAGCACAGGAGTAAATTCCTTATATAATGGTGATGAGTTTTGGACTTTAGCTACTGAAGATTTAGAGCCAAGCTATACTTTAAAATTCTATGGTAATAAAGTCGAATTATATGGTGTTAAAGAATCTTCTTCTGCTATATGTGAAGTTACTATTGATAATGGAGAGCCTGAAGAATTTGATCCTTATAGTCCAACTAGATTAACAGGTCAAAAGTTGTATGAAAAAGATGGTTTATCTCATGGTGAGCATACTATTACTGTAAAAGTTACTCATAGAAAAAATCCTTCATCTACTAGCTACAATGGAGAAATTGATTATGCAAAAGTATATCACAAGAAAATTCCTGCAACTGGAATAGTCTTTGATACTGAAGGTATTCAAATTGAAAATGGTATGAGTGATTCAGTAAATGCAATTGTTACTCCTTCTTATGCAACTGAAAAAACAATAATCTATTCAATAGAAGATGAAAACATAGCTACTATTGACGAAACAGGAGAAATAACTACTTTAAATGAAGGTGAAACTAATATAATTGCTACTGTAAAGGGAACTAATATAAGTAGCACAATACCATTAAGAGTAACTAAGGCTGGTGCTCTTCTTGGAGCTTCTGTTGGTTCTACTGATTTCCATTACCTACAAAAAAATTACAATGAAATAAAAAAATTAAATTTAAACTCATGGAGTGATATAGCTTGGATAGGAGATGAACTTAACTCTAAAATTGTTACTTGGACTAAATCCTCTCCTGTGAACAATGTTTTAATTTCTTCAAGTGACTTTATAAATGAAAATGGAGATTTAATCTCTTCAGATAATGTTGAGATTTCTTGGCTTAAAGAAACCTTAGCAAATATAGGCCGTGGTAATCCTTCTGCTCCAGTTGAACCATTCCCAGATATTATTCATAATTCTGGTTCACTAGATATAGAAGAAAATAAAGTTGCCTCTGCATGGATTAATATAAAAATTCCTAGAAATGCAAAGCCTGGTATTTATAATGGTTCTATTGTGGTTACTGCTGATGAATTAGAAGAACCATATACTTTTGATTATTCCTTTGAGGTTTTAAATTTAGTACAACCTCTTCCAAAGGAAACAAATACTCAAATTGAATTATGGCAACATCCTTATACCACAGCAAGGTATTATGGCGTAGCTGAAGAAGATTTATTTACTGAAAAACATTTCGAGTATTTAAAAGATAATCTTGAAGAGTATAGAGATATGGGAGGCCGTGGTGTTATAGCTAATATAGTTGAAGAAGCTTGGAACCATCAATCTTATGATAGTGACCCTTCTATGATTAAGTGGATCAAAAAATCTAATGGTACCTTTGAATTTGACTATACTCACTTTGATAAGTGGATTCAATTCAATGTAGATTTAGGAATTTTAGATCCTGAAAAGGGCTTTGGCCAAATAAAATGTTATAGTATAGTACCTTGGAATAATAGAATTCAATACTTTAATGAAACCACAAATAGAAATGAATCAATAAATCCTAGACCTGGTAGTGAACTTTGGATAAACACTTGGACACAGTTTTTAACTTCATTTATGTCTCATCTTGAAGAAAAAGGATGGTTTAATATAACTTATATTTCAATGGATGAAAGAAGTATGGATGATTTAAAAGCTTCCGTTGATTTAATTGAAAGTATAACAAATCAGTCTGGAGAGCATTTTAAAATCTCTTCTGCTATGAATTATCAAAGTGGAAATGACTACTCTTTCTTAGATAGAATAGATGATATATCAATTGGATTATCCCATATAAATCATAATTCTGATGATATGAAAAACATGGCTGCTCATAGACAAGAACTTGGATTATTAACTACAATCTATACTTGTACTGGAGATTATCCAAATAGTTTCACCATAAGTGATACCGCAGAAAGTGCTTGGACTATGTGGTACTCCCTAGCTCAAAACACTGATGGATTTATGCGTTGGTCATGGGACGGTTGGGTTGAAAATCCTTTAGAAAATGTTTCTTATAAATATTGGGAACCTGGTGATCCATGGTTTATATATCCAGCAGAAAAAGATAGTAAAACTAATACTTTCTACTCTACACCTAGATTAGAGAGATTAAAAGAAGGTATAAGAGATATAAACAAGGCTAAATATCTTATGAAAAATGCGCCTGAATTAAAAGATGATATAGATTCTTTAGTTAAATCTCTAAAGAGACCTAATAAAGGTGGAAATGGATATGGTTCTGCAGTAGCAGCTTCTCAAGAAGATAGAGATTTAACAATATCTGAAGTAAATAGAATGAAAGATGGTATAAATAAATTTGCAAAAGAATTTATTTCATCAAAAAATGAAAACATTGTAGCTAGTCCAGTTAGAAATTTTCAACCTTTAGAAATCAATAAAAATAATGTTTCCGTTGCTTGGCAAGCTCCTGAAAATACTAATGGCCTAGAAGGATATATTCTTTACAAAGATGGTAAAAAGATAAAAGAATTAGACTCAAAAGAAAATACTTACAAGTTTAAAGGTTTAAATAGACACACTATTTATAATTTTAAAATAGCTGCTAAATATAGTAATGGTGAAATATCTAAAAAAGAATCTATAACCCTAAGAACTACAAGATAGAAATTTAATATATAAAGACCCTATTCTTAATTAATTTAAAGAATAGGATCTTTTCATTATTTAAAGTATTTCTTAATAAGATTCAACTTATAATTTTATAATATATACTTAAGAATCTATTTATCATTATATATTTTATCTAATATCCCTATAAACTTAATAAATCTAAAACTTTACTCCTTATAATAAGAAGGGCCTTTATCAAAATAATTTTTGATAAAGACCCTTTTATACAACTTATTTTTTATTTAAAAGATTATTCTCCTAAGATCTTACCCATAACTATTTGGATATCAGCTTTATCTACTACTCCATCTTTGTTTATATCAGATTTTTCACTTAAAGCATTTCCTGATATAACCTCTCCTTGATATTTAGATACTATTGATAAATCTCCTACGTTTATAGAACCATCCTCATTAATATCTGCTGACCCTTCAGATTCTTCTAATACATAATTTACAGTATAGATGTTTTTAGCACCAGATTCTGAACGAGCAATGATTATTGATTTATTATTATGAACTGGTAATATAGTTACAGCCACATTTTCTTCCCCTGAAGCTTCTACAGTTTTAGGTAATTCTTTTAAATTAACTGTGTATTCATTAGTATCAGAATTAAATCCTTCTAAAGCTTCTCCATCTAATTTTATTTCAGATAATTTATTACCTTCATTAGCACTTACTTGCGGTACATACTCATATACTGCAACCTCTGATAATCCAATACACTTACCTACTTCAGGTTGTTGCATATAAACACGAATACTATCAGTATTTATTACTTTATCTAAGAAATAAGTTGTTTCTCCAGCAAGGTATGATACCTCTGTTGTATTTGAATGAGTAACTACCTCATATTCACCAGCTTCATTTTTATAACTTATTTCTACTTTCTTAGGAATTCTTCCATAAATATTATCAGTAAATAACCATAAATCTAATCTATCTATATTATATTTATTTTTCCAATCTAATTGAACATATGCCCCTTTAGGTTCACCATTTACAGTTAAATTTCTTTCATTCCAGTTTGTCCAACGTTCTCCTGTATTTGAACTATTATTAGTTATTCCATTATTAATAGAATTTAAGTTATCAGCTGTAGAAACGCAACTTTGGCTTAAAGCAGGAACATCTTTGTTAGAAGAATTATTTATAGCTAAGTTAGCAGCAGCTGTTAAAGCCTCAACTACACGTACTGTTGAAGTAACAGTATATGTCTTACCTAATAAGGATACTTCTCCTAAAACTTCAACTGTTGTATTAGGCTTAGAGAAATCTACACCCTCTAAATTCCAATCCACTTTAAACTCTTCACTTTCATTTCCATCTGCTAAATATCCTTTAACAGTCTTAGGAAGTGTAGGAGTTTGTCCAGCATAAGTAAATGTTGAGTAATTTTCCATTGAAACCACATCACCAATTACATGGACATTTACATTTACAGCCACATCTGTTCCCTCTAATTTACCATTTATCTTAAATACTTGTGGAGTATTTAATTGTGATTCATCATAATCATTCCATGAAATATTAAAAGTCTCAGTTGTTCCATCACTATATCTTCCTTCTACTGTACTTGGTAACTCTGGCTTTTCATTTAAATTAACATAGTAATCTTTAACTATTTCATAAGATTCTAAGAACTTATCTTCTCCAGCATTATTTACAGTATTAATTTCTATAGATTGAGATTGTAACCCCTCACCTGAAACATTTAATCTTATATTTCCAGCATCCTTAGTTGATTGAACTATTACTAAGGCCTTACCACTTAATGCTTTTCTAGAAGCTTCTGTATCACTTGTAGGTTTATAAGAATCTGTATCAGTTTGATCTCCATTGTCAACACCTACAATTTTTCCATTTCCTTCCAACTCAAAATTTAATCTGTTATCTGCATTTTGAACTATATTGCCATTTTCATCAACAATATCTACAGTAATATAAGATAAATCATATCCATCTGAATCAATAGTATCTCTATCTGCACTTAATCTTACAGTTGAAGCCTCCCCAGTTGTTTTCACTGTATTTCTTCCCTCTGTATTTGTGATTTCATTTCCTTCTTTGTCATATGCCTTAGCAGTTAATGTACCCTCCTCATAAGGAACATTAAATACTGGATACAATGAATCATTTCCAAAAGTATAGTATTTATATCCTGCATCAGTTGTATGCTCAGTTGAAGTTTGCTCCCCAATCTTTTCATTATTTAGATATAATTCAACTTTGTGAGCATCAGTAAATACGTTTACTTCAACATTTCCATTTTCTATAACTATATCTTCTCTGTTCCATGTTGGAAGTACATGTAATGTATTTACATCATCATTCCATTGACTTTGATATAAATAATAAATATCTTTTTCAAATCCTGCAGTATCAACTATACCAAAGTAACTTGATTTTGGAGCTGCTCCATTTCCTCCACCAACTGTACCTGTACCAGTACCATTCCAAGGAGTAGGCTCTCCTATATAGTCAAATCCTGTCCAAACAAATTCTCCAGCATTATAATCATTTTTGATTACAAACTTCCAAGCATCACTAGCTGAATGTCCCCAACCAACTCTTGTTTGATTGTTATCATACTCTGAAATACGATGATTACTATAATCTATTCCCTTTGTTTTATAATATCCTCTAGTGTGTATTGCACTACTAGTTTCAGAAGCATATAATGTCCAATCTGGATGGTTTGCTCTTTGCTGTGCAACCTGTGCTTCATTTGCATAGTTAAATCCAACTAATCCACCATTGTCATCAACCACCTCTGAAATAGCCTCTGCTGTTCTATCTCCATTTTTAGTTCTATTATCTCCTATAGTAACATGTCTTGTTTCATCCTCATCCTTAATCCAATCAATTATATTTTGAGCTACGTTAGTATAATTAGATGCACTTCCACTAATTCCTTCTAATACCTCATTACCTATTGACCACATTATTATAGATGGGTTATTCTTAGAGTTTTTAACCATAGATCTAGCTTCAAACTCTCCCCATGTCATTTCTGGAGAACCATTTAAAATTTCATTATCTTCTCCTATTACTTCATTAAAATACTTAGAAAAGTCATTTACATTTCCATTCTTTGGATTTGTCCATGTATCAAAGGCTTCATTAATAACTAACAAACCTAAACGATTACAAATTTCTAATAACATTTCACTAGCTGGATTATGAGAAACACGAATTGCATTTACTCCCATTTCCTTCATTTTCTCCATTTGACGCTCTACTGCACGATAATAAGATGCTGCTCCTAAAGCTCCTTGATCATGGTGCATACAAACACCTTTTAATTTCATATTTTCTCCATTTAAAGAGAATCCAGTGTTTTTGTCAAAATTATAATATCTAAAACCAAAATCAGTAAAATAAGTATCTATAACATTTCCATCTACTAATACTTCACTTTTTACCTTATACATATTTGGATTATCAACTGACCATAAATCTGGATTATTTACAATAGCAGTTTGATTGAAAGTATAACTTTCATTAGCTCCTATACTTTGTTCATTTATTACTGCCTCGCTAACTTCTTCTCCCTTAGAATTTACTACTGTACTTTTTACAGTAACCATAGAATTGTCTTTGGACTCGTTTTCAACAATAGTCTCAATAGCTACATCTACGTCTCCACCTTTTTGTTCTTCAAGTTTTGGAGTAGTCACTGTTGTTCCTGCATGGGCAACATGAATAGAGTCTGTTACACTTAAAGTTACATCACGATAAATTCCACTTCCAGAATACCATCTACTAGTTGGCACTGGATTAGATACCTTAACAGCAATTATATTTTCAGTTTGTCCATCACATATTAAAGCTTCAGTAATATCAAAGGCAAAAGAAGTGTATCCATAATTATGCTCACCAACCTTTTTACCATTTACATATACTTCAGCATTCATATATACTCCATCAAAGTTTAATGTAAAATCCTTACCATTATACTTTTCAGGAACTACAAAGGCTTTACGATACCATCCAGTTCCTCCTAATAAGAATCCACTTTCAGCTTCCCCTTCAACAGTAAAATCTCCTTCAATACTCCAATCATGAGGTAAGTTTAGTCCTCTCCATGAAGAATCATCAAAGTCTACCCCTTCAGCACCAGAAGGATCTCCCTTAAAAAACTTCCAGTTTTGATTGAATATTGTTGATCTCTCTCCATCTTTTATGAATCCAACATTTACTGTTTCAGATTCAGGAATTTGTCTTGTTTCAGCCATTACTAAGGTAGGTGCTAAGGTTAAAGCAAATGCAATTGCTGCTCCTAAAGCTGTCCCCCTTTTGTTAAATGATTGCATATTAATTTCCCCCCTTATTAAATTCACATAAGTATTTACTTATTTTTACTTATATGTATAATAATAACATCTAATAATTCTATGGTAAAGTAATAAAAACTTTTTAACGTATGGAAAATATTTTATTATTCCAAATCTACTTAATTATATTATCAACATATTATTTATTATGAGTAAATAATAAAATTACAATATAATCTATAATATAAATAGTTATAAAAGAACTATTTTCTTTAAAATAATATAAAAAATGGGCTGTATCAAAATATAATAATAAAACTTACAAACATATTCTCTTCATACTGTTTGTAAGTTTTATAAAAAGCTATTTTGATAAATGCCCCTATAGCAAAATTTTATTATCTACCATATTTCAATAAATATTCTAATTCAAATACTCATAAAACTTAATTTAAAATAGGGTTATAAAGCATAAATACCCCATCTCTAAGATTGGATCTTCAAATCCATCACTTAAGAATTCTAAAACCGCTTCTGCATTATTTCCAATAATTCTTGAAAAGATAACAATATAATCTTTTACCTCTTCATTCTTTATTTTTTCATCATTAATACAATAATTTAAAAATACAGCATATCTTACTAATAAATACTCTAATATAATTAGCTGAAAAGAAAGTATCATATCTTCCATATCATCACTAATACAATTGCTATAAATCTTAGAGACAATACATTTTTCAAGGAGCTTATTAAATTCTTTAAAATTCTCCTTATATTCCTTCCATTCTTCACTTAAAGACTCCATATTAGCTCCTTCTGCAAAATTTGATATATCCTCTAATATGCATTTTAAGTTTGAAACTTCTCTATAATTCTCTACCATATCTAAAAATAAAGAATTTATTTCTAATAATGAATCAACCCTATTTAATTCTATTTCATTATAAACATATGCTACTTCTTTTCTATATTCATTATCACTATACTTCTCTAGTTCCTTTAGTAAGATTTCTTCACTAGTATAACTTTCATCTTCTAATATGTTTAAAAGCATATCAAAACCTATAAGTAGTCTTTCATCTAAGGAAAATTCCTCTTCACTTACTATATCTATTAAGGACTCTCTTATTTTAAGTTCTAATAACCACTCTTTATTATTCCTACCTTTAGGCTCCATAAGTATTTTCCCTTCTATTTTATCTAATATTTCTATAACCTCTGGGCAGGCACATGAAAGGGAAAATTCACTCTTAATTTCAAAGTCATTCTTTATCCTAGGAAATGAATGACAGGTTTTTGATAAATATCCTTCTCCATGACTTTTAACTATATTGCATAATCCCTCACAATCTAAAAATGGACATTTTTCAAAGGTTTCCTTCTTTATAAAATACTCTTCTTTACCATTACACTCTTTAGTTTTAACTCCATTTAAAAGATAATTAGAGTCCTTTTCATCCTTCTCCCATCTTTCATAGGTATCCTTGTCTATGTTAATATCCCATCCTTCACAGCAAGTAAACTTGCACTTATTTGCAGTACACTTAAAATCATTATATCCTGAAATTTTCAACATATTTATTTCTTTATTCATTATAATTTATCTCCAATTTTTATTATATTAATTTAGAACCTATTATTTAAGGCTAACTTATTAAGCAACAGTTCTCCTTTAATTTCCTTTTAAATAAATTTGTCTTTAGCCTTCTTTTCCTAACTCTTTATCACTTAATTTTAGTATTTTATAATTAAACTCTCTTTAATTATAGCACATTGTTAAACCTATTATTTTTTGTGCTTACTTCTTAATAAACCCTCTAAGCATAAAAAAATCTACCAAAGCATAAAAATTATACTTTGATAGATTTAAAATTATTTTTTACTTCTAAGTACTTATTAAATTCTTATATGTTTTTTTGTATGATGCTATTTTAAATCATTTCTAATTTACAGGTATATGTGAAAACCCTTTTATTTAGCTATAATACATTTACTAAATAGTAATACTAATTAAAATAGTTTTATTTCACTTACTCTTCACTACTAAATAGTCCAGCTCCCTTAAGTATATCCTGTTCTAAAAATAGGCTTGTAACAGCTTGGTTATAATCAACTATTTTCTGAGCTTTCTTTATTTTCTTAGCATATTTTTTATTATTTGAGAACATATAGATCATATATCCCCATAGCTCCTTCATTCTAAACATTGCATTTCTATCTTCATTAAATACTTCTCTGTACTTACTAAATATTTCATCATGAAACTCTTTTAATACATTTTTGTCCATAAACTCATTATTTAAAATTTCATTCATTAAGGCTGGATTAGCTAAGACCCCTCTTCCTAACATTATTTTATCTACTTCTTTGAATTCTTCAACCAATTTATTATGATCTTCTAAGGTAAAAATATCTCCATTATAACAAACTGGATTCTTACTTAAAGAAATTGCATCTTTAAAAACCTCTAAATTAGGTTTGTTACCATAAAAATCTTGTCTTGTTCTAGGATGAATAATAAGCTCCTCCATAGGATACTTATTATAAATTTTTATAAGCTCATAAAATTCCTCAGGCTTATCCATTCCTAATCTAGTTTTTATTGAAAGTTTCATATTATCTATTTTAAATATTTCTTCTAAAAACTTATCAAGCTCTTCTCTATGGGCTAAAAACCCTGATCCTCTTTTCTTACCAACAACTGTTCCAGAGGGACAACCTAAGTTTAAATTTATTTCATCATAACCTAAATCCTTAAGCTTTTTAGCTGTTAAAATAAACCCTTCTGAATCATTAGTAAGTATTTGTGGAACTAAGTTTATTCCTTTATTATTCTCTGGCAAAACATCTCTTAATTCCTTAGTTTTAAGACTTTTACTACTATTTGGAACAACAAAAGGGGCAAAGTATTTATCAATTCCGCCAAAAAACTTTTCATAAGAATTTCTATATATAAATCCAGTAATCCCTTCCATTGGTGCTAAATAATACTTCATTTGTTTCTCCTTTTTTTAAAGATTCTAGAAAATATTATAACAGGCTTTTTTCTTCTTATCCACTTAGTAATTAAAGTATTTTTATGTAAATTTCTTTAATTAGCTATTCACTTTCTTCTATGGAAATTGCATAACTCTTATCTCTTATGTAAAATTCTTTTATTAAAAATATAAGTATTATCAGGGTAGCTAAAATATCAGCTAAGGGTTGTGAAATCCACACTCCATTTAGTCCATATACTCTAGGTATTATAAATACAATAGGTATAAATAGTATAACTTGTCTTAATAAACTTAAAAAAATTGACTTCTTAACATTTCCTATAGACTGAAAATATACTGCCCCTAAAATTGAAACCCCTAAGGTAGGTAAGGCAAGGGTATATATTTTTAACCCATTAAGTGCTATATTTATTAACTCCTTATCCTTTGTAAATATATTGATAAACTCTCTTGGATAAATTCTAATAAGCACAAGTCCTAAGGTTAAAATTAAAGTTGCAATTATTATAGTCATTAATAAAGTTTTTTTAGCACGTTTATACTCCTTTGCTCCATAGTTATATGCAACTATGGTTTGCATTCCTTGGCTCAGTCCAAAGACTGGCATCAAAAACAAAAGATATATAGATGTTATAGATGTCATTGCACCTATAGCTAAATCTCCACCATAATCCTTAAGAACCCTATTTGTTATTAAATGTATAAATCCTGCTGCAAGCTCCATAAAAAATGGAGTTAAAGCAATTAAGATTATTGCCCTTAAAATATTCTTATTTAATATCTTTCCTTTAATCCTTAACTTTAAGTTTGACTTTCCTAAGGTAAAATAATACATTGTCCAAAGAAAAACTATGAATTGACAAATTATAGTTCCTAAGGCAGCTCCCTTAATTCCCATATGAAATAAGAATATAAATATTGGATCTAAAATTATGTTTAAAACACAGCTTATTATCATGATTTTACCAGCTAACTTTGGATTTCCCTCAGCTCTTATTGCATTATTAAGAGCAAATCCAGGAAAGTTAAACCATGCACCTATAAGTATTACTCTCATATAATCCTTTGCATATATAATAGTTTCCTTACTTGCACCAAAAAAATATAGTACTTTTTCTAAAAATGAGAATCCAAAGATCATAATAATTAAAGCAACAACTATGGATAATATAAAAGTATTTCCTAATATCCTTTCAGCTTCTTCCTTCTTTTCTTCCCCTAGCTTTATTGATATATTAGTGCTTCCACCTACAGAGATGGCAACGCAAAAAGCACCTAGTATTGTAAACAAGGGCATAGTTACTCCTAAGCCAGATATGGCAAGGGCTCCTATATCCTTAATAGATCCTATAAAAGCTCTATCTACAGTGTTATATAAGGAAGTTACCATCATAGATAGTATAGCTGGTAGTGAATATTTTAAAAGCAGTCTCCCTATTTTTTCATTCTTTAGTTCATATTGATTTTTCATAATAATGTCCCTATTCCTAATGTCCTATATTTCTTATGATAAATAATCATTTCATTTGTTATTAATAATTATTATCAAGTCTTGTTTATTATAGCATCTACTTATTCTTAGTCAATATTTTCTGTGCATAGTTTTAAAAATATTAAATATTTCTTCCATAAATTTAAAAAACAATAAATATGATTATAAGTATGCTTTCTTATAAACTTAAAATATCTTCCTTTATTTAAGAAAGGATTAAAAGCCCCTTAAGTTAAATCTTTTCAAAATTACAACTCACTTAAAATATATCCTAAAATTAAAATAACCTACAAAAATCTATAAAAGACTTTTGTAGGTTACAAGATAAAATCTATTCTACTTTTTCAATATACTTGCAATTTAAATATATGTGATTTAGAAAAACTAATAATCTTTCATAAAGAGGATGTACCTTTTCACCAAACCTAGCCTCTAAAGCTTCACCAATTTCCTTAACGGTATTAGTTCCATTGATTTGTAAAAATACTTCACTACCATACTCATCTAAAGTAGTTCTTTTATACATTGGAATCTTAAATTTCAATTTTCTAAAAAATCTTTGAATCTTATGGTCTTGTTTTTCTAAAATAGTAACTATTCCCTCTTCATCAACTTCATACTGAAGATTATCACAGATTTTAAATCGCATATTTAAAAGTTCATCATTATCCATTATAATTCACCTTAATGTTTCACCTTAGATTTCATAATAGGCAATGTAGTTGCTAAAACTAAAAGAATAAGCACTATTATTGCCATTCCATTGCTAGCTACAAAACCAGTTGGTGTTCCAGGTGTTATTATTCCTGTTACTTGTAGAACTATTCCTATTAATCCCACAATAGATCCTCCAGCAACAAGACCAGAAGATAAACTTATTCCATTTGAAACTTTAACTTCTTTTTCATGATCACTCTTGCTCATTTTTTCAATAAATACACGTATTAATGCACCTACTAAAATTATAGAAGTTGTTGATATAGGTAAATAGAATCCTATTGCAACAGTCATTATTGGTAAGTCTACTAAGTATAAGAATAACGCCATAACTACTCCAACAATTATCATAGGCCAAGGTAAGTTTCCTTCCATTATACCTGAAGTTAATGTTGACATTAAGTTAGCTTGTGGTAACGCAAAAGGTGCGTCTGCTCCTGTTATTGATAATTGGCTAGAAAGTACTAATATTGTTCCAGTAACAACAACAACACCAACTATACTTGCAATCATGAAAGAGTTTTGCATTTCTTTTTTGCTTCCACCAATTATATATGTTACCTTTTGAGATTGGCTATATCCACCAGCTACAGAGATTGAAACAACCATAAATGTAGCAAATAAAAGTAATGCTTTGTTATCAGCTTTTCCAGTCCATCCCATTATAACGAATACTAGTGTTAATATTACTAATGAAGCTATTGTCATACCTGATACAGGAAGGTTTGATGTTCCTATTGTACCAGTTAAACGTCCTGCAACTATTACGAATAGTAATGATAGGATTATTGAAACAACTGCGCCTGTTATAGCCATTGCAATGCTATTAGAAATAAAGAATCCTATAACAAAAGCTAATACAGCTCCTACTAAAAGTATTATTATAGATCCGCTATTTTTCTCAGCATTTTCTTCGTTAACAGGACTTGCTTTTAATGTTTCTTTTATTGAAACTATTATAGTTGGTATAAGTTTTATAGCACCTATAATACCTCCACAAAGCATCATTCCTGCTCCTATGTACTTAACGTAACTTCCTGATATTGCATTTACGTCCATTTGGTGAATTAACATTGAAGCGTCATTCCATGAATGCATGCTCTTCTCTGCCATATCACTGAAATATCCTATTAATGGAGCTATACCAAAGTTAGCAAGTATAGATCCTGCAAACATAGTAAGGGATACTTCTAATCCAACTATAAATCCAATACCAAGTAAAAGTGGGTTTACTTCAGTAGAAAACTTCCACTTATAAAATTTGCTTCCTAAATATGTAACAGTATTGTTTATTAAGTTTAAAAATGATCCTGTTAAAACATTTATGATACCACTTATAACAAATCCAATACCCATAAATTTAATTGAGTCTTCACTTCCTTCAGAAGCAACAAGAGTTTCAGATATTGCCATTGACTCAGGATACATAAGTTTTCCATGTTCCTCAACTATTAGATAGTTATAAACTAGTGATAGACATCCTATACCAAATAGAACTCCTCCTACACCTGCAGCTACACCCTCTAAGAAAGTAAAATCACTTCCTATTAGTATAATTGCTGGTAATACAAATATCATACCACTTGCTATAGATTCTCCTCCACTTGCCATACCTTGAGTTATGTTTTTTCCAAGAATACCTTTACTACGTGCAAATATTCCTACAAAAACTGACCCTATAATAGCTCCAGGTATACCAGCAGCAACAGTTAATCCTGACTTCATACCTGAATAAGCAGTAGAAGCAGCAAAAACAATAGCTAATACTATACCTATTATTAGTACAGGAAGATTAACTCCATTTTTTGACTTACCAGTAAAATAAGGAACATAATCTTTACCGCTTACACCACCATAAGCTTCCTTAGGTAATTTCTTTTTCATACACCTAATCTCTCCTTTCCTTTATTCATATCAAGGGATAAAAGTATCTATTGATATGTTCTATTGTTATATTTTCTATAAAATGCACAAATATTATACTATATCCACATAAAACAAAAGTTATAATGCTATTTAAACTAATTATTGCGCATATTATATTTAAACTCATCTTAAAAGACAGGCTAAACAAAAAGCTGTCAATTAAGTTAACCTTTATATAGTAATTTATTATCTCTATACTTTTAAAATGTTTTTAGAACTTTCTAAATACATAAAGAAGAAATGCTTATAATTAAGTATTTCATTGTTTCAATGAATTAATACTTTACTTAAATCTACCTATAAAAATTAGATTTTTTTTATATTTTCATGGTGTATTTTACTATTAAAATATTTTTATCATGCTTATAATAATACCATTTTAGCTAAAAAAAATCCATGATAATTCTTTCACATATACAATTTTTTTACATTTATTATTAAATAATCTTGATTTTTTTGAAATTTAACATTTCACCATAAACCTTATATAAAAACCTATAAAAATATTTATATAAATAAAATTAAACTAAAAAGCTGCATAGACCTATAAATCTATGCAGCTTCTCATATAACTATTTTCTAAGGCTTTTAACTTTTAAGAAAATTATCTTTTCTTTCTTTTTAATACAAAAGCTCCTGAAGCCATCATTACTACTCCTAATTGTAAGAATATTGATGATGAAGCTCCTCCAGTGTTTGGTAAATTGCCCTCTGGTTTGTCTGGAGTTTGTGGTTTATCTGTACCTTCAGGATTTTCAGGTTTCTCTGTATTATCTGGATTCTCAGGATCAACTGGCTTTTCTGGATCTACAGGCCCTTCAGTCTCATCTTTTTTAACTAATCCAGAAATTGCTTCATTTAAAGCCTTTATAGCATTATCTACCTCATCTTGAGTAGCATCTTCCTTAGATAATACCTCTTTAGCTAAATTTAACTTTTCTATTAAGTTACTCCAAGAGTCCTTTGTATAATCTTCCTCTTTAAGCTTTTCTACTTCCTTAATAGCTTCTTCTAATTTAGACTTATCTACTTGAACCTCTTCTTTAATTGTTGAAAGTCCTATTTCATAAATAGTAGGTGCAAATCCATCCCACTCTACCTTTATTTCAAAGACATTTTTAAAAGCTTCTGTATTAAACTCATTAAAGCTCTTTCCTAAACTTCCTATCTCTTTCCATCCATTTTCATTTCTTACAGATACAATTGCATTAGAAATTGTATTTGGATTTTGTACTATTGTAAACTTCTTAATATCTGTTTTGTCAGAAATTCTATAAGTTAATTGGCCAGATTTAGGTGCACTTTCTAGTGGTTTAAAGGCTGTATTTAATTTTCCGTCAATTAAATTCTTAGGCTCAAACTTTGCTTCTGCTGTTGGTCTAATATCAAAATTCACATCATTATTAGAGTATTCAGCTTCTAATTTATTTAAATTAAAAGTTACATCCTTTTCTGTATTATTTATAATACGAACATAGCGAGCATTTATAGTTTCTGATAAAGTTTTTGCTTCTACCCACTCAACTCCATTAATTGATGTTTCTAATGTTAAATTATCATTATTTGTGAAATCTGAAACTATGTTAATTACTTCTCTAAGCTTATTTAACTTAATTCCAACATATTCTCCCTTTGATAAAGTAACATCATTTAAATCTGAAAGTGTAGCTTTTCCCTCTGAAATACTTACTTCATTCTTAGCTAAAGCTTCTACATTTGTATATGCATTAACTTTCATATTATTTTCATCTTTTTTATTAACAGAGAATTCTCTAACTGCAATCCAGTTATTTAAAATTTCTTTAGTAGGGATAAATCTTAAATATTTAGCTGTTATATCTAAATCTTCAACTACAATCTTATGCATTTTTGGTCCATAATCTACCCCATCTACATCAGTCCAATTTTCACCATCCATAGAATATTGGAATTTACCATAGTTAAATGCATCTCCTTCATCTTGTCCTTGCTCAAAAGTAATGCTGTTAACCTTAGTTACCTCATTTAATTCTACAGCAACATAGTCTCCTTCTTTAGCTGAATTACGAATCCACATGCATGAGTATCTAGTATTATCTCCATCAGCTATATTTTGAACATGTCCCCAATAAAGAGGTGACATATTTGTATAAGGACGAAGTGTTAACTTAGTAGTATCTGGATTTATAACTTGGTCAATATTATCTCCTATGATTTTAGATAAATCCTTAATAAATGGTATTAAGTGTCTTGTACCTGGTTCTGGTCTAGATTGTCCATTTATTACAGGAGTTCTATGAGATCTTGAAGCAGTGTATTCCTCTTCTCCTAGAACATAATACTTCATAGCTTCCTCATAGTTACCTTTTTCAAAAGCTACTGCTGAATTTATATATGCTATAGTTGATTCTGCTAAATCTCTTAAAGAATCAACCCATCCTTTAATTTCACTCTTTAATAATTCATTCTTAGATTTAATTGCAAAATTATTAGTTGCATCTAAAATCTCTTGGTATTCATCTAAAATAACCTTACTGTAATCTAAAACAGATTCTTTTTCCCATAATTTTCTTGTAAACTCTTCAATTACTGGTCTTAACTCTTCAGATTCCTCTAAAGATAATCCATGCCAGTTTGGAGCTGGATCACTCATGTGTTTTGCAAAGGTATATAATTCTTCACTTGCATCTGGCTCTATATATTTGAAAGAATCTTTCCAACTCTTGTCCATATCAAAATCTGCTCTATTCCATCCATAATCAGCTATAGCAAATAAAGCTACCTTTGAAGCTTGAGCTTCTTGCATTGGATTAGTTACAATCCCCTTAAAGTTTGTAACTGTTGGATCTAACATCTCACCCTTACCCATTAGTAAACGTTTATTGTTAATATCATTTACTGGCCAGTTTAACCACATAAAGGCTTGACGTCCTACAGCTTCTTCAAAGAATTCAAATGTCTCTTGAGTTACATAACCAAGTATTACATCACCAGTCCACATGATATCAATAGTTTCTGGCATTGTACCAATAGTTTTTAAGTATTCATTATTAACATCTCCACCAGCTGATTCCTTTGTATAAACCTTAGGAACAAATATAAATTCGTATACATCACCTTTTTGTAAACGCCATTTTTCTAAGTCTTCCATAAGTTTTACTTGATTATTAGCTTCTCCCTCAGCATCATCTGCAAGCACACCAAATTGACGTACTCCTACACTATATAATTGTTCAAACTTAGCTATTATCTTTTCTAAATCAGCTTTATAACTCTCTTCTGATCCAAAGTTCATACCATCTTTTAAGAATGGGTGTATTGTCCATATAAATTTATTCTTTGTTGCTATTCCAACATCAACCATTTCCTTTATTTCAGCTAACTTCTCAGCAGGATATGGCTCTCTCCACTTAAGACTGTGATACTGATCATCCTTTGGTGCAAAGATGTATGAATTCATCTTAAAATCCCCACCAAATTTCATTAAGTCCTTACGATTTTCATTGCTCCAAGGAATTCCATAATATCCTTCAATAAAACCACGCCATTGACCATCTGAATAATCTTCAATTAATAATTCCTTTAATTCATTTCCTTCTAATTGATTAAATATTGCTTTTAAAGATGTGATACCATAAAATGCTGAATCAGTATTTTTGCCTAATACAGCTATTACATTTCCCTTAACTGATACTACATGGGCATCATGATTTTCAAAATGAGAATCATTTACTAAATTATTATCTGTAAAGTACTTGTCTACAACTCCTTCTGAGTTATTTATTCCTATTAGAAAGTTTGTCTTATCTTCTTTTATTTCATTGCTCTCTTTATAATTAATTCCCTTAATTGATAAAACCTCTAATAGTCTGTTTTTTGTTGCCTCATCAATTCCTTCTTCAAATACAACATTAGCATCAGTCCCTAAAGTTACTGTGCCATTATCATATTTTATACTTTGAGGAATTGGATAAATTTCATACTCTTCTCCCTTTGTTTCTTTTCTCTCATTAGCTAATACATTTTGTACAGGTAAGCTTGATAATAAAGTCACTGCCATAACAAAAGCCATGATCTTACTAACAAATTCAATAAGTTTGTTACCTTTTTTCCGCATTGTTTTTCCCCCTTATTTCCCTTTTCATATTTGATATAATTTATTCCCACAACATATTACTATATTTATGTTTTTATGTCAATATATTACAAATAACTTAACATATTAAAAATTATTTTAATGAAGATATAATAGTATCAGCTTTAAAAAGTATTAATATAAAATAACCACACACCAATTTAATAATGATGTGCGGTCTATAGTAATAAACTTTTTATAAGTATATCTTTTAATTATGAGAAGACTTTCTTCCATGATTCCTTACTGGAACAAATTCTGAAGTGGTATCACTCGGATCAATATACTTATAATCTCCATTTTCATCTTTTCTAAGACCTAAAGATGCCATCTTCTTTTTACTATTTCTATTTTTATTACCCATTTTTATTACCTCCTATAAAAATTAAATTTGTTATTCTATACCCTATTATTTTTACTTTAATATTTAAAAATTATAAATAAAATTTAAAACACTTTTTAATTTATATTAAGCTTTAGAATTGTATCATATTATATTAATCTTAAAAATTTTTCATAAGCAAAAAAATATAGAGTAGAATCCCTTTCTATAGACTCTACTCTAAACATATATTTTATTAAAATTATTTTAAAAAGTTAGTTCTTTTATATTATAAAATTAATTTATAAGCAAAATAACTTTATATTTTTCCATTTATTATACGTTAAATAAATAGAACATTACTCCACTAAAACCTTCATCTTCAAATAATACATGAACACCATATAATCCTGATGATAAATCCTTAGTGTTTATTGTAAATTCATCTTTAGCATCTTGTTCTAGAATTGTATTTCCATTTTTATCAACAACTCTAATAGTTTTAGCTACATTTTTTCCTTCTCTATTATATACTTTTGAGTCACCTATAACTTTACCATTAGAAGGCTTTAACTCTCCTGCTGCAATAAATTGCTCCTGTGCATTTAATGTATTAAGCTTCTTTAATTTTGATAAAGGTCTTAAGTCTTTAACTTCATTATAATCCATATTTAAAGTTTCTAAATTTTTAGCATTTTCTAAGCCTGTTAAATCAACAACTCCGCTTAATGTTAATGTAGTTAAGCTGTACATGTCCCCTAAAGTTATATCTCCAGTTTTATTTAATTGATTTTGAATAGATTTAAGCAAATATTTATCTGGTATATTAATAACAGCATTTAAATCTACTTTTACTAAAGAATCCATTGCCTTATTTAACTCTTCAAGAGCAGAATTTATTGTCTCTTTATCCTTAGAAAGTAAGGCTTCTTCTCCCTTTGATATTGCATTTTTTAAAGCTTCAGAAGTTTCTTCAGTGTAATTATTTAAGTCTAATTTTTTAGCCTCTTCTAATGCCTTATTTAACTCTGATGTATCATACTCTGCTAAATTTCTAAACTTAGCATCTGCCCAGTCTGCATGATCCCAAGTGTTTCCATTATCAGCTACATCTACTACTAATTTAATCTCTTTAGAGTTTCTTACATCTACAACTAAACGTTTCTTTGGAGTATCAATTCTCATTACATCTGTTTCAGCCTTTAATTCTCCATCAACATATACTTTAAACTTAACACTAGAAACTTTTTTGTCTGCAACATGTCTATCAATACCTACCCAAGTGTCAAAGATATCATACCCTTCTGAATTATAAACTATTTCTGAATATGAGTGAGTTCCTATTCCTTTAGCAAAAGTTTCAACAGAATTATCTTCATTTAATAATCTTATTTGATTTCCACTTACTGCTCTATCTTTTCTTACAGAACCTGATCCTATAGTTGCAGATTTCCAATTTAAATCAGATAATTGAGTTTCTTTATCTGTAACTGCTATAGTTCTTGAACATTCAGAAGTTAATCCATCACTATCTGTTACTGAATACACAACTTTAAATATTCCTGACTTTCCTTCAACAAAGTCTGAAGATTTTATTTGTATTTTAGAAGTTATATTTCCATCTTCAATATCTGTTGCAGTTATTCCTTTCATTAAATCTACTTTTTCATTCATATTATAAGCTAAATTTTCACCTTTAATTATTGGTTTTGAAGATAAAGTAGCTAATTTAGCATCTCCAAAGCTTGCATGATCTGAAGTATTTCCATCTCCAGCATCACTTACTATTAATTTTAGCTCTTTAGCGTTTTTTAAATCTACCTTAACATATTTTTGAGGTGTTGTGCCTCTCATTACTCCACTATTGAACTTTTCTTCTCCATCAACTAAAACTTTAAAAATAACTGAGGCTGGTCTAGATGACATTGCTTTATCAACACCTACATAAGATTCAAAGTAGTCATAATCTTTTCCTTCTAAATCATATACATACTCCGCATTTGAATGAAGACCTAATCCCTTATTATAGTCAACAAAGTCTCCATCTCTTGTAAGACCTATTACTCCTCCACTTATGCTCTTATCTTTTCTAACAGTTCCCCATCCATTTGAAGATTGTTTAGGAGTTAAATCACTCATATACTCTTTTCTACTTACAACATTAACCTTAGAAGTTTTAGTGTATTCATTTCCTTTAGAATCTTCTAAACTATATAAAACTTCATATTCTCCAACTTTAGAAGTATTTACATTACTTGATTTAACTTTTACAGATTCACTTAGAGAATTACCTTTTATGTCCTTAGCTACAATATATTCTTCTTCATTAAACTCCTCACCTAAAGCTAGTGTAATCACTGGGTTTACAGATAAAGTTGGTTGCAATGCATTTACCTCTATTGGATTTAAGGTATTTAACTTTCTATCATATGGTGTTACTACATATACACCATCCTCATCTAAATTAGATTTAGTATCAACAAATCTATCATTAGAAGTAAATCCTACATACTTTCCATCTCTGCGTATTTCATATCCAAGTATATTATCTTTATTTTCATCATCTACTGAGAATGAAAGTTTTATATTACCATTTGAACCACTTGTGCTTACAGATACCTTTGCATTATCTGTGAATCCATCACCTTTATAATTCATTGCTAAATCATTTAAGTAATAGATCTTTTTATCAGGCTTTGGATACTTAGCTAAATCCTCCTTAACCTTATCATCAACACGAATACCATGTCTTGCAAAGAATTCAGTTAAATCTAACTCCATAGCATCTGACGCTGCCACAACCCAAGATTTATATATATCTTCTCTATTTTTATTTCCAAAATCTCTTTCTCTAAACTGTCTTTCAAACTTTCCATAGAAAGTATTATCATATAAATATAATTGCCATAATGGCGCTAACTGAGCTAAATGAGTACTATCAGCCTTATTATATAACTCATTATTAGAATAATCATCTAAGCCAACTTTAGGATAAGTATTGTTTTCCCATATGTTTTGGTCAGTTATTCTTGTTTTAGTTTTATATTTAGACTCAAAGAATAATGGCATCATATTATTTGTTACTTCTACTATGGTTCTTCCGCCTGTATCAAAGTTATGTCCAAGTTCATGAGCAACACCCCAGCCTTTATTAGCTGCAAGTATTGCATCCTGATTTCCCGGTCTTATACCTATAACACCATTTCCAGCATTCATGAATACTCCACCACTAAGATTTTTAACCATAGGCATTATTCTAAAATTAAAATCTGAATTAACATCTTTTGAGTTATCAAATCCCCAGAATCCCATAGCATCAGCTATATATTGATCCCATTGCTCCGCTGTGTACTTTGGAGTTTTGTTGTTTTTCTTATACCAATCTAAGGCATATGTAGCTTGTACAAATTCTAATGACTTGTTAGAACTTACAGCAAAAATATTTGGAGTAGTATTAGGTTCTGCTTTAATTTTTTCAACATAAGCTTCTAACTCTTTCATTACTTCATTTTCATCTGATTTTCCTAGAATAAATACAGGATATTTGCTTGCACCTTCTATTCTTACCTTTGGTGCTCTCTTTTGACTATCACTTTTGTAATTAGTGAAGAATAAATCTCCCCCTTGAATAACATCCTTAGGTATTCCATTAGATTCATAATTTATTTCTGGTATAGTTATTTCATTTTTACCAGGCTTTAATTGGAAGCTTGTTGCTCCACCATGTTGAGTTAAAGATTGTTTATATAATAATGTTGGAGTAGGATCACCTTCTGCTACATCCACATATACAGTTATTTTATCTCCAGCTCTAGCAGATAGTCCTGTTATTTGCCAGTCTTGGAAATTCCATACCTTTCTCTTTTTAGCTTCACTTATAGAATCTCCTCTCATTTCTAATTCAAGTACATCCTCTTTTCTTGGATTAGAAATTAATGATTCAGCTAAGTCTATAGTTTCTTTAAAATCATTATATAATGGATGATTTTTAGCTTTTTCTTTAAAGGCATTTATTTTTTCTAAACTATTAAACTCTTCACTAAGTTCGCTCATAGTACCATCTGTAAAAAGCTTAGGTATTGAAGAATAAACTTCATCTGGCTTATAAAACATTAATTCATTTAAAGTTGCAGAATTTTGTTTAGATTTCTTAAATTTAAACTTAACTCTTTTAAATTCTGTAGGTTCAAATTTAGCTTCCACTAATCCCTTAGTAGCTTCATGGGCCCCTGTAGCAACTAACTTATATGTATCACCTTTACTTGTTCTAGAAGCATATATATAAACCTCTTCTGCAAAGCCCTTTAAATCACTTTGTCTAGAACCATAAACTATTCTGTCTAAAGTTACTAAATCATTAAACTCAACCTCAACTTCATTGTTAAAGGAAGAACTGTTTAATGTTCCTGTTTCCCAATAAGTATTTACATCATTATCAATAGCCTTTTCAATATTTTGAGCAGCATAATGTCTTCCATTATTTTTTATTGATTTTATGTTTGTATAAGGCATTCTATATTGATTATTATAATCATCATTAAGATTATAAGTTATTTGTCCTAAAGTTGCCTTAGTAGGATTCTCAGAAGTTTCTGTTAAAATAGCTCTAGCATTATTTAGTCCTTCCTTGTATAAATCATACATTGGATGATCTTTTAATTCATTCTCAAAGGCATTTAATTTCTCTAATGTATTAAATTCCTCAGATACTTTATTCATACTAGAATCTGTAAATAATCCATTAAACTTTTCATTTAATTTATCTTCTTTATAAAACATAAATTCTGCTGCTGAAGCCCAATTCTGGTCAGCCTTTTTAAATTTAAACTTTAATCTTTTAAAATCAGTTGGATTAAACTTTATTTCAACTAAATCCCTAGTTGATTCTGTATATTCTCCACTGCTTACTAAATTAAAATCATCTCCCTCATCTTTAAGAGAAGCATATATTTCAAATTCCTTTGCAAAGCCTTTTCCCCTTGCAGAGTCTCTTCTTGCAGAATATACAATTCTATCTATATTAGTTATTTCATTAAATGTAACTACTACTTCGTTTGTGAAATTTGCATCATTAGGTTTTCCTGTTTCCCAATGAGTTTCTAGATTGCCATCTATGGCTTTATCAATAGTAGAACTATTATACTTTCCACCATTATTATTTATGGATTTTATATTTGATCTGCTAATTTGAAATTCTTGATTATAAGCGTCTAATTTATCACTATTATATAAATCAAACTTACTTACCCTTGCTTGATGTGATTCATCATCATGACTAACTTCTAACTTAGAATTGTTTTTAGTGTTTAATTCCTGTGCTAAAACATCAATTGTTGTAGCAGAAAGATTTGTAATCATCGTAGCTAAAATTATAGCTGCTATTTTTCTCTTATTCATTTTTTCTCTCCTCCTGATTGACTTTCCCCTCAGAAGTGCATTTCTACTTACAATTTAATATAAGCTTGTACAAAATAAATTTTAAATTTTTAACCTACACCCTCCTCCATAATTAATATAAAACAAAAAGCTTAATGCACTCTTTGGCAACTGGCTGACATAGTTATAAACCTTAGTCCCTATAGCTTTGCGTCATTAGATTTCTCTAATTTTGCCCATTTTTTTAAAGTTATAATATCATAATTTCTTTTAATTTTATAGTCTTTATAATAAATTTAATATAAATAATCATTTTTTTTAATAATTTATCCAAAAACTTAATAGATTTATAATCCACTAAAATTTTATAAACAAAAAACCTATAAGATAGTCTTTTAAATGGACTACCCTATAGGCTCTTTAACACTTAGTTTTTTAAAACTATTCTTTATAAAATTTTAAAGTTTTATTTATATGTCCTTTTTCTCTCTTCTTCCGATTAAAGTCCAGTATAATACAAGTGCTACTAAAGATATAACTGCTAATACTAGTAAAACGTTACTATATTGTATAGCTACTAAGTCACTGAAAAGTCCAGTAAAGTTCTTTCCTAAATACTTAGTTTCCATAAATATTGCTACATATGTTATTCCTATTGAAGTAGCTATATTTAAACAGAAATTATAGAAACCAATAGCAGTTCCTGTTTTTTCCTTAGGTATTGTTCTTGTTAATGTATCAATCATAGGTGCATACATTAAAGCAAAAGAACTTGAGAATAGTATCATTACAAAAATAAATACTAAAACTGATGTTTTTACAAATAAAGCTCCTATAATAAGACTCACTATTATACCTACTATAGCCATTTGAATACATTGCTTACTTCCTATTTTCTTAGAAACCTTTCCTGATAAAGCTCCTACAGTAGCAGCTAAAACATATGAAGGAACTAAAAGTAATGAAATTTGGTCTAATCTATAATTGTATATAGATTCAACTAAGAATGGGAACATAAATATAAATGCAAGTTGTACACTGTATATAACAAAGGCTACAAGTAATACTGATATAAAGTTTCTATTTGTGAAAAACTTAATGCTTATAAAAGCATTTTCATTTTTACTTATGTATATAAGGAATAATGCAAGTGCAACTATAAATCCTATTAAAACTCCCCATTGGAATCCTGAAACAAAGATCATTAATGTTGCTGCAACTGTTGCAACTAATATAAATCCTATATAATCCACATTACCAGCTTTATTCTTTTCCTTAGGAATATATTTTAATATAAAAGGTAATATTACTAAAGTTAATAATGGAATTAAAAATAGTACTTGCCAACTTAAATATGTTGAGATATATCCTCCAGTAATTGTACCAATTACTTGTGAAATAGCATAACTACTTGTACTAAATCCTAAGTATTTTTTATGTTCACTCTCTTTAAAATACTTTGCTATAAATATTACATATAATGTTTCTGCACTTCCTAATCCAGCTGACTGAATTATTCTTGAAATAACAATAATTAAAAATGATTTCTGAAAAATAAATCCTAATAGTGAACCAACACATATTAATATAATTCCTAGTACCAATAAGGTTCTAACACTTATTGAATCAGATAAAGAAGCGTATACAACAGCTCCAATACCAATAACTAATCCAGCTAAAGTTACTTGCCAACTAACAGCAGTAGCTGATATGTTAAAAGCTTTAGCCAAATCTGGTGAAATAATTTTAAATGAGTTGTCGATAACTAAAGCAAAAATCATTAAAGCTAATACAGCAGGTACCGCTTTTTTTATTTTTACTTCTTCAACATTTTCTAAAGTATTAAGTGAAATGTCCATTTTAAATCCTCTCTTTTCTTTTTCATTTGTGCTTCTTAAATAATAGCTTACTAATAATCATTATAAACTTGTCTACTCTTTTTACTTCATCCTCCCTCAATAATCGTTTACAGAACATACTAAAATCAACTTGTTTAGCAGTAAGTAAACTTGTCTAAGTTTCGCTTATTTTTTAGACAAGTTAATACTATCATATCTTTATTTCAATTTCAATACCCTTTATAAAGCTTTATTTTATCCCTTATTTTTATGTTTTATCCTATAATATATATAATTTACCTTATTTTAACTTGTATATTTTTATCACCTCTACTTAAAAATAATTCTCTATTAATTCAAATAAATAGAAATTTATGATATACTATTTCTGTTAAAGGTTGTATATAATATAAATTTTATAAATAAGTAAGGTGTTAAGATGAAACTCACTACAAAAGATACTAAAACTTCAAAAAAATTGCTCTATACATCTGTATATGATAAGTTATATAAAATGATTATTGATGGGAAATACCCTTTAAACTCAAAATTACCCTCTGAGCCTGAACTTGCAAAAAGCTTTGGAGTTAGCAGAATGACTTTGCGTCAAGCACTTGCTTTGCTACAAGATGATGGTTTAGTAAAAAATATACGAGGTAAAGGGAATTTTATAATATCTCCAGAAAAATGTGCTAAAAGAGATTTCTTAGAGTTAATAGGAAATCCTATATACAAGTGTCATACTGAAAAAATTCATGATATTGAATTTGTATTCCGTTTAGAACTTGATAGTGATTATACTAAACAGGTTTTAGAAAAGGATTCCACAGCAGTTGTTGCTTGTGAACGTTATTATAAAAGCAAAAATAAAGTTTTAGCCTACGCTTTTACCTTTATATCTGTTGAAACCATAAAAGAACTAAAAATAGATTTAAATAATGAAAGTGAGCTACTAGACTTTCTTGAACATAAATCCTATGAATTATCAGAAAGTTCTATATTAGAAATAAAGCATTCCTCTGCTGGTAACTCATTAAATCCAAAATACAAGCTTGTTGGAGGAAATCAATGTGATTTAATCTTAGAAACATTATATGCTAATGATTATTCCCCTCCTATATTATTTAACAAATACTATATCCCATCTCAATATAGTACTTTTAAAATTAAAGCAAGAAAAAAAGAATAATGTAAACTTTTAAAAATATTTCTACATAAAAAAACAGCAATAATATTTTAAATATTATTGCTGTTTTCATTTCTAATTACATTTTACTATATAAACTAAACAAAGTTAATTTATTTATATAATTAATCCAACAATAGTTGCTGTTAACATACTTACTAATGTTGCACCATATAGTAATTTAAGTCCGAAACGTGCAACCACATTTCCTTGTTCTTGGTTAAGTCCTTTTACTGCTCCTGAAATAATTCCAATTGATGAGAAGTTTGCAAAAGAAATTAAAAATACTGAAACAATACCAACTGATCTTGCTGATAAATTTAAAGTTCCACTTGATAATAAATTCATTGCAACAAACTCATTAGATACTAGCTTTGTTGCCATTACGCTGGCAGCTTGTATTGACTCATTTAAAGGTACACCCATTAAGAATGCAAAAGGTGAGAATACATATCCTAGTATCTCTTGGAAGCTCATTCCAAAGATTGCTCTAAATATCATGTTTATTACAGCAATGATTGCTACAAATCCAACTAACATAGCTGCTACTATAACTGCTACCTTAAATCCATCTAAGATATATTCACCAAGTACTTCAAAGAAAGTTTGTTTCTTTTCATCCTCAACTACTAAAATATCCTCTTCTGCTGATACAGAGTATGGATTTATAACTGATGCTATAATGAATCCACCAAATAAATTAAGAACAATTGCTGTTACAACATATCTAGGCTGTAATAAAACCATGTAAGAACCAACTATAGACATAGATACTGTTGACATTGCTGATGCACATAAAGTATATAATCTATGTTTAGGTAATAAACCAAGTTCTTTTTTTACAGAAATAAATACTTCTGATTGACCAAGTATAGCTGATGCTACAGCATTGTAAGACTCTAATTTACCCATGCCATTAATTTTACTTAAAACTAAGCCTATGTATTTAATTACAAAAGGAAGTATTTTTAAGTATTGTAAAATACCAATTAAGGCAGAAATAAAGATTATTGGTAAAAGAACACTAATAAAGAATGAAAATTGATCATTATTAACTAGTCCACCAAATACAAAGTTTACTCCATCTCCAGCACAATCTAGAAGAACCTGAAACCCATTTGCTATACTTCCAACTAAATAATTTCCTACTTGAGTATTTAAAAGTATAAATCCTAATACGAATTGTAAAATAAGCATTAAAAATACAGGTTTATATTTTATATTCTTCTTATCACTACTTCCAATCCACGCAAGTGCTAAAATAACAATTAATCCTACAACTCCAATAATATATTTCATTTTCTCCTCCTTGTTATATACCATAAGTTTAATATTATTATCTTTTGCATATGGTACAATAAATACACCTTTAGTAGATTGTTTTTAATATTTCCCAAAAAAATCCTTATTCAGTTTTATTTTTTAAAAAAATATTAATTCGTACATCTTTTCGACACATTTATAAACATTTCAATTATAAATTTCTTTTAAATATATGTAAAGGCTTAATAATATTTAAATTATAAGAAGAATCAAAAATTATTTTAATTTATGCCATATGAATACGTTTCGAACATCCAAATACGAATTTTTATGCATTAAAAAGAATTTTACAAAAAAAAATATTCAACCTTAACTTAAATTTAATTAAAAAGTTAAGGTTGAACATATTAATAAACTTTATATAAAAATTATTTTTGCCTATTAAAATATATAATTTCTTAAAAGTGAACTAGTAATAAACTCTGTTATTTCATATGCTATTTATATAATCCTCTATGGACTCTAAAAGAACCTCCTCTGGATAAAGGGCCATAACTGAATCCTCTTCTATAAGCTTATAAAATCTTGTAGAATAAGTAATTACAAGCTTACTATTAGGAAGAGTAATCCTTAAGATCTCCCCATAACAATTAGGCTTTCCTCCACTAGGTTCCCCTATTATTTTTGCATTAGTACTATTTTTAAAGGTATAAGCATTTAGAAGGGCTGAAGAAAAAGTTTCTCTTCCTATTATAACTTTTAAATTCTCCTTTTTATTTATCTTTTCACTGCTCTTTAAATAATCTATTAAAGGAGTAAAAAGTGTTGAATCTCCCCCTAAATTATTTCTTAAATCTACAGTTACCTTTTCTATATTTTCCTTCTCAATTAGGCATATTATATTTTCAATCTTTTTCCCTATGCTTTCCTCTCCCTGTTCCCTACAGCTATTATATTTTATGTATAACTCTCCACTCTCTAAAACTTTAAACCAAAGATTAGAAAAATCATTTTTAGCATACATAGGAAGTCTTTTATTTGTATAAACTAAATCCTCAAAGGAACAGGTTGAAACTTCATATTCTCCCTCATCTAAGGTTATTTTTACTTTGTCCATGGTATCAATTATTAAAAGTCCATATAAAACCTCTGCTATTTGCATATATTTCATGCTTTGAGCCTTAAAGAAATACTCATTTTCAAAGGAAATAATATTAGAAAGTTCCTCTAAAACCTCTTCTATCTTCATATCACCAAGGGCTAAAACCTTCTTAAATAATAGCTTTTCATACCCTTTGCAGGTATTTATAATATATACCCCATGATTAAAATAATAAAACTTTAATGGAATAAACCTTTTAGCAGGAAATATAAGTGAAGTATGAGCATCCCTTAAAGAAGCCACAACCCTTGATATTTCAACCTTCATCTCCTCATAATCTAGTTCATTAACCATGTTTTTTAAATTCTCTATCTTTTCATTAAAACTTTCTTCCTCTGTATAAGCAAATAGATTTTTATGCCTTTTCTTAAGCTCTTCTTTTAAATATTCAATGTCCTCTACCCACTTTTTCTCCCATGTATTTTCCATAAGCTCTCCTTTACAAACTATTTTCTTTTAACTTATTAAACTCTTCAAAAATCTTACTATTAACATTATCACTATTAATCTCTATTAAATCTCCACTTTTAAAAATTGTTCTCTCAAGTCCCCAATAAGATTTTTTATAAGAAGGCTTTGGTACTCCCTTAATATAACCGTCCTGTAGTTCAGTAAATTCTAATCTATTATCCTTAATATCAGTAGGATAATAAAATGCCCACCAAGATGATGGAGATATTCCACTTGTCCATTCTTTTATGTCTTCATATTCAAATTTAGATATGAAATATACTGGATACTCTTCAAAGTTTATTCCTAATACATAAAGAGGACCATTTCTCCATCCATTCTCTAACTCTTCATCTTCAATACTTTGATATACTTTAAAAAATTTATTATATACCCATCCATCAACACTACTATCTGTATTATTCCTTAAAAATCTTGGAGTGCAAGCATAGTAACCATTACTTTCTGAAACTTTATCACAATATTCCATAAGCTTTTTTACATTCTCTAAAGTATTATATACAACCGAAAATGCATTTTTTATATTTTCACTATAAGAATTCATAATATCCTCCTTTATCTATTTCAACATCATCTATAAATTCAAATTTATTATCTTTAAAACTTAAATCATCTTTGTTATTAACTTCAAACAAATAAAATTCATCTTTGTTAACTAAATTGTTATTTACTTCATTTTTAAAGCCTTTAAAACTATTAAATCCTTTTTTAACTAAAAGTTTATATAGATCTTCAATAACTATCTTTTCAAAATAATTTAACTCTATATCCTTATTTAGTTCTTCTAATATTAAACATATATCTTCCCAAGATATAAACTTAAGTATTACCCCGTCTGCAATTATATTTCTTTTCACTACATCATTTATTATTTCTTTACCCTTATTTTTTTTAGCAATAAATAATAAAATAGGCTTTTTCCCATTTTCTTTAGCTATTTCATTAACTATTCTAGACTCTCTAGCTAATTGATTATTACTTTCCTCTTGATTATTATTCTTCTCAATCTTTTCATTACAATTTGATACTTCATCATCTGATGATAATCCACTCTTATACTTTACTTCTATACCAATAGTGACTAAATTAAGATTAATAATTGAATCTAGCTCTCCTTCTTTGTGATAAGGCCAAAATTCAATATTTTCTGCCCACTCCTCTGTTTCATATTCATCAAAATTTTCTTCTTCAATAACTTTCAATAGTATTGGTTTAATTCCTTTACTAAAAGGAATATATCTTAATGTGCCAAAGAAATCTCCAGTTAAATTATCTTCTAAAGACTCACTTAAGTTTGTTCCTCTACTACTAATTTTTCCATATAACTCTGCAATCAATTATATTCACCTTCATTACTATACTCTTTATTTTTATGGCTCACCTTTACTATAATTATACAATATAAGACATAGAAAACTATATTAAATTGGTTGATTAAAGGTTTACTTTTGGATAAAATATTAAGGTACGATACAAAACATTAAGATTAAGTTTATAAGATACTAATGAGGAGGATATTTTTCTATGGACGTACTTGTATATGTGGCTATCAGCGTTGGTGTACTATCTGGAGTTTGGGCATGGATGGCAGCAGTATTTGGAATGGTAAGTTGGACTGGCTTTGTTGGTTGGACTAGTTACTATTCCTCAGGTGGAATGGCTAAAGGACTTTTTAGATCTCTTTGCTCAAATGCAACAGGAATTATTTACGCCCTGCTTATTATAAAAGGATCATCTATTTTCCCAAATGAATATTGGTCTTATTTTTTAACAGCCTTTTTCTCTTTTATGATGGTAATACAAGCCAAGCTTAAAAAATTCGAATTTATCTCTGGAGCATTCTGTGGCTGCTTCTCAACCTTTGGATTAAACGGAAACTGGCAAGCTGTAATACCAGCACTACTTTGTGGAAACGTATTAGGATATATATCACAAAAGATAGGAATCTACTGTCATAAAGTATTTAGTAAGAATTAAATAAATTAAATAAAAAAACAAAGACAAGTACTAAAACAACTCCTTGTCTTTGTTTTATTCTACAATTACAAATTTAACAGAAGTAATACATGGTCTTTAAAATCTCAATTAATTTATTCTACTTTCATTTTACAAGCTTCTATGATTACAAAGACAGCCGTTAATATATGCATAATCATTCCTAAGAAAGGTATCCATCCCAGGGCATTACCAACTATCCCCAAAATACTGCCTGTAATAGGTAAATTTTCATTTTTAGATAAAACTAAATTAATGATATGAAATACTAGCATAACCCCTAAAGGAATCCATGATAACCCAAGAATTATACTTGCTCCTAATACAGGAATACCAAGCAACACTTCAATACCTCCTGCAATAAATTTGGTAATTCTAATTGCTGTTTTCATAAATACTCCTAATATAAAAATTATTTCATTTAATATATATTCATAAAATCTACTTTAAAGGGAGTGTTTTTATGTCTAGAAAAAATAGAAATTATTCA
>OGIZ01000080.1_pt1 | contig 88956 bp, 61 predicted proteins | sample 1571911 | NCBI WGS metagenome assembly OGIZ01 (sample SAMEA2582108, study PRJEB24529) | metagenome | biome: Human gut stool | place: China | collected 2011 | reverse complement strand
GGGATACATACAGCCAATGCGGTATGTATGATAGAAAAGGTCGAAAAGAAAAAAAGAAAGGCAGCATAATCTAACTAAAATAACAGGAAAAACAGGAGAGGTTTTAACTTCCCCTAAAAAAGACATGTACATAATGCATGGGTGGGAAGGAAAAAATAAGAATATGTAAACAATATTCTACAAAAAAGATAGAAGACTGGGAGAGTTGAACGAAAAAATCAAGAGAAAAGCTCACGTAAAGCAAAGCTTTTCTCTTGATTTTTTAGAAAGAGGAACATTTACTGAATATCCCTAATAAAACCTAACAGCAGAAACGTTTTCCATACAAAATCACTATCTTGCATAAAAAGCAAAGAAAACATAACTATGAAAATGAAAACTACTGCGCCCAATCCGTTATTTGCAAAGATCAGGTTGTTTCTTATTGTACTGACTTCCTGCGTGATCGCGACTTGTATCTTCTTGATTATTATCCATCCGGAAGCATGGGTTATGCCGGCATGCGGAATCATAATCGCATTGTGCATTTTGCTCTATCAGCTATATTGCATACGCAAGAATCGGAAGAGAATTTAAATATATTGTTGCTTTTTCAGCTCTTCAGCAACAGTAACCAGCTCTTTGTACCATTCTTCACCGAACTTACGGATTAAAGGCTCTTTCAAAAACTGATATACGGGAAGATTCTCTTTTTTCCCCAGCAAAACTGCTGCTTTGCATACGTCCCAACGATTATAATTCACCGCTTTATAGGGCCCGTAATCGCCGATCCGGATAGGATAAAGATGACAGGACACCGGTTTATAGAAGTCTGTTTTCCCCTCCCGATAAGCCTTCTCAATAGCACAGTAGCAACAGCCTTTCTCATCGTAGCAGGTAAACACACAGTCTTTATTATTAACAATAGAAGTCACTAGATCACCTTCCTCATCCGTATATACTACTCCTTGCTTTTCAATCACCGCACGTGCTTCCGGAGCCAGTTCATCCCAAATAATCGGCAAAACTTCTTCCAACTCCATCACCTCGTCCAGCTCTACCGGAGCACCGGCATCACCTTCAATACAACAAGCCCCCTTGCAGGCGCCCAAATCGCAAAGGAACTTCTCCTGAAATACATCAAGAGACACTACTACATCACCTATTTGTATCATTTTAAACCTTATGTGAGACAAAAAGGGCGGAGTAGAACTCCGCCCTCCCAATTATAGAAATCTAAATTACTTAATCAAAACGTTTCCGTCCATTTCAGCCGGAGCAGCCAGCCCCATAATCTTCAGAATTGTTGGAGCAACATCTGCCAAACGACCATCTTCTACTTTCGCAGCCTTGTTCTCTGTCACGTAAACACAAGGAACAGGGTTCAAAGAGTGAGCAGTGTTCGGAGTACCGTCTTCGTTCAAAGCATGGTCAGCATTACCATGATCGGCAATGATAATTGCTTCGTAATCTTGTGCTTTAGCGGCTTCGATTACATCTTTCACACAAGCATCTACAGCAACAACCGCTTTCTCGATTGCTTCGTAAATACCGGTATGGCCAACCATGTCACCATTAGCGAAGTTCACTACGATGAAATCATATTTGTTCTCGTTGATGGCAGCTACCAGTTTATCTTTTACTTCAAAAGCGCTCATTTCCGGCTTCAAGTCATAAGTAGCAACTTTTGGAGAAGGAACAAGGATACGTTCTTCTTTATCGAATGGAGTTTCACGTCCACCGTTGAAGAAGAATGTTACGTGAGCATACTTTTCTGTTTCAGCGATATGAAGTTGGCTCAAGCCTTTGGAAGCAAGATATTCGCCCAATGTGTTGGACACGTTTTCTTTGTCGAACAAGATATGAACGCCCTTGAAAGATGCATCATACGGAGTCATACAGTAATATTGCAGCCCCGGGATAGTATGCATGCCAACTTCCGGCATATCTTGTTGAGTCAGTACGACAGTCAACTCTTTGGCACGGTCGTTACGGTAGTTGAAGAAGATCACTACATCACCCTCTTTGATTGTTCCGTCACAGTTAGCGTTTACAATCGGTTTGATGAATTCGTCTGTCACGCCTTCGTCGTAAGATTCCTGCATTGCCTGAACCATATCGGTAGCTTTCTTGCCTACACCGTTTACGAGCAGGTCGTATGCTTCTTTTACACGTTCCCAACGCTTGTCACGGTCCATTGCATAATAACGGCCGATAATAGAAGCAATCTTTCCTGCTGATTTCTCGCAGTGCGCAGAAAGTTCTTCGATAAAGCCTTTACCACTCTTCGGGTCAGTATCACGGCCATCCATGAAGCAGTGGATAAATGTATTGTTGATGTTGTATTCTTTTGCGATATCGCAAAGTTTGAAGAGATGAACGAGTGAGCTGTGTACACCACCGTTAGAAGTCAGCCCCATAAAGTGAATATTCTTTCCGTTTTCTTTTGCATAAGAGAAAGCAGAAACGATTTCAGGATTTTTCATGATGCTGTTGTCCGCACATGCACGATTGATTTTCACCAAGTCCTGATAAACCACGCGTCCGGCACCGATATTCAAGTGACCTACTTCCGAGTTACCCATCTGTCCGTCGGGCAAACCTACGTTTTCACCGCTTGCCTGAAGTTGAGAGTGAGGATAAGTACTCATCAGATAATCCCAATAAGGAGTGGGAGTGTTGAAGATTACGTCGTCTTTCTTTTGGTCACCTAATCCCCAACCATCGAGGATCATTAAAAGGGCTTTCTTACTCATAATATTTTAATATTTAAATTATCACACTGATTTTCGGGCGCAAAGGTACAAAAAAGATGGTTACGTAAACGTTTAATCTATGTTAAGTTACAGGGCAGAAGTATATCAGGCTATGGGGCTTTTTCTTACTTTGTAAAATTGCTTTCAATATGTTTATCGAAAAACACGATACAAAAGGCGGAACTTACTTCATTTTTCCGTACCTTTGCATCGCTTTTAAATTAAAATCATAGAAATATGGACGATTCAAACCCGCGAACGTGCACAACTAGTATTAATTAAAGCGAACAGAGCCATTGAAGACTGATGCCTCTGCTCGTGTCAAACAAACGAAAGGAGGCAATAAGATGAGAACGTATCTTTATTGTGAGGCTGGCTTTGTGGAAAAAGCACAATGGCTTCCCAACAGCTGGGTAAATGTAGTATGCCCAAACAATGATGACTTTGAATTTCTAACTCAAACTCTCAACGTACCCGAATCATTTCTGAACGATATAGCCGACACGGACGAACGTCCGCGTACGGATACAGAAGGCAACTGGTTGTTGACGATTCTTCGTATCCCGGTAGTGAACAAACAGAATGGCAGTCTGCCTTTCGACACTGTACCGATTGGAATTATCACTAATAACGAGATTATTGTGTCCGTCTGTTATCACAACACGGATTTATTACCGGATTTCATAGAGCATACCCGTCGAAAAGGGATCGTTGTACGCAACAAGCTGGATCTGATTTTCCGGTTAATCTATTCTTCTGCTGTGTGGTTCCTGAAATATCTAAAGCAGATAAACATAGACATCAGTGCCGCAGAAAAGGAACTGGAACGAAGCATCCGTAACGAAGACCTGCTTCGCTTGATGAGACTGCAAAAAACACTTGTCTACTTCAACACTTCCATCCGTGGAAATGAAGTGATGATCGGTAAGTTAAGGACTATTTTTCAGGATACGGATTATCTGGACACTGAATTAGTGGAAGATGTAATTATCGAGCTGAAACAGGCGCTCAATACGGTGAATATTTACAGTGATATCCTCACAGGGACAATGGATGCTTTTGCCTCTATTATCTCCAATAATGTGAATACGATCATGAAACGTATGACAAGCCTCTCCATCGTCCTGATGCTTCCGACATTGATTGCCAGTTTCTATGGCATGAATGTGGATATTCACCTGGAAGAAGTGCCCTTTGCTTTCTCTTTGATTGTGCTCTTTTCCATCGGATTGTCAACGCTTGCGTTTGTGATATTCCGGAAGATTAAGTGGTTCTAAAAGTGCTTATTAAAAGCTACCAGAAAAACTGGAGTAAAAAACACCTTTATTACAAGTGAACTGCACCCCAAAAGTTAAACACTAAACTTCAAGGGTGCAGTCAATATTCAGTAGTAAAACGTAAAATTCGTTTTACTATCAGTCTCTTACAATGCTCTCACTTCCTAGTTATTACCTCAAATATCTTCCGGGCAATCATTTTCATACCTTTATCATTGGGATGTGTGATTATAAAATCCTGTTTTACTTTATAAGGCTTGTTTGATGTACTATACAATTTATCACCAATCTTGGGATAAACTCCTTGCTGCTCGCTAATCCACGCAAGCGGAACATACTCAAGTCCATTTCGGTTTGCTGCATTTATCAATGCTTCTTCTTTGTCAGCATCAGGCCAGAAACAACCGGTAATAATAACATTAGAAGTATATTTCTTACATACATTTACAAGATCAAGAATCCTCGTTTTAAACAGTTCCTTGTCATGTACATTTTCTCCGAGCCTTATAACTATCAAATCTTTATTCAGGCACTTCTCCCCAATCAAAGAATCAATATTACAATTTAAGTTCTGTTCCCAATATGCAATATTCAGTGGAGTAACCGTTGACGAATCATTATACTTTTTAAGCATAGACTGAAGCTGATGACAATAATCATATTCTTCTTTTGATGCCGCCATCCCCCAATCAGAGAACCACTCAATATCATGTTTTACCCCATGCTTAGTTATCGAATTACCCAAGCATAATACATTAGTTGCTTCACTAATGTCTAATAAGGTGTTTGTTTGGTAAACAGGATTATTAACTGTAAACAGATAGTTTCCTGATCCGACCTTCAATTTAATCCCTATTGGACCATTTTGATTAACCTCCATATTAATAATATCCGTGACTGATGTCAGAGCCACACCGTAATCCGTTATATCTTCAAATGTTGCAGCAGGCAGACTAATTACTGCTTCACTATTAGCCGGAACAGATACTTTCAATTCGTATTTTTCCCGTTCCTTTTTCCATCCACAACGAATCAATCCATAAGGAGACTCGTAAGAAGTTGTAGCAGATGTAATATCACCGACTATTTGAGGATCAATTAATACTGTTTTATACCCCAATGACTGTTCTGTCTGGCCTATGCCGCCTATACCACTATACAACCATTCCATCAAGTGTCCTAACATAAAATGATTGTTAGACACAAATCCGAACGCCTGCCATGATTCTGTAAGCGCTGTCGCATCATGTGCTAACTGCCAACCATAACCAGGAACATCATACCTACAATTCATTTTATAAATCAGTTCCGACAAATGATTAGCCTCCAACGCACGTAACACATATCTATATCCTATATCCCCAGCCGTCAATGCATAATTTCGACTTTGTATATCACAAACCAAATTATCAAGTACCATTTGTTTGTGAGCCTCATCTGCTAAATCCATGAATAGAACAATTGCATTAGCAGTCTGACTATTGCGATCATAGATATTCGATAAAGAATCAAAAAATGTACGATTAAAGGAAACCTTAATGCCGGCTGCCAATTTTTCATATACCTCCACATCTTCAGAAATACCTAAAAGCCGAGCAATTTTCTGCATGATAACGGCATTGTAATAGTAGGTTGCTGTTGCCGTCACTCCATTGGATGTCAATTGCGAATTTCCCGGAACATCTGGTCCTATGTCAAACCAATCGCCTAAACCATAAGAAATTATATGATCTTTTGCACGGGAGGCCAGATAGTTCATATATCTTTTCATTGCAGGATAAAACTCTGTCAAAGCCCTGTCGTCTCCATACCATAAATACGAATACCAGGAAGATATAATAAATGCACTTCCCCACTCTGGCGTATCTTCAAACCCTTCTTTAAATCTCACATATTCGGGCGCAATGGAGGGGATCATCCCTTCTTCCGTTTGCGACAGATACATATCTCTTATTATCTTGCCATACATTCGGGACATATTGTAACGATATTGCAGGGAGTATTGCATCAGATAAGCTTGTTCCACCCAACCCAGTTTTTCCCTATGAGGGCAATCAGTCAGCACACTAGCCATATTGCTGCGCATAGCCCAGTCTATAAGATTATGTATCTTATTAAATAGAGGATTGGAGCAAGAAAAACTCCCTGTTTCAGGAGCAGCCAAACAGGTGTGAACTCCAGCAAGTTCCATTATAACCGGAAGTTTATCCGGATTTTCCTCTCCTGCCGGAATCGCACCCCCCACTTCTACATAGCGAAAACCATAATAGGTGAATTGTGGTTGCCATGTTTCAATACATTGCCCACCCCGAAGTTTATAAGTAAAGTAAAAAGGTTCTCCTGACGCCGACTGATTGACTGTGTGATTCCAGTTCAGTAATTCCGCAGGTGTCAGACGTACACTCTGTCCTCTTTCTCCCTTTACACAAAGACGAATTACTCCCGAAAAATTCTGCCCCAAGTCATATACCCAGTTTCCCTTCTCATTTTTAGAATACGTAACCACCGGTATTTTTTCTCTCATTCGGAGCGGTTCAGTTTGTTGGGAAACCATCTTAGGAGCATAGTTGGCAACTAATACATTCTTCCAGTCGCTGCTATCGAAATCTGCATACATCCATTCTGGCTGCTCTCTAGTTGCATCATAGTCTTCTCCACCATATATACTGGAGAAGGCCACAGGACTTTCACTTACCTTCCACGACCTATCAGATACAATCTCCTGAACGGAAGCATCGTCATAAACAATTCTCAAATATAACTTCATTTTAGGAGCGCCATAAGAAATCAGCAATTTAAAATAACGTTCCTGCGGTACATTGTAAAATCCATTTCCAAGCATAATCCCCAATACATTTTCTCCACGCTGCAATAAGTCCGTTATATCAAATGATACATAAAAGGCCTCTTTATCGTATAAAGTCCACCCGGCATCCAAAAAGTGATTACCCACTTTCCCACCATTCAGAAAAAAATCAAAATGTCCCAAACCTGAAACATAAGCAAAAGCTCTACTGATCTTTTTATCTTTCACTCTAAACTGTTTCCGAAATTGAGGAAGTTTATACATCCCTACCTTTTGGGTAGGCAAAGCTGCCTCCTCCTGATAATGAATACCTTTTACTCGTCCTTCGTCTTTCTCCATAGAAATCCATTGAGCATTTCCCCAATCGGAATTTACCAACAAACCAGTAGCAAATGTATTTATCTGACTCCATGCGGACACCTTGTCTTCATCATTCCAAATTCTAACCCGCCAATAATAGACCTCGGACGATTTTAATTTTAAACCTTTGAAAGGAATAAGAATTGATTTGTCAGAGAAAACCTTTCCGCTATCCCAAATATTAACTCCACTATTCATCAATTTGTCCGGAGAATCAGCTACACACACCTGATAAGCATATTGTTTAAAATTACGCTTTTGAGCATATATCTTCCAACTGAAACGCGGAGACTGCGAATCTATCCCTGTCGGATTCTCTGCCTGTTCGGTAGTCAGGCAATAAACAGAAAAAGAGTCATCAGCAGACACATTCACCGTTGTCAATAACATGAGGAAAAGAACTATTCTATGCATCCCACTTTTATTCTATAATTCTAACTTTGTTATTCTCAATCGCTACATCTTTAATCGTCAATCTTTCCAGCCCTGTCGTATTGGGTGAATGATAAGATATTTTCAAAATTCCGTTTTTATCTCTGAACAACATGGCGTGCCCGCCATCATCATCATTCAAAGGTTCCGGCATTTGTACCCATGGGCCTTGCACATTACCCGATTCTGACAACGCTTGAGCAATACAATATTTACCATCCTTGGTAAAGCTAGACCACAACATAAGAAGCGCACCACTCTCTAAACGATAAACAGTTGGGGCATCAGTCACATTACCCGTATTCTCGCCTAAAGTAACCGGACCTACCCAAGGAGCCTCGGAAGCCTTAAACAGCAAATGTGGTTCCCCAACCGTCGTTGTCAAATCATCTTTCAATTGTTGAACATATATTTCTCCATCACCGACTTCTACCCATTCACGACAATAAAAAATCCATGGAATCCCTTCCGAGTCAACATAAAGAGAGCCATCCAAACACGTCCATTCCTGTGGAGTAACAGGGGCGTTGACTAATGGCTGGAAAGTTCCAGTCACTCTATCCGAAACCAAAACAGAAGTACCTCTTTTTACTCCCGGTGCACTCAACGTGATAAACAAATAATATTTGTCTTTATATTTATAAAAATCGGGAGCCCAAAAGTCTTCTTTTCCCCAAAATCCGGCAGAAGGGAGAAATGAATATCCATTCTCCTGCCAAGTAAGCAGATCTTTGCTCTTGTATGACTTTACTTTCAGAGTACCATTTACATGCAAGTAATAATAATCAGTATCCGCATCATAAAAGATAAAAGGATCTCTCACTTTCAATTGGCTTGCATCAATCTCTGTTACTTTTTGCTGAATGTCATCCGTATTGCTACAAGCAATAAACAACAAACTAAGCAATGCAAATGACTTACATAATAATTTTGATATTCTCATCATAATCGTTTATAGTATTTATATTTATTATTTTTACACGATATCATTTATACCTATCATATTTTCCATCAAGAATCACCTCTTTCACCGCTTCCAAATACCCGAATCCATACTTCATATCAGGCAAGAGATACCCTCCCTCTATCCATTCATTCCAGGAAAAGACTGTAATCAGCTTCGGCAAAGCCGGACGGACATCCAGATATTCTTTTGCTTTTTGAAGATAAGTCGCGAAACTTTGAGGAGAGTTGTTATAATGTACTACATCTTTTTGGGTTTTATGAGGAAATCGTGGGGTATCGTCCCAACCGACAGAAGCATTAGGAAAATAAGGAACAGAAAGAGCCTCTACCCATTTATCCATTCTTTCCATGGATTCCTTTCCCCAAGTCATATAATCTTCCGGATGCGGACCGCCCCAGTTATAATGTGTCATACTGTTGATGCCCAATTGCTCTATTTGCTGCAACATTTTCTCGTCAGGCATACCTCCGCCGATAATTGATTGTATATGCAGTTCGGGAAATCCATATCTTTTTACCTCTTTTCTAAAATAGTCAAGTGCTTTACGGGCCTCATCCACAGTACCGAAGCTCTGAACAAACTTCTCCAGGCCAAAGATTGAAAAAACAGGAGCACCATTTATTTTGAAATAGTTACCTTTCGCAAAATATTGATTAATGACTCTATCCACTATGATTTTAAAATTTTTCCAGTCCACGGAAGCATCCCACAGCAACGATTCATCATTACCATATTTATGCACATTCCAATAGTTCTTCTTTACATCATGGTTAGCCCACATAATATAGAACTGCATTTTCTCATTATTACGTGCTTTCAAAAAGCCATCATTGATACAACTTTCAAGAAACGGCCCTTCATCATACCAATACCAATCGAATATAAAAACATTCACCCCATGTTGCGTAGCTGCATCAATCCATTTTTCCATCACTTGCGGGTTATTATCCATTTCATAACCCCACAAAGGTTGTTTAGGCTGATAATGGCCTTCAAAGCGGGGAGTACCTTTTTTAATAATTTCCCACTCTCCCGTCCCCGCCGGCCATAATAGTTCATGTCCTTTAGGCCGATCGTCATGACAGGAAGGCCAGACGTAGGCAGCAACACTGTAACCAGAATGCGTACCTCCTACAATAGCTTGTGCTGCAACTTGCCCTACAAAAGCAAATATACCTGTCATACTCAACAAACAGAAAACAATATACTTGAGTCGTTTTTCTTTTATCATTTTATTATCCCAATTTATGAATCGGAGTTCTTCCGATTCTGTTTATAACACCTAATAACATACTCCGCCATCATCCGGCTATTCTTCCTATAAATGATAAATCATAATAGGAAGACATTATATTACTCCCAAACAACATTAGTCACAAAGTCATTTTTTTGTATAGCTTCATCTCCGGTAATTTTCGTTCCATTGACAAAATAGTCCTTAATATATACATTGGAAACCTGATGTTTCTCATCATAACCTTTCAGTTCAATACTGGAAAAAGAAGAGCCGGTACAACGTATATTACTGAATCGTATATTGTCAATACTTCCGCGAGTCACATCACTAGACCATTGTGTTCCATAAATACCTAAAGAAATTGCCCTTCCCCAGCCTTTTGTATCCATAGGTGTATCACCCAACATCGCTCGTTCCCGTATCGGTTCCTCAATAGAAATATTGTTGAAAACGACGTTTTCGATATGACCTCTATCTCCATTTTGTATATCCATAGCCACCATGGTAAAGCGTGGTACATAACAATTGGATATCATAACATCCTGAATCGTATCAGCTACCGTTTCCGCACCAAACTCAAAAATCTTGCCCCAATCATTCCAAAGCACACAATTGTCTACTCGAATACCTTTAATGGTCTGTTGCTCCTCATACGCCCACTGCAATCCCTTTATCGCTATATTATCATCAAACGCTCTAATAAAAGAATTCTTTATGACTATATTGCTACTATTCACAATATCAATCCCATCAGAATTATACCGCCAAAAACCTATCAACTTAATATTATCAAATGTAACCTGGTCACAACAAGAAGGTACAACTCCCCATTCATGAGCATCTCTCAATATAATACCTCCAATATAAGCGTTACGTACTTTATGCAGACTAATCATATGGGGAGCAGCACCTCTTGCTATCCGGCTTGCATCAAGTATTCCTTTACCTATTACTTTGATATTAGAAGTGTTCTCGCTCCGAATGACTCCATAAACAATTGCTCCTTCGTCTATATAAACTGTCTCATCGCTTTTTACATTAATCACTCCCGCTTCATGAACTCCGGGACCATAATAATGAATACGACTATCCTCCTTATCTACTTGTATCTGCTTTTTAGGATTGACGAACAAATGCAAAGCTTTATGATGCCCATTAACCTCAACAACAAACTGACAAGGATTAGTGACTACAAACTCAATCGTATTACCTTTCACTTCAGGAATAATACCAAACTCTTTAGGACGTATATCACAACTTTCAATCTTCTGCTCCGTTGTTATTCTCACAGTCTTGCCGGCTTCATAATCGAATGATGCAAAAGATGCGATTTCTGTTTGTTCCAAAGGACGCTGATATCCCGGCCAGTTCTGATTGATAGGATACTTAGACACCCTGGCCTGATAAACAAATACAGATTCTCCTCCTACCTCTACTTTGAAGTTCTCTGAAGAAAGTTCACCAATATTCTCCGAATCACCTTTATCTGCACAACAAGCTACACCTATCCCTAAAAATACAATGAATACATATTTCAAATACATAGTTATCTTTTTACAATATTACAGTTATGGAATCGGGCAGAAGATGCCTGAAAAGAAAAGAACAGTCTTTATACTCCTGGGGCATCTTCTACACTTTTATTATTAATTCTGATATCCCGGATTTTCCTGCAAATTAGAATTATTTCCTGTACGCGACAACGTGATAGGAAAATAATAATTGTGTTCATAGAAGTTGGGAGACGTACCTGTACCATCTACATTATCCAATATCTGGAGTTGATACTTGCCGGTTTCGTAATCCAAAATATAACGCAATCCGGAATTGGGTTTGGAAAGAACATCCACTGCAATTCTCCAACGCCGTACATCCCAATAACGATGTCCTTCAAAGGCCAATTCCACTTTCCGTTCGTGACGTATTTTATCACGATCTACCGATTCGAGTGGGGATATTCCTGCACGTTTTCTTATATCATTCACGGCCTCCAGGGCCTCTCCCGTTTCTCCCAATTCAAAGGCTGCTTCTGCCAGATTCAACAATATCTCTCCATATCTGAAAACAAGATAATCAGTACTTGAAATGCCCGGGAACTGAAGTGTGTTATTACCCTCATCCAAATATTTCATTACACCAAAACCGGTTCCGAAACCATTGTCTACAGATTGGGTTCCCAATGCTAATACTCCTTGATACGAACCATCATTCTGTATTGTTCCGTCAGGCAGACGAAGTCCATTGTGATAATCAACCATCGCTCCCTTCCAAGCTGTGTTCTGCGTGTAAATTGTAGCAAAGAAACGAGGATCTTTGTTTGCCCACAGTTCGTTTGTTGTCCATAACCCTTGTTGAATCCGCGTCCTGTCCAACGCACCTGAAGTTCCGTCAATATGTTCGAATGCTTCAACCATTTCAAGATAAGGAGCATCTTTGTTTCCTGCTCCCCATGCTTGTGGTTTGGGGCATTGTGCAAAGTCATATCCCCATGAGTGTCCTCCGCTATAATCGCCACTGTTTATGGAAGTCGGAGAGTCATTATGTCGTCTGGCTAAAATTACTTCACAATTATTCTTAACAAGAAAGATATTCTTAAAATTAGTCACCTTATCTGCATTTACATCATACAGAGAGTGTTTTTTACCTATTTCTTTTGATGCCTTATAAGACTCACGATAATAATGTTCAGCCAATGATGAGGGGATACCCAACAAACCATTCATTTGTACCTTTCCGAATTGTGCAATACTGCCTGCATATAATGCCGCACGGCTCTTTAGCGCTAACGCAGCGTATTTCGTCGGCCTACCCAAATTATCATCCCCAACTGTCTCATACAAGTATTCATTATTGATAATATCATCCATCTCTGCAAGAATAAAGTCATATACTTCCTGCTCCGAATTACGGCTGGGATACAATTCCTCCCAAGACTCGTCCAACGCTTGCGGAACAGTAATCAGAGGAACACCACCATAACGTTTCACCATCGCAAAATAATTATAGGCTCTCAAAAAACGTGCTTCTGCCACCCGCTCATTTTTCAGTTCCTCCGCTACCGGGGAACCGGGGACACGCTGAATAAATTCATTTAATGCACGGATGGTATTATAAGGAAGTTCCCACCATTCCAAAAGTCCTCCGCCAATGGTCAATCCACCCGCTTTATAGGTCCTGACTGCATCTGTATTATATGCCCAGTTTACTTTAGCCTCATCCGCAATCTCATTAATCCAACACATTCCCATTCCCAGCTCACTCTGCCAGAAGTTTCCTCCGTTAGTGAAATATCCGGGAGTTTCATTCACCATTACAGAAGTCTGATAGTAGCACTCCGCCAGATAACTATCAATCAGGACCGGGTCACTCCACACTGCATTATCAGAAATAATGTCTAAAGGTTCCTTATCTAATATATCCAGACAAGACGTCATCATAAACAACCCTAAAAATAAAAGACTCTTTATCTTTTTCATAGCATGCATATTTATTTATATTTTAAAATGAAATATTCAATCCCAAACTTATTGTACGCTGTTGAGGATAATAATATCCTACATTCTGCGCTTCGGGGTCAATTCCATATTTACCCAGACGATTAAAAGTCAATAAATTGGTCCCGGACAAGTAGACTCTGGCATTATTTATATGGCATTTCTCTAAAAGTTGTCTTGGCAGACTATACCCCAACGATGCTACTTTCAATCGCAAATAGCCCGCTTTTTTATAAGTAAAATCCGAAGTGTAATTGTTTGTAGATGCTCCTCCCAAACGTGCATAAATGGCATTAGCATCATTATTCTCCGGACTCCATCTTTCTTCGTAAAGCAAAGTGGAATACAAACCATTACTTATATTTTGGTTATACCCAAAAGCACCTTGGAAAAGCATACTAAGGTCGAATCCTTTATAAGATAAAGCAACGTTAAGACCATATATCCAATGCGGCATAGTGCTACCTCCGATCTCTTTCTGGTCTTTCCAGTTGATAATACCATCCCCATTCAAATCCTTATACCGCACATCGCCCGGTTTAAGCATAGCGTTCCCTTGCAGGTCTTCATAATATGGAGCTGCATCTATTTCAGCCTGACTGGTAAACAATCCATCAGAAACATATCCATACACACAGTCTGTCCATTTTCCGCTTTGCTTAAAGATTCGAGCCTGGTCCGAATCTGTATAATCTGGTTCCTCATAATATTTCCATTTGGCACGCGACCAAGAAATATTTCCACTTACATCATATTTCAACTGATTCACAGCACCTGAAGTTCCTAGTTTGACTTCAAATCCCCTATCATTAAGGCTATTAATATTCTCCGGTGGCAAATTTGCCCCAAAAGTCGAAGGTAATGACATCAACCGCGTAGCAGGAATACCTGTACGCTCACGATAGAACACATCCACCTCTCCATATAGTTTCCGATTAAAGAAGGAGTAGTCAATACCTATATTAGCAATTTCTACTTTCTCCCATGTCAAATTAGGATTAGCCAAACCTGTGGAAACCATTCCTTGTACCGATTCCTTGCCCAATAAATAGGCATGCCCATAAGTATAGCCGGATAGATACTGAAAATTACCTACGCCATCATTTCCCGATTGTCCATAACTTAAACGTAATTTCAGGTTATCTATAAAACGTACCTGTGATATAAACTTTTCCTCCGAAAGCATCCATCCTACAGATACACTAGGGAAATAGCCCCAACGTTTTCCAGGAGGGAATTTAGCTGATGCGTCAGCACGGAGAATCGTTTCTAACAAATACTTATTCTTATAACTGTAATTAACCCTTCCAACAAAACTCATACGCCCCATTTCGCTTGCATAGCCATTATTGGTCATCCCTTCGGTACTGCCTGCAAACATCTGGTCAATAGCAGTCATCATAAAGTCTTTTCTTGAAGCAAACAAATAGTCGCCCGAGTAATTGATTGCTTCATATAAAGCCATAGCTGTTAAATGATGAGTATCATTAAAATTATTTTCATAATTTATAGAGTACTGCTGCGTAAACATCTCCGACCGTGAATGTGCCTGACTTAATGAGGCCTTGGAACCATAGGTCCCTGCTAATGTATAAATATCACTGCCGGGATCGTACGTGTAAAGATCTACTGGCTTGTTGAATATTTTATTAAATGAATAAACCTTCCGGTAGCTCTCAAACATTTTTATAGACAACCCTTTCACTGACTTAAACTTATATTCCAATGAAGCTGTTCCACGCAAATCTTCACCACGAGCATCATCATATCCGCTTATATCCCTATTAGAACTGACATGCAAACCACCAACACCTGCCCCAAAAGCATACGGAATTTTATCAGGATCGGGCAAAGTAGCCGGATAATAAGGAAGAGTATTCCAATAATCCTGCCAGATGCTTCCTCCTACTCCCATACTACGGGTAGTGTAGTTTCTTTGTTCCTGACTATAAGCAAGATCGAGTCTTAAAGTCAGATTATCCAAAATCTTGGCATCAATATTAGATTGCAGATTGAATCTCTCATAATTCCCTCCATTCTTCTTAATCATCGTTTCCTGATTCAGATAACCAAAGAAGCCATAAAATTTAAGTCTGTCATTTCCACCTCGGATAGATATATTATGTTGTTGTTCTGGGGCCCAATCTCTGATAAGTTCTTTATACCAATTAGTGTTCGGAAAAAGAGGATCTGTTCCATCATAATATTTCTGTATCTGATCTTCTGTAAACGGGGCACTGGCTTCAGGCTGTCCGGATTGAAGCCACGCTTCTCTTTCCATCTCTGCTCGTTGTCCCGAACTTGCCGGTTTCAACATTTTCGTTACTCCCTGCCAAGTGAATGTTGTGTTGAGAGTAATCGTAGGCTTCTGGTCTGTTCCTCTCTTGGTTGTAATTAAGATAACACCATTACCGGCCCTTGCACCATAGATTGAAGCTGCTCCATCTTTCAATATAGATATAGACTCAATCTGATTAGCATCAATATTGTCAAGTGACGCTTCAATTCCATCTACAATTATCAAAGCACTACCAAAACCACGAACATTTAATGTGGCAGAATCTGATCCTGGTTGTCCACTTGACTGGGTAGCAATCAAGCCGGGCAATTGTCCGACAAGTGTATTGGAAGCAGTAGCAACAGGAGCGATTGTCAGTTTATCAGCTTTCACACTCGACACTGCCCCTGTCAGATTCCCTTTTCTCTGTGTGCCATAACCTACAACAACTACTTCATCTAACATTCTCGAATCTTCCTGCATCCGGATAATCATATTAGAATACCCTTTCACAATCTGATTACGATAGCCAACGTAAGAAATTGCCAAATTAGTATTTTCCGGTATCTCCAAAGAAAATTTGCCATCCAAGTCTGTGATTGTTCCTTTCAAGGTCTTTTCTGAAGTGACAGTAGCTCCAATAATCGGCTCTCCATTTTCATCTGTTACACTACCACTAATCACAATATTCGATTCTTTTTTCGAATCCGGACCAGAAGAAGCCTCTTTTATCTTAAAAAGAAGAACTTTCTTACTTTTAATTTCAAATCCCACACCTGTACCTTCCAACAATTTATTCAAAGCTTCCTTTAGCGGTTTATTCACAAAGTTCACACTCACTTTTTGCTTAGAATCAATCACATTATCGCTATAAAAAATTTTATAACGGGTCTGTTTACTCAATTCATCAAAAACTTTCCCGATAGGAGTATCTACGACATCAATTGTCACGTTTCTTGTTTGCGCAGACACTATCTGCACATTTCCAAACAGGATAATACAAAAACATACTAAAGCGAGACTCCATTCAGCCATTCCACATCTGCAACGTGGAATTTTTCCTGTAAGTCTTTTCTGCTGAAAATTCTTCATAATCAATTAGATATTAAATTGTAAATTAACAAATTCGCGAATTATATTATTGAAAATCTCAAAATAGAAAGCACATAGAAGTAACATACGCATTATATTTTCTATAATTACGTAGAACTAAATTACAAAAGGGGGCATCGTTACTCGTTTCTCCCAACAGAGTGTTTATCTGTAAACGGCAGTTAGCGTATAATTACAGTTCGAGTTCCATAATTTATCGAATAATGGACTTGAGGCGTGATAACAGTTATATCATTTAGAATTTCCTCCAATGATTCCTGTTCCAACACGATATTATAAACGATATTACTGATTGAATCTGTTTGTAGTTCAAAACTATATTCATATTTCTGCTTTAGGATATCTATCAGTTCCTGCAAGGTTTTGTGCTTAACCACAATCTGCCCTCGCATCCAATCACCAATTTCTTCTATGTCTACCTGATTTAACTGGTATTGTCCGGTCTGAACATTATAAACCAGTTGGGTCCCAGGTCTCAATTCTGATAAAATATGTTCATCCTCCGTTTCGTTCTCCAAAATTTGCACTTTCCCTTCTTTCAAGCTTGTATAAGAGCAAATATCTCCCGGATAAGCCTCAACATTAAATTTCGTTCCCAACACCTTGACCGTATACATACCTGCATCAACTAAAAAAGGACTTTTTTCATCATGGAGTACCTCAAAATATGCCTCTCCACTCAATGCAACTTTCCTGCTTTTTCCATCAAAAGTGCCCGGATAAACCAACTTTGAATTTTGATTCAACTTTACTTTTGTTCCATCATCAAGAATGACTGTTGTTCTCTCCCCCTCTGCTGTTATAATAGTATTCATCATTGATGAGGGTTGGTGGAAATATGTTTTATACCCATAGCCCATAGAAAAGAATACAATTAAAATTGCCGCATATTTCAAGTAGGAGCGAAATACATTCTTACCCTGCCCCTGCTTCCTGATAGACCCGGACAACTTTTCCCAGCCATGAGCTGTATTCGCTTTCTTGGATAATTCCTCCCATCGTCCAAGCATATATAAATCCTTCAAGCCAAAAAGAAACTCTTGGTTTTCCTTATTTTGCTCCAACCATCCTATCACCTTCTGGCTTTCTTCTTCATTAAGCTCATTTTTAAGGTACTTGACTAGTAAACTATTTTCTATATCAGAAATCATCTTGATAAAGTATTTAATAAATTGGACAATACTAAGAAAATCGCAGGAACAGCATACTCCCTCATTGCATGGCGCATTATTTTTATAGCTTTGTATATTTGGTTTTCAACGGTTCTTACCGAAACTCCCAGTTTTTCTGCTATATCTGCCGCTTTCACATCCTGCTCCTTACTCAAAATAAAAATCTCACGGCATTTATCAGGTAAATCATTTATTGTTTTTACATATAGATCCTCTACTTCTTTCATAAAAACAGTTCCTCCATTGATATTATCCGAACTATAATAAGACATCTCAATTTCTTTCAGTTTCAATTCCGATAAACTAGAGAAATCACTCAAAAGCGTTCTTTTTCTCAAATAGCTCAAACATTTACTCTGAAATATTTTGAAAAGATAAGACGATACAGAATAGTAAGTAACCAAACGTTCCTTATTCTCCCAAAAGGCTATAAAAGTCTCCTGAACCAAATCTTTAGAAGCCTCCTCGTCGCCCAATATTCCAACCCCGTATGCAAATAGCCTGGGCTGGTATTTCTTATAAAAATATTCAAAAGCTTTCAGATCACCTTTGCATATATCTTTATAGAAAGAATCTGTTTCTGTTTTCATATCTTATCTTTAAGTATCTTACTTGTATTGCTTTTCATTGCAATTATAGTTAAAGAGTAGTTTACTAGCTAAAATACTCATTCTTATTTTTATGTTGTATAGCATAATCCCTTCTCTGTAAGTTGAATATACGCAATACATGTTAGTTATATTAAATAGGAAGTAGATAATAACAAAGCAGCCTGTCATCCATAAACTATCTATATAGTTATGATGACAGGCTGTAATTATACGTTTTTTATTCTATAGAGAATTAATTAAAAGAGAATGTTTAGAGAGAGAAATTAAAATATTTTATCCTTCTTTATTTGCTTTTCTTCCACCCAACGGAATAGATACCCCAACGAATCCATTAACAGAGTTAGAGTTCTTTCCTAAGAACATGTAGTCAGTTCCGACAAACACAGGACCTAATTTCAGACCCAGACCGAAAGATTTACCAGCTGACTGGATAGCTGAATAGCTAAGTGCTACATTGAACCAGCTTTTCGGACGGTAGTTTGCGGAGAATGTTAATTCTGTAAGAGCATCAGGCTGTACAAAACGAGTTGTTGACAATACACCGACTGCTAATTTGTTATTGAAGAATCCGTATTCTGCACCTAGTACAAGAGTAGAAGCAAGACGAGATTTACGAGATTCTTTAGCATCACTTACTTCGAGTTGCAACATGTCATAGTCAAGTACATCACCATTTGTTACACGGTCCATATATCCTTGAGCGTCATTCTGCAACTGATTTACAGCGTTCATAACAGTATTCGGATTATTCGGATCAACCATATTTGCATAGGTACTTCCTTTAATATCAATCGGATCCGGGTTAGCTGACGCGATTTTTGTGCTTGATTTCGACCAAGAAATAAAACCGAGATCAAGAACAGATGCAGACACTGTCAGATTATCCAATATTTTATAAGAAGCTCCCAAGTCGATACCAAAACCATAACCTGCAATACCCAATTTACCACTGTCAAAGTCGAAATCTGTAACATAGTCTTTACCTTCTTCTTCTTTCAATTCCAAACCTTTGAAAGAACTTTTCAGTTCTGCGCCAACAGTCAAGTTTGCATGATAATTATCAAACTTATTTTTCAGTTCCTGTGCAGCTCTTATTGCTTCGGGAGTACTCATAGAATTCCAGTAGCTCTCACTAGACCATTTTGCAATTTCTGCGTCACTAGGCAAGTTAGCATTCATCGCAACTTTATTAAGTTTCAACTCCATGTTGCCAATACCCAATAGTGCTTTCACTCTAGCACCAACAGTCAAACGACTGTTAATCTGGCGTGAAAGTCCTAAACCGACTTCTGTATAAGCATTAATATTCAATCGCTGACCACTAATATCATAGTTACTGTTTCTCCAGTTTTCTTCAACTGTTTCCATCTCATTCAAGAAGGTAAACATATTCTTAGTCAAGTTAGCACCGATATCTGTACGCAGACCGATATTGAATGACCAGAAGTTCTTACCTTTGTACCATCCTGCAGAAAGAATCTCCGTACTGAAGTTCACATTCAACTTATTATTATCTTTCAGACGATTCATAAAATCTGGTTTAGTATAGAAATCGTCACCATCATCAATGATATCAATGATATCTTGATAACCTAATGAAGTAGAACCGACAGTTGCATTAACAGCACCAATCACCGGAAGGTTGAAATAACCTTTCGTCGGTGTTAAAGCCGGATTTAGTTGTTGACGATAATGGGTACCTTCCATGAAATAAGAAGTACGCAAAAACTGTGCATTTGCAGAAAGAGTGCAAACCAACATCATAAAAAATACCCCAATGATTTTAGAAGACCACAATAGTTTGTTCGTTGCCATGATTTTAAACTTTTTAATTCTTATTATTGTTTGCAAAGATATAATATTTCAATAACAAATAAAAGCACTAGGCAACACTTTTTCAGCCTAAACAGAACAATTTTAGGGTTATCCGTAACAAAATCGTGCTTATTTTGCAAAAAAATGTAGAATGTTTGTGCAAAATGAAACAAAGTGACTTTAGAAGTTCAAAGTTAGCTGTCCATCTCCTAATAGATTGAACGTCATTCGATGGTAAGGAGTGGTTCCACGTTCGGCAATGGCGGCGCGATGTTTTTTAGTTGGGTAGCCTTTATTGTGATCCCAGTCATAATAAGGGAACTCTTCGTGGAGACGGTTCATATAATCATCTCTGTATGTCTTGGCTAAAATAGAAGCCGCAGCTATTGAAAGATATTTCCCGTCGCCTTTCACTACCGTGGTATGGGGGATGCCGGGATATTTAGTGAAACGGTTTCCGTCGATCAGTAAATGCTGTGGGCGGGTAGTCAGTTGATCCACTGCACGATGCATGGCTAAGAAAGAAGCCCGCAGGATATTTATTTCATCAATTTCTTCCGGTGACACGACGCCAACCGCCCAGGCTATCGCTTCCTTCTCTATTACCTCACGCAGTGCATAACGTTGCTTTTCCGACAGTTGCTTGGAATCATTCAACAATTCATTCTTAAAATCCTTCGGAAGAATAACCGCAGCAGCGTATACTGCTCCCGCCAAACATCCACGACCGGCCTCATCACATCCGGCTTCAATCAGATTCTCGTTTAAGTAAGGTAATAACATGCACTTTTCTTTTTAAATATCTTTGCAAAGATAATTATTTAACCACAAAAAAGTCCGGGATACTCAATTTATCATCCGGACTTTTCTTTTTTATAGAACTAAAGTAACTAGTTCTGATAGAAATACCTATTGGGGTTAACTACTACAGGAAGCGACTTTTCTCCTCTAATAACAGGAGACTTACATTTCTTAATACTGATAGTCGAATTATCCTTCCAAAGACTATAATCATTATTTTCAATAAGCAAATTCCCACAGTTTTGTACATCAATAATAGACAGATCTGAAAAAAGAGGCTGATATCGTTTCGTTTGAATAAACTTATTATTCCGAATAATCAGATTATTCACACTAAGTGCATAAATTATTTGTGCATCGAAAGTACGCACCACATTATTCTCAAAATCAATTGTCCCATGATAAAAAGCTTTATCTCTTGCTTCTAATGGAATAACAGGATCTATTTGCAAGATAGCTTGCGGAGAATGTCCTCCAATCCCCAAGTCATCAAATGTATTATTGCGAATAATCACATGCCCGACAGGTCCGGACTCAAACCAATAATTAGCATCGCCGCAAATACGTATACCTGCCATCATTGACGAGAAGTAGCTATTCTCAATGATAACGGGGGCTAAAGTAGATATAAGCAAACTCCTTGCCCTATTATACCTGACCGAGCATTTATTCACGTGTACCTCCGGATTATCAGACAAATTTACAATACTCAATTTTCCAGTATCAAATGAACTAACATTCACATTGGTTTTTATCTGATAATAGTTCTCATTCGTTTTTTGAATGGCAGAGATACACCCTACAGCTAATAAATTCAGCCCAGAACGATCTATAAAAGCAATAGAATCTCCCACACCACCAAAATCATACCCCTCTTGCTGGAAATGCCCAAACTGTGCACCAATCGTATGGCTATCTATCAAATTAACGACTTTCATATAAGCACCATGTATATTGGTTCCATCATCAAGCATACTCTCGAAACGGCAATTTTCAAGACTAATATGCCCTCTGCATCCAACAAAATGGGTTGCATCTGCAGATGCAGAAATCATTCTGTCAGAGTCTTCATGAAGACAGACATTATAAGAATGTAATGACAAATCACTGGATCTTTCTGCAATAAAGGCCATTGCTCCCGAACGATATATAGTCACATTATCAATCTTCACACCAGCACAATCCTGTACTATAATCCCGGGAATCTGCCTATTTTCCCCATGAGGTCCCTTATCTGTATAAATAGAACCGACAGGAGGTACATCTGCAGAAACCAGCCCTGTGAACCGGACGATTCCGGGAGAAAGTTCTTCTGCCTCCAACTCTCTCACAGTGTTGGCATGTTCATACAATGAAGTATGATAAACTGGCCGACGAGTCAGAGCACTAAATACAATATTCTCACCCAAAGGCGATTTCCAGTCATATCCTTTAAAGAAGAAGCGCTTTCCAATTATCTGATAAGGGTTATCCGGATGTATCTTCAATGTAAAACTATTATTCGCTTTATCCGATTCCACCACTTTTCCCTCAAAAACAAATGGATAATCATAATCAATGCTCACCCCGGAAATCTCGATTTGTTTACAACTCCTAAAACAAAAAGGGACTAACCGTCCATGGAATATAAAAACTGTATTATCACCTAGAATTGAAATATCGGACATCGTATCAAAATCAAAAGCAATCCGTTTATATCCATTGTCATTATTGGAGACTGCCAAATACTTCCCAGTAGCCTTCTCCGGATAAAAATGAAAAATACCGGGCGCAAATATCAATTGAAGATTCCCCTTAGGAGATGACTCAATATGTTGACGGACAATATCTGTATAATCAGTTATCCCACTTCTCCGTTCAATCCTAATAACAGTTTTACCAGATGCGACAGAAGCCATCACTTCTGTCGCTATCCATAGCAAAGCATAAATAATTAAAACAATCTTTCTCATTATTTATAAGTTATAACTCGATGTGCTAAATCACGAGTACCATTGGACCGCTGATTACTCGCATAATATAAATGAACAATTTTAGCTCCTTCAGCATCTCCACTACTGCTTATCAAATTAGGATAACCGGCAGCCTCCGAAAAATTCTTTCCTATAATTTCTATTGGATTACTCCAAGTTATTCCATCTTCACTAAATGACATAACAAGAATTTTTGACCAACTAGCATATACCATTATCCATTTCTGAAGATATTTATTCCACATTACAGACGGATTAGCCCCTGCAACGGATCTCAAACCTACTATCGATACATCTTTACCACCCATGTCCGTTGCTGAGTCATACCCTGTTCCTGTAAAACCTACTCCATCCCATTTCTTCCATGTGCCACTTGCACCGGCAGGATCATCCGAGACAGCCATACATATCTTATAGTCAGAGCCATCATTTGCTGAATAATAACATATAAACTGATTTCTTGCAGAATTGAAAACAACACAGCCATCTCCTAACCCGGACCATTGAGGGGACTGCGGCTTTAGATAGTCCACATTCAATATCTTATCCCCCTTTGTCCAAGTAACACCTCCATCCGAAGAATAAGCAACTCCGATACTCTTATATGCATGACCGCCAGAATTTCCACGCCAGTGACTTTCTGCATGGAAGAAACCAGCCATACGCCCATCTTTTAATGGATAAACCCCGGTCAACCAGCCACCACCATCACTAAAGCCTTCAACATCATTAATCCCTTGTCCAAAAACCCGGTTAGCAACTTGTACCATCGAGATATGTTTCTCCGGATAAGGTGTATCAGCCATCGTCCGGTATGAATACTTTTCTCCCCAAAAACATACATACCGTCCCTCGGACATTTGGAGAACACTAATCTTTCCATCAGGCCAATACCCTTTCATATCAATCCCCTCCTGACTCACCACAGATTTCTCACTTAAGGTAAACTGATCCCATTCTCCTGCGATCTCCGGATTATAGTTCTCCGACTCATCCGGTACAACACTACTTTGTGTATTATCATATTTAGCAGCTAAATCCAGCTCTTTATTACATGCAACAGCCAGAAATGCACAAAAAGCAATAACTAATTTATCCATTTTCATCCTTCTATTTTTTATAGTTAAACATTAGTTGGCCCAAAGCGGATTTTGGGTAATCTTACCATTGGAAGCATCAATCACATCCTGCGGAATAGGAAGGATCACGTGTCTAGGCTTTACATTCTTAGCCTGTTGAGTCAACTCTTTCGTCTTATCATACTTGTTTAATGACTTAACAGCCTCTTCCAATTTGCCGAACCGGACTAAATCAAACCAGCGATGTCCCTCGAAGCTCAATTCAAAACTTCTTTCCTGCAAAATAGCTTTATTAAATTCTTCCACTCCCATCATAGGAAGATCAATTCCGGCATTTGCCGTATTTATATCAACCCCAAACCCTCTACGACGTACCTGATTAACATACTCAAGTGCTTCCGTTGTCAAACCATTTTTTGAACGATTGACAGCTTCAGCATAAGTCAGTAAAATATCAGCATAACGCAATATCGGGAAATTAAGAGGATTCGACCAATTAACCCATGTATCTCCTCTATCCGCCTTTTTAAGCGGATGACGGAACTTATACACATAATAATTATCTCCGATAGCCTCCGGATTACGATCAATTACAGGTTCCCCGTCTACATCAACATAGCGATAATCTGCGATGGCTTCCCGACGTTGATCCTTTTCATTAAACTTCTCATAAAATTCTTTGCACGAAACGATCTGTACCCAATATAAATCATAGGGATTAGGAACACCATCCGTCGTACCTACCTGACCGCCATAATGAGTTGCGTCTTCCTTATTTGAGAAATCAGCATCAAAAATATACTCCGAACTATATTCATTTGTACCATCAAATAAACTAAAGTAGTTTTTAACCAGTTCAAACTGTCCGCTCTTAATCACTGCATAAGCCGACTGCGCCGCTAATTCTGCTGCTGCCCCATCCTTAAGAGGTTCACCGGACATCTGCAAATAAACCTTGGCAAGAAAAGCGGTAGCAGCATATCGATGTGCACGCCCATTTACATTCTTAAGAGGCAACAACGATTCTGCCTGTTTAAAATCACTTACAATCTGCTCGTACACCTTAGCTAAAGGAGCTTTATCTGTATTCATTGCAGCTACATCCACTACTTCCTGCAACACCAACGGCACCTCGCCATAATAACGTGCCAATATGAAATAATAAAAGCCGCGCAGGAAATAAGCCTCCCCTAATATCCGGTCTCTTTCATTTTGTGTCATTTCTACTTTGGTAGAAGCCATACGGTCAATAACCATATTAGCCCGGGAAATACCTACATATTGATCATACCAGGTACGCGAAACAATATAATTACTAGGTGTAAAAGTATAATTACTGATTTGAGCTTCATTATCACCATAAGAAGTAAAGCATTCGTCCGTTCCTACCCGTCCGAGAAACAAGAAACCTTCAAAGTAGTTTCCCCAACGATGTCCCGAGTCCCATTCTGCAGAAGTCATCATGTGATAAGCCCCATTCAAAGCCATATCAAAATCTTGCTGCGTTTTAAAGAAGTTGGAAGTAGCAATACTACTCTTAAGCGGAACATCCAAGAAATCCGAGCATGAGGAAATGCCCAATGCACTCACAATTAAATAAAATATAAGAATATGTTTTTTCATCTTTTCACTGATTTAATGATTAAAACTCAAAGTTTGCACCGATAGAGAATGTCCTTGCCAAAGGAAAAGCTCCATAATCAAAGCCTGATGTCAATACTCCGGTCATACTACCAGCACCTTGCGCTGTGTGTATCTCGGGATCATAACCTGAATATTTAGTAAAAGTATAAAGATTATCGCCTGCAATATAGACTTTAAGCCCCCGGATTACATGAGTTTTCTCTAACCATCTGCTTGGGAAAGTATACGTCAGCCGGACTGTTTTCAAGCGTAAAAAAGAAGCATCTTCCACAAAAGCAGAGGACATTGTACCAAATGACATATCAGCATATTGAGTACTTGTAGGATTATCCAGCGTCCATCTATTCTTGTAAAAATCCATTTGATTATAATCTGCCAATCCATCAAAACGTGCCGTCTGAATATAATTAGCATTATATACATCATTCCCGTACGAATATTGGAAACCAATATTCAAATCAAATCCTTTATAACTCAACATCGTACCAAATGCTCCGTAGAAATCGGGCATTGTATTACCAATCACCTGCCTGTCTTCTGAAGTTATAGCACCGTCTTCCTTCACATCTTTATATTTCATAAAGCCCGGTTTCTCTCCTACTCCTGCAACAGCCACTCCTTTTTTGGGAGTTCCGTCACTATAAAAATCATTTGCTCCATATACACCTTCTGTCACATAACCATAGATTTCTCCGATTGAACCTCCTTCACGAAGAATGACAGCCTGCTGACCGGCATTGCCCGACATAAAACTGACCGGTAAATAAATAGGAGCTCCATTTTGCCCTAATTCCAAAACTTTAGACTTATTCATAGAAAAGTTTGCCTGAAATGTCCACTGCAAATCTTTCCGATTGATCAACGATGCATTCAATCCCAGTTCCAGACCGTTATTTCTTAGTTTACCAATATTCTGCCATGCTTTATCAAATCCCGATATATTCAATACAGGAGCTTCCAACAACAAATCCTTCGTTGTTTTTATATAATAATCTGCTGTCAACTGAATTCTATCGTGAAGCAATCCAAGTTCTAATCCTAAATTCCACTCCTGGGTCTTTTCCCATTTCAAATCCTCATTGGCCAAGCTGGCAGGCGACTGCCCTATTACAATAGAATTATCAAAACTATGATTCGTATTATAAAGTTGTGCATACGCTCCTGTAGTCGGTACATTAGAATTTCCAACCTCGCCCAAACTCAATCTTAATTTCAAGTTTGAGATGGCTTTCACATCCTTCAGGAAATTCTCTTCCTTTATATTATAAGCCAATGCACCGGAATAGAACGTTCCCCATTTGTTATTAAGGAAAATAGACGTAGCGTCCCGGCGAACTGTAAACGTAGCCATATACTTTCCGCTAAACGAATAATTTGCACGCCCCATCAATGAAACATAATGCGTTTCATTGCTACTTGAATAGGCTGTGAAGTTTTTAGCCATCTGCGCATTGTCATATCCTAAAGCCTCATATTCAAAAGAAGAAAGTTCCGTGCGATCATAACTACTTTTCCAACCTTGCTCGGATACCCCCAACAAAATATTCAGATGATGCTCACCTGCAAAAACCGGCGACCATGTAAGCGTATTTTCATTAATCCAGCTTTGGTTATCAATATGCCCCAAAATTCCAAGCCCGTTATTCAAATTACCAAGTGGAGTCGACTTCGGATAGAACTGCGAATCCTTCAAACTATAAATATCATAACCAATTGTTGTTTTAAACTGCAAATCATCGAGTATATTATATTGAGCATAGCCATTCAAAATAGTCCTGCGAATTGTTTTTTTCATATCAATGGCCTCCACCATATTCAGTGGGTTACTTTTGTAGCTGGCCAAATCACTATCGATAATACTTTGGTCTACCCCTGCCCTTCTCAAATAACTTTGAGTCGTTTCGTCCAAAATAAAAGGACGCGCCAGCAATGCTCCGATCACCGTACCTACAGCTGTTCCATCACCACCACCTGTAGGAACACCATCATCTTTTATCTGACTGAAATTAATATCAGCACCCACTTTCAGTTTCTTTGAGAAACTATGATCAATAGTTGCCTTAGCTGTCAACTTCTGCCAATCTGTATTTTTTATGATTGATCTATCTTGCATGAACGAACCTGAAATCATAAAGTTGGTCTTTTCCGTAGCTCCCTGCACCGACAAAGAATGGTTCTGAACAAAACCTGTTCTGTATATTTCATCCTGCCAGTCTACCGTACGGATATTAGGATCAAAGCCTAACATTTCCCCTGTCTTCTGATCAGTAAACATCTTATTATTAGGATTCTTCAAGTTCTGATATTTTGCATAGTCCAGAAAATCCATCATATCATATTTACGGGGTAGTTGCTGCATACCAAAGGAAGTGTTATACTGTATCTTACTACCATCCACACGTCCTTTTTTAGTAGTAATCAAAATAACACCATTTGCTCCTCTATTACCATATATAGCAGTGGCAGAGGCGTCCTTCAAGACCTCTATAGAAGCTATATCATCCGGATTTACTAATGCAAAAGCACTCATTCCACCACTTTTATCCGACATTCCTCCGCCACCGGAAGTTGCAGCATCAAAAAGCGGGAACCCATCAATAACAATCAAAGGTTGAGTAGATCCTGTCAGCGAATTAGCTCCACGAATCAACATATTGGAAGCGGCTCCCGGCTGCCCACCACTCGATTGTATCATTAACCCCGGTACACTACCCGACAGCGCATCATCCAGTGAGGTAATCAATCTATTCTGCAAAGCCTCCGACTTCACCGATACTACCGAACCAGTCAAATCTTTTCTGCGAGTCGTTCCATAACCAATAACTACCACTTCGTCCATTTGCACAGAGGTACTTTCAAGCACGACATCTATCTTTGTGCGACTACCCACCTGAACTTTCTGTACCTGATAACCGATAAAAGAAAATACCAATATCCCATTTCGGTCAGGGACAGTCAACGAATAATTTCCATCAAGATCCGTAATTGTACCTTGATTGGTTCCTTCCAGAGCCACAGTCACTCCAGGCATAGCCATACCGTCCTTATCATCCACATGACCATTTATCTTAATTTGTGCGAACACTGTAGTACAACCACACAGCGCCAGGCACAACAAAAGCAAATATTTATTCATGAAATTTCTAATTTAATCGTTTGTAATTCATATTACTCTTCCAACAGATTGATTTCAATCTGATCCAGATAGATATTCACAGCCTTCTCGGGCGATGTTTTCTTAAAGACAAAGAAAGGATAAGTATTCAGTAAGAGGTCAGGAACCACACCACCTGTGATATCCTTATCTTTCACCTCAAACTCATAACGGAATTCTTTCCAGGCAGAATCTAACGCAATATTACTATCATAAACCAAACGGGATTCCGTAGTCTGGTAAGTAAGAGGTATATTGGGATAAAAACTAGCCCAACCGGTAGAAATAGCACTTTGTACTACCGCATCGTACATGTAATCGTACGTTGCATTGATTATTATCATTTCACCAATAGAGTAAGGCTGGTCACTCTTTGCATAAAATGTAAATTCATATTTCTTGCCTTTTTCGAGTTTAGCATTAGATGCCCACATATCACGAGAAAAGAATTGCCAGTCATTCAAACCGTCATATTTGATTTGAATGGCATGTTCCGTTCCATACGCTCCTCCATTGCACTGGGATGCAACTCCCGTATCAAAGATATTAGCACTACCATTCCACACAATCCAGTAACCGATACTGCTACCGGCATCTGCCGCCCAGCTGTCTGTGTTATATTCAGTCATGGTACGCAACATAGGATAGGGCCCCACATGAATTGTTTTCTTTAGGGTCTTTTCAGCCTGGTCTGTAGAGCGCTTTACCACTAATGTAACCTCTACATCTCCTTTCTTACTCCATTTTACACGAGGAGATTGTTCGGTAGAAGTTGCGGGAGTACCTCCAGGGAAAGTCCACTCAAAACTGGTTGGATTGCCAGTACATTCGAGATTGAAATTGACGAGTTGATCCACCTTTACGCATCCCTTCGAAGTCAGTTCCGGAATCTCCAGATTGACTCCCAATACAGATTTTACCTCTACCAAGAAATCGGCTGTTTCAGACTGTCCATTGTCGTATTGTACTTCCAAAGAACATTTCTTTTTTCCCTCCTTACTAAAAGAAACTTTAACTACCGGGTCGCTTGACTGCGCCGGAATACCATCTTCAAAGATCCATGTGCGGGAAGTGATCCCCAACGAAAGGTCAGTCACTTCAAACGGTTCCCCCAGCAAAGCCGACTCTCCTTCAAGGAGATACTTTAGTTCGTGAATATTGCTTTTCCATTCCTTGTCGTCATTACAGGAAATGTGTAGTAAAGATAATACGCCAAGCAATAAAAGCGTTTTTAATTTGATTTTAATCATAATAAATATGTATTAGATTTACGGTATCAAAAGTAGAGTAATAAAAAGATATAGGTAAGCGGAGATCGTTCATAAAGTCACAGAGCCTTTTTCAACAATCGCACAAATCGTTCAAAAACTCGCAATTTTATGATTCAGATACATTAAAGGAGGACTACAAGGGCTATTCTTTCTTAAATTGCTTAGGTAAATAGCCGAATTCTTCTTTGAAAATCTTACTAAAATAAGAAAGATTATTGATGCCTACACTGTACATTACTTCGCTGACGGAAGAATTATCTTTAGCCAAAATTTGTGCCGCCCGTTTCAAACGAATACTACGGATAAATTGTACGGCAGATAATCCTGTCAATGATTTTATTTTGCGGTATAACTGCGGTCGACTGATCCCGACTTCTTTCCCCAGTTCATTTACTCCAAATTCCGGATTATGCATATTCATCTCCACTACTTCCAGACATTTGCTCAATAAACGTTCATCAGAAGTAGATACGGTTATTTCAGAGGGTTCAAGAATTAGCTGTGTACGAAACATTTCTTTCATACACCTGCGAGACAAGATCAGATTCTTTATCCGGGTACGCAGCAGTTTAAGGCTGAAAGGTTTCGTCACGTATGCATCGGCTCCGGTAGCATACCCTTCTATTTCATAAGATAACATGTCCCGGGCTGTCAGAATGAGTACCGGAGTATGAGACGTATTGATATTTGTCTTTATTTTATCGCATAGTTCTATTCCGGTCATCCCGGGCATAACAATATCGGTGATAATCAAATCAGGCAATTCTGTAAGTGCTGTCTCATAGGCAGTCTGCCCATCAGGAGCCGTAATAACAGTATATTCCTTATCCAACACTTGTTTCAGATATTTGCACAACGCTTCATTATCTTCCGCTATCAGAATAGTGGCATCCTTATACATCTGTGCACCTACTTCAGAAGCCTCCTCTTCTTTCAATATATCTTCCTCTAAAACCTCATATTGTATACCATCACTACTATCTTGTTGCCGCTCCAGAATTTCTCCTTCTTCAAAATGAGCCTTACCCTTTAACAACTGTATATAAAATTTCGCTCCTTTACCCGGTTCCGAATCAACCCATATCTTACCTTTATGTTGCTCAACGATGTATCTTGCCAATGAAAGACCGATTCCGGTTCCGCCTCTCGTACCAATATTAGAACTTTGGTAAAAACGGTCAAACACCTTTTCCAAATCCGCTTTTACAATACCGTCTCCACTATCTTCCACACATATAATAAAATTGAATTCAGTTTCCTCACAGGAAATCCGAATATATCCATTTTCAGAAGTGAACTTCAATGCATTCGACAACAAATTTACAACTACTTTCTCAAACTTTTCCTTATCAACATAAGCCATCATGTGTTCTCTAAGATCACACTTAATAACAATGTTTTTTCTACGGATAGCAGGTTTGAACAACATAACGATTTCTTCGATAAAAAGAGACAAATCTATTTCTCCTACTTTCAATTTCATTACGTTATTATCATATTTACGAATATCCATAATCTGCTCTACAAGTGTCATCAAACGTTTCACGTTCTGATTAATCAATTTGAGTTTGGTACGCGTCGTGTTTCCCAGCATTGGATTCGAAATCAATTCTTCCACAGGAGCAACAATTAAAGAAAGAGGAGTTTTAATCTCATGAGAAATATCAGTGAAAAACTTCAGTTTATTATTCAAGCTCTTCTCCTGCTCTATATGTAACTGATTTTCCATTTCGCGCTGATGGCGTCTCTCCGATTTTCGAACCGCTGAACGACGGAATAAATACAAGAACAAAATAAATGCTCCGATATAAAGAACATAAGCCAGTTTGGTATGCCAGAAAGGAGGTTCTATGACTAAATCCAGTTCAGCAGGTACAGAATTCCAAATAGCATCACTGTTTGCACCATATACAATCAATTTATAAGTGCCATGAGGCAAATTCGTGTATACCCCATAAGCTTTACTTGCATCCGTAAAATTCCATTCCTCATCAAAGCCCTCCAATTTATAACGAAAAGTATTGTGTGAAGGAGAGGCGTAATGCAAGGCTGCAAATTCAAATGTAATGTTATTCTGATCATAATCCAAAGTTACCATACGTCTATGATTTATAGAATACGGAAGTATGACCTGTTCACGTATCGTGTCGCCGACATGAATTTCCTGATTAAATAATTGAATCCCGGTCAGAACGACTTTAGGAGGTATCTGATTATCCGAGATACTATCCGGACAGAAAATATTAAATCCTTTGACTCCCCCGAAAACCATCTCACCACTACTTAAACGACAAGAAGCCCATATCTTGAATGAGTTGCTTTGTAAACGGTCTTTTACAGTATAATAACGCAATTTACCCGACTCCGGATTAAATTTAACAATGCCGTATCCACCTATCCAAAAGTTCCCCTGCCTGTCCTCTAGTAATGTTTCAAATTCATTGTCAACAAAAGGATACTGCGGTTTCTTATACGTAATAAAGGTAGGCATTGCCTGCTCAAAACGACCGGATTTCATCTTACTAAGTCCACCTCCCAAAGTTGCAATCCATAAATCTTTCTTTCTATCCTGATATATCACTGATACGAACAGATTTTTCCCATCCGGATAAATCCTTCTGATTCTGACGCCAATATCTTCAACAGTTAATTTATTCAATCCGTCTCTGGTACCGATCCACAACGTCTTCAATTTACTTTCCGGTTCCACAAAAATATCAGTTACAAAATCGTCAGTCAAAGAATTATCATTCAGTGCATCGTGTCCATATCTCACTATTGTTCCTTTATAATATTCCTGTTCACCCGGAATATAGTTATAAACCCCATTCGAGGTACTCAACCACAAATACCCGTCCCGATCTTCTACTATTTTATAAATGCTGACAGGACTACCCAAATCTATCTTCTTCACCCCAATAGTAGAGGCAGCGAGAATCGTTTCAACATTCTTGGCAGGAATTACATAAAGCCCCTTCCAAGTGCCTACCCACATAGCACCATTCTTATCCTGATAAAATGCAGAAACATCCTGCAAATCACGGCTCATTAATCCGGCCTTGATCAGATTTGTAAAAAGTCCCGTTTTTCTATTTAATATTTCAATTCCACTGCCTCGAGTACCCACCCACAGCAAATGGTTGTTATCTTCTATAAACGTAATTATACGATTCTGTCCCAGTTCTCCTTCCGCTTCCTTAGAAACTGTATATAGCTCTATCTTTTTATCATTAATATTTACCTTATCTACTCCTTCACCAATTAGTCCAATCCAAAGTACTCCCGAAAAGTCCTCACAAAAAGCTCTGATCTCATTTCCACTCAATGCCTTCTTATCTAAAATATCTGCACAAAAATGCTCTGTAAGATTGAAGTTATGGTCTAAAAGATAAAGACCATTACTATTTGTCCCTACCCAAAAACGTCCAAATGAATCACGATGAAGCGAAAGGACTTCATAATCAGCCATCTTCTTGAGATGTTTACAAGACTTTTCAAGAAGAAAAAGCCCGGCCGCAGAACCTATTAATACATTTCCATCAGGAAGTACTAACAATGCGTGAGTGGTCTGGTTAATCTCATTAGCAAACAAAGGGGTAAATCTACCGGAATGAACATCAAATGTGAATATTCCAGTATTGGTTCCTAAAAGAAAAGTTCCCTCTCCCAATTCACACCCTCTTAAAATCAACTCATGAGAAGGTATACGATAGGAAGTAAAGCCATTCATTGTACGGCAAGAAAGTCCTGTATCTGTACATATCCAGATACGGTGTGTCCAATCTTCAAAAATAGCATTGACCACATTCCCTATTAAAGAAGTGTCATCATCAGGATCATGAAGATATGATTCGATTTTTTCCGTATCAGAATGATATATATTGAGTCCACCTGCTTCTGTTCCTATATATAATAAAGAATCATGGGCAACATATAATGACAAGATACGATTATTGGAAAGAGCAGAATTGTTATTCCGATAGATTTTCATCCGGTTGCCATCATACTTACACACTCCATTGTAAGTTCCAAACCATATAAACCCTTCTTTATCCTGCACGACGGCATTCACATCGCTATGTGAAAGACCGTCGTTAACAGAAATGTTCTCAAAAAACAAGTTATTCTTATTCCCATTACTACCTGAAGCACATACCGAGAAAAGGCATATCAATAAGAACACTCCTAACTTTTTCTTCATCTAGTGAACTCTCTTTTCGTTTTAGAATAAACTCCAAGCAACAGTAAGCCCTGCCATTACAATGGCTACCATGCTCATTAGCTTTATTAAGATATTCAAGCTCGGCCCGGATGTATCTTTAAACGGATCGCCCACGGTATCTCCTACTACGGTTGCTTTATGAACTTCACCGCCTTTTCCTCCAAAGTTTCCTTCTTCTACATATTTCTTTGCATTATCCCATGCACCGCCGGCATTAGCCATGAAGATAGCCAGTACGAAACCACTACTCAAGCCACCAATCAGCAAACCGAGCACACCGGGAACACCGAAAATAAGACCTGTAAGGATAGGGGCAATAATAGCGATTAAGGAAGGCACAACCATTTCACGTTGCGCACCTTTTGTTGATATTGCAACACAACGTTCGTAATCCGGCTCCGCTTCTCCTGTCAAAATACCCTTTATTTCACGGAATTGGCGACGTACTTCATCTACCATGTGCCCTGCTGCACGTCCTACGGCATTCATTGTCAATCCACAGAACAGGAAAGCCATCATGGAACCGAGGAACATACCCGAAAGAACTTTCGGATTCATCAGATGTACTTCATAATAATCCATGAAATCGATAAAAGTAGCATTCGCCACACTGATGGAACTACCATCCGCAAAGGTCAAATCTACATTACCAAGCCGTGTAAGGCCGATTCGAATTTCTTCAATATAAGAAGCCAGCAAAGCCAAGCCTGTCAATGCAGCGGAACCGATTGCAAAACCTTTTCCGGTGGCAGCAGTCGTATTCCCCAATGAATCGAGCGCATCGGTACGTTTGCGGACTTCGGCACCCAAGCCGGACATTTCTGCGTTACCTCCTGCATTATCCGCAATCGGGCCGTAAGCATCCGTTGCCAGAGTGATACCTAAAGTAGAAAGCATGCCGACAGCCGCAATACCGATTCCATACAGTCCCATACCGACATTGGCAAAATCGCCGGCGGAAGCCAACAGATAGGAAGCAATGATACCAATCACGACTGCAATTACCGGAATAGCCGTAGAAAGCATACCTAAACCGATACCGGAGATAATTACGGTGGCGGGTCCGGTCTTACCGCTTTCACTTAGTTTCTGGGTAGGGCGATAGGATTGGGAAGTATAATATTCCGTAGAACGTCCGATGATAATACCTACCACCAGTCCGACTACTACGGCACAAGAAATCCAAATCCAGTTATCAAGTTGCAGAAGCCACAGAATAAGGAATGTAGCAGCAACAATTAATACGGAACTAAGATTCGTGCCGAAAGCCAACGAACCGAGCAGGTCCTTCATAGTCGCATTCTCCTTGGTACGGACAGCAAATATACCTATAATAGAAAGGATAATACCAACAGCCGCGATCAGCATCGGGGCGATCACTGCCTTGAATTGCATCACTGTATCTGCCGAATGGATAAAAGCAGCAGCACCCAGAGCGGCTGTTGCCAGAATCGAGCCACAGTAAGATTCGTATAAATCGGCTCCCATACCGGCCACGTCGCCTACATTATCGCCCACATTATCGGCAATAGTGGCAGGATTACGAGGGTCATCTTCCGGGATTCCGGCTTCTACTTTGCCTACCAAGTCGGCTCCGACATCGGCTGCCTTTGTATAGATACCACCGCCTACACGGGCAAAGAGCGCCTGGGTAGAAGCTCCCATACCAAATGTTAGCATGGTGGTAGTGATTACACAGAGTTTATGAGTAGGTGTCAGTGCATCAGCAGGAATCACTGCATTCAGCAACAGATACCAAAAAGAAATATCGAGCAGCCCCAGGCCAACGACCACCAGTCCCATCACGGCACCACTTCGGAAAGCAATTCTTAACCCTGCATTCAGAGAAGTACGGGCAGCATTAGCGGTACGAGCGGACGCGTATGTTGCCGTCTTCATCCCCAGAAATCCGGAAAGTCCGGAGAAGAATCCACCTGTAAGGAAAGCAATGGGAACCCATGCATTCTGTACATGAAAACCATAAGCCATAATTGAAAACAAAATAACCAGCCCCAAGAATACCCAACCTACTATTTTGTATTGTTGCTTTAGATAAGACATAGCTCCTTTGCGTACAGCAGCAGCTATTTTTATCATTTGGGGTGTACCTTCACTCTCTTTCATCATTTGCTTATGAAAGTAATAAGCAAAGCAGAGGGCTAACACGGAAGCGACTGGAACGAGCCAGAAAAGAATGTTGTCCATAGGGTCAATTTTTAAAGGATTACGGAGGCTAAAAGTATGGAAATCAATCGAAATAAGCAAGTAAAAAAGAAAGAATTTACAGAGTTGAATCATTCTATTTTTATACGTCACTTTGGACAAATGAGCAGATGGTAGTTATTTTTAGACATAAGAACAAAAGAACATAAAAGCTGCGCTTTGAAAATTATTTCTGTTGCTTATTGAACGGCTATTCTATTTTTTGTTCTTATGTTCTTTTGTCTGAATTAAATTCCCATTTAACCAGAAACTGCCTAGTTTGGAACCAATTGCCACTAATGATTTTATTAGTTATTTTTAAGCAAGCGTTTACCTATTAATAGTTATTTCATTGCCTAACAAATTTTCGTTTGACTATAGTCAAGCGATAGTTCAACATATGTCAAGCGTTCGTTCAACTATAGTCAAACGAAAACTCCTTAGGCAATTGAAAAAATAATATAAGCAAGAGAAAGAAATAAAAGCTGCATACTGACGAGTTATTGCCAGCAATAGTATTTGGGGTTATTTCCGTATAGAAATGAACTAATTTCAGTTCAAATTCAAACAAAGAGATAACGAATAATAGTCAATAACAACTAACTATATGCCATTCTCTACTTATTCTGCTGGGCAAACTCCGTAGAAGTAACTTTAAACTGTTTCTGAAATACTTTGGCGAAGTAAGAAGGTGACTGAAATTCTACCCTGTCACAAATTTCATTGGTGCGCAGTTCTCCCTCCTGCAACAATTCCGCAGCATGTTTTAGCCGGATGATACGGATAAAATCGAGTGAGGAAAGGTCGGTCAATGCCAACGGAATGATCGTAAAAGAGATCCCGCAGATACTTGTCGAACTCGACCCAAGCTACAACATCACGAAAGACTTACGCCTCTAGCTTAGTTTCCGCTATTTCGGCAAGACGTACGCCAATCTTCAGGAAGCGCTCTACTTCAACGGCCGCTGGGAAACGTTCGGAGGAATCAACTGGAACGTAAACAAACACCTGTCTCTGGGAACAACAGTCATCAACTTCCTGAATCAGAAAGGAGCCAGCGGAACCATCAACGGTTCGGAACTGATTACGAAAGAAGAAGCTGCCCAGTACGCCGGAAATTATATGAGTGGAAATTATTTACGCCCATTCACCGTAGAATTTAGCGCAAGCATCAAATTCTAGTTCATACCAAACGAATTATAACTATCTTTGTGGCATTATATGCCCACAAACTAACTAATACCTAATTAATTATTAAAAAACCATGAAGAAACTTTTCGTATTACTTACGGCATTGTTTACCCTGGCACAAGTGAACGCCCAGGAAAAGAACGTTATCCGCATCGCAACGGACAACACAGACCTAATTCTCCAAGTAGCTCCCAACGGACGACTTTATCAGGCTTATCTGGGCGATAAGTTGCTGAACGAGAAAGACATCAACAACTTTTCTCCATACGTGAAAGGAGGCAGTGACGGCAGCGTATCCACCCGTGGATGGGAAGTATATCCGGGCTCCGGCGCCGAGGATTATTTTGAACCGGCTGTAGCAATCACGCACAATGATGGAAACCCAAGCACGATTCTCCGTTATGTATCTTCCGAACAAAAAGCAGTGACAGGCGGCACGGAGACAGTCATCCAACTGAAAGACGATCAGTACCCGGTGGAAGTCACGCTGCATTACATCGCTTATCCGAAAGAAAACGTCATCAAGACGTGGAGTGAAATCAAACATGCTGAAAAGAAACCTGTCACCATCTGGCGTTATGCCTCGACCATGCTTTATTTCTCCGGAAACGAGTATTATCTGACTGAATTCAGCAGCGACTGGGCTAAAGAAGCACAAATGAGCACACAACCTCTATTGTTCGGCAAAAAGGTGATCGACACCAAACTGGGAAGCCGTGCCGCCATGCATACCCACCCGTTCTTCGAACTTGGTTTTGAACAACCGGCACAAGAAACACAAGGACGTGCCATGCTAGGGACGATCGGATGGACAGGCAACTTCCAGTTTACCTTTGAAGTGGACAACGTAGGCAACCTCCGTGTCATCCCCGCCATTAACCCGTACGCATCTGATTATGAACTAAAACCGAACGAAGTATTTACCACTCCCGAATTCATCTTTACTTTCAGCAACAACGGTACGGGCGAAGCCAGCCGCAACCTCCACGCATGGGCACGCAACCACCAACTGAAAGACGGACAAGGCGACCGCATGACTTTATTGAATAACTGGGAAAATACGTACTTCAAATTCGATGAGAAACTGCTTGCCGAACTGATGAAAGAAGCCAAACATCTCGGTGTAGACATGTTCTTGTTAGATGATGGCTGGTTCGGCAACAAGCATCCGCGCAACAGCGACAATGCCGGACTGGGCGACTGGGAAGTGATGAAATCCAAACTGCCGGGCGGTATTCCCGCACTCGTGAAATCGGCCAAAGAAGCCGGAGTAAAATTCGGTATCTGGATCGAACCGGAGATGATAAATCCCAAAAGTGAATTGTTCGAGAAGCATCCTGACTGGGCAATCACACTGCCCAATCGCGAAACATACTATTACCGTAACCAACTGGTGCTCGATCTTAGCAATCCGAAAGTACAGGATTTTGTGTTTGGCGTAGTGGATAACATCCTGACAGCGAACCCGGAAGTGGCTTTCTTTAAATGGGACTGCAACTCTCCCATCACAAATATTTATTCTCCCTATTTGAAGAATAAACAAGGACAACTTTATATCGACCATGTACGTGGTATATATAATGTATTGGAACGTATCAAAGACAAATATCCGAACGTACCGATGATGCTTTGCTCCGGCGGTGGCGCCCGTTGCGACTACGAAGCATTGAAATACTTCACAGAATTCTGGTGCAGTGACAATACAGACCCGATAGAGCGCCTGTTTATCCAATGGGGATTCTCACAAATCTTCCCTGCAAAAGCAATGGATGCACACGTAACCAGCTGGAACAAGAAGACAAGCGTGAAATTCCGTACCGATGTAGCAAGTATGTGTAAACTGGGCTTCGATCTCGGACTGAAAGAGCTGAATGCGGACGAACAGACTTTTTGCCAAAACGCAGTTGCCAACTGGACGCGTCTGAAGAAAGTGATTCTGGATGGTGACCAGTACAGACTGGTTTCTCCATACGATGGTAATCACATGTCTGTCATGTACGCCGCACCGGATAAGAACAAAGCAGTGCTTTATACCTACGATATCCACCCACGTTTCGGTGAGAAGCTGCTCCCGGTTAAACTTCAGGGATTGGATGCGAAGAAAATGTATAAGGTGAAAGAAATCAACCTGATGCCAAACTCTAAATCGAATCTTGCTGCTAATGAGAAGACTTATTCAGGAGATTATCTGATGAAAGTAGGAATCAATGCTTTCACTACCAATCAGGCTTTCAGCCGTGTGATTGAGCTGACTGCCGAATAATATTCACCACAGAAGTACGGAGGACACAGCGTTTTATATCATTGATAATAAACAAATTATATGCGTTGCGTCTTCCGTGTTCTGTAGTAAAAAAAAACAATAATCAATTAATCCTCTTCAATCTTTACGGCTGTGCCGTTAGCAGTCACCATCAGCATACTGCCACTACCTCCAACTGTCTCATAATCCAAATCAACACCTATCACGGCATTAGCTCCCATTTGAGCTGCTTGTGCCTCCATTTCCTTCAACGCTGTATCTTTTGCCATACGCAGCACTTCTTCATAAGAACCGGAACGACCACCCACAATATCCCGAATACTTGCAAACAAGTCGCGGAATACATTGGCACCTATGATTGTCTCTCCGGAAACTATTCCATAATATTTCACTATTCGTTTTCCCTCAATGATGGGAGTGGTTGTCATCAGCATAGTTTTTTCTTTATTAGTTATACGTATTTACGTTAGACGCAAGTCCCCCTAAAAAAGTTGCAGCTACACCGTAATTTCTTACGATATAGCTGCGATTAATGTTAAAGAGAGAGAATTTATATAATATGAGCATGGTCTCACGACCCTCCTAATATTCAATGAACATTTTGTTTCTTTACCTATTAGACGCACAAAAGTGCAAATCACTGCACTTGAAGGCATCTTTTTTTAGTTAAAGAATAAAAAAAGCCGCCATCCCACAGGAATAGCGGCTTATATTGTTAGAACATCTTGCTGACGCGTTCAATTCCCGCCACCAATGTATCTATTTCCGATTTCGTATTGTACATGGCAAACGAAGCCCGTACAGTTCCTTCTATACCAAGACGTTGCATGAGAGGTTGTGCACAATGATGTCCCGTCCTCACGGCAATACCCAAACGATCCAGCAACGTTCCGAGATCGAAATGATGGATATCTCCTACCAGGAAGGAGATGACTGCTCCCCGTTCGGCTGCTTCACCGAATATACGCATCTGGGGAATCTCTTTCAGCCGTTGCAAAGCGTAAGTTGTCAGTTCATGCTCATGGGCTGCTATCTGCTCAAGTCCATGTCCATTCACGTAATCAAGGGCTTTTGCCAGTCCGGTAGTTCCGATATAGTCGGGCGTACCGGCTTCAAACTTGAAAGGAAGTTCGTTGAAAGTGGTCTTCTCAAAAGAGACATGCTGAATCATCTCTCCTCCTCCTTGATAAGGCGGAAGGCGGTCTAACCACTCTTCTTTTCCATAAAGCACTCCGACACCTGTCGGACCGTATATTTTATGGGCAGAGAACACCAGAAAATCAGCATCCAACTCCTGTACGTCCACTTTCATGTGAGGGATAGACTGTGCAGCGTCTATCAGGCAAGGTACGCCGTGCGCATGAGCCGTTGCAATCATTTCTTTCACCGGATTCACCGTACCCAGCACATTCGAAACATGAACCACGCTGACTATTTTCGTTCGTTCGGAAAATAGTTTTTCGTATTCATCCAGCAAGAGTTCGCCTTTGTCATTCATTGGAATCACTTTGATGGCAATTCCCTTTCGGGCAGCCAACAGTTGCCAGGGAACGATGTTACTATGATGTTCCATCACGGAAAGAATCACTTCATCCCCCTCTTCCATAAATTCGTCGCCAAAGCTGGAAACAAGCAGGTTGATGCTTTCCGTCGTTCCGCGGGTGAAGACAACTTCGTTCGTGCTACGGGCGTTAATAAACTGACGCACCGTTTCACGGGAGGCCTCATGCAATTCCGTAGCTTGTTGCGAAAGATAATGCACGCCGCGATGCACATTGGCATTAACGGAATAATATTCATCCACCAACGCATCAACTACCAGACGGGGTTTCTGCGTCGTCGCACCGTTATCGAAATAAACCAAAGGTTTACCGTAAACCGTACGGCTCAATATCGGAAAATCCTCACGTATCTTTTGAATATCCACGTTTATTAATTATTAGTGGTTACTTACAAATGGCACAGCCCTGACATCTATTCAGCTCGCCACGGAAACGTTTCTCTACCAATAGATGCAGGCGATCTTTCAGTGCCTCCAAACGAATGGTATCAATCACTTCATTGACAAATGCGAACATCAATAACAAACGAGCTTCTTTCTCTGCAATACCTCGTGAACGCATATAGAATAGTGCACCCTCATCCAACTGGCCTACCGTTGCTCCATGCGAACATTTCACATCATCCGCGTAAATCTCCAATTGAGGTTGTGTGTACATTCTCGCATCACGCGTAGCACAAAGATTCCGGTTAGTCTGCTGGGAGTTCGTATGTTGCGCATCGGGACGCACCAATACCAATCCGGCAAACGCACCTACCGACTGATCGTCGAGTACGTACTTGAACAGCTCATTGCTTGTGCAGTTCGGTACGGCATGATCAATGCTTGTATGATTGTCTACATGCTGGTTCTTATCGGCAATTGCCATGCCACAGAGGTTTATCTCGGCTCCTTCTCCTGCCAACAATACTTCAGTAGTGTTGCGGGTAGTACCATTATGCAAGGTCATTCCATTCAACAATACATTGCTGTTTGCCTCCTGCTTTACATACAGGTTACTGATACGGACGGTGCTTGTATGTGTTTCTTCCAGTTCATACATATCGAATACCGTGTTCTCACCTGCAAAGACTTCAATCACTTGTGTTGCCAGGAAGTTCACGTTATCCATTGCATGGTCACAAATCAGCAGACGGGCTTGCGCGCCATCCTCCAGGATGATTAGTACGCGGCGGTTCACCATGAAGTTGACATCTGCACGCAGGATATTTACCAGCTGGATCGGTTTTTCTACCACTACATTCTTCGGCACATAAAATACAACGCCGTCTTGCGCAAAAGCTGTATTGAAAGCAGTCACCCCATCTTTGGAAGTATCTGCCAACTGGCCGTAATACTTCTTCACCAATTCCGGATGCTGTTCGGCCACTTCTTTCAAGCTGCCGAAAATCACACCTTCCGGCAGATTGACTTTAGGAAGTGCTCTATTATAAAATGCGTCATTTACCACAAAATACAGGGCGGTACTCATATTCGGCACATCGCACTTAAACACTTCATACGGATTGACCGGAATAGCCAGACGATTCAAGTTTAAACCATAATCCGGTTCAAAATACTTGCTCACATCCGTATATTTGTACTTCTCCATCTTACGGGTCGGAAATCCGAGGCGTTCAAAATCGGCAAATGCAGCTGCACGAGGCGCATTCAGCACTTCGGCGCTATGCTTGCAGATCATTGCTTCCGTCTGTGAGAAGAGGTCTATATATTGTTGTTCAACTATCATAACTTATTATTTGTTATTCTCCTACTTCTTTCTTGATCCAATCATATCCTTTTTCTTCCAGTTCCAGCGCAAGTTCCGGTCCGGCAGTTTTTACGATACGACCTTTATAAAGGACATGTACAATATCAGGTTTGATATAATCAAGCAAACGTTGGTAGTGAGTAATAACGATCGTGCTTGTTTCAGGAGTTTTCAGTTTGTTCACTCCTTCCGCAACAATACGGAGCGCATCAATATCCAAACCGGAGTCCGTTTCATCAAGGATGCTCAACCGCGGTTCCAACATGGCCATCTGGAAAATCTCGTTCCGTTTCTTTTCACCACCCGAAAAGCCTTCATTCACCGAACGGTTAGCCAACTTATTATCCAGCTCTACCACCGCACGTTTCTCACGCATCAGTTTCAGAAACTCACTGGCCGTCAGCGCAGGCAGACCTTTATATTTGCGTTGCTCATTCACAGCAGCACGCATAAAGTTGACCATGCTCACACCCGGAATCTCTACCGGATACTGGAAACTAAGAAAGATTCCTTCATGGCTACGATCTTCAGGACTCAACTCCAACAGGTTCTTTCCATAAAACGTGACCGAACCTTTTGTTACCTCAAAAGTCGGATTTCCCACCAATACGGAAGAAAGCGTACTTTTACCGGAACCATTCGGCCCCATAATAGCGTGCACCTCACCGGGATTCACCGTCAGGTTAATACCCTTCAATATCTCTTTGCCATTAATGCTGGCATGCAGGTCTTTTATTTCTAACATGATTATATGTACTATTTTTCCATTTACTATTTACTATTAAAAACCTATACTACCGACAATTTACCTCCTATAAGCGCGCAGCCAAATAGTAAATCGTAAATTGCCAACTAGTAAATCACCCCACGCTTCCTTCCAATGAGATAGTAAGCAACTTCTGTGCTTCTACCGCAAATTCCATCGGAAGTTTATTCAATACTTCTTTTGCATATCCGTTCACAATAAGCCCGATCGCGTCTTCTGTCGGAATACCGCGCTGGTTGCAATAGAATATCTGGTCTTCACTGATCTTGCTCGTTGTGGCTTCATGTTCCACCACTGCCGTTTCATTGTGAATATCCATATAAGGGAAAGTATGCGCACCGCATTTATCTCCCAACAACAGAGAGTCACACTGGCTATAATTGCGGGCATTATCCGCTTTCTCGGCCACACGTACCAACCCACGATAGGAGTTCTCACTATGTCCGGCGGAGATACCTTTACTTACAATCGTACTGCGGGTGTTCTTGCCCAGATGAATCATCTTCGTTCCGGTATCAGCCTGCTGATAGTTGTTCGTTACAGCTACGGAATAGAATTCAGCGGTCGAGTTATCGCCTGTCAGAATACAGGAAGGGTATTTCCAAGTGATTGCCGAACCAGTTTCCACTTGTGTCCAGGATAATTTACTATCCACTCCCTTGCAGTTACCGCGTTTTGTCACAAAGTTGTATACACCGCCCTTGCCTTCTGCATCGCCCGGATACCAGTTCTGAACAGTGCTGTATTTTACCTCTGCGCGGTCGTGCACAATTATCTCAACGATAGCCGCATGCAACTGATTTTCATCCCGCATCGGCGCTGTACATCCTTCCAGATAAGAAACGTACGAATCGTCGTCCGCCACAATCAGCGTACGTTCAAACTGCCCCGTGTTACGGGCATTGATACGGAAATAGGTGGAAAGTTCCATCGGACAACGTACCCCTTTCGGAATATACACAAAAGAGCCGTCAGAAAAGACAGCGGAGTTCAACGCCGCAAAGAAATTATCCCGGTAACCTACCACCGAGCCCATATATTTCTTCACCAAATCAGGATGTTCCCGCACGGCTTCACTGAACGAGCAGAAGATAATTCCTTTCTCCATCAGCGTTTCCTTGAAGGTAGTCTTTACGGAAACGGAGTCCATAACGGCATCCACCGCCATTCCGCTAAGAGCCATCTGTTCCTCCAAAGGAATACCCAGTTTATTAAACGTCTTTATCAATTCGGGATCGACTTCCTCCATGCTCTTCGGTCCTTCTTTCTTCTTCGTCGGATCGGCATAATAAGAAATCGCCTGATAGTCAATTTCAGGGATACGGAGATGTGCCCAAGTCGGCATCTCCAGCGTCAGCCAGTGGCGGTACGCTTTCAGGCGAAACTCCAGCAACCACTCCGGTTCGTCTTTTTTCGATGAAATCAGACGAATGACATCTTCATTAAGTCCACGCTCAATGATGTCTGTATGCACCTCTGTGGTGAAGCCGTATTTATATTTCTCCTCCGCAAATTTCCGGACAAACTCATTATCAGTCTTCTTTTCGAGTTCGTCTTTCTGATTGGGTTTCATTTTATTGGGTTCTTCTTGTTGCATCTTTATTCTCTAATATATATTGTTGCGTCATATTCTTCGCAGCAGGGAAAAAGATCCCCGCAAACGTTTCCATCGGATAATATAACAAAGATTCTTCCTTTTTTGTTGCACTAATTAACTTATTATCGCTGTCCACAAACTCTATCGCACCGATCACTACACTCGTTAACAACAGAAACTTAAGTGCTCCCAGCCCACTCCCTAACCAGCGGTTCAGCCAGTTCAGCGAAATTGCCTGCATTGCTTTTGTCAATAACGAAGCTATCAGTACAAAAATCAACGGCACGGCAATCCAGATCATGATAAAAGCCAACACCTGCGCAACTGTCATCGAATCCGTCACTGTCGGGCAAAGTTTCTCCGCCAAAGAGGCATACAAAGCTTTCGCCGCCAACAGCCCGACTATTAACCCCAAAATAGAAGCCAACTGACGGATAAAGCCTTTTACAAAGCCTACCACCGCTCCGGCGCCTATTACAATAAGGATAATGATATCAATCGTTGCCACGTTGTGATTTATGATTTGTGATTTATGATTTATGTTTCTATGATTATGATCTGTGATTTATATTTCTGTCAGGTGATAAAACAATAAAGTGGTAAGGTGGTGTCCCATATAAAATAGTACCACATTACCACCCATCTATTGTTGCAACCATTACTTCGCGAATGGCCTTATACCCTTATAATTCATAAATCATAACTCATAAATCATAAAGTCTGTTTCACTTCTATTTCTTCGAATGTCTCGATCATATCGCCTACCTTCATGTCGTTGCAGTTCACCAGACTGATACCACACTCGAAGTTTGTACCTACTTCCTTCACATCGTCCTTGAAGCGCTTCAACGCGTTGATGTTTCCGGTAAAGATGACGATACCATCGCGGATCAAACGAGCCTTGTCGCTTCGTTTCACCTTTCCGGTCTTCACCATTGCACCGGCTACCAAACCCACCTTCGTGATGTTGAATACTTCGCGGATTTCGATAGTTGCCGTGATTTGTTCCTTCAGTTCTGGAGCCAACATACCTTCCATAGCAGCCTTCACCTCTTCGATTGCATCGTAGATGACAGAGTACTTACGGATGTCGACACCTTCCTGTTCAGCCATCTTAGCGGCAGCACCCGAAGGACGTACCTGGAATCCGACGATAATCGCATCCGAAGCGGCAGCCAGAGAAACATCCGACTCGGAAATTGCTCCCACACCCTTATGGATGACATTTACCTGAATTTGTTCCGTAGACAACTTGATTAACGAGTCGCTCAATGCCTCAACAGAACCGTCCACGTCACCCTTAACGATGATGTTCAATTCCTGGAAGTTACCCAAAGCAATACGACGGCCCAACTCATCCAACGTAAGGATCTTCTGCGTACGCAAGCCCTGCTCACGAGCCAACTGTTCACGTTTGTTGGTGATTTCACGAGCTTCCTGATCGCTTTCAACAACATGGAATGTATCACCTGCGGCAGGTGCACCGTTCAATCCCAATACCAAAGCCGGTTCGGAAGGTCCTGCTTCTTTGATGCGTTGGTTACGTTCGTTGAACATAGCCTTCACACGTCCGTAGCTGGTTCCTGCCAGTACGATGTCTCCCACTTTCAGAGTACCGTTAGATACCAATACAGTAGCTACATATCCACGTCCCTTATCCAGTGAAGATTCGATGATGGAACCCGTAGCATTACGGTCCGGATTTGCTTTCAGGTCGAGCATTTCTGCTTCGAGCAATACTTTTTCCAGCAAGTCTTCCACACCCATACCTTTCTTGGCAGAGATATCTTGTGACTGATACTTACCACCCCATTCTTCAACAAGGTAATTCATTGCAGCCAGTTCTTCTTTAATCTTATCCGGATTCGCAGTCGGTTTATCTACCTTATTGATTGCAAATACAATAGGTACACCGGCAGCCATCGCGTGATTGATTGCTTCCTTCGTCTGTGGCATCACGTTATCATCGGCAGCCACAATAATGATAGCAATATCCGTTACTTTCGCACCACGTGCACGCATAGCGGTAAACGCTTCGTGACCCGGAGTATCGAGGAACGTAATGCGGCGACCGTCTTCCAGTTGCACGTTATATGCACCGATATGCTGTGTAATACCTCCGGCTTCACCGGCAATTACGTTCGCCTTACGGATATAGTCGAGCAAAGAGGTCTTACCGTGGTCAACGTGTCCCATCACTGTAACAATCGGAGCGCGCGGTTGCAAATCTTCCGGAGCATCTTCTTCTTCAACGATAGCTTGTGCCACTTCCGCACTTACATATTCTGTCTTGAATCCGAACTCTTCTGCCACCAGATTAATTGTTTCCGCATCCAGACGCTGGTTGATAGAAACCATGATACCAATACTCATACAAGTAGCGATAACCTGATTGACAGATACATCCATCATTGTTGCCAGTTCGTTAGCCGTAACAAACTCGGTCAACTTCAATACCTTGCTGTCTGCCATTTCCTGATCTTCCAATTCCTGCATGCGGTTGGAAGCCATTTCACGCTTTTCTTTACGGTATTTGGACGTCTTGTTCTTACCTTTGGTTGTCAGACGTGCAAGAGTTTCTTTTACCTGTTTTGCTACGTCTTCCTCGCTCACTTCCTGTTTGATAACCGGCTTCTTGAAGCGATCCTTATTATTGTTGTTATTTCTTCTGTTATTATTTCCTTGTCCGCCCTGACCGTTGTTATTGCCATTACCATTGCCGCCTTTACCTTGTATATTAGGTCTCGGCGCAGCAAAGTTGGAAGTCGCAACGTTATTAACGTCTACCTTTTCTTTATTGATACGGTTGCGTTTTTTCTTAGCAGCATCTGCGCTTTCTTTCGGACCGTTCTTCACCACTTTAGAATCATCCTTACGGATTTCTTTGATGATGGCTTCCTTCATCAGTTTCTTCTGATCCTGACGGATTTTCTCTTTCTCTTCACGTTCGCGACGCTTCTCCTCCTTCGATTTTTTCTTCGGACGAGTAGACTGGTTCAATGCAGCCAAGTCGATCTGACCGATCACATTGATCTTCGCGCCTAATTCCGGTTGACGGATTTTGAAAACACCATCATCCTCCGGAGCTTTTTCTGCTACCGGGGTTACTTCAGCCTGTGCAGTTTCCACCTTTTTTTCTTCTTTATGTTCTTCCGCCTTCACAGGTGCAGTTTCTACTACCTTCGGCTCTTCTTTTTTCACTTCTTCTACTACTTTTTCAACTTCTACCGGCTTCGTCTCCACTACAGGTTCCGGCACTACTACGGGCTCAACTACCACTGGAGTAGGCTCTACTACAGAAACAGGAGGTATCACCACCTCTTCTTTCTTCACCTCGGGTTCTCTCTTCTCGGGCTCCTTTTTTACTTCGGGTTTAACGACAGGCCGTTCTACAACAGGTTCTTCTTGTTTCTGTTCCGGTTCCTTCTCCACCTTTTCAGGTTTACGACCATTCAGTTTATCCAAATCAATTTTTCCGACAGGTTTAAACTTCGGACGTGCATCCTCAGGTACGACTGTCTTAATCACATCTTCCGACTTCTGTTTCTCCGGCTGCTTTTCGAAGCCTTCAATCGAAACAGACGCCTTATTACGTTCCTTATTCTGACGTTCCTGTATGAAACGCTCCGATTCAAGTCTAAGGTTCTTATCTGTACTAAACTCTTTTACGAGTATAGCGTATTGCTCCTCGCTAATTTTGGTATTAGGATTAGCCTCTACGGTATGCCCTTTCTTTTGCAGGAACTCAACTACCGTCGCGATTCCTACGTTCAAATCTCTTGTAACTTTGTTTAACCTTATCGTCATATTTTAAAATTAATGAATAAATGGAGCTTGTTTAAATGAAGAATTAAGAATGAAGAATTAAAAGTTACGATGTAGTATAACAGAGATAACTTTCATTTTTCAATTTTAAATTCTCAATTTTCTACTGAATTTTCACCTTCTTCTTCAAACTCCGATTTCAAAATGCGTATTACCTCGTCCACTGTCTCTTCTTCCAAGTCCGTCTTTTCAATCAACATCTCACGAGGAGCATTCAACACAGCCTTCGCTGTATCAATGCCGATAGCCTTGATGGCGTCGATCACCCATCCGTCGATTTCGTCTCTGAATTCGTCGAGATAGATATCTTCATCCGCTACATTCTCATCCAACTCACGGAACACGTCGATAGTGTACTCAGTTAACATACTGGCCAGTTTGATGTTCAAACCGCCTTTACCGATAGCCAGCGAAACTTCTTCCGGTTTGAGGAAAACCTCCGCTTTCTTCTCTTCCTCATTCAGACGGATAGAAGAAATCTTAGCCGGGCTTAAAGCGCGCTGTATAAACAATGAGATGTTCGATGTGTAATTGATTACATCGATGTTCTCATTGCGAAGTTCACGAACAATGCCATGAATACGACTTCCCTTTACACCTACACAGGCTCCTACAGGGTCGATTCTGTCATCGTAAGATTCTACCGCGATCTTGGCACGTTCGCCAGGGATACGGGCAATCTTCTTGATGGTAATCAAACCATCATTAATTTCGGGTACTTCCATCTCGAACAAACGCTGCAGGAAAACGGGAGAAGTACGTGACAAGATTATCTTAGGATTATTATTCTTGTTATCCACGCGGGCAACTACTGCACGGGCCGTTTCACCTTTGCGATAGAAATCGCTCGGGATTTGTTCGGTCTTAGGCAACAGCAACTCGTTTCCTTCATCATCTAAGAGCAACATTTCTTTCTTCCAGATCTGATACACTTCTGCATTGATGATCGTACCTACCTTATCTATATATTTATTATAAATACTGTCTTTCTCGAGTTCCAGAATCTTGGAAGCCAATGTCTGGCGGAGATTCAGGATAGCACGACGTCCGAATTTGGCAAAAATCACTTCGTCAGTCACCTCTTCACCTTCTTCGTAGGAAGCATCAATTTTCTGTGCTTCGCTCAACGAAATCTGCATATTCGGGTTAGTCAAATCTTCATCGGCCACAACTTCACGGTTACGCCAGATCTCGAAGTCACCCTTATCCGGGTTCACGATCACGTCGTAATTCTCATCGGTGCCAAACATTTTCGCGATTACGCTACGGAACGACTCTTCGAGTACGCTAACCATCGTCGTTCTATCGATATTCTTCAGTTCCTTAAATTCCGAAAATGTATCAATCAAGCTGATTGTTTCTTCTTTTTTGGCCATAACTATTTAAAGCTAATTAAGTATTTAGTATATTTTATTTGCTCATAAGTAAAGGTTTCGTCCTCTTCTTGCAGTTTCGGACGTTTTGCTCCTTCTAGTTTTACTTTCTTTTGTACGGCTACCGTAAACTTCTCTTCATCGGCATCTTTCAGTATGCCGGCCAGTTTACGTCCGTCTTTAGTCAATACCTCCACTTCTTGTCCGATGTGGATATAATACTGTTGCAGTACTTTAAAGGGCTGTCCGATACCGGCCGACCCTACTTCCAGTTCATAATCTTCCTCTTCACGGTTCAGTTTTGACTCTATGTAGCGGCTAAGCTCCACACAATCTTCGATCCAAACACCTTCTGCATGGTCAATTTCGACCACAATTTTGTCATCCGGGCTCACAGTTACTTCTACTAAAAAGTAGTCTTTTCCTTCCAGCCACTCATCTACAATCTGACAAACAGTTTTCTTTTCTATCATTTATTAACTATATAAGAACAAAAAAAGGAGCTTAATTGCCCCTCCACCTTTCATCCGTTTCCGGTTGCAAAGATATAAATAATCTATTCGACTACAAAAGATTAAAGAAAAAAAGTATGAATTAACAGTGCTATATTCGTATCTTTACGCCACAATTCAAAAAATAACGACTATGGCACATCGTCTCAACACAAATAAACAGTTTATGGTAGGTAACGGAATTCTTGCTTTTGCCGTCATTTTTGTAGTGGTTATTTTCGTATACATGAGTATGCGGCTACAACGGGAAAAGCAGGAAGAACGTCATTTCATCGAAAGCTACACAATCAGTCTGGTAAAAGGTTTTGCCGGAGATTCTATCTCTTTGTTTGTCAACGACAGTCTTATCTCCAATAAAACTATATCGGAAGAGCCTTACACTGTAGAAGTGGGACGTTTTGCGGAACAAAGCGCTTTATTGATCGTAGATAATAACACAGAATTAGTCTCTACGTTTGATCTTAGCGAAAAAGGAGGAACTTATCAGTTTGAAAAAGAATCGGACGGGATTAAACAATTAGCCAAATAATAAAGGCATATCCCCCTATTACGTATCATAACGAACCATTATCAGGAATGTATAAGATTTAGAAAACAGCCAGAAATAGGAGCTTACAAGGCTTTACCCAAGATAGAATAAACTAAGTTCGTGACAATGCGAGAATATTATCTTGGCTGTAAAGCATTTTATATTTCCGTACGGTACTTTCTCAATTCTCCCCGCAAGGCCAATGCTTTTCCTTCTGTAAATTGATTCAGCAATGCCCAGAATCGTTCGCTATGATTCATCTCGCGGGTATGGCATAATTCGTGCAACAACACGTAGTCTATCAAATGAGAAGGCAGCAAAACCAGGTAATAGGATAAATTAATAGCTTTTCGAGCCGAACAACTCCCCCATCTGCCCTGACTGGAGTTTATTTTCACACTCGAATAGGACAATCCGCATTGCTTGGACAAGAAGGCCAGACGTGAAGGCAGAATACTTTTGGCATTTCGTCTCAATGATTCTTCAATAACCTTATGCAACCAGCTTTGCAGTTTTTCATCTGTAAAATCGGCATGAGGCGGACAAACGATCTCCATTACACCCAACCGGGAATTAGCCAGAAACTGATCTTTCTCGCCCGACACCAAAGATAGTTTAAAATGCTCCGCATCAATCTTATAATTCAAATCAATCAACGGACGAGCGATTTTTTGCCGGGAGGCCAGAAGCTTTCCACGCAGGTTCTCGATGGCCTGTTTCACTTCTTTCAGGGTAGTACCGGGAGGAACTGAAACATAAACAGCATCACTCTTGGTACGAAACACAAGACTTCTCGCACGTGAATTGACGCGTATCACCAGACGTCCTAACTCATCATCTTCTATAATCTTATCCATTATAATCCTCCTATCAACAGCCACAAAAGTAATAAAAAAGAAGATGCTAACGAAAAACTTTATGGAAGATGCAACTTTAGATCAAGTTCTTACGTCTAACCATTATATCAATCATAGAAAAGCGTAATTATGAAAACAAGTTTATTGCTCGTATTAGTCACGGGAATGTTTCTAGTACTTACTGCCGGCTCTTGCTTGCGGGGAAAACACATCGTAGGTAGTAAGAATTACATCTCCAAAGAAGTGAAAGCCGACCACTTCAATGAAATCAAACTAGTGGGAAGTGCCAACATCAGTTATTGGCAAGACACATGCAGCCATGTCGAAATTCATGGTTCCGACAACATCATACCACTTATAGAAACGTATGTGGAGGGTAGTACATTCATTATAAAATTCAAGAAGAATGTCACTATCTGGAAAGGAAAACTGGAAATAAAAGTTTTTGCTCCGGAGCTGAATAAGCTGTCGGTCAACGGTTCAGGAAATATAAGATTAATCAATGGGATACAAACCTCTAAAGATATTGAATTCCACATCAACGGTTCGGGCGACATTCAGGGAGAAGGATTCAATTGCAAAAAAATGGCCGTCTCAATTAATGGTTCGGGAGATGTAAGACTACAACAAATAGAGAGCCAGGAATGTCAGGCAAGTATTTCCGGTTCGGGCAATATCAATCTGAACGGCAAAGCCATTCAAGCGAGCTATTCTATTGCCGGATCAGGAAATATTCAAGCTGCCGATTTGCAAGCAGAAAACACAGATGCAAGCATTAGCGGCTCCGGCAACATCAGCTGCTATGCCAGTCAGAAGCTGATTGCCCGCGTCAAAGGAAGCGGTGATATTGCCTATAAAGGAGATCCTCAAGAAGTGGATGCTCCAAGAAAAAATATACGGCAGATCAAATAAAGACAGTTTAAATAAAGACAGTTTAAAAACATAAAAGGGCTACTGCATCGCGCGGTAGCCCATTTATTTAGTTAGTTTCATTATAAAAATTTGAGAGAATTGAAAACTTCACAGTTTCGCCTTCGTTGTTGTTTTAATTAAGCACACTAACTATATTATATGTTTAAAGCAAATGAAAATGTCTATTCGTTTATAACTTGCACCTTGTGGTTGATCTTCGCCAGGCTATCCGCCAGGACCTGTTCCGCTTTCACATCATTTGAGATAGCGACCGACGGTGCAGTTACTTGTTTACCAATGGTATCCGTAGCCAATACACTTCCATCATCTCCGGAGAAAGAATGTTGTGCCACATTCCCCAAAGAAAGGATGATTGCAATTACGGCAGCAGCCTTGAACAGAGGAATAAAACGACCGGTCAGTGTCAAACGTTTCGCTTTTACTACCGTAGGCTCCACCTCTGCCAGAATACGTGCATCAAAGTCTTCGCCCAGTCCTACTTCCTGCTGAACCTGCTGATAAACAAACAGATTCTTATAGCGAAGCAAATGAGCCGGAACTTCTTCCTTTGCGAAGAAGTCGCGCAATGTTGCTTCCTCCTCAACGGAAGTTTCGCATTGCCAGTATCGCTCGAGGAGCTGTTCTATATCCTTATAATCCATATTCGTCAATTTCTAAATACCTTTGTTTTACTTTTTGCCTGGCTCTGAAGAGATTCACTTTGACTTGTTCCTCTGTCAGATTCAGCAAGGTTGCAATTTTTTTATAGCTTTCACCTTCAATGTCCCTCAGTTGCATGATAAGCCGCTGTTTTTCGGGAAGTTCGTTTACCAGTTTATTAATGATGTTCATTCTTTCATCATGAATCATCTGGTCATACGGACTGTTTGCATCAGGTTCTTCCTCCATTTCGGGGGTGAGTTCCACGTTTTGAGCTTCTTTCTTTTGACTCCGGTCTATCGCCAGGTTCTTTGCCACTGTCAGGCAATAGGCTTCGACCGATTCAAATTGAGACCACTCATCACGCTTGTTCCACACTCTTATCATGGTATCCTGAACGACATCCTCGGCTTCGGCCCTATCCAGGGTGATTCTGAGAGCCAATCGAAAGAGTTTATCCTTCAACGGCAAAATATCGTTTCGGAAGCTGATTTCTTGCATCTCTATAATAATGACGGGCTAGGATATGAAAAGTTACAGTCGCCCACTACTTTTTTTTGAATTATTTTTTTATTCTCGTTCCTCCAGAGTCGTTAATCGCTGACGCTAAGGTGATTACCACTTCAGAAACTCCTGCATTTATTGCTTCAAAGGAATTTTCCAACTTAGGAATCATACCTCCTTGAATAACGCCATCGGCTACATATTGTTCAAATTCGGCACGGGTGATTTGAGGAATCACACTGTCGTCATCATTCTCGTCACGCAACACACCTTTCTTCTCGAAACAATACACCAATGTCACATCAAACAGAGCCGACAACGCTTTCGCTGTCTCCCCGGCAATAGTATCTGCATTCGTATTCAACATATTGCCGTGACCGTCGTGTGTCAATGGAGCCATCACGGGAACAACGCCTTTATGTATCAAATCCGACAATAAAGTGGCATCCACCTGTTCCACATCTCCCACAAACCCGTAGTCTACTTCTTTCACCGGACGTTTCACCGAACGGATTACATTCATATCCGCTCCGGTCAATCCGAGTGCATTGACTCCGCGTGCTTGCAGACCTGCCACAATGTTTTTATTCACCAATCCGCCGTACACCATCGTTACGACTTTCAACGTTTCGGCATCGGTAATCCGACGACCATTTACCATTTTGCTTTCAATACCCAGTTGCGCGGCAATCTTTGTTGCCGAACGACCGCCACCATGAACCAACACTTTATGTCCGTCGATAGCGGCAAAGTCATTTAACAACTGACGAAGGGTGGCTTCCTCTTCTACGATTTTGCCACCCACCTTAATAACTGTTAGTTTTTCTCTCATTTTTTGATTTCTAATAAGTTCACCGAATGGAGAATCCGGCTCCGGCACCTTGCCGGTTATTCCAAATAAGTATATCCGTAAAGCCCCGAACGATAGTTGGAAAGGAATTCTTTTCCTTCTTCCAAGGAGATTTTTCCTTCTTTCACTGATTTCGTCACCCAAGTTTCGAGCGTACGTACCAGCTTCTTCGGATTGTACTGCACATAGTCCAACACCTCCGCTACCGTTTCTCCGTCGATAATCTGTTCGATATTATATCCTTTCTCGTTCACCGAAACATGCACGGCGTTCGTATCACCGAACAAATTATGCATATCTCCCAAAATCTCCTGATAAGCACCCACCAGGAATACAGCCACATAATAAGGTTCTGTTTTTTTCAGTGCATGTACAGGCAGATAATGAGCCACGTTACGGGTAGAGATAAAGTTGGCAATTTTGCCGTCCGAATCACAGGTTATATCTTGCAAGGTAGCCGAACGCTCCGGTTTTTCATCCAATCGCTGAATAGGCATGATCGGGAATATCTGGTCAATTGCCCAAGAGTCAGGAAGTGACTGAAACAGCGAGAAGTTACAGAAATATTTATCGGCAAGCAGTTTGGACAATCCACGGAATTCATCGGGCGCATGCTTCAAACCGGCGGCAATCTGATTAATCTCACGTGTAATAGACCAATACAGACGCTCGATTTGTGCGCGGGTTTTCAGATCCACGATTCCATGACTGAACAAGTCCAATGCTTCCTCCCTGATCTGCTGCGCATCGTGCCATGCTTCCAACATCTTGTTCTGATTCAGCGAATCCCAGATTCCATATAACTCCTGCACCAATTCGTGTGCATCCGGAGCAATTTCCTCCTCGTCATCCCATTCGGGTAAAGTAGCGGTTTCAAGAACTTCAAAAATGAGAACAGAATGGTGTGCCGTCAATGCACGTCCACTTTCCGTTATGATATTCGGATGCGGGATGCCATTTTTATCGCTCACGTCTACCAGCGTAGAGATAGAGTCGTTTACATATTCCTGAATGGAATAGTTTACACTACCTTCACTATTGGACGAACGGGTTCCGTCATAATCCACTCCCAATCCACCGCCAATATCAACAAACTCCACATTGAACCCCATTGAATGGAGCTGCACGTAGAATTGTGAAGCCTCACGCAAAGCCGTTTTGATACGACGGATCTTCGTCACCTGACTACCGATATGGAAATGAATCAGCTTCAGACAATCTTTCAAGCCTTTGCTCTCCAGAAAATCGAGCGCTTCGAGAAGTTCACTGGAAGTCAAGCCAAACTTGCTGGCATCTCCTCCCGACTCTTCCCACTTTCCGCTACCGGAAGAAGCGAGTTTGATACGTATACCGATATTAGGCTGCACATTCAGCTGTTTTGCCATTTTTGCTATCAGCTTCAGTTCGTTCATCTTCTCCACAACGAGATAGATACGTTTACCCATCTTTTGAGCAAGCAGAGCCAGTTCAATATAACTTTCGTCTTTATATCCGTTGCAAACAATCAATGAGTCAGAGTCCGTATTGACCGCAATCACCGCATGGAGTTCCGGTTTAGAACCGGCTTCCAGTCCGAGATTGAACTTCTTTCCGTGGCTGATAATTTCTTCCACCACAGGGCGCATCTGGTTGACCTTAATCGGATAAATAATAAAGTTCTGGGCTTTATAACCATACTCCTCGGCTGCCTGTTTAAAGCAGGACGACATCTTTTCAATACGGTTGTCCAAAATATCCGGGAAACGCACCAGCATGGGAGATGCCACATCACGCAATTGTAACTCATCGACCAGTTCTTTCAAATCAACGGATACTCCATCTTTACGAGGTGTAACAACGACATGACCTTTGTCATTAATACCAAAGTACGAGGTACCCCAACCTGTGATGTTGTAGAGTTCCTCAGAATCTTCAATACGCCACTTTCTCATTTTCTGTTATTCAGTGTTTTTAGTAAATAATTGGACGGCAAAAATACGGATTAATCTACATGTTGGCAATTAATTGGACATTAATTGTTTCAAACGGTCCATATAACCACTATTTCCGTTGCGGGCGTCATAGCGAAGTGCCAGCTCTTCTGCCTGCTGATAGAAATAATTGCGAAGCTCGCTGACCTGATAAATTCCGTCCGGACGGTAAAGAGGGAATTCCTCCGGCAACGATAAGGAGACTTCCGGACGGGTCTCATACTTCAAGGCCTCTACCATATCGCAAGAGAAGCGATATTTCTTCAACGTATTCGTACGCAAACTCCAACCGATGCACCGCTCGGCATACTCCCAGCCTCTTTCCGGCTTCGTCATTATATTATAAGCAATAAACAATCCCAAGTAAAGCAAAAGATATTCATCCTTTTCTCTTCCCAGCAATGCTTCTTCGGCGCGTGCACACATATCGGCGGCAACCTCCGGTTTGCCAGCTTTCTGTGCATAATAAGAAAGCTTCAAGTAAGCCCGCAAATTGGCTTCATAACAGGTGACCTGCTTATTAATCAATGGCTGCGCCCGGCTGTAAGCCTCATCAAACTGCCCTGTTTCCAGATAATAATCCAGCATAAAATTCAGTTCGCAAGCCTCACACGACTGATCGTCTATCTTTTCATTCAGCATCTTGTCAATATATTCTTTCGCCTTGTCATACTGGCGCATCCAAATACATTCTACAGACCAGCGGTGATAATAACTCCGCAAAGAATATCCATTCCGGAGAATACGGGTTTTATAATCCTCACCGATCGCTTTCGCCTGTTCCATCGGAATTTCCGGCAGATCGAACGTACAAGCCCAGATCCATTTATATTTCCACAACAAATCCTCTTCTTTGATTACATCCTTGTGATTCTCGTAATCATCCAGGATTTTAGAGAACACTGTAATCTCTTCCGCATCTGCCGAAAGAAGATTCAGTTCATAGATAAGATCCAGTCTCAACTCCGTAGCCCATTCCACATCTTCGTTCTCATCAGCGATGCGGATAGCTTCTTTCAATAGATTGGCTTTTTCACGGGGATGCAGGCTGTCATTCTGTGTCTGCAACAGCAGTTTTTGTATTTCAAGTGTGTATCTCATACTCTTTTTTTAATTCAGGAAATTTATAAAATCATTCATTTTCGAAGTCATCAGTTCGCTAAGCGAACGGTTGAAAAGCTCCATTTCTTCACTGTTCACCGGATATTTACCTTGCAAAAGCGATTGTACATACAATATATGCACCACATGCTGAAACAATTTATTGTCTCCCTGTATTTGCAATAAAGTCTGCACCATTTCGTTATCCGCATTAAAAGTGAGTGTCGGTGGAATTTGCTTGGCAGTATTGACAGCCCCCAATACAGCCGCCAACGGATTATTAGCACTTTTAGCTACATTCTCCTTTTCCTCCGCCACAAAGATTACCGGAATATCCACCGGAGTAAAATATTTCAGACGGCAGACACAGCCAAACCGCTTCAACAACTCGTTCGCTTTCATTTCAAAAGCCTGAAACTCTTTATTCGCCTCCACTTCGCCAAACTGTTCCAGCAACCGTGAAGGAGATATTTCATCCAACGTAAGTTCCGGATTCAGACGGACATACTTTTTCAACAAAGTCTCATCAAAGGTGTAAGCAGCATTCACCACCAGCCATCCTTGCGCTCCGGCTATACGGCGCACCTGACGGAAATCTTCCAGATTCTTGGTATAGCATATCACATTGCTTGCCGAACGAATACTTCCAAAACCACGCAGCCCCTTATTTGTTTCAAAAGGAAGGTAATCCATAAACAAACGGAGCAGTTCATTGTCTTCCGAAGCAATCGCCTTGATATGGAAGTGATGAACATCCAAGATCCGGTTGAACATGGCGCGGTCGTTCTGCACCAATCCCCGCAGATAATCCTTGATAGCTACCCCGATCTCTTTCCGCGCATCCTTCAACTGGTCATTGCTCACCAAAGACTCGCGGGAAGCAGTAGACAGCAATCCGTCCGCATTCACCAGACAACGGATAAAGAAAGCCCACGGCGGCAGCAGATTACAATCGTCCTCACTCAACAGCATACGTTTAAGGTAGACCTTATGAGAATTGCGTACTGAGAATTGTGTTCGGAAAGGCAAAACATAAAGCACTCCTTCTACCTTACCACTTTCAGTATAAATCCGGAAAGCATCAAGAGCAGACGACTGGAATACTTTTGCTCCATAATCCAGCAACTCCTTACGAGTCGCCTTCGGGTCAAGCCATACGGGCGAAGGCGTATTTACCAACTCCTCTTCCCCCTGATAATGCAGATAGATAGGATATGGCAACACTTCCCCATAACTGACCAGTATCTTCTTAAACGTTTCATATTCAAAAAGATGCATCCAGTCTCCTTTCGGATGCAACACCACCTGCGACCCGATAGGCCGTTCTTCGTCCGATAAAGTCAGCTGATACGTCCCATCTACTTTGCCACACCAGCAAACAGGTTGTCCGCCCATTGCCGAACGACTCTCCACGGTGATTTCATTAGTCACCACAAAACAAGATAACAATCCGATACCGAACCTTCCGATAAAATCGTCCGCATCGGGAGTATCCCGTTTTGAACTCTCTCCGATAACCGTCAGAAAACGATAAACTTCCTCTTCTTTCAGTCCGACTCCATTATCCCTGAACACCACCGTTTTGTCTTCATTCAGAAAGACATCGATACGTCCTTTATAATTCTCGTCGATATTGCGTAGTGCCGTGATGGCATCTACGCAATTCTGCAACAGTTCGCGAACAAAAGTATTCGGGTTACTATAAATGTGCTCTGATAACAGGGCAATCATACCTTTAAGATTGACCTGAAACAGATTATTCCCTTCTTTTTCCATGTTCCTCTTTTACTTTCTCCTCCTTCCGGTAATTTTAAGAGCTTTCTCATTGCCATTCTCTGCGGCCTTTTCGAACCATTCCATTGCAATTTCATCGTTTTCTTCCACGCCTTTGCCCGTCAGATAGGCATTTCCAAGTTCAAATTGCGCTTTGTCGCTATTTTTTTCAGCAGCTTTCAGCAGCCATTGCACCGCAGCTTCCGGATCAGGAGTACAACCTTCGCCATACATCATCATCTTACCGAGATAATAAGTCGCAGCAATATTTTCATTCCCTGCCGCATCCGTAAACCAGCGGTAAGCTTCGGCATAGTTCTGTTTCACACCTACTCCGTTGTAATAGCAAAGTCCGGTACGATACATACTCATCGTATTTCCATTATCCGCAGCCAGCGTATAATATTTAAAAGCTTCCGTTTCATTATCTTCCACTCCGATACCCATTTCATAACAGATACCCAATCCTTCGCTATACCACTCGTATTCGGCAGCTTTCTTGAAATAGGCAAAAGCCTTTTCCGATTCGTTCAGACTGTCATAATCATACAGGTAATACTCACCCATACGCAACATTGCCATTGGAATTTCGTTGGCCACAGCCTTCTCATACCATTCCATAGCCTTTTTATTGTCTTCCAGACAGGGACCGCAACCAAAGAAATAATAGTCTCCCATCTTAAACTGGGCATAACCATAGTCCTGTTCAGCAGCTTTCATCATATATTCCACAGCCTTTTGCGGATTTTCTTCCACGCCATTGCCATTTTCATAAGCCAGGCCCAGCTCTGTCAGACAACGGGACTCTTCCTTCTCCGCTCCTTTGCCGAACCATTCGAGTGCCTTATCCCAGTCTTCTGCCGTTCCGATTCCTTCTTTATAGCAGCGTCCCAGAGCAAAAATCGCATCATTATCATCCGCTTCAGCCGCCTTTGTATACCAAGCGAAAGCCTCTTCCGGTTTTGCTTCGCCAAGAACACCTTTTTCCATATAAAGACCAGAACGGAACATCGCATAAGGATAACCCTGTCCGGCAGCCCTACTAATCAGTTCAAATGCCTTTTCATAGTTCTTCTCCACTCCATCGCCATTCTCATACAAGAACGCCAGTTCTACAAGAGCAAAGCAGGAACCCAGTTCGGCTGCTTTTTCATAACATTCTCTCGACTTATCGGCATCTTTTACACCGCTGTATCCATTAGCCAGGTAAAGCGCCATCCGACAATATCCGTCGGCATTGTTCAGCGAAGCTGCCTTTTCATAATACTCTAACGCCTTCACATAATCCGGTTGTTCAGACAAGAAGCCACGCTCATACATCCAGCCTAGACGATAAGCTGCATTTCCCGAACCCAACTCAATAGCCTTCTCCAACAATTCTTTCGCACGATTCATGTCCTCTTCCACCAATTCACCGTTGAAATAGACATTAGCCAGTCCTTCTATACCTTGTATATAGTTATCTTCCACGCAACGGTTCAGACACATCAGTCCACGTTCCACGTTCTTATATTCATCATTATACAGGTAGATCAGCGCCAGTTCATACGCACTGTAAGATTCACAATAAAGCATCCCCTTTTCCAGCCATTCAATAGCTTTCGGCATATCCAGCCATTCTTCTTCCTGATAATTATATCCCAGGAAGTTAGCGGCAGACCACACCCCTGCATGCCAGGCTTTTTTCCAAAGTTCAAAGCCCAGTTCTTTCGGTTTATTCAGTTCCGGATAACGGAAATAAAGGGTAGCCAGATTTTTAAGACTATAAAGATTGGGAACTATCTCCAGAGACTTTTCGTAGTAAGCAGCTTCCTCTGCCACACTGCCTTCCGCCCTGTCGAGCGCGTCTCCCAGTGCTGCATATACATGAGCACGCAAACGTTCTCCTTCAGGCAGTTCGGCAAGCAGGTCATGACGCATCTGCGATGCTTTCGCTTTATCGCCTGTAAATTCTTCGACAAAAGCACGATAATGTTTTCCCCATAAAATAGCTTCGGGAGAAGTGAGAGCGGCAAAACGTCGTTCGCCCTCTTCTTTATTTTGTTCGCAATAGAATCCCATGTATAGCCAATAGGCAACAGTTGCTTCCGCTTCAGCCCAACCCATATCGGCAGCCTTTTCGTAATACGGAAACAAATAACTCATATCCCGCTTTCCATAACGGGCTTCAGAATATTGCGCACCTTTCTGTGCCCATCCCGCGCCGCTAAACACAGCTACACGGTCACATACCTGTATCACCTTCTCCCACCAGAATTCATATTCTTCTGCGTTGAGATCGACCTCTACGTTACAGTCAAAAGCACTGAATATCAGTTCAAAAAAATCTTCTGTTAATTTCTCGTCTTCTTTTGTGTCCAAAGCATATTCACATACAGCCAATGCTTCCCACCAATTTTCCGCATTTAATAATGAGGCCGGTGTATACTGTGGAAACCATACTCTTGCAGGCTGTCCGGATGCTTTAATTCTAGCGGATAACTCTCCAAATTTCTCTTTTAAAATTTTCATGATATAGACTTTACCTTAATTTTGTGTTATTAGTCAATAAAAAAATCTCATAACGAGTGCAAGGTACTAATATTGACTGAATGAACAATAAAGAGTATCAAAAAAATAAAGTCTGATATACAATTTAGGCACAGATTATAATCCGAGAAGTTGTTGCAAACGTTGCACTGATGTTTCAATCTGCCAACGGTCTTCCAATTCATCTGCATTAAAGATATATTGTGCCTGGTGATAAAAAGGCGCGCGTTTCTCAAGCGCCTGAACGATGAACGCTTTCAGTTCGTCATCCTCTTTCCCCTGAAGAATAGGGCGTTGCTGTTTAGCCACACGCAAGCGTCTGAACAGCACATCCGGATGCACATCGAGAAAAACCGTCTTTCCGGTCCGGTTCATAAAGTCCATATTATCAAAAAAACAAGGCGCTCCACCTCCCGTCGAAATTACCACATTCTCAAACTCGGCTACTTCATGAAGCATATTCCGCTCCAGTTCCCTGAATCCTGTTTCGCCTCGTTCAGTGAATAATTCTCCAACGGTTTTGTGAAAACGCTCTTCGATATACCAGTCCAGATCAACGAACGGTATATTCATTTGCCGGGCAAATGCTTTACCCAACGTCGTTTTTCCGGCACCCATATAGCCGGTAAGAAAGATACGAACCATAAATGACTAATTTTGCTCACAAAATTAATCATTTAATGAAGAATGAAGAATGAAGAATGAAGAATTTTAGCCATTATGCCATCCAATTCTTCATTATTCATTCTTCATTCCCGATTTATTTAAAGATTCTCACCCGTTCTTCAAGCGGCTGAAATTCTTTTTCACCCGGTTTGCCAATAGGAAGTCCGAACGGCATTTCCGCAATCAGATGCCAATGTTCCGGCAAGTTCCATGCACGGCGCACTTCTTCATCAATCAACGGGTTATAGTGTTGCAGCGATGCTCCGAAACCTACATCCTCAAGCATCACCCAGATAGCCAGCTGGTGCATGGCAGAAGTCTGCAATGACCATCCCGGGAAGTTCTCCTGATAAGACGGGAAAGCCTCCTGAAGTCCTTTCACTACCTTTTGATCCTCAAAGAACAGTACAGTTCCGTAGCCACAGGCAAAGGAATGATCTATCTTCTCTTCTGTCTTTGCAAAAGCTTCAGCCGGTACAATCTTCTTCAATGCATCTTTCACGATCTGCCACAGTTTCTTATGAGATTCTCCCAACAGGAGCACCACACGTGTAGTCTGTGAATTGAATGCTGACGGTACGTGACGCACGGTCATATTAACGATACATTCGATCTCCTGATCGGATATAGGTGACTGATTAGTAATTGAATAGTAAGTCCGACGTTGTTTCAAAGCTTCACTAAAAGATCTTTCCATCATAGTTCCTTTCTTATTTTATATTCTTAAAACTCTCTTTTTTTTATAACAAGTATCCCCCCTAACTTGTTCAGTTAGAGAATATATTTGTACCTTCGCAGCGTCAATTCATTGGCTATCTAAATTTATCGTCAGAAAAATGGCAAAACAAAAATTTTATGTCGTATGGGAAGGCGTCACACCCGGGATTTACACTTCCTGGACAGACTGCCAGCTTCAAATCAAAGGATACGAAGCTGCCAAATACAAATCATTCGATACGCGCGAAGAAGCGGAACGCGCGTTGACAATGTCTCCCTATGCTTATATCGGCAAAAATGCAAAGTCTAAATCAGGAGGTTCCAAACCTTCGTCAGATACTTTACCCCCTTGCGTGATCGACAATAGCCTGGCAGTCGATGCAGCCTGTAGCGGCAATCCGGGACCGATGGAGTATCGTGGAGTACACATTGCCAGCCGTCAGGAAATTTTTCATTTCGGCCCGATGAAAGGCACGAATAATATCGGTGAGTTTCTAGCCATCGTACACGGGTTGGCGTTGTTGAAGAACAAAGGTTTCGACATGCCTATTTACAGCGACAGCGCCAATGCGATCAGCTGGGTACGACAGAAGAAGTGCAAAACCAAGCTCCCCCGCACTCCGGAAACGGAAGAACTGTTTTTATTGATCGAACGGGCAGAAAAATGGTTGCGGGAAAATACATATACCACTCGTATCCTGAAATGGGAAACGAAAGAATGGGGAGAAATTCCGGCCGACTTCGGCAGAAAATAAAAGAACATAAATTTCAATCATAAGAAAAGATGAAAACATTGACTTCAAACAAAGCTTTCTGGCTGTTATTAGTCATTTGCGTAGTTACTATCCTGCCTTTCCTCGGCTTGTCGGAATACCACACGAAAGGTGAGCCTCGCGAAGCTATTGTTTCCTATTCCATGCTGGATAGCGGAAACTGGATCTTACCCAGAAACAACGGAGGAGAAATGGCTTACAAACCGCCTTTCTTCCATTGGAGCATCGCTGCTGTATCAGCAGTAGTGAACGGAGGGCAAGTCACAGAAATGACCTCCCGCCTGCCGTCCGCCATCGCCTTGATTGCCATGACTCTCTGCGGCTTTCTGTTCTTTGCCAAAAGAAAAGGAGTGCAACTGGCGTTATTGGCCGCCTTTATTACCCTGACTAATTTCGAATTACACCGGGCCGGAGCCAACTGCCGGGTGGACATGGTATTGACAGCTCTCACCGTTGGCGCTCTATATTGTCTCTACAGATGGTATGAGAAGGGGCTCAAAGGTATTCCCTGGCTGGCCATTCTCCTAATGAGTTGCGGAACACTGACTAAAGGACCGGTAGGTACTATCATTCCATGCTTAGTTGTAGGCATATTCTTGTTGCTCCGAGGTGTCAACTTCTTCAAGGCATTCCTGCTGCTTTCCGCCTGGGCTATCCTTTCTCTCATCCTGCCTATCTGCTGGTACGTAGCTGCTTACCAACAAGGTGGAGAAGAATTCCTCGCATTAGTGATGGAAGAAAACCTCGGCCGTATGACGAATACCATGAGTTATGATTCATGCGTGAACCCCTGGCACTATAATTTTGTGACCTTGTTTGCCGGATATGTTCCCTGGACACTGTTAGTCGTACTTTCTCTGTTCAGCCTGACTTACCGTAAGTTCAATATCCAGCCAGCCACCTGGTGGAAACGTTTCACTGCTTGGATAAAGAATATGGATCCGGTAGATTTATTCTCTTTCACCAGCATCGTCGTCATCTTCGTTTTCTACTGCATTCCGCAGAGCAAACGCAGCGTCTACCTGATGCCTATCTATCCTTTCATTGCTTATTTTCTTGCCAAATATCTATTTTATCTGGTCAAGAAGCAATCCAAAGTAATCAAAGTATATGGAAGTATTCTTGCGGCAATCAGCCTGTTGCTGTTCACTTGCTTCATTGTATTAAAATGCGGGCTCATCCCTGAAACAATCTTCCACGGCCGTCACGCACAGGACAACATTAATTTCATGCGCGCCATACAAAATATCAGCGGTGCAGGAGCCTTGTTGCTGGTTGCCGTTCCTACCATCCTCGGTATCTACTGGTGGTTCTATCAACGGAAACATGCATTGAGCAACCGCTTCCTGTATGCCCTCGTCGTGCTTACCATGGGATTATACCTTGCATTAGACGGTGCTTATCAGCCGGCAGCATTAAATTCGAAATCCGTCAAATTCATCGCTGCAGAGATCGAAAAGATTGCGCCGGAAAGCGAAGGAACTATGTACGAATTCATTGAAGAAAGTCTGCATGCAGCAGGTGACCCTGTACATTACTTCGAGATTAATTTCTACCTGAATAACCGTCTCGACAACTTCTACCAAAAACGTCCTGCCAAAGGTTTCTTGTTGATCGGCACCAATGACGCAGAGAAATATCTTCCTGAATTTGAGAAAGAGGGGTATCAGTTCGAACAGGTTTACGAATCTCCTAAACGAGTGCTCCGGCAAATAGCCAAAGTATACAAGTTCATTAAAAACGAACAGCCTGAAAAAACCGAAACTACTCCTATTGTTGAGTAAAAGGGACAGTATTTACCGTTTTTCCATGCTTCACAAGGAACTCTGCCGATTGGAGCATGGAAAAACTATATTCTTTTAAAGGCAAAAAGCGATCATCCATCGGAACGGCTTTCAATTTGCCATTGTCTATATGATAAGTAAATTCCTGCTGCGTCTCGTAATTATAAAGATACAATAACGTATCATTGCGTCCCACAATCATATTGTCGGCAGTATAAAACATACAGGGACGTTCTTCTTTCAGCAAATCCACTCCAAAATTATTCTGTAGATAATCAATATTCAACAGCCCCAATATCGTAGGCTGTATATCTACCTGACCTCCAAAAGTGTTTTTCTCTTCCGGATGAATACGGCTGGAGTAAATCATCAGCGGGATATGGTTATAAGATTCCGGCAGCTCACATTCGGCGTCTCCCACCAATTTGCCATGATCTCCTTCCAACACAAATATCGTATTATCAAACCAGGGCTGTTTACGTGCCTCTTCAAAAAACTTACGCAAAGCCCAATCCGCGTACTCAACAATCTGCATCTCGGGTTCACTCGTTTTCGGATGGAAGAAAGGAGGTATCACATACGGCGGATGATTGCTGATGGACAGCAAAGTAGCAAAGAAAGGCTCTCCGGTGGCAGCCCGCTGATTCAATACCGGAATTGCATAGTCATACAGGAAATCATCCTGTACTCCGAAGCTATTCACAACCTTATCAGCCGGATAATTTTCTTGTGAGAACACTTCATCATAGCCGTTTGTCCGGAAAAAAGCGTTCATATTATCATACTGCCCTTCGTGCGTCATAAAGAAAAGGTTATAATAACCGTTTTCTTTCAGGACAGTAGGCAGTCCCGAATAGTGGGGAATGACAGAGCCTTTCATGAGGTTTCGTTTCATCATCGCCGGGAAAGAATATAAGGTGGCATACAAACCATGATTCGTATGGATTCCTGCCGAATAGAAATTACGGAAGCTAATAGAACGGGTATACAGACTATCCAGGAAAGGAGTCAGCGTTTCTGATTGCCCGAAATGCTTCATCAGTTTACTGGACATGGATTCCATCATAATCAGTACAACATTGGGGCGACCTTGCTGTACACTATCTGCTTTTGAAGCATGTCTGTACACAGCCAACGGTGAGACAGCTACCTCTCCCTGACGGTTGAGCAGAGCTTGCGCCTTAGTTATGGCTTCCTGCTCATCCATCAGATGCAAGTATTTATTTTCAGGACGCATATCATCCATCACACTCGTCAACAGATTAAAAGTCGGACTTACTCCCAATTGATTCAGAAAAGCATCCTGACAGAAATATGCCGCACTCACTTTGATCGGATTATAACCTGTACGCCCCCGAATTCCAAAGATGCAGAGACCGATCAGACAAGCTCCGACCAGAACCACAACTCCTCTCTTCCAAAATGGGAACGAAGCGGAAATGGTAAGGCTACGACGATGGAAATAACGCGCCAGGCAGACAAGCCATACTATGAACCCGGCTAAGAAGAGCAGGAATAATCCGATGGACAAGTAATAGGCACTTTCTCCCAATATCATTCCGGCGGTAGTTCCTGCATAACCGAACCATTCGAATATAGAAGAATTGATATGCTTAAAGAAATAGGCAAAGTAGGGTATGTCCGACGCACTGATTAAATAGACCAGTCCATAAAACACACTGAAAAAGATTGTGAAAAAACGGAACAATGCTTTCCCATAGTAGTTGCAGACTCCACACACCACCGCAATTGCCAGTGGCAACAGAAGTATGTAACAACCGATCACATTATCAAACCAGACACCATGCACAAAAGCAAGCATTGAAAGGCTCTTATCCGACAAGGCTTCAGAAGTCAATTGATGATAGGATGAGATAAAAAGTACCAGGCGAAACAGTCCTGCGATCAGCAAAGCCGAAACATGTATCGTAAGTATATATACAATAAGATTTAGAAAACGTTTCATAATAGCCTTTTCTTTTTATGAATTAAATGAAAGAGATTTAATAAAATTATTTTCTCCCTTTGTAGATATAAACGAAATGAAGAATTAGGAAATTGATAGGTACTACAATTATCATCACCAGTATCGGCGCCAGAAGTTCGCCTGCCCCCATCCAAAGGAAGAGATTCAACAAACCAATCTCAAGCAGATAATTAATCAGATGACTAAAGCCAAACCCAACCGCATTGCGAGACGAGGGCTTGGAACGAAAAGTAAAAAAGGTAGTCAGGAAATAATTGCAAATAAATCCGACGGCATAACCTGCCGTAAAAGAGATATTGGCGTTTGCAACCAGTAAAACCAGACAATACACTCCGTAATGAATAGCCGAGGATACAGTGCCGACAACTCCGAAACGAACAAATTGCCAAAACTTATCCCGCCAGTCCGGATGCCTGTCAAATATAGCTTTACTTATCTTGGTCATCGTATAGTACTTCTTCCACATTATAAAGCGGACGACGTTTTACTTCTTTATAGATTTTCCCAATATACAACCCGACAGCTCCTATTGACATTAGAACAATTCCACCGACAAACCAGACAGACAACATCAAAGATGCCCAGCCATGCTCAGCCGTACCCGAAATTAAAGAATACAAAACATAAATTCCTATCAGTATACTGATAAAAACAAATATAATTCCCAGATAAACAATACCGTAAATCGGCTTCACCGAGAAAGAGGTTATTCCGTCCAAGGCCAGGCTGAACATCTTTCTCACTGTATATTTGGAGGTTCCGGCTGTCCGTTCCCGGATCACATCATCTACCGTAGTGGAAGGGAAACCCAGTAATGGGATAATACCACGCAAATAGACATTGCGCTCTTGATAATGAGACAACTGTTCCAGTACTCTCCTACTCAAAAAACGAAAATCCGCATGATTGTAGATTGTCTCTACTCCCATCCGGTGCTGTAATTTATAAAAAGCGGTTGCGGAAAGACGTTTCAGCATCGGATCTGCCTGGCGGGATACTTTCACCCCGTATACAACATCATATCCTTGTGTATAAGCATCGATCATCTCCTCAATCGCATTCAGATCATCCTGCAAATCGGCATCAATGGTAATAACGGCATCGCTCCAATCTTTAGCGGTCATCATACCGGCCATGATAGCATACTGATGTCCCACGTTGCGAGCCAGGTTCATTCCTTTTATATATGGATTCGTCCGGTGCAGTTGTTTAATAATGCTCCATGTACGATCTTTACTGCCATCATTCACAAAGAGCACAAAACTGTCGGCACTGATCTTTTTTTTCGCCACCAAGTCATCAAACAAAGCTGTCAAACGGGTGGTTGACTCTTCCAACACTTCCTCCTCATTATAGCAGGGGGATACAATAGCCAATTTAATCATTTTTCGTCCGGTTTATTTAGTTCAGCCAGTTTTATCTGCGCAAACTCCGAGTAAGTCATAAAAGGATAGCCTTTTTCTTTCAGGTTGCGGATAAGCATATCCAAACGTTCCTCCATTCCTTTGCCGGAATGGTTGCGGATGATAAAAGGCATTTTAAATTCAGGATGTTCACCCAACGGATAGAACTCCCATGGGTGGAAATAGGTCACAAAATATCCGTCATGTTTCAATACCCGGTTTACCAGGCTTTGATAAAGCCACATCGGCAGATTATGACAAGACAGCCAAAATAGCGGGAAACGAATCCATGGAGTTACAGAAGCCGGGATTTGAAGTAGTTTGCCTGTCATAAAGCAGGTACGCGGCTCTGATAAATGCATATATCTTCCGGGGATAAATGCGGGATTCAGTGAGGAGTTGTACACATACCCCATTCGTTCAAGTTCTGTATCTGATACGGGAAACATACGCGGTTGGCGATAGCCTTCTATCGTTCTGCCGGTAAGACGTTCCAAGATTTCTTTTGAACGGCTGACATCGGAAGCCTGCGGCTGCCAATGGTCACATCCATGCGCAGCCACTTCATGTCCTTCGTCCATAATGCGCCGCATCACCTCCGGCGCATTTTCTGCAAAATTGCTTGTACAGAAGAAGGTAGCTTTCACCCCGTTTTTTTTCAGGCAGTCCAGTATCCGGTTCGTACCATAGACTGATACTTTCATCGCTTCATCCAGCGGAAAGTCTACGCCATGTTCACGAGGTACATCAAATTCTTCTGTATCAAAACTTAATAATATCATTGCATTATCAAAAAATTACAATTGCTGCATTACAGTTGTTGCATATCATGCAGGCGTTTGTAATAGCCGTTTAATTCTATAAGTTCCTCATGCTTACCACGTTCTACAATTTCTCCTTCATATAACACGCAGATTTCATCTGCATTCTTAATAGTAGAAAGACGGTGGGCAATAGCAATCGTTGTACGTGTTTTCATCAAACGTTCCAACGCTTCCTGCACGAGACGTTCTGATTCGGTATCCAATGCAGAAGTAGCCTCATCGAGAATCAGAATCGGAGGGTTCTTCAGGATGGCACGGGCGATACTGATACGCTGGCGCTGACCACCGGACAATTTACCACCACGGTCACCGATATTCATGTTATATCCTTCCGGTTTCTCCATGATGAAATCATGTGCATTGGCAATCTTTGCTGCCTCTACCACTTGTTCCATTGTCGCATTCTCCACACCAAAAGCAATGTTATTGAAGAATGTATCATTAAACAAAATAGCTTCCTGGTTTACATTACCAATCAGACTACGCAAATCAGCAATACGCACGTCGCGGATGCTCGTTCCGTCAATGGTAATATCACCTTCCTGTACATCATGGTAACGTGGCAACAAATCGACTAAGGTAGATTTACCGGAACCAGACTGTCCAACCAGTGCAATCGTTTTTCCTTTGGGAACTGTCAAATTTACATGTTTCAGTACCTCTCTTTTACCATCATAGCTGAAAGAAATATCTTTAAATTCAATCTTGTCATTCAAACCTTTCAACGGTTTCGGATTCGGAATCTCTTTAATCTTATTCTCTGCTTTCAGGATTTTATCAACACGTTCCATAGAAGCCAAACCTTTCGGAATGTTGTATCCTGCTTTAGCAAAGTCTTTCAACGGATTGATTACACTATACAAGATAACCATATAGAAGATAAATGTAGGAGCATCAATCGTGGCATTCTTGCCTAAAATCAATGTACCACCAAACCACAGTACGGCTACAATCAGAATGGTTCCCAAAAACTCACTCATCGGATGTGCCATAGCCTGACGTATAGCAACCTTGTTTGTTGCATCCCGAAGTTCGTTACTACATTTGGTGAAGCGGTTAATCATTTTATCTTCCGCAATAAAAGCCTTGATGATGCGCAAACCTCCCAGTGTTTCTTCCAATTGCGACATCGTATCACTCCACTTTGCCTGTGCTTCCAGTGACTGGCGTTTCAGTTTTCTTCCGACCACTCCCATCAACCAGCCCATTCCCGGCAATACAATAATAGTAAAAAGAGTCAACTGCCAACTAACAGCAACCAATGTCACGAAATATATAATAATCAGGATTGGACTCTTCATCAACATATCCAACGAACTAGTAATGGAGTTTTCCACCTCTCCCACGTCACCACTCATACGGGCTATGATATCCCCCTTTCTTTCTTCAGAGAAAAAAGACATTGGCAGACGCATAACCTTAGCATATACCATAATACGAATATCACGTACCACTCCTGTACGCAATGGAATCATCACAGCTGAAGAAGCAAAGTAACAACCGGTTTTAAACAATGTCATCACCATCAGGAACAATCCCAAGAAAATAAGAGCCACAGTGGGACCATTATCCACTATCATTTGAGATATGTAATAATAGAAGTTATTCTTGGCAACATCTGCTAAATCACCACTACCCCATTCCATAAAATGGTATACTTTATCCGCTCCTTCTGTTTTAAACAGAATACTCAAAATAGGAATCAAAAAAGTAAATGAGAACACGTTGAATACAGCAGACAAAATATTCAGCAAAATAGCCCAGCCGATATACTTCTTATAAGGCGACACGAAACGTCGCATTAGTTGTAGAAATTCCTTCATTATTTACCATTAAAAAAGTTAAGACCGCAAAGATACAATAAAACTGATTAACAGGCAGTAGTTTCAGCTAATTATTAACGCGATTTATCGAAAAGCACGTTTCAACAAACAAAAAACGACTCAATAATTCTCTTTCAACCAAATACCCAAGAAACGATCATATATTTGATACACTCCCTTTTCCTGGGTCACAAAATCCTTTTCTAATAATCCTTTCAATGCTGCCTGCACAGAACTGGCTGAAGCCAGTCTGTATTTCTTTATGAAAGCACCGGAAGTGATAGCTTTCGCTTTTCCCTCTTTAGTGATAGCAATCAGTAACTCCTTTTGCTTTTCCGGCAAACGAAAAAGGATTTCCGAATAAGTATATCTGAATGAATCAATAATCTGCCGAATAGCCTCTGACACCATTTCCACTTTACAGACTCCGTGCTCCGGGGTCATATCATAAAGTGTATTCAATACTTTTTGTATATACCATGTGACTCCTTCAAACTGTTGATAAACTGTGGTAACAGCACTTTCTTCCATTTCTTTGCCTGCACGTTTGAAATGCATACATGCAAAACGAATGTATTCTTCTAAAGGAATACTTTCCAAATGCATCATTGACACACTTTGATAAAAAGGTCTGGAAGGCGTCAAAAACATATTCCCCATCACATGACGCTGACTCCCGGCAAAAATAAAACGCGCATTATTACAATGCTGCACATAAGTCCGGAGAGTAGCCTCTACATTTTTCTCTGCATACCCGGTAATCTGCTGAAATTCATCAATGGCAATCAAACAAGGCTTATCCGCTTGCTCTAAATACCGGAAAATTTCATCGAGCGTAGTAGCCGGAGCTTGTATATCTCCTAATCCCAAATTCAAAGAAGGCATACCATTCACATCAAAAGAGATACTGGCCTGCAAAGATTTCACACATTCCCAAAAACCATGCAAAGCTTTCTTCCCCACAGGTTTCAGTACTTCCAAAATCTCTTTACTAAGTGCAAATACCAAGTCGCGCAATGACCGGCTGTCATATATATCAATAAAGAAGGTGTAATAATCCTGCTTAATTTCAGGAAACTGAAAGCAATGACGGATCAGGCCCGTCTTTCCCATTCGTCGGGTAGAGACAAGAGCCAGGTTATTCCCATTCATCACTTCGCGTACCAACTGTTCGCTTTCCTGCTGACGGTCACAAAAATAATCAGCAGACACATATCCACTTGTTATAAAAGGATTTCTTATCATAGTCTTCGTATATCTCACGTTATTACGCAAAGATAATTATTATAAAATAATAAAATGCACATCTCGTGCATTATTTCATCATCCCCCTTGCCCAACAGCCACCACATGATAATAAACTCCGCGTGTTTTCCTGAATGACTTTACTCCCAGCTTCTGCAAAATACGCCCGAAATAATTAACCTGTCCGGAAGAAATCTTCATTTTACTTGCCTTTTGTATCCGCTGAAGTATATCTGCAGCAAGTAACCATTCTCCCTCTTCTTCCTCTTCCGCTACCCGGTAATACACCTGGAACAACTGCTCGATTGCCGGCGACTGCTCAAACTCCCGGTTCGCCTCCGTCATAATAGCCTCTTCCTTCTCATCAAACCAGTAACGTTCATTACTACGCAGCAGTGCCATTGCCTGGGCATACAATTGCTCATAATCAATAGGGCGGACCACATCAATCACTCCAGTCACCTCAACACCGATAAAACGACGACTGCCGGAAGTATCCGTCAGTAAATCTTTATGGTTGCTCGTACCTATAAAAGAAGCATACCGACGAAGTTCCTCCACAGCCGAAGCATTCGGTCGCCGTGTGTTGACAACAGGCTTTTGCAGAATATGTTTGAGGAAAGACTGCTGATTGATGCCAATCTGATCGAACTCATCCATATTAATCAATAAAAAGCGATTCAAATATAGTTCGGCATCCCGTTTCCGACTGAAATCAATACTATCCGTATAATAAGCCTGCAAGCATGGAGGCAAAATCAACCGGCAAAATGTAGACTTACGATAAGCCTGTGGACCTATCAATATAGGAGAAGTGCTATTTGCATGATTCTTTCCCATTCCACGCCAATGCGCTATCATACTAAGAAACCAACGACGAAACAATTGCGCCCAATGAGGATGATCGCAAGGAACTCGCTTGGCAAGATCGCCGATGTGATCCTTACCATCCCAATGAGGAAGGTCATAAAGGAATTCCTCGATAGGCTGATAAACCGGCACATGATCCGAATTCAGGTAACGTACCACGTCTTTATCCCACAGCTTAAGCCCTTCATAATGTGCATTCATTGCAATACTTGCCATCAATCGTTTATCCACCGGATGAAAATAAAAATTAAAACTGTTCCGTTCACGACATTCCACTTGTGACGTCAACTGGTTGAAACGAAAATCATAACGCCGTTTCATAAACTCATCCATCTGCATGACAAATAATTGTTCCGGCAACAGACTACTTTTACTCGCAAATCCCTCACAAGTGCGGTATACATTTCGCACGGTTCCCCGAACCAATGTATCGTCCTTTGGCAAACGATAATGGGCACGAGACCATCGCACTGTATCTTCCTCAGGAATACCGGCACGGAAACAATGTCCTGCTAGGTTAATCAACAGCGATTGTTTGTCTCCTTCCGGTTGATAATCAGTCTCTTCATCCAACGCACGTGCAAAAGCAGCTTCGAAAAGGACAGAAAGCGCATTACACTTTTCATATCCCGGTGCAAGCCGTTGCAACGGTGAAGTTTCCGTTTGCACCCGTTCGCGATAAGTCACCTCACCCGGCATAGCGGCAGGCTGCTTCATATAAATAGGCATTGCTTCGGGATTAAAATACAAATGCGGGTCAAAAGTTAAACGACAATATTGCTCCAACGAAGGTACTTTCAGTTCGATATCATAAGGAAGTTGTGGCTGATAAAATTTCACTGCCAACCGATAGGCATGCGCATGAAAAAGCTCCGCTTCTTCACTAGTTGTCGGCAAACGATCATTGGGATAAGTAAAGCGCACCCATACTTTCACAGACTTTCCGGAAGAACCGGTGAAAGCTAAGTAAGTCTGCGGAAGCTCCTTTACCCGTTCTTTCACCTCATCCGCCTCCATGTGTCCGGACAAGTTGTTGACCTGAATCATCACAATTCCATTGTATTCACTCATCGTCGTTATGCCGCCTTTACGAAAAAAGGCGGCTGCAGGTATCAGCTTCGGCACTTTCTGTACATAGTCATTTTTATCACCCGGAAGCATAAAAGGCAGGACTTCTCTCATTTTTGAGACGGGCTGTGTTTTGGTTTCCACTTTCATTTGCTCCACGAGCTGTTCAATTCTTAACGTACGCATAGTGTTCACCTTGCCATCGTCTCTTACCAGTGTTATTCTCATTACTTTATTTATTTGTCCTGCATGTGTTTTGTAGGGCGATTATTACGACACAAATATACTGTAAATATTCCACACAAACAACTTTTCAGAGAATACTTATTTCATCTTTCTACTAGAAAAGATTTTTCAATTCTATTTCTCATGTTCTCATAGATTTCAGATAAAGCACATATAATCAAAGAAGTACATTATGAGAAACGTTTTTAAAACAGGTGTTTCTCATACTATCCTCATCGATTTTCTTCAAAAAACCGCTATTTCTCATACTCTTTCAGGGTATTTCTCATAGTCAGACACAACTATTCTCCTGTTTATCCGCCAAGCTTATCTTAGAAAACAGCTAGCTATTTCTTTCATGCAAACAACTAGTTAATTACTTGTTTTTCACCTAATAATGTCGTATCTTTGAAAGAGCATCCCAATCGTTCTACTGGAGTGCACAGGCCTGTTCACTACAGTAAAAAGTTCTGTCTACTAGAGTGAAAAGAACCGTTCACTGTAGTGGAACAATCAGGATGGCGGTTGAATAATAAAAGAATAAAAGCAAGATACACTAAGAGCATCAGTACATAACATATAAATAACCATTAAATTAAAACAAAGATGGCAATACAATTCGAGTTTTATAAGAATCCCCAACCGGAAAAAGAAGGGGAAGAACCTAGTTATCACCCACGGGTGGTTAATTTTCAACATGTGACCACTCAAAAGCTGGCAAGAGAAATCCACATGGCAACTACTTTCGGGAAAGCAGAAGTAGAAGCCATGTTAATGGAATTGAGTAGATGCATGGGCAACCATCTGTGCGAGGGAGAACGAGTACATCTGGATGGAATCGGCTATTTCCAGATTACATTGCAAGCTACCGAACCCGTGCACTCGCTTACCACTCGTGCTGACAAAGTGAAGCTTAAGTCCATTAACTTCCAGGCTGACAGAGATTTAAGGAGTTTGTGCATGAGCACTCATCTACGACGTTCAAAATACAAGCCACATTCCGCTTCTCTTTCTGAAGAAGAGATCGACAAGAAACTTACTGCCTATTTTGCAACTCATCCTGTATTAACCCGTAGTAATATGCAGTCGCTCTGCTGTTTCACTCAAAGTATGGCCAGTAGGCAAATCCGTCGCCTAAAGGCAAAAGGCAACTTACAGAATATAGGTAAGCCCACACAGCCTATTTATATACCAACACCGGGCCATTATGAGAAATGAGTTCAACAGGTATGAGAAATAAGCCAAATCAAGGTCTATTTGCGAATAAAACTATGAGAAATACCAATTTTAAAAGTATTTCTCATAGCTTACTTTATTAATTATCTGCCATTTAAATCAAATCTATGAGAATATGAGAAATGGATATCTTATTTCCGGCGCAGGCAGTTCAATTTTCGACCAACCACTTCTCTATATTTCTTGTTTGAGCACTGAAATTCACACCAATCTTAAAAAGTTTTCGTGAATCCGTTTCAAATGGTCGGGAATAATGCTTGTCATTTATCTGTTGCAGAGCTTCTTCCGCTGTACCATTCAGTTTAAATTCCATAATGTAAATGAACTTGTCAGTCTGCAATACCATATCCACACGGCCTTCACTCGTATGATATTCCGCTTTTACATAAAAACCGACCAGTTTACATACAATATAAAGTACATTCTGATAATGTAACTCCAATTCGCGGGCAAGCTCGTATGGAATATCAGAAAAGAAACTTTGCAGACGACGGAAAAAAGATTCGTAATCACCAGCACGTACCTCACGAACGAATTTCTGAATTTCAAAGGGAGATTCCACTTTATTGACGTTCGCATAATAAGGAAGCAGAAAACGGATAAATCCTTCCTCCACTTCACGATTAGGAAAACCTAAACGGTAAATACCAAATTCTTCATCATACCCTTTAATGGTAAGGTACCCGCTCTGATAGATTACCGGAATAGGATTGGTAGATTCAGAATCTATACTGTTCAGTACCTGTTCATCGGTTTCTTCATGAGCCATCCGATGAAGGTCGTAATGGTGTTTCTTCAGCAATTCCACCAAATAAGTGGGAGTACCTGTTTCAAACCAGTAGCTTTTAAACTCATTCCTATCAAAAGCCAAAAGCAGACTGAAGGGATTGTACATTCCTTTGGAATTGTGCGTGAAATGATAACCATCATACATTTCTTTCAACCGGACACATATCTCTTCATACGTCACTCCCTGCACATTGGCAAACTCATGAAGCTCGGCATCCAGATTATCGTATAGTTCCTGTTCGCTCACACCACAAATGTCTATATACTTATTCCACATTGAAATGTCATTCAGGTTATTCAAATCACTGAATACACTGACTTTACCGAACTTGGTAACTCCCGTCAACAAAGCAAATTTGATACAGCCGTCCTGACTTTTCAATGCGCCGTAGAAGGCTTTCAATGTATTGCGGAAACTCTTTTGCAAAACATCATCACCAATAGCCTGCAGCATTGGCTTATCATACTCATCCACCAGGATCACCACACTTTGCCCCTCTTGCTGACAGGCACGCTTAATAATCCCCTCAAAACGCATCGCTAAAGATTTCTCCGAGGGCTCTTCGCCATATATCTTCTCCCATTCCACCAACGCCCCATTCAGTTTATTCTCCAAACTTTCCGGAGTATCGTATTTTTCCGTATTAAGATCAAGATGTAATACAGGATATTTTACCCAATCTTTTTCCAGCTTCTCCATAGCCAGTCCTTCAAAGAGTTCCCGCTTTCCTTGAAAGTAGGCTTCAAGCGTAGAAATAAGCAGACTTTTGCCAAAACGGCGCGGCCGACTCAAAAAATAGTAGCTTCCGGTTTTCACCAGTTGATAAACCAATGCTGTTTTATCTATATAAAAATAGCCACCTTTACGAATTTTTTCAAAATTCTGTATACCGATAGGGTAAATCTTGCCACTCATATTTCAATCTGTTTAAGTTCACATCGTACAAATATACATATTATCTCAATATAAAAAACCAAATGCCCAGAGAGGAACCACATTACGCATTCCGTACTCAATATCATCTTTCACAACATACGCATTCTCCACATCATGCACCTGCTTCTGCGACTTATTCTTTCCACCTACTTCAAAGGTATAACCACCCACCGTAAAATCAGCAACTTCTGATGTGGTTACCGGACAAACAACTCGCAAAGTAGAAAAGAAAAATGTTTCACGCACGTTACCAATATCCGGTGTATTGTCAGAAAGCGCATAAGCCAAATTCGTATTATTCAGATACACCTTGTCCACTTTACCTAAAAGTCTGACACCTTCCGTCTCTGCCCGAAGCTGATTAATTATTCCAGCCTTTTCCAGATAACACATCAAATCAGAAACCGTATTTCTATTCATATCAAGCAAAGTCGCCAACTTGGTAAAATTAGGTTTAAACGGAACACTTTTCGCTATGATATACAACAGTCTTTTCAATTTCAATGCTGTTGCTATATTCATATTCGCAAAAGTCGGTATATCATTTTACAAAGTCTGCTTAATGATACTTTGTAAACGAAGCAAATATCCCTTTTCCTATAAGCCTACTACTCCACTCTATCTCATCATGGAGATAACGGATAAAATCAGTAGATATGTTGCTAAGCAACATCCGGTATGACCTATAAAGTGTATCCATCATTTCTTGTTTTGGGGTTATACAGACAAATATAGAGTAATTTGCCGAATAGAACTAGCATTTTCTAGAAAAACTGCAGGTTTCATTCGGCAATTTCACTCGAGCCTTACCATTAACCGCTTATCCACGCTTATTTACGTCCCACAAACATTATGAGAAATGAATATTTTCTACAGGTTCCTCGCTAATACAGGAAGCCGACAATCCAAATCGGCAATTTACACCTGTAAGGTGTTTCTATTCCATCAGCTAAAATATAAGAATCAGACATATCTGTAATCAGATCATACGTTTTACCTTGATAATCAAGAAATAACAAAGAGCTAAATGATAACTTGCATTTGTCCTTCTATATTCTTATTTTTGTAGACTGAAGTACAAAAACGAAAAGCATGATTGACACAACGGCTAAGATAGCTGCAAACGCACAAATAGGAAAAGGAACTATTATTGAAGAATTTACAGTCATCGCTCCCAATGCTAAAATTGGAGACGAATGCAAAATTCATCGTAATATATTTATTGATTCAAACGTAATAATCGGAAACAGAGTCAAAATACAAGATAATGTTATGATTCCTCATGGCGTGACATTGGAAGACGGAGTCTTTGTCGGGCCATCGGCATCTTTCACAAATGACAAATATCCACGTTCCATAAATCCTGACGGAACATTAAAATCATCCGAAGATTGGGACGTCAGCGAGACTGTGGTTAAATATGGCGCTTCTATCGGAGCCAACGCTACAATTTTGTGTGGGGTAACTTTAGGAGAATGGTGCATGGTTGCTGCTGGTGCCGTTGTCACCAAAGACGTCCCAGCATATACCTTGGTAGCTGGAAATCCTGCAAAAATTGTAGGACCTGTAAATTTCTGATCTTTGAACAAACACCTATCAAAACATCCATATTATGGAAAACAATCTAATTCAAGCGACAGTGGACTATGTTCATAATCTGGACTGGAGTGATATCTTCACAAATATTACTTCAAACAAACTTCTCTTTCTCTTATCTATCGCGATACCAGTAATCATTCCATTGTTCAATATCTACAAAAGAATTGTAAGGATCAGAAAAATTGTAATATTAAGAGTTTTGAATTGGATGTTAGTGTCACAAGTCGATCTGGCACGATATAAGATAAGAGCCATATTTGACATTACCCTGTTTGTTATAACAATAATCATTTTCTTTATAACCGATGGCCAATACAGGTGGTATGCAATGATACCAGTCGGAGGGATAGTAATCACCGAATGCTGCGCCAATTACAAGCATATACTACAACGGATACCGTTCAAACGAATAAAAGAATTTCCCTATCTTAAATATGAACAAGCTGCACTAATTATCCCCAAAGGATTAGTCGGTATATTGTCCACCACATTAAAGGAAGTAAAAGACATACCTGCCAATCCCAGAATGATGAAGATTCATTTTGCCACTACTGACGAATCATACGAAACCCGCCAGGTGATAACAGATAAATCTATCATTGAAAGAATCATAAAGAACGAGATTGTTGCCTATTATGATAGTCTGACAGAAAAAATCAGGGAAAAAGGATATGACCGGAGTCAATTTTTCTATCTAGAAAATGAAAATGGGCACAAAGAATTTATATGTGATATATTAAAGGATATATATTCTCTGGAAAACGTTTATAATGCCATTATACAAGTCCAGTCAGATATCACAAAAGATGGTTCCATCCGCTTTATTGGTGATAAAGTGGGAATTAGAGGTTATAAACTGGAAAAAGGCGAACTTTTATTAGATATATACGAAACGGATCATTTTACATTTAAAGTTTTCAAAAAAATATTCAAGGACCGCAGATTCAAGAGAATCTTTCAAGAAATTATATGCAGAACCAACAAAGCAAATGATAACATAAAACTTTTGTTGGTAGAATCGCTAGCCTTCTTGTTTTCTTCTTTCGGGATTGATATAATTATCGGAGGCAGAGATGCCAGCGGAGCTAAAAAAATGTTGGTAGCAGCAAGAAGCGGAAATATAGAGAGCGACAACAGGTCCACTTTGCACGTCCCTGTCAATGAATCCTTTTCCCGGACAGATTTGGTTGAACACGACCAATATTATAGTCCTTATCATTGCGTACTTCGCGGCATTAAGGAAGAGTTAGGAATTCCGGAAGAAATCTGCAAAAAAACATCTGTATCGTTCCATGACTTTGCCATTGTATCCGATGAAGGAGAGATTGGCTTAGGATGTTACGTCGACTTTTCTTTTGTCATGCCGCTGGAAGAAGCGAGATTATATCCGGGACAAGACAAGTATCTTGAACTTGCTGATATCCTGATAGTACCTTATCCGCCTTTCAAATGGTCTCCATCCGCTTATGAAGATTATTTTTATAAAACGACAGGCAACGAAAAATTCTGTATGCAGTGGCAAAGTTTTACGACATTGTTATATCAACGAGCTATTTTAAGAAACGCCGAGGCGTCTATACCCATAATATGGTTAGTGGACTCTACTATTATACTGACTTTGCTTTTCTTATTGACAAATTATACTCAAATTGATTTAACGAGTACGATCATTTCTTTAATATTAGGAGGATTGGCACTCTTTATAATGAAACGATTCAACAATAAACCCGTACACAAGCTTACTTACGGAGAATTCCTGAAACCTTTCGTTCCTCAATGGAATGGGGATGTAAGAGTTTTACAGTCAACAATGCACTCTCAAATCGTCAAAGGATCAAGAAAGGAAACAAATCCCATAGCTGACGGCATCATGTTCGGGCTAAACAGTCCCTCCGGACAGAAACTGAAATTGTCCGACATTCATTTGCTTACTCCCCCATTCTGTACCGTCCGACGTGAATTCGTTAATTTTACAGAATATCCTATCAGCTTTTACTATGTCGCAGAAAAAAATGGAGATATCGGGAACTGCCTGTCTTTTATCAAGATACCATATGCTCTATCCAGCGACGACCTATCTTTGTTGTTAACTGTTAAAACAGAGAAAGGACATATTGTCTCCTACAATTTTACTAAACCCATCCATTCCGATATTATACTGGATTTTACTAATACACTAGATGAAAAACAGGTTAATACATTTAGTAAATATTATAGAATGAACAAAGATTTACTAAAAAATGTACAAATCGCTTCCTTAGATGAGAACTTTCAAAAAAGATGGTTTCCTTTGGATTTGTTTAATGCCGGTAACGACTACTTCTGGTCTGTCATCGACATGGAAGATGAACTGGAAAAACATGACAGTTATGATTTTGACTTTAAAATTGGCAAGAAGACCCAACCACGTGATTTGTATATGAAAGTGATCGCAAAGAACATGGATAGAAGCAGTTTTTCAATCAGACTTAATGGCAATTTAAAGGACATGGAAACTTTTTTATGCGCTTTCACCTCCAGAAATGACAATAGAAGGAAAATGAGTGATCTGGATATTTATATGATGCAGCTATTCCTTATCAGAATTGGAATAGTATATGCAAAAAAGAAATAGGAGCGATTATTTAACATTGAACATTTACATATAAGCAGAAAAGAATTCCCAATAAGGGATCAAGTGATTATTTAAAAAGAATGATTGCATACAAAATGGCTGAGAGAGACCTCAAACGACTAGTTATCAATGAATCTCTGACAACTACCCATTTCCTATTTATTTCCACCCACTAAAAACAGCGATATCCATTAGGCTGATAATATCATCCTCGTGACATCTTCCATAGTAGTATTTTAGTCTTGCATTACTTAGTTACCCCCTAGTATTTACTCATTTTTAATATTCAACCATAGACAAACAACTCGCAAAGTAGAAAAAAAATCAAAAATGAACGACAAAAAGAAACACCTAAGACGGTGCTTTCGCATCGCTGCACACGAATATAAGGATTTTTACCACAATAACAAGCGATAAACAATATTTCTTAAATGAAAAAGCCGTGCTCCACTCAACATATAGTGACACATTTTACCTAATAGATTAGTGACTGAAGCATTTTTTTATCACAGCAGTATCGCAATAAATATAGCTTCTCTGAGAATTTATAATAACGACTAGGTTTTCGATTATTCTCATTAATAATATAATTCATAGTTTGAAGATTGTTCTTCTCTAACACTCTTCTTTCTTTTGCTGACACTGGATAATTTACTATCGGCAGACAGTCTTTCCATTTTGTGAAAAATATTCATGCATTAGTCAACCATTCATTATCCAATTTTGAATTACTAACATGCTCTATTAGAATATCATACACACATAATGATTTCAACCCCAGCATATAAACCTGCAATGAGATATCAAGATCGTAAAAATGAAATCCTTTGTAATTTATTTCATCAAATCTTATTTTATCAAAAACAGATTTCCTCATGCAAAAAAAACATCCATCCACTGCTACCACTTCTATGGCATTCGCATCTGCAATGGGTTTAAAGCAAGTATTATAAGTAATGGTTGGATCAGCTCTATTAGTATCAATAGAATACTGGCAAATTGCATCCTTTCCTGCATCTGTACTTCCGGGTCCCCACCAAATACCCGGTATTTGACTAATAAAACGTGGTCCAGAAATTCCAATAAGCCCTACTTTCAAATCTCTGAAATGATTTATCAGAAGCTTTCCCCAATCATTAGTGTAATGTAAAATATCTTCATGCATAAAACAGAGAAGTGGATATTGGCTCCTTTTGACCCCTTCGTTATAAGCACTAAATATATCATATTGACTTTTACTGTTATCAATACATATAATCTCATGAACAACCCCAACCGTATTCTCAATATTATCCTTCAATTCCTTAGAGATGGATTGAAACCTACTGCATATTATAATAGAAATCATATTTATTCAAATCAATTTTATATACTAAGATACTTTTATACGAATATCTCTAATTCATAAAAAAATAGTTCACAAAACTAAGGATAAAATCCTGTAAGGACAAACTTAGATTAAAAAAAATGAAAAACTCCAGACTTCCAAAGCTAACAGATAAATATAGATCATCCACCTTTAACTCTTCGAATTCAATTCTTCAGGAAAGAAAATCCTAACATATCACAATTATTTATCAAAACGTCTTAGTAAAAGTTTTTTTTGCTTATTTTTGTAAGGTACAATACAATTCTAACAGTTTGGCAAGGACTATTGTATAACTTACAGTTATGATAGCTTTGCGAAATATATTAGTATAAATTATTTTATATATTCTATAAATTATGAAATGCTATATTTGTTTGACAGACTCTATTGTCAACAGAAAAGATTACTTTAACATGTTAAAGGTAACCTTAATTAGTGCTCGTAAAAACACATCTCTTCGATTAATTTGCCTATATGATGGTAAAATTGGCGATCCTGTTTACAACTTACTAAAAGATTTTAAAGTTGAGATCATCATCCATGAATTACCATATAAAAAGGAACTAATGGAAATATATTCTCACGAATGGATGGAAACAGAACTAGGAAAAGATATAGAATATAGTCGAATATTCGGCACATTCATGAGAATGGAGATTCCTATAATAGAAAAAGAAGACGAATATGTATTATACACCGATATGGACATAATCTTTAATGATGATATATTACTGAAAGATCTACCTCATCCTGCTTATTTAGCTGCTGCTCCCGAATTTGAACGCGATACAAAAAGAATGAGTTATTTCAATGCTGGAATATTAGTCATGAATATCCAAGGTATGAGAATCAAATATCAGCAATTTGTAGAGATGATGAAAAAAAGACAAAGATCTACTTCAGGACTTTTTGATCAAGGGTACTTAAACGAGCTGTGTTTTAATGACATGGAAATTTTACCTATTGAATATAACTGGAAACCGTACTGGGGAATTAATGGGAATGCTAAGCTTATCCATTTTCATGGAATGAAACCATGCAGCAACCTCGAAGAAGCAGGATTTGACACCAGAGAATCATTCTTTCGGACTATATTTGACAATAACAGTCAAGGCTATGCAGGGTATATATACTATTTTATTCTCTTTTTTAATTACCTAGGTCAAAAGCAAGACCAATGGTTATGCTATCATTTACAATACATCCTTGACCTATATAAAAAACCTTTAATAGCCCTTGCACAAAAACCAAACTATAAACCCAAATACAGAAAATACAAACGTTTATACTCAATATTCGTAAGTATCTCTATACTATTAGCAATTCTACTACTTACTGCTTTATTTTTAGTATAATCAATATAAATAACACTCTCAAATAGACAAAACCGAAGGTCTAAAAGCTCCTGCTACCGGTAATTCACAGAAAATAAAAACACCTCAAACAAATAATATAAAATAAATCTTTATATATTTGCCAATAATATGAATCAAAACAATAAATAAAATGAGAATTGGTATATTATATATCTGTACTGGCAAATATGACATTTTTTGGAAAGACTTTTATCTAAGCGCAGAACGTTATTTTATGCAAGACCAATCTTTCATTATCGAGTATTATGTATTTACTGATAGTCCGCAACTATACGACGAAGAAAATAATGAGCATATTCACCGGATCAAACAAAAGAATTTAGGATGGCCTGACAATACATTAAAACGTTTCCATACATTCCTTCGCATCAAGGAACAATTGGAGCGAGAAACCGACTATCTATTTTTCTTCAATGCTAATCTGTTATTCACCTGTCCAATTGGTAAAGAAATGCTACCATCCTCGAATAGCAATGGATTACTAGGAACTATACATCCTGGATTCTACAATAAACCCAACTCAGAATTTACATACGAACGAAGAGTTGCTTCTACCGCCTATATTCCAGAAGGGAAAGGTCTATATTATTATGCAGGAGGCCTTTCGGGTGGATGTACAGAATCCTATCTGCAGCTCTGTACAACAATTTGTTCATGGGTTGACAAGGATGCCGCAAACCATATAATACCAATTTGGCACGATGAATCCCTTATCAATAAATATTTCTTAGATAATCCACCAGCCATTACATTGCCGCCCGCATATCTATACCCCGAAGGCTGGTCCCTTCCCTTTAAACCAATTATTCTCATTCGAGACAAAAACAAGCCTGAATATGGCGGACACGAATTCTTGCGAAGAAAAAATTCTTTATGGGTAAAGATTAAGCTAATCTGCCAAAAAATTAAATTAGCCGATTAGTCGGTCAATTTGCCTCTATATTATAGAAATATAGAATTATAGAAAACTCCTTTCCACTGATATTCAACTTTATCATCACAAAGAATCACTATTTTATCTGAACTATCTCTCAATAAAGCACCATACTTTCCCAAAGTACCTTTACTTGTTATCTGATGTTTGCAATAAGCTATCAAAAACAAATCCATATACCCCTTATCTGAACCATTTATATCCACCACCTTATAATTCTCATTTGCAAATTCAAGATAGGGAATAAGTTCTGATGCCACCCATTCCGGCTCATCTGAGAAGAAGTAAAAAAAAGGCGTAACAGTCTCTTTTTCCATATAATCAACAGCCCTTTTAAAATAGCTCAAAGAAGCAGGCTTCCCATACGCTCGAACTTCAACACTTAAATCACCCCGTCGAACATGCACTGCTACAGGATTGATATTCTGTTTTATTTCTGACATTAACATTTTGCTACCCTCATCAAATATTTCAGATGAGATTCTATAAGTAGACATAAATGCGGGTACCCAAATATTTATCGGCAAATGATAATATCCACCTAGATAAATAGGGGGATTTTTTTCCAAAAATGAAAAATCATCTATCCATTCCGATGTATTATTCCCAACATAGTAAAAATGTCTCTTATAATAGGAGATTTCGAACTCTGTTGCAATTGTTAACCCCAAATAAGGAAACACTTTCAACAAATCAAAATTGCGAGCAAATTTATAATCCATGTCACTTCCCCATTCCTTATAAAAGGATAGATCATACACAACCTTACATCCACGCTTTCTAAAAAATTCTCCCAACAAATATTGGAGCATTTGAGAACAAATACCACCATCCATCAACACTACAACCTTAGGAGTAACTAAGTGAGCCTTCAACATTCTTTTGTAACAACTTCTTTGCCACTTTCTAATAATACTCATTTCTTTATATCTTATTTTATCAACTATACCGCTCTCAACGTCTTAATTTATCTGAACACATTACAGTTTATGGCGCATATTATAATATCTAAGTTTCAAATCTCCCCAGAAACCTGATACTCTATAAGCATTCACAATCTTACGTTCTCTTTTTGACAAGTTATTTATTAAACAAGGATAGGATTCCATTTCATTAACAAGCCGTTTCATATCCTTCCTAATACCAGCAAAACGTTTCCAATAAATTCTTCTAAAAGCATTTTCAAGATGGAAATGAGCAAGTGCTTCCTTCATCTCTTCCCCCAACCCTTTTTTATCAATATAATTTTCAATCCATATTGTATAATTCACAAAGTCTCCATACTTTTTATCATCAAAATTCGCAGGATGTGACATTGACGTATTGGTAAAATTATAGTCAATGATTATATAATCAACTGAAACGACTTTTTGTAAGTATAACAATAATTGTGTGGAAAGAACGACATCTTCACCAAATGATATATCCGGTCTTTCTATCTCATTCTGATATAATGATCGAAGATGAAATTTTGACCATACACACCAATAAGCCTTTTTTAAAAGAATATTTTTCAAAAACTCCACGCCTGACAACTCTACAAAATTAAAA
>OGIZ01000074.1_pt1 | contig 91106 bp, 70 predicted proteins | sample 1571911 | NCBI WGS metagenome assembly OGIZ01 (sample SAMEA2582108, study PRJEB24529) | metagenome | biome: Human gut stool | place: China | collected 2011 | reverse complement strand
ACTGATATTCTAAAAAATTTGGTAACTGTTCAGTAGGTCTGCGCACTTGCTGCGCCGACCTACTGAACAGTTACTATTAATTTTAACTACCCCAAGCGCTTTGTCATTGTTATGTAAAACACAGGTAGATTACTAAATTCTCCTGTTTTGAGACATTTTTATAATTTAGAAATCCTGCACTATATAATTTTTTTTGAATTACTTTCCTGTTTTATTTTCTTTTTTCGATGAAAACTATAATTCAGGAGGTGATTCCATGAAAAACTCATCAAAGAAACTGCTTACCAGCGCCGACTGGGACATCGACATCCAGGCCTGCTCCGCCACCGACTGTACCGGCCTGATCCCCGCCCTTCCGGAGACCGATGCGGAATTCGAGCACTATCAGGACCTCTACCACTACCTGCCGGATACCCCGGATCGGGCTGAATACAATTCCGACAAAGCAAGATCCTGAACCAACGCTTTGATCCACACGATCCCTTGAAAGCATTTTGCCCGACCGCCAGTGCCTGAATACCGATCATCTGCAGGCATCTGGCTCATAAATCACCACGAAAGAAGTATGTAAAGTTATGTTAACCGAATCCATCTACCGATCATGCACCCTCTGTCCAAGGGAATGTCATGCCGACCGAACAACATCCACCGGCTTCTGCGGCGCCGGGCACGAGCTCCGCGCCGCCAGGGCCGCCCTGCATATGTGGGAAGAACCCTGCATCAGCGGCACCACCGGAAGCGGAACCGTCTTCTTCTCCGGCTGTACGTTACGCTGCGTCTTCTGCCAGAACTTCCAGCTGAGTCACGAAAACTACGGAAAAACCATCTCCGTCTCCCGCCTCGCCGATATCTTCCTGGAACTCCAGGAAAAAGGCGCCGCAAACATCAACCTCGTGACCGGGACCCAGTTCGCTCCATCTATCGTCCGCGCCCTGGATCTCGCGAAGCCGAAGCTTCAGATCCCTGTCGTCTTTAACTGCGGCGGCTACGAAAAGCTTGAAACGATCCGTGATCTCGCAGACTACGTCGATATCTGGCTTCCAGACCTCAAATACATGGACAGCGGTCTCGCCAAGAAATACTCCGCCGCCCCGGACTATTTCGAGAAAGCCTCCGACGCCATAAAAGAAATGATCCGCCTCACCGGCGGACTTTCCTGGAATAAAAGGAATCCATCAATGCTGGACCGCGGCGTCATCATCCGCCACATGGTCCTTCCGGGCGCAAAAGAGGACTCGATCCGCCTCCTGCACTGGATCAGGGAAAATCTCCCGGATCACCAGTACCTTATCAGCATCATGAGCCAGTATACGCCGTTCTACAGGAGCACCGAATATCCGGAGATCAACCGGCGGATCACCTCCTATGAGTACAACAAAGTCGTTGACACCGCGATTGACCTCGGTCTCACGGAAGGGTTTATGCAGGAAAGAAGCAGCGCGAAAGAAGAATATACGCCACCGTTTGACTGTGAAGGGCTTTAATACAGATTAATAAGCCTGCCCGGTTACAGACCTGCACCTGGTTCGTACAGACAGTTTGCTACTCTCCCCCCAAAAGCAAGTGGCAGCAATTCTTTTCTGCGCATAAAAAGTGGGTACCGAATCAATTTTCTTGTTTCGATACCCACCTTAATGTTCTGCGTTATCCAATGGATCTTACCTCGTTTTCATTAGATTTTTTTCTATATGAAGTTTTCCTTTTTCACTCCGCCGGCTTTTTCCGAAATCTTATCTTTCTTTTCGTTCTCATATCGATTATTGTATTTCTCTTTTTGATACTTTCTCGTCATATCTTGAAGGATTTCAAATAATCTTTTTTTCGATTAATTACCCGGTTTTGTGTTTTTCCTTTGTTCCGGATTTTTCAAATTTGAAAAATGGAACGAGACTTATGTGTTCGGTGGACTGTACCTCCTTTACTTAGATTTTTTTAAGTACGAACCTTTTCGTCTTCTTTGCTTTGTTCTCTCTTTCTTTTTGTTGTCTTCATTATATTCGATATCTTCTCATTTGTCAATATGTTTTTAGAAAAAATATTTTTTATTTTATTGTTATTAGTTTATTGTTCTATTGTATATAATTATTCAAATAATTATATTATTTCGCAAAAGAAATTCACTCTCTTTTTCCATCCTTCTCCCATCCGCAATGACCTTTCTATATGGCTTCTACAGCTTTCTTCTTTCTCCGCACCCGCGAAACAGGACAGCAAAGGCGATGGAGATCCCAGCTATCATGAGAAACAGATCCGAATACACCCCAAAGGCCGCCGACACCTTCTCCCAGGAGTCCCCAGCAATCCTCCCGGCATAGACGAGGACCGTGTTCCACAGAAGACTTCCCGCCGCCGTAAAGACAAGAAACGGCACAAACTGCATCCTGGCAATCCCTGCAGGGATGGAGATCAGGCTGCGGACGATGGGGATCAGCCTGCACAGGAACACCGCCGATCTCCCGCGTTCCCTGAACCATCCTTTCGCGAGATCCACATCTTCCAGACGGAAGTGAAGCAGATGTCCGATCTGTCCGCAGAGCAGTTTCCGGAACACCTCATCCGGCAGAAACCGTCCCACGCTGTATAGAATGACAGCCCCCGCCAGCGATCCGGCAGTGGAAAACAGGATCACACCGACGGGCGTCATGTCCGTGCAGACCGTCATGACGCCCCCAAAGGTCAGGATCACCTCCGACGGGATCGGAGGAAAGAGATTTTCAACTAAAATAAGGAGGAACACAGCAAGATTGCCGTATTCCCCCATCAATTCCAGTACCAGCTCCCGCATACAGACACCCCCGCTTTACCATGGGTATAATATATGCAGCATCCAGTCTGTTTTATTCACTTTTCCCGAATCCATTCATCTGCAGATTCAGCTTTTATATTAACCGTTATACTTCTTACTCTGCTCCGCAATCAGCGCCGCATCGTCAAAGTAGTTGATCTTCATAGCCGCACGCATCTCCTTTAATGTCTGTGCAGCCACGCGCTCTGCCTTCTCGCTTCCGCTCTTTAAGATCTCGTATACAGCCGGGATGTCCTGCTCCCATCTCTTTCTTCTCTCGCGGATCGGACGGAGCTCCTCCTCAAGCACACGGTTCAAGAACTTCTTGACCTTTACATCGCCAAGTCCACCGCGTTTGTAGTGCTCTTTCACCTCGTCGAGGTTCTTGTAATCCGGCCAGAACTCTGCGAAGTATTCGTCCTTGCAGAATGCGTCCAGATATGTGAAGACGGTATTTCCCTCAACCTGTCCCGGATCGCTTACCTTTAAGTGGTTCGGATCTGTGTACATGGACATGACTTTCTTCTTTACGTCCTCCTCTGTATCGGAAAGGTAGATGCAGTTTCCTAAGGATTTGCTCATCTTTGCCTTTCCGTCGGTGCCCGGAAGACGGCGGCATGCGTCATTGCTCGGAAGAAGAATATCCGGCATAACAAGAGTATCTGTATTGTATACCGTATTGAATTTGTGAACGATCTCTCTTGTCTGCTCAACCATCGGCATCTGGTCCTCACCAGCCGGAACCACGTTTGCCTTGAAGGCTGTGATATCTGCTGCCTGGCTGATCGGGTAGGTGAAGAAGCCTACCGGGATGCTGGCCTCAAAATTTCTCATCTGGATCTCGCTCTTTACGGTTGGGTTTCTCTGTAATCTGGAAACCGTAACGATGTCCATATAGTAAGCGGTCATCTCGTAGAGCTCCGGCACCATGGACTGGATAAAGATCGTGGATTTTTCCGGATCAAGACCTGCAGACAGGTAATCGAGCGCAACCTCCAGAATATTCTGGCGGACCTTCTCCGGGTTATCCGCATTGTCTGTGAGCGCCTGGGAGTCAGCAATCATGATATAGATATCGCTATACTCTCCGGAATTCTGAAGCTCTACTCTTCTTCTAAGAGATCCTACATAATGTCCTACATGAAGACGACCTGTCGGACGGTCTCCTGTTAAAATAATCTTTCCCACAACAATATTCCTTTCTCTCCTGTGATGTCAGGTTTCTGTGATACCGGCGGCTCCACGACTGCAGTCCCATTTCGATCTCCAGAAATCCTGTCGGCTGACCCCAAGTTTCAGGCTACAGCCGGTGGATGAAAATTCCGCTTCGCAGTTTCGGTTCAAACCAGGTCGATTTCGGCGGCATCAGAAGCCCCGCGTCCGCAACAGACAGCAGTTCTTCCATCGATGTCGGATACATGGAAAAGGCGATCTTCATGTCCGCCTCACAGCGGCGCTCCAGTTCTTTCACGCCGCGAATCCCGCCCACAAAGTCGATGCGCTTATCCGTTCTCGGGTCTCCGATTCCAAGCACCGGAGCCAGGAATTTCTCCTGGAGCACGGACACGTCAAGTCCCTTCACCGGATCATCCGGTCGGACTCCCGCCTTTAATTTCAGATCATACCATGTTCCTCCGAGGTACATGCCGACCTCACCGCGTTCCTTCGGCTCCACAGCTTCCTTTAAAGGTCCGGAGACCTCAAAAAGCTTCGAAGCTTCCTTTAAGAGCTCCTCCTCCGAGTGTCCGTTCAGATCCCACACTACACGGTTATACGGCAGGATCGTCAGTTCATCCTCTGAGAACAGTACGGAGAGGAAGTAGTTGAACGGGGCGTCCTTCGGCGCGTCCGGGTGTTCCGCCCTGCGCTTTAAGGCAACCTTCACGGCAGAAGCCGCGCGGTGATGACCGTCTGCGATATATGTCGCCGGGAGCTTTTCAAATTCCTCCCGGATCTCTTTTATCATATCACCGGATCCGATTTTCCATACCCGGTGTCTGATTCCATCCTCTGAGATAAAATTATAAAGCGGATTCTCCTCTTTTGCAAGTGCAACCAGTTCTTTTAAGCGTTTTACCGGGCGATATGCGAGAAAAATCGGTCCGGACTGGGCGTCCATCACATCGATATGGCGGATCCGGTCCAGTTCCTTCTCCTCTCTCGTATTCTCGTGCTTCTTGATCACGCCGTTTACATAGTCATCTACGCTTGAGCATGCCACGATTCCTGTCTGGGGATGATCGTTCATCGTGAGTTCATAGAGATAGTAGGTCTCATTCGGATCTTCCACATAGTTTCCGTCCTTCACCCATTGTTCGAAAAGATCCTTTGCGTGGGCATAGACCTCCGGCGCGTACATGTCCGCCGTGTCCGGGAATCCCGTCTCCGGGCGGTCGATGGCGAGGAAGGAAAGCGGATGGGACTTCACCTCTCGCTTTGCCTCCTCCCTGTTGTATACATCATACGGAAGTGCCGCGATCTCTGCCGCATGTTCTGCTGCCGGGCGCACGCATGAAAACGGTCTCACTACTGCCATGCCTGTTACCTCCCCATATTATTTTATCCTGCCTCTATATTACACTCAGTTCTCTATAAACGCAATTCATCCATGACGATTTTTCGTACATGGATGAATTACAATTACATTTCACAGCTGCCATCTTCTTATGCAGCCGTATTATTCTCTTTTCGACTATATTTTTTAGCCCTTGATCACGCGGACCTTATACATTCCGCTGATCTTTTCAAGGTGGGCAACCGCCTCCTCTTTCACCGGATTCTCCAGATCAAGAAGCGTGTACGCATACTTGTCGCGGCTCTTGTTCGTCATATTGGCGATGTTGATTCCCTCAGCAGCAAGGATCGACGTGATCTGACCGATCATGTTCGGAATATTCGCGTGGAGTAGGCCGATTCTTCCTGCCACCTGACAGATTCCCATGTCGCACGCCGGATAGTTTACAGAGTTCTTGATATTACCATTTTCTAAGTAATCCTTTAACTCATCCGCAGCCATCACCGCGCAGTTGTCCTCGGATTCCTCCGTGGATGCGCCAAGATGCGGTGTAGCGATCACGCCTTCCATTGCAGAAGTCTTCGCGTTCGGGAAGTCGGTGATGTATTTCTTCACCTTTCCGCACTTTAACGCCTCTGCCATATCATCATCATTTACAAGCAGGTCTCTCGCGTAGTTTAAGATCACGACGCCGTCCTTCATCTGGTCAAAAGCATCCTTGTTGATCATTTCCTTCGTGGAATCAAGAAGCGGCACATGGACTGTAATGTAATCACAGTCTTTGTAGATCGTGTTCACGTCCATGATATGTTTTACGGAGCGAGACAGCATCCATGCGGCGTTGACGGAGATAAACGGGTCATACCCGTAAACTTCCATTCCGAGAGCCGCGGCAGCGTTTGCGACCTCACAGCCGATCGCACCGAGACCGATGACGCCGAGCTTCTTGTCCTTGATTTCGTTTCCTGCAAAGGCCTTTTTGCTCTTCTCCATCTTCTTCGCAATGTCCTCTTCCCCGGCATGTTCCCTGCACCACCCGATACCACCGACAACGTCTCTGGATGTCAGGAACAGGCCTGCGAGAACAAGCTCCTTTACACCGTTCTTATTTGCGCCCGGTGTATTGAATACGACGATGCCTTTCTTCGCACATTCGTCGAGCGGGATATTGTTGACTCCGGCTCCGGCTCTGGCAATGGCCTGGAGTCCAGCCGGGAATTCTGTCTCGTGGAGAGACGCGCTGCGGACCAGGATTCCTTCCGCATCCTTAATATCATCTACAAGTTTATAGTCTCCCGTGAGGCGGTCTGTGCCATAGTGGGAGATCTGATTTAAACAACAAATATTTCTCATGATTTTTCCTCTGATATTTTCATCCGGCAGTCTTACGCGTCCGCGTGTTCCGCCTCAAATTTCTTCATAAATTCTACAAGCTTCACAACACCCTCCTCCGGCATTGCGTTGTAGATGCTGGCTCTCATGCCGCCGACGGTACGGTGTCCTTTTAAGTTCACGAATCCGGCTGCCTCCGCCTCCTTTACGAACAGGGCATCCAGATCTTTATCACCTGTAACGAATGGCACATTCATGATGGAACGGTCCTCTTTGCGGACAGTTCCGTGGAAAAGCCTGCTCTGATCCAGATAATCGTAAAGGATCTTTGCCTTCCGCTCGTTTTTCTCCTTCATGGCTTCCAGTCCGCCCTGCTTCTTCAGCCATTTGAAGACCTTGCCACAGATATAGATTCCGTAACACGGCGGAGTGTTGTAGAGGGATCCGGCCTTCGCCTGGACATCGTAGCGCATGATCGTCGGTGTCTCCGGAAGAACATCCTCGCGGATCAGGTCCTCACGGATGATCACGATAACAACACCTGCCGGTCCGATGTTTTTCTGGACACCGCCATAGATCACACCGTATTTTGATACATCCATCGGTTCAGAGAGGAAACAGGAGGACACATCAGAGACGAGTGTTTTTCCCTTTGTATTCGGGAGTGTGTGGAATTTTGTTCCGTAGATCGTATTATTTTCGCAGATATAAACGTAATCGGCATTCTCATCGACCGGAAGATCGGAGCAATCCGGAATATAGCTGAATGTCTTATCCTCACTGGATGCAATGGCATTCGCTGTTCCGTAAAGCTCTGCTTCCTTCCATGCTTTCTTTGCCCACTGTCCGGTGATAATATAATCGCCGACACGGTTCTTGAACAGGTTCAACGGTACTGCAGCGAACTGCTGGTGAGCGCCGCCCTGTAAAAACAGGACTTTGTAGTTATCCGGAATCTTTAAGAGGTCTCGGATGTCCTGCTCTGCTGTCTGGATGATCTCCTCGAACGCTTTTGAGCGGTGGCTCATCTCCATAACGGACATTCCGGTACCGTTATAATCCAGCATCTCAGCTGCTGCCTCTTTCAATACTTCTTCCGGCAGCACAGCCGGTCCTGCGGAAAAGTTGTAAACTCTGCTCATAGTTTTATTCCCCTCTCTCTGATTGCTCTATGATCGGTCCTTTCAAGAATGACCACACATTCAGCCTTTGTCTCTCGATCCGGCGCCGCACTTTACTCTGTCTCTTCTCTACCAGTGTAACGCGACGCCTTAGGATGATTTGACATATATCCTAACACAAGTGCCCGGGCAAATCAATGATAAATTTTTGATTTGCCCCGAATTATGCAAACTTTTTTTCATTTTTGGTAATTTTTTTTAAAATATATGACTGCTGTAGGCAATTTCTTCCGGATTTCTATAAAAAGAATGTGCCTTGGCACATTCTCGCGCCTCGCGCGGTCGCTTGCGACAATCTATATCTTCGCGCGAGTGTGCATCTTGGACACGTTAGTGCCTTTTTATGTAACAGGGAATTTCCTGTTACATAAAAAAGGCAGAACACATGAACTCATGTATTCTGCCAGTCTCGTTCTGCTTTATTTTATCAGATTCTATCACAGATCAGATTTCCCATCTCGGTGGTTCCGACCTGCTTTTTGCCCTCGTCCATGATATCGACGGTACGGTAGCCCTCTGCGAGGACCTTTCTGACCGCATCCTCGATAGCATCTGCTTCCTTGTCAAGGTCGAAGGAGAAGCGGAGCATCATAGCTGCGGAGAGGATCGTCGCGATCGGATTTGCGATGTCTTTTCCTGCGATATCCGGTGCGGAACCATGGCTCGGCTCGTAGAGACCAAATTTGCTCTCATTTAAGCTTGCGGAGGACAGCATACCGATGGAACCGGTGATCATGCTCGCCTCGTCGGATAAGATATCGCCAAACATGTTCTCTGTTAAGATCACATCGAACTGGCGCGGGTTCATAACGAGCTGCATTGCGCAGTTGTCGACCAGCATATTTTCAAGAGTGACTTCCGGGTAGTCCTTTGCGACTTCCGCAACAACTTTTCTCCAGAGTCTGGAGGAATCGAGAACGTTTGCCTTATCGACACTTGTTACTTTCTTCTTTCTCTTCATGGCGATCTCGAATGCCTTGATCGCTACGCGGCGGATCTCCTTCTCGCTGTAAACGAGAGTATCTGTCGCCTGCTCAACACCGTTTACGGTCTCTGTGTGGCGCTCACCGAAGTAAAGGCCTCCGGTCAGCTCGCGGACGATGACCATGTCGAAGCCGTCACCGATGATCTCCTGTTTTAACGGGCATGCGCCTGCAAGATCATTGTAGAGGTATGCCGGGCGGATATTTGCGAAGAGATTTAATCCTTTACGGATCGCAAGAAGTCCTGCCTCCGGTCTTAAGTTCGGGGCAACATCGTACCAGCGGGAGTTGCCGACATTTCCACCGACTGCACCGAGAAGAACAGCGTCACTCTTCTTTGCGGTCTCCAGCGCCTCGTCTGTCAGCGGCACACCGTAGGTGTCGATGGAGATTCCACCCATGAGGACCTCTTCATAGTTGAATTTATGACCGTATTTCTGACCTGTTTTATCTAAAACTTTCTTTGCTTCTCTCACGATTTCCGGACCGATCCCGTCACCGGAGATCGTTGCAATTCTATATTCCATGTCTTTTTCCTCCATATCCCGCCTGAAAATTCACGAAATGCTGCCGTCATTTCCATATTTTTCGGGTATTTTACTTTTCATATTTGTACCGGACTAATTCCTTTTCTGTCCGATTATCTCTTTGTAATCATACTCTAATTTTTCTTAATTTTCAACAAATTGGAGAAATTACTGGCATATATGTTTTCTATTATTTATATGAATCACAGTTATACTTTAGTGGGGTTCACTCTCACTGCTTCTCTTCATGATAAAAGGCACATCACCCGGAACCAATGTTTATTCCATGGCATGTGCCTTTTCTTCTCTGAATTTTTCTTACTCGTGGTACATCTCCGGTCTTCTATCGCGGAAGAGTCCCCATGAGAATCTCTCGCGCTCCAGCTCATCCAGATCAAACTCCGCTGTGATCACGCCCTCGCTGTCGCGGTCCATGGACCGGATCACTTCACCGGCACCGTCCGTGATGAAGGAGGAGCCGTAAAACTTCAAGGCAGATTTCTGGTTTCCATTTGCCTCACATGGCGTTACCTCTTCAAGGCCCACACGGTTTGCCGCGATCACCGGCATCAGGTTCGACGCGGAATGTCCCTGCATACAGCGTCTCCAGTGGGGCATGCTGTCCACGGAGAGGATCGGCTCGCTGCCGATGGCTGTCGGGTAGAATAAGAGCTCTGCGCCCTTTACCGCCATAAATCTCGCGGTCTCCGGGAACCACTGGTCCCAGCAGATGCCCACGCCGATGGTGCCGTAGCGGGTCTTAAATGCCTTAAATCCCGTGTCGCCCGGTGTGAAGTAGAATTTTTCCTGATAATAGTGGTCATCCGGGATATGGGTCTTCCGGTAGATTCCAAGATTTGTTCCATCTGCGTCAAGGATCGCAACAGTGTTGAACAGGCGCTTTCCGTCCTTCTCGTAGAAGCTGATTGGAAGAACGACTTTGAGCTCCTCCGCCACCTTCGCGAAGTGTTTTACCGCGTCGTTCTCCTCCACCGGCTTTGCAAACTCATAGTATTCGTACTGGCGCTCCTGGCAGAAATACTGGCGCTCAAAGAGCTCCGGGAGCAGGATGATCTGGGCTCCGTCCGCTGCCGCTTTTCTCACGAGTCCCTCCGCGTTTGCGATATTCGCATTCACGTCTCTTGTGCAGCGCATCTGTACCGCTGCGACTTTTACTTTTCGCATTTTATATTTCCTCCTGTGGGGTATCCGTTTTATTGTCCCTATGTGCTGTCTATATTCCAGCTCCATATTGTTCTTTGATTTTTAATTTTTTGAATTGCTCCTCAGGTACAGCGTCTATCCTGGTTCAATACACGTTTTCTGATTCTATTTTTTATCGTATTCTTTTCCTATCTTCCCTGCGGGATCTGCTGCGTGATACAGTGGATATTTCCGCCGCCGAGCAGAATATCCCGGGCCGGGATCGGGCAGATCTTTCTTTCCGGGAACACTTTTCCGAGGATCTCCACCGCCGTCTTATCATGCTCATCCCCAAACTGCGGCACGACTACCCCGCCGTTTGAAATATAGAAGTTAACATAACTTGCCGCCAGCCGTTCCCCGATTTCTCTCGTGTCCTCGCCGTCCTCAAACTCATAACCGCCGAGATCTTCCTCCGTCACACAGATCGGTGTCTTTGGGATTGGAAGCTTGTGGACTTTGATCTTTCTGCCCATAGCATCCGTCTCATTTTCTAAAATATCCAGACAGCTCTTCGACATGGCATACTGGGGATCATTCTCATCATCGGTCCAGCCTAAGACCACTTCGCCCGGGCGCACGAACGCGCAGATGTTATCCACATGTTCATTCGTCTCGTCATTGTAGATTCCACGTTCCAGCCAGATCACCTTTTTAGCCCCAAGGTAAGCACAGAGCTTCTTCCCGATCTCGTCCTTTGTGAGCTTCGGATTTCTTCCTCCGCTCAGGAGGCACGCTGCCGTCACAAGAACCGTCCCCTCTCCGTCAGAATGGATCGAACCACCTTCCAGAACGAATGGGTGGGCCTCGTAGCAGCCATAGCCAAGCTCCCCACAGACTTTTTCCGCCACAAGATCGTCCTTCTCCCAGTGGGCGTAAAGTCCATCCACGGTTCCTCCCCAGGCGTTGAACTCCCAGTCGATGCCACGAACCGCACCTTCCCCGTTCACCACAAAGGTCGGTGCCACATCCCGCGCCCAGGCATCGTCGGACTCCATGCGGATCACATGGATCTCGTGTCCCGGATTCCCGGCTAACATCTCGCGGGCATTCTCCTCCACATCCGGCCCCGCCAGCATAAAGACCTCCTCGCTCTCCGCGATGGCCCATGCCACGCGCTTGAATGCCTCTCTCGCTTTTTTCGCGCCGTAGTTCCAGCTTCCCGGACGCTTTGGCCAGATCATGATGCAGCCTCTGTGGGGTTCAAATTCTCCCGGCATGCGGAATCCATCTGCTGCCGGTATCGTATGAAGTTTGTTCATTCTACAGTTCCTTTCCTGACTTATCTTCATTAACTACTAATTATACCAATCTATCTCATGTCCATCTTCCCGCTATTCGACCCGGAAACAACTCTCACTTCCAGGTTTTTTACCGCCACTTTTTTATATAACCGCCTTTTTCCTGGTCACAAGGCGGAGAGCAGCCACAATCCATATTACACGGCGGCGGACAGTCACATCTTCCTCCCTGCTCACATGGAGGCGGGCAGGGACAAAACGGCGGCTTTGGCGGCGGTGGACACGGCTTCGGGGGCTTTGGCGGCTTTTCCTTCTTCTCCTCAACCCGGACCAGAATAATATCGTCTCCGATCTGACAGATATCCCCAAAGGGGATCACAAATTCTTTTTCCCGTCCCAGGAAACCGCAGACACAGCCCGGTCCCGGCACGATGATCGCCAGAATCCTGCCTGTACACGGATCGACATCCAGATCACCCACAAAGCCTAAACGTTTGCAGTCGCAGACGTTGATCACTTCCCGCCTCTTCAATTCGCTCATCCGCATGGCATCATCTCCCGGATCGAAACATTTTTATGTATCCCATCAACCACAGACCTGTTATTCGCGCAGGCTGCCGTCAACCAGTCATACTCTCTATTTATAGTCTATGTTCCATTTCTTGTCCCTGAGATAAATATCCAGCATTATTTTCACTTAATTGTAATTTTTCTGAAGCTTTACAACTCAATATTCTCCGGCAGTTTTCCCACTGCCTTCAAAATCTTCGCCGCATTTCTCCACAACATGTCTTCCTTTTCGCTGTCCGAAAAGCTGCTGTCCTTGATCCTCGCGATTGCGGCTTTCTGGCTTCCATAAGGAAAATCACAGCCGTAAAGCACTCGCTTTGTGCCGAATTTCCGGACGATCTCCTCGAACTCCCCGGCTTCCTCCAGCTCCGCGCTCATGGCCGTATCGATAAATACATTTTCCGGCAGATTTTCAAGATTCTCATTGGGATTTTTCATCATGCAGAAGCTTCCCATATGGGCCATGATAATTGGGATATCCGGGGCAGATTTTAAGATTTTTCGGATTCCCGACGGGTAGAGATCATAGGGGCGCACGATCCTCGCCGTCCCCATATGGATCAGCACCGGGAATCCCAGCTCATTGATCTTTCTCCACATCTCCCCATACTTCGGATCTTCCAGATGGACCTTCTGAAACGGCGGATGGAACTTGATCCCGGCCATCTCCATATCCTTCAGCTTTTCCAGCTCCTCGATCACATTCTCACAGTCCGGGTGAAGGCCGCCGAATGAGATAATATTTTTTCTTGCCGATTCCTTCGCGAACCGGTTCACCTCCCCCTGATTCTGTGGTTTCGATACCACCGGCAGGTTCACGGAGAGATCCACTCCCGCCTCCCGCATCCGCGCCAACAGATTTTCCCGGATCGGAAGCTTCTTAAAATCATCATTTTCATGCCCGGTGACCTCCATGGCCCGTCTCGCCAGGGCGACCGGATAGATATGCGTATGAATGTCAATGATCCTGCAATTCATCTATTCTTCTCCAGTTCTTCCTCCATGCACCGCTTTCGGCAGCATGTTCCTGAATTTTTCTGCGGCTTTGGTTTTTATTTGCAATGAGTCACTTTTTCTTTACCATGCAGCGCTTTTTAAAAAACGAAATACCGTAGCAAAGAATCTGGTCATAGTCTTCCTCATACTCCTTTGCGTACATTCGATCATCAATTTGCCGCAAAGCTGTATCGCACGCACTCCCCAGATTTTCCAGAACCTTCGTATACTTTGCCTCAAAAATTGCAACACGGGCATTCATAGAATCGTAAATAACCACATCGCTCCGGCCTTCTCCGTGTTCCTTGTTGGAATCCACCATATATCCGGCGCCGGTGAAGATACCTGCAAGAAAAGCGTGGTAGAAGTCTTCCCGATAGTCATGGTAGCTGATCGTCCGCCGGAGCAGGGCATTCATTTCTTTGGTAATCCTCTCACTGTCACCGTTCCATACAGCGTCAAACAAAGCATTTCGATTCCACTTCTTCGTGCTGTCATCGAACCATTTAATAACTGTCGTTTCAAAAATCTCTTTGATTTCTGCATTCGGAATCATAAGAGCAGCCATGCCATCCGGCAGTTCGTCCTTGTAATCTCCCTTGCGCGCTTTGGTTAAGTAGCCCGTCAGATATAGTGTACTCCAAAGATTCTCTTCCGAAGAATGCAGATAATCATAGGTCAGGTTTTCATCTACACGCTGAACAATACAGCCGCCCGCCATCAAAGTTTCAAGCTTATTTGTAATCGTACCGCCTGCATACTCAATAAAGGAACGTATGATGGCATTGTCGCTGGTGTTTTTCCAATAACTGACCGGTCTGGCTTTCGGATTTCGCTGCAGTTCCAACATATAATTCATAACATCCCACGGGCAGTAAACATCAAAATCACCGAAATGGTAGCCATCATACCATTTCCTGATATTGTCAGCCTGTTCCGTCAGACCGGCGTCATTCAGCAGCTGGTCAACCTCGCTCTGTACAAAACCAAAATACTCGTTCAAACGGGAATTTGTGATCGTATCCGACACAAAATTATTTGTTCCAGTAAAGATGCTCTCTTTTGCAATCTTCAGACACCCCGTAACAACCGCGAACCGAAGTGCCTGATTGTCCTTCAGTGCCTGCATCAAGCCTTTCATAACATCGAGCATTTCATCATAGTAACCGTTGTTGTTCGCTTTTGCTACGGGAACATCATACTCATCTATAAGAAGAATTACAGGCTTTTCATAATAGCTTTGCATCATCGTTGTCAAAAGCATAAGGCTGCTCTTAACTTCTTTTATCGAACCGCTGCCATGTGCGAGATGTGCAAACGCCGCTTTTTGGAAGTCCGTGGCATTTTTACCATCAAGCAAATAGAGATGTCTGTTGTACAAATCTGCAATCACCATTGTGAGCATATCGTATGCCCCAGTGAAATCCAGTCCATCTACCTGTCGAAACGAAACAAAAATTGTCGGATACTGGTTCATCCACGCATCGCACAATGCCTGGTTTTCTGTAATTTTCAGTCCCTCAAACAGTTTTCTGCTCTCCTTGCGGATGTCGAAGAAGCTTTCCAGCATGCTCATGCCCAATGTCTTGCCGAAGCGCCGGGGACGGGTAATAAGCGTTACTTTTATCCCCGTTCTGCTGAGCAGCTCTCCTATTAATTCCGATTTATCAATATAGTAATACTCATTTTTACGAATTTCTTCAAAATCCGAAACTCCAACAGGAATGTTCATTTCTTTCATCTCTGCTGCTCCTTTCGTGCAGCCATGCACAGATTTTTCATTGCTTCTATGCTACCATGAATCTCGTGTTTTTACAAGAAAAAGCTCTGCTTACTGCGGCTATTCCGGCTTCCGCTCATTCTGCGTAATTTGCTATAAGCCATAACAAAAAATGGCCCGGCTCCATTTCTGAAGCCGGACCGTGTGCGCTCTGCTGCGCTTATCTATTCATTTTCTCCCAATCATGATCTCTTTTAACAGCAAAGATCCACAATCACCTGCGCAAAGATCTTCGCGCTCATTGTGAGCTCGTCAACCACCGCGAATTCGTCCGGGCCGTGCATGTGGTTCTCGGTCTCCGGAAGGGCAGCGCCGAAAGCAACGCCGTTCTTTAAATCGTGGACATAGGTTCCGCCACCGATGGCAATACACTCACCCTTTCTTCCGGAATATTTCTCATATGCGGAGAGCAGTGTCTTCACAAAATCAGAATCTGCCGGTACATGGTGCGGCGGCTTCATCTCTTCCGTATTAAAGGAGATTCCATCTGCTTCCATTTTTTCACGGATCACATCAATGGTGTTTTCCTTTGTGGCACAGATCGGACAACGGCTGTCAAATTCGCCCTCTAAGCTTTTCTCGGAAATATCCAGCATGCTGAATGCCAATGTCAATTCGCCGGACTCCTCATCGCTCATCTTGATTCCAAGCGCTTCGCCGTACCAGTCACCGTGCGGCATCAGGCGGTTTAACGCCCGGACTGCCTTTACCTGTCCGCATTCCGCCAACGGAAGACGCTCGATCAGGGATAAGAGTCCTGTCAGGGCATTCTTTCCTTTCCACGGTGCCATTGCATGGCCGTTTTCGCCAGTTGCAGCGATCTTCAGGCAGCCATCCTCAGAGAATACCGTAAACTGGATTCCAAGCTCCTCCTCCATGCTCTTTGCAAGAGCCTCTGTCTCATCTCCATCAAGACCCTCAAATAATGCCTCTGCCGCTCCCGGAACCACATTCGTCTTCGTTCCGCTGTGGAAGGATACCATCTTCGGAAGACGGTCCGACGACTCGAACTCTGCCGTAAAATTACCTCCGATCCGGCCTTTCTCGATATTGATCACCGGGAAGGATGCATCCGGGGAGAAGGTCATCGGAGCTTCCTTTTCCACGCTGTAGTAGTGGGTGATGTCGGAGCTTCCGCACTCCTCGTCAGTGCCAAGGATCAGGCGAACGTTCTTTTTCATCGGGATTCCAAGTTCATTTACGGCACGCATCGCGTAGAGGGCAGCAATTGCCGGTCCCTTATCGTCCGCAGTTCCGCGGCCATAGATCTTTCCGTCTTTTACTACCGGCTCAAAAGGCTCTGTAACGGTCCAGCCGTCTCCGGCCGGAACAACGTCCAGATGTGCCAGAATATCGAGTTGTGCCTCTTTGTCATTCATGTCAACGGTTCCAACATAGTTGTCATAGTTGTTGATGGCAAAACCGTAACATTCCGCAATATGCAGAGCTGTACGCAGCGCCTCGGAGCACCCTTCCCCATAAGGTTTTCCGATACGGTAAGACCCCTTCACACTGTTGATCCGGCAAAGAGCTCCGATGTCCTCCAGCATTTCTTTCCTGTGCGCGTCAATATACCGGCTGATCTTCTCTTTATACATAATTTCCGCCTCCATATTTCTTTTGTTATAACCCATTTTACAGACAGGCGGGACCGTCTCATCCCGGGTGTTTCCGAGATCGTAAAGCCAGCCCCGCTTATATCATATTTATTCTGTGCGCCAGTTATTGGCTGCATGCCTGATCACAAACCCGCACTTACGCGCTTTATTGTCTGCTTCGCAGGCGTTTCGTTCATTTACCTTATTTCATGAATCCAGCTAAGATCTCGTTTACGATCTTGCCGTCTGCCTTTCCTTTTACGAGCGGCATCAGGGATTTCATGATCTTTCCTTTGTCCTTTGCTGTCGGGGCTTCGATTCCGAGCTCTGCGAGAACCTTTGCGATCGTCTCCCTGATCTGGTCCTCAGTCATATCAGCCGGAGCGAACTCCTGATATACGGCCAGTCTCTTCTTTGCCTCTTCGATGATATCAGCGCGGTCTGCCGGAGCGGTATCGATCGTCTCTTTGACCTGCTTGATCTCCTTCTTTACGATCGCGTTCTCCTCATCCTCGGTGAGCGGAGCTTCGCGCTTATCGATCTGCGCGTTCTTTAACGCGGAGAGAAGCATGGAAAGGGAATCCTTTCTCTCTTTATCTTTTGCCTTCATGGCCTCGACCATGGCTGCTCTTACAACATCGATCTTACTCATCTTATATTCCTCCTGTCTATGCGGTATTCCCAGTCAAAACAACTGGTTCCACATGTTCCTGTGATGATATAATTTGTAAACCTGATTAGTTCTTTCCGAACTCACTGAGCTTTAAGTTCGGATTTCTCTCCTCGACCATGCCGACACTCCAGCTGTTGATGAATAACAATAACGGATTGCCCTTGAGGTCGCAGATACGCTTCATGTCAGAAGTACCCTGGATCTTCGCCACATCCACTTCCTCCGGGTTCTCAACCCAGCGGATATACTCGAACGGAAGCTGCTCCAGACGGACATCGACATTGTACTCGTTCTTTAAGCGGTAGGTCAGGACCTCAAACTGCAGGACACCGACAACGCCGACGATGATCTCCTCCATACCGGTGTTGAACTCCTGGAAGATCTGGATCGCGCCTTCCTGAGCGATCTGGTTGACACCCTTTAAGAACTGTTTTCTCTTCATGGTATCGATCTGGCGGACTCTCGCGAAATGCTCCGGAGCGAAGGTCGGGATACCCTCAAACTGGAACTTCTCGTTGGACGTACAGAGCGTGTCACCGATGGAGAAAATACCCGGATCGAAAACGCCGATGATATCTCCGGCATAAGCCTCGTCAATGATCTTACGGCTCTCAGCCATCAGCTGCTGCGGCTGGGTCAGACGGATCTTCTTGCCGCCCTGGACATGGTTGACTTCCATTCCGGCCTCAAATTTACCGGAACAGATGCGCATGAAAGCGATACGGTCACGGTGCGCCTTATTCATATTCGCCTGGATCTTAAATACGAAGGCGGAGAAATCAGGTCTGAACGGATCGATCACGCCGTCTGTCGTTCTTCGCGGAAGCGGAGAAGTCGTCATATTTAAGAAATGCTCCAGAAATGTCTCAACACCGAAGTTTGTGAGAGCAGATCCGAAGAACACCGGTGAAAGCTTTCCGGCACTTACAAGCTCCTGATCAAACTCATCGCTTGCCCCGTCGAGAAGCTCGATATCGTCCCTCAACTGAGCGTGGAAATCAGAACCGATAACGGAATCCACGTCTGTTCCCTCCACGTCGAAGGTCTCTGTGGCAACCTCCTTCTGTCCGCCCATGGCAGCCGTGAAGGTCGTGATCTTCTTTGTCTGACGGTCATAAACGCCCTTGAAGCTCTTTCCACAGCCGATCGGCCAGTTGATCGGGCAGGTATGGATTCCGAGAACCTCCTCGATCTCGCTCATGAGCTCGAACGGGTCTCTCGCCTCGCGGTCCATCTTGTTTACAAAGGTAAAAATCGGGATATGGCGCATCACACAGACTTTGAACAGTTTGATGGTCTGCGCCTCGACACCCTTTGATCCGTCGATGACCATGACCGCGGAGTCCGCTGCCATCAGGGTACGGTAGGTATCCTCGGAGAAGTCCTGATGTCCTGGGGTATCAAGAATATTGATGCAGTATCCCTCGTAATTGAACTGGAGTACGGAAGATGTTACGGAGATACCTCTCTCCTTCTCGATCTCCATCCAATCGGAGACTGCGTGCTTTGTCGCTTTGCGTCCCTTTACGGTTCCGGCAAGATTGATCGCACCTCCGTATAACAGGAATTTCTCAGTCAGTGTCGTTTTACCGGCATCCGGGTGGGAAATGATCGCGAATGTCCGTCGTCTCTTTATTTCATCATTTAATGAAGCCAAAAAATTTTCCTCCAAATCTATCTTGTGTTTCATCTAACGTAACTGCCCTGTGTTGAGGCAGCTACTGTTTATCAATATTTTCCTGCTGACAGCACAAAAGAACCGCGGTCCTTCTTGACTGCCGTTTTTTTCTGCTGCTCTTATTCCAATTAATTTTTACCAGTATTTAAGAGTTTCGTCAAGAAGAAAGCCTTAAAATTCGTTACATTTATAGCAATCTTCACCACTCTGTGCCTGCTTTGCGTTTTTCACCTGTAAAGGCACCTGAGTGGTCGAATCTTCTATTTTCTGGTAAAAATTGGAATTTTCTATCTTTTAATTTCAAAGATCTCGTCTAAGATCGCCCCTGCAACCTCTTCCTTCGACATGATCGGAAGTTCGATCTCCCTGTTCTCGCGGATCATCGTCACCACGTTCGTGTCCGTTCCGAAACCGGCACCGGCAACCTTCAGATTGTTGGCAACGATCATATCGAGGTTCTTCTTCTTTAATTTTGCCCTGGAATTCTCCAGCATATGTTCCGTTTCCATGGAAAATCCGCAAAGAAACTGGCTGTCCTTTTTGTGCTCACCAAGCCACTTTAAGATATCATCGGTGCGCTCCAGTTCGATCGCCATATCCCCGTCTTTCTTCTTTGTCTTCTCGGTATTCACGAACTTCGGGCGGTAGTCAGCGACAGCCGCGGCCTTGATCACCGCGTCCATCTCGTCACTGCGGCTTGTCACGGCCTCGAACATATCTTTGGCGGTAACCACCGGAACAAAGTTTACGAACATCGGCGGCTCCACCTCTGCCGGTCCGGAAACAAGAGTCACCTCAGCGCCGCGGAGAGCTGCCGTCTTCGCGATGGCATATCCCATCTTTCCGGTACTGTGGTTTGTAATATAGCGGACCGGGTCGATGGCCTCCCTCGTCGGACCTGCGGTCACGAGGATCTTCTTTCCTTTTAAGTCTTTCTCGTACTGGACTTCCTTTAAGATATACTGGAGCAGCACCTCCGGCTCCGGCATCTTTCCGGCTCCGGTATCGCCGCAGGCGAGGTATCCGCTTGCCGGACTGATCACTTCCATTCCATAGTGCTCACAGAGCTTTAAGTTGTCCTGCGTGATCGGATTCTCGAACATTCTCGTATTCATCGCCGGGCTGATGATCTTCTTGCAGGTACATGCGAGAACTGTGGTCGTCAGCATATCGTCCGCAAGGCCATGGGCCAGCTTCGCGATCACATTCGCGGAAGCCGGGGCAACGAGGACAACATCCGCTGCCTTCGCAAGGGAAACATGTTCAACGGAAAATTCAAAGTTCCGGTCAAATGTATCCACCAGGCATTTATTTCCGGTCAGTGTCTCGAATGTAATCGGGTTGATGAAATTTGTCGCATTCCGGGTCATAAGCACATGGACATCTGCCTTCAGTTTTTTCAGTGCGCTGGCGAGATATGCGATTTTATATGCAGCGATACTGCCGCTCACGCATAAAAGTACGGTTTTTCCTGCTAACATTTGGAATCCTCCGTTGTAATTTTAGTCAATTTATGGTAAGATAATTCGAACTTTAAAATTATGAGGAACCTGTCTCACACGTTTCTCATATTCACAGTGACGGCTGGCAAGTCCCGCAAATACGGAACCTTTGATCAACTGCACACGTAAAAACAGTATAACACGTTACTTAGATTTGTGGAAGGAGTTTTCTCAATGATTTTAGCGATCGACATGGGAAACAGCAATATCGTTGTCGGAGGTCTTGACGACAATAAAACATATTTTGAGGAGCGCATCACCACCGATGACCGGAAAACGAGTCTCGAATACGCGATCCTTTTAAAGAATATTCTGGAGATCCATAAAGTAAAGAAAAATGATATCGAAGGTTCCATTATGGCATCCGTTGTCCCGCCACTGAACGCGCCGATCTCTTCTGCCGTGAAGAAGATCACCGGAAAGAAACCGCTTCTTGTCGGTTCCGGCATGAAGACGGGCTTAAACATCAAAATGGATAACCCTAAGACCGTCGGCGGTGACCGGATCGTGGCCGCTGTCGCTGCAAATGCCAAATACAAAGGACCGATCATCATCGCGGACATGGGAACCGCGACAACGCTCGATGTTGTAGACCACGATGGAAATTACATCGGCGGTGTGATTCTCCCCGGTGTAAAGGTTGCCTTAAACTCCCTCGTTTCCAATACAGCCCAGCTTCCGAGGATCAGCTTCGATGTTCCGAAACGCGCAATCGGAAAGAACACCATCGAATGTATGAGAAACGGTATCATGCTCGGCAATGCCGCAATGCTTGACGGTCTTATCGACCGCATGACCGCAGAACTCGGCGAAGAAGCCACACTGATCGCAACCGGCGGCATGGCAAGATTTATCACCCCGCTTTGTACGCATAAGATTACATATGATCCGGATCTTCTGCTCCGCGGACTGATGATCCTGTACAGACAAAATACAGAAACAAAAGATGCGTAAAGCTTCACTGCCGAATGAAATTAACGTTCATTCGGCTTTTTTATTCAGAATTGTCCTCCCGACTGTTGCTGTCTATACATTTCGTTTGAAACGAAATATAAGCGAAATGCAGAGTTGTAATATTTCGTTTAATGGGATATACTTATGATAAAATTACGTTTGGAGGTGTTCAATGAACTATTTATCCAGCATGGAAGCGGCAAAAGTAATGGGAATCACAGTGCGCAGAGTCCAGCAGATGTGCAAGCAGGGCGAAATTTCCGGAGCTGTGAAAAAGGGACATTCCTGGCTGATTCCAGAAAATGCAGTTTGGCCAGATTCAGGCGAAAAGAAAAAGCCGATGCCCATTGGGATTTCTGATTTCAAGACGACGACCACAAGCTATTATTATGTAGATAAAACCTTGCTGATCCGTGATTTTCTGGATACGAAACCTATGGTATCGTTGTTTACCCGTCCGAGACGTTTCGGTAAAACATTGAATATGGATATGGTTCGGGTCTTTTTTGAAAAAACACAGGAGGACACCTCCATTTATTTCAAGGATAAGCAGATATGGCAGTGTGGTTCTGATTATACCCGGCATCAGGGAAAGTATCCGGTCATATTCCTGACATTTAAGGATGTAAAATGTCTGACATGGCAGGAGACATTTCAGAAGATCCGTAAGCTGATTTCACTGGAATTTATACGGCACAGTGAACTTGAGGAAAGTACTGCACTTGGAATCTATGAAAAAGAACAGTACCATCGCCTTGCCAGTGACAATGCGAATGAAGTAGACTGCCAGATGGGATTACAAATCTTATCTCTGTTGCTGCACAAGCATTATGGACAAGAATGTATTATCATTATTGATGAATACGATACACCGATCCAGCAGGGACATCATTGCAATTTTTATCCTGAAATCGTGAATTTCATGCGTAATTTCTTTTCCGGCGGCCTGAAGGATAATCCACATCTGGCTTTTGGCTTTCTCACAGGCATACTCCGTGTTGCAAAAGAAAGCATTTTCAGCGGCATGAATAATTTGAAAACCAATTCAATTTTGGACGACAGTTACAGTGAATATTTCGGCTTTACAACTGAAGAAGTAAAAGATATTCTGCACTACTACGGGAAAGAGGACAAATATCAGGAGATCTGCAGCTGGTATGACGGATACCGATTTGGTAATACAGAAATCTTTAATCCATGGTCTGTGATCAATTACATTACCGATCAATGCTTCCCAAAGGCATTCTGGCAGTCTACCGGCAGCAACGAAATCATTGGTGAGATTATCGCGACAGCTACACCCGAGATAACGGAAGGACTTCATAAACTGCTCTGCGGTGAAAAAATCGCTACATATATAGATACCAGCGTGATCTATCCGGAGATCCAGAATAATCCATACACGATTTATAGTTTTCTACTTGTTGCGGGTTACTTAAAAGTTGCAGAAATTTATCCACAGAATGATGGAAATTTCATGTGTGATGTTGCAATTCCAAATAAAGAGATTGCCTGTGTCTATGAAAAAGAAATTTTGAATCGGACGAATCAGAACAGCGTCGCGATTTCTATCAATCAGGCGATATTCTCCGGAAATGCAAAAAAGCTTCAGTCTTTGCTGGAGAGTTTTATGCTGCAGAGTATTTCTTCTATGGATGGGGCAAATGAAAGTTTTTATCATGGCATGGTGCTTGGATTATGTGCGATCCTTGGAAACAGGTACCAGATTCGTTCCAATCGAGAATCGGGGCTTGGCCGATTTGATATTCAACTGAATCCATTAGTAAAAGGAATTCCGGGATTCCTGTTTGAATTCAAACACACAAATGATGATCATGTGGATCTGGATGCGCTGGCAGATCGCGCCCTCCAACAGATAGATGCGAAAAAGTATGACACAGAATTGCAGGCTGCAGGTGTCCGGCCGATCATAAAAATCAGGATTGCTTTTCGTGGAAAAACAGCCGTTGTGAAACGCAAATAATGAGAAGGGGCTGCCGCACCAATTTTGGTATGCGGCAGCCCCGTTTTCTATAATCATGTTTCTATTTTATCCCAGTCTTCTCACAAATTCCTCATACCCAAAGGTTTTCACCACACTGCACTCCCCATTCTCATCCATTCGCGCGATGGACGGCAGGCACATGCCGTTGAAGGTGTTGTTTTTTACCATGGAGTAGATCGCCATATCTTCAAAATACAGCTTATCACCGATCCGCACCTCATGGTCGAAGGAATAATCGCCGATCACGTCACCCGCAAGACAGGTCATGGAGGAGAGGCGGTAGGTGTATTTCTTCTCTCCGGCTTCTCCGGAATCCTTAAGCGGCGGGCGGTAGGGCATCTCCAGCACGTCCGGCATGTGGCAGGCGGCGGAGGCATCCAAAATCAGAGTCCTGATGCCGTTATCCACAATGTCCATGACTTCCGTCACGAGATATCCCGCGTTTAACGCCACGGCTTCCCCAGGTTCCACATAGACAGTGACATCATATGTCTCCTGCATATGGCGGATGCAGCGCTCTAAACGGTCGATGTCGTAATCGTTTCTCGTGATATGGTGTCCGCCGCCCATGTTGAGCCATTTGATATTCGGAAGCTTCAGATACTTTCCGAATTTTTTCTCCACCGCCTTCAGAGTCGTCTCCAGATCATCCGAGTTCTGCTCGCAGAGGGTATGGAAATGGATCCCGTCAAGCTTTTCCACGAGATTTTCCCGGAAATTTGCCAGGGTCACGCCGAGTCTGGAGCCGGGCGCGCATGGATCATAGATCGCGTGGTCACCCTGAGTGGAACACTCCGGGTTTACGCGGATGCCAATGCTGACACCCTTTTCCTTACAGAAGTCCGCGTATTTTTCAAGCTGGGAAAAGGAATTGAATACCAGATGTTCGCAGATATCGGTGATCTCGCCGATCTCAGATTCCTTGAAGGCCGGAGCGAACACATGATTCTCCTTTCCCATTTTTTCATATCCAAGCTTTGCCTCGAAAAGACCGCTGGCTGTGGTTCCGTCCAGATACTGCCCGATCAGCGGGTACTCAAAGAAGTTCGAGAATGCCTTCTGTGCAAGGAGGATCTTGCAGCCGGTGTCATCCTTGACTTTCTTTAAGATTTCCAGATTCTTCCGAAGTTTTTTTTCATCAATCACATAGCATGGAGTGGGTAATTCATTAATCTTCATCTTGTTCTCCAATTACTGACTCGTTCCCGATACACATTTCAGTTCTACCAGAAAACGAAGTTCATTTTTACTGCCGTATCACAATACAGCAACACCCCTGACAACTCGTTCCTGCCAGAGGTGTTTTCTGTACTTGAAACTGTTCCACATTCCGCACTTTTTCCCACGGACAGCACGAATCTGCCGAACAGTCATTCATTTTCAATTTTTTATTTCACGATCTCCGGATTCTCATCCACAACCCACGGAAGTCCCCACTTGTTCAGCGCTTCCATATACGGATCCGGATCGAACTCCTCAACGTTGAATACACCTGCGCCCTTCCAGGTTCCGTCGACTACCATCATGGAACCGATCATTGCCGGTACGCCTGTCGTGTAGGAGATGGCCTGGGAGCCGACTTCCTTGTAACACTCCTGATGGTCACATACGTTATAAATATAGATCGTCTTCTCTTTTCCGTCCTTCACACCGGTAAAGATACAGCCGATGTTTGTCTTTCCGACGGTTCTCGGACCTAAGGATGCCGGATCCGGAAGAAGAGCCTTTAAGAACTGGATCGGAACGATCTCCTGTCCGTTAAAGTTTACCGGGGAAGTGGAAAGCATTCCAACGTTCTCTAAGCATTTCATGTGGGTCAGGTAGCTCTGTCCGAAGGTCATGAAGAAGCGGATGCGCTTTACGCCCGGAATATTCTTTGCAAGGGATTCGATCTCCTCATGATGTAAAAGGTACATGTCCTTCTCGCCGACCTGCGGGAAGTTGTACTCGCGCTTGATCTCCATCGGCTTTGTCTCTACCCAGTGACCGTTCTCCCAGTAGGAGCCGTTTGCGGATACCTCACGGAGGTTGATCTCCGGGTTGAAGTTTGTTGCGAACGGGTAGCCATGGTCGCCGCCGTTGCAGTCTAAGATGTCGATGGTGTGGATCTCATCGAAATAGTGCTTTAACGCATACGCGGAGAATACACTTGTGACGCCCGGATCAAAACCGGTTCCTAAGAGTGCCATAAGTCCAGCCTCTTTGAATTTCTCCTGATATGCCCACTGCCAGGAATAATCAAAGTATGCGGTGAAGCCCTCTTCCTTGCAGCGTTTCTCATAGATCGCGCGCCAGGTCGGATCGTCGGTGTCCTCCGGCTCGTAGTTTGCGGTATCGATGTAGTTCACGCCAGCCTTTAAGCATGCGTCCATGATCGTCAGGTCCTGATACGGGAGTGCAACGTTTAACACTGCATCCGGCTTGTAGCTTTCCATTAAAGCGACCAGCTCGTCCACGTTGTCAGCATCCACTTTCGCGGTCGTGATCTTCGTCTTTGTCGTTCCCTGAAGTTTCTCCTTTAAAGCATCGCACTTGGATACGGTACGGCTTGCGATCATAATTTCTGTGAATACATCACTGTTCTGACAACACTTGTGGATCGCTACGGACGCAACACCTCCGCAGCCGATGATCATTAATCTGCTCATGTTTATTTTTCCTCCTCTTTTAAAAGATCCTCAACATACTTCGGCAGCATGAATGCTCCCATGTGAAGATGTGTCGTGTAATACCAGGTTTCGATATTTAATGCATCCCATTCCCGGGGCTTGAAATCCTTGATGGGATGATATTTCTTTGAAGCGAAGCCGAAGAGCCAGTATCCGGACGGACAGGTTGGAATATGTGCCTGATACACACGGCTGATCGGGAAAGAGCGGAACGCCTTTCGGTGCATACTGCGGCAGGCCAGCTCGTCCTCATCGTAGAATGGGCTTCCGTGCTGGTAGACCATGATCCCATCTTCCTTTAAGGCGCTGTAACAGCTACCGTAGAATTCCTTCGTGAACAATCCCTCTGTATGACCGAAGGGGTCTGTGGAATCGTTGATGATAAGGTCATACTTTGCCTTCTTGTTTCTTAAAAATCTCAGACCGTCATCATAGTGGACCTCGACACGCGGATCATCTAAGGCACAGGCCACCTCCGGGAAAAATTTTCTTGAAACCTCCACAAACATCTCATCCGTCTCCACGACATCGATATGTTCCACGCAGTCATACTGCAAAAGTTCTTTCGCGACACCGCCGTCGCCGCCGCCGATGATCAGTACGTCCTTCACACACGGATGGACCGCCATCGGCACATGGGTCACCATCTCGTCATAAATAAACTCGTCCTTCTCGGAGAATACGATCTCCCCGTCCAGAGCGATAAATTTTCCAAATTCCTCGGAATCGAACACGTCGATCCGCTGATATTCACTCTCCCCGGAAAACAGCTGCTTTTCGATCTTGATGGACAGCTTGACGTTTCCGGTGTGCAGTTCTGAAAACCAGAATTCCATATCTTGTGACTCCTTGTATCGTATTGGCCAAAGCCTGTATGTAGGCAGACAGCCTGTTTTCCTACAGCCAGGTCCTGCGCCTTGAAAAATTCATGCTATATGTTTGCCAGCACCATCAGATGGTCCACCGCCGGATCCTCTGTTCCCTGCATGGAGCATCCTTTTTTCTTCGCATACAGGATATACTGGACCACGTCGTCCGTGATCATCTCACCCGGCGCCAGGATCGGGATTCCCGGCGGATAACACATCACAAACTCCGCACAGACTCTTCCGGAAGATGCTTCCACCGGAACAGAGACCTTCTCGGAGTAGAACGCTTTCTGCGGGGACATCACGACCTTCGGGGAGATATACTCACCGGAGAGAAGTCCCGCGCTGTCCTTTTTGTAGAGACGTTCCACATCATCAAGAGCCCCAACAAGACGCTCGATATCCTGAATCCGGTCTCCGATGGAGATGTAAGCAAGAATGTTGCTGATGTCACCGAATTCGATCTGGATATCATACTCGTCGCGCAGGAGGTCATAGACCTCAATTCCCGCAAGTCCGATGTCTCTTGTATACACGGAAAGCTTCGTCACATCGTAATCGAAGATGCTGTCCCCGTTTACAAGTTCTTTTCCGTAAGCATAGTAGCCGCCGATGGAGTTGATCTCCCGTCTCGCGTACTCTGCCATCTCAACGACCTTCGCGAAGGATTCCTCACCGCGGAGAGCCAGATTTCGTCTTGAAATATCAAGGCTGGAAAGGAGCAGATAGGAGGCGCTTGTGGTCTGGGTCAGGTTGATGATCTGGCGCACATAATCGGTGTTCACTCCCTTATTTAAAAGAAGAAGCGAGCTCTGGGTCAGGCTTCCGCCGGACTTGTGCATGGATACTGCCGCCATATCAGCTCCCGCTGCCATTGCGGAGATCGGAAGATTCTTTCCGAAATACAGGTGGGTTCCATGAGCCTCGTCCGCGAGGACCTTCATGCCTCTCGCATGGGCAAGCTGTACGATCGTTTTTATATCAGAGCAGATGCCGTAATAGGTCGGGTTGTTGACGAACACCGCAACCGCGTCCGGATTATCCTCGATGGCCTGTTTTACTTTTTCGACCTGCATTCCCAGCGAAATACCGAGTCTCTGGTTCATCTCCGGATTTACGTAGATCGGGATTCCGCCGCAGAGCACCAGAGCGTTGATGACGCTCTTATGTACGTTTCGCGGCAGGATGATCTTATCTCCGGCTTTTACCACCGAGAGGATCATGCTCTGGACCGCAGATGTCGTTCCGCCTACCATCAGATAGGCGCTGGCCGCTCCGAATGCCTCCGCCGCCAGCTCTTCCGCCTCACGGATTACGGAGACCGGATGACAGAGGTTGTCAAGCGGCTTCATCGAGTTTACGTCCAAAGATACACATTTCTCTCCTAAAAGCTGTACAAGTTCCGGATTTCCGCGTCCTCTCTTATGTCCCGGCACGTCAAACGGGACAACTCTCTTCTTTTTAAATGCCTCGAGTGCTTCATAGATCGGGGCTTTCTTTTGTCTCTCTCTGTCCATGGTTTTGTTCCTCATGCATTTTATTGATTGCGCATCATCTGAATAATAAAAAAACAGATGACGCCAAAACCATCATCTGCTCAAAACGATTCTATTCCATTGGGGTCTGGGGCGCGTCACTCCGCTCCCGTCTGCCTCTGACCTTTATCGTTTTTTCCTCCAAGTCTGCAATCGCAAATATATTGTCCCTGCACTTATTGACCGATTCACAAGATGATGTGTTTTTCAAACACTGATTATAAAGTAATCAACTTATAAATTTGAGCTTTTAACTCAATCAATAATGTGGGCTTAACCCCACGCGGCGCTTGACCCGCCTGTCCGATGGGCTTAACTTCCGTAGTCTGTTCTGCGGGAGTGGTCATTACATACATTTGCATGAAAACGATAAATGTCTCTTCACACTATTTCTATCATACATGAAAAAACATAGAACTGTCAAGTAAAAATTTCCATTTATCCTATGAGAAGATAAAAGCAGGGATCCATCAACCACAAAAGTTGATGGATCCCTGTGAAACAGGATCACATATGATCATTCTGTACGTTTCCGGTCACCATTGCACCGGTCTTTGGATCCAGATAATAGAGATGTCCATCCTGCGGATCTGTAAACCAGCCGGTCTTCATCGCTCCCTGGGTACCGTCAGAAACCGGGTTCAGATAATACCAGCTTCCATCCGCATCTTTCAGCCAGCCAGTCTTCATCGCTCCCCGCGTACCGTCGGAAACCGGATTCAGATAATACCAGTTTCCGTCTGCGTCTTTCAGCCAGCCGGTCTTCATGGTTCCCTGCGTGCCATCAGATACCGGATTCAGGTAATACCAGTTTCCATCCGCATCTTTAAACCAGCCGGTATCCATGTACCCGTCAGCACCAAAGTGATACCAGAACATGGTTTCCTTGTACGGAAGCTGTTTCCATGCATTGGATACACATCGTCCATCGCTGCCATAGTATCTCCATCTGACAACGCCATTGACATTCTTTGTTTCCCATGCATTTCTGGTCACATTCCAGTCAGTATCTCCGTCGCTGCCGGAACCGGAACTGCTGTCTTCCTTCGGATTATCAGGAGTTGCAGGACTGTTGCTTTCCAGAACTGCCTGCGCCGTCACACGATGTCCTTCTGCCTGATCCAGCGCATCCAGGAATGCTTCGTTCACAGTTGTATACAACGTGCCGTTGATCTTCCAGCCCTTGAACACAGCTCCATCCTTGCTGACTGTCGGAAGCGCTGCATCCATCTGCTCCAGGGTATAGCTCCGCTCTCCGACCCCATTATCAAACGCAACCGTTCCCTTTCGGCTGTCTGAGAGCAGCTCAAAAGTACTGAAGCCATCCTTGTTGACAAATTCGGCCATGACACTTCCCTGCGTTTTCTTTACGGTTACCGGATAATAAGCAATTTTTCCGCTATGTAACAGATGGCGGATAAAGAGATCTTCGGTCGGATAATCTGCCGGGAGCGGCAGGGTGATCGTAACCGGAGTTCCAACCTGCTGCGGGATTGCTGAGCCGATCAGAACTGTATTCTTACCGGTTCCTTCTTCCTGCATGGTCTCATTCTTTCCGGCTGTTGTGGCTTTTACATTGTATAATGCGGTGATTTCAAAAGTGATCACATTCACTCCCTGTTTTTCGGTCACACCCTTTACTTCCACCGACATATACGGCTCAACCACCAGTCTTACCTTCTTTTCGGCGGTATTGATTCCTTCCTTCTGAAGTTTTTCCTTCGCTTCCACTCCGGAAATCGTCTGATCTTCTCCTGTTTTTACGATCACATCCCCGTTTTCTGTTTCCCGGATCAGATCTGCTGCCACAGTATCCAGTCCGGTAATCTCCGGGGTCTTCTCTTCCAAGAGGTTAGCAATCTCTTTTACCTCCTCCGGTGCATCTGCCGGAACCGGTGCAATCTTCGGCTCTGCCACGGAAATCTCCGGTGCCTGTGCTTTTCCAACAGTAATTTCCCTGGTCACCGTCGTTCCATTGTAGTCACTATCCCCGGCAACCTCAGCCGTCACGAGGACTGTTCCGGCTCCGATGATCTTCGCCTCTGTTTTTCCGTTCACTTCTGATAGCTCCAGAACTCCATTGTCAGCAGGAACGGAGAATTTCACAGCTCCTTTTCCCTTCTGTCCGGTAAGTACCAGTGCAAATGGATCATCACCGTAGATTTTTCCATTCACTTCTTCGATCTGCACCTTGTCTTCGTCTGCTTTTCCTACCTCGAAGCTGCAGCTTACCTGTGCAGGATCATTGTAATTTTCCTTCTCTGGGCCATCGGCCGGAAGCACATATTCTGCCAAAATTTCATGCGTACCAGCAGAAGGAATCGAATATTCCATGGACGCGGTTCCATTGGTCAATGGGATCGGCGTCTGATTGAGTTGCTGTCCATTTTCATAAAAAATTACCGTTCCGGCCAGCACATCCTGATAAGCTCCCTTCGCTTCCAGAGTCAGAACATAAGTATCTTCCACATTTCCAAGAACTGCCAGGAGTCTCTGCATCAGATCTGTTTTCTTTCCGCCTTTCAGATTCAGGGAAATGGTTCCCTTCTGAACGGTGATCGGTTTGGAATTATTACCTGCCGTGTAATTGGTGCCACTTGCCACACTTATCGTTACCGTTGCCGTACCTGCGCCATGGATCGTTGCCCGGCCATCTGCATCGACCGTCAGTACATTCGCAGAGTCGCTTGTCTTGGTCACCGCTCCGTCTCCAACGGTGGTAACTCCAGTCAATGGAAAATCAGGATCGCCATATGTTTTCGTTCCCGGCCACTCTGCATCATTGATCGTGATCGAAGATGCTGCTTTTTTGATCGTTGCGGTTGCACTGGAAGGAATGTTGACCTGGTAGTTATCCGGATCGGCTGTTGCTCCGCCACCGCTCGCTGCTGCTCCTGTTATCACTGCATTCGAAGCATCGATCACAACCTTTTTATTGATTCCGGCATTTACATCCAAAAAAGCTGCTGTTAAGCCTGTGATCTGCAGCTGCTCCCATCCTGAACCTGTACCCACGCCAGTCTTTACAATCAGCGGTTCATGCACAGTTGCTGTTTTCGTGCCATCATAGGTCTTATCTTCTACCGCAACTGATGATAATTGCAGTGGGTACTTAGAAATTTCCGGTACCACGGAATCTGTTAATGTCCTATCGTATGAAGCACTTGAATCTGTCGGTGTAAATTTCACGGTATAAGCCTTGTTATCTTTTACCTTTGGATAAATACCAGATGCTGAACTACTATTTTCCGGTTCCCAGCTCCAGGTTCCGGCTACCGGTTGATTTGCACCATTATACACACCATAACCAGAAGCCAGGGAAACCGGAATCTGAGCAAGTGAAACCCCATAAGTCCCCTTCGCATTCCACTTTTGTGTTCCGTTTCCTACAATTCTCAGTGTATCCTTGGTAGACACATTAAGCAGTTCCGTTATCTCAGAAGCAAATGCATTCTCTTTCGCCTTTATTCTGCTGGTTACCTGATATCCATGTGCCGGATATAATCCCTGAATTTCCGTACCGTCAATCCATGTAAATGCTCCGTCTGAATCTGCATCACGGTATCCATACTCAATGTCATTTTCCGGATTAGCTCTGCTTATGGTAATCATCGTACCGGTCGCGGTTACCTCACCCTCAGATATCGCAGTCGGCGTTGTCGGCCTTTCAGGAATTATCATGCTTGCAACTTTTCCGGCAAATTTCTGATCTGTGTTGCTTGCAGCATACCGATAATAAACCGTACTCGCATGATCGGAAGAAATGATGTCTGTAATCGAAATTCCTGATCCATTGCTCTTTTTTGCAGATGTCCAGTTTGGAGAGGTATTGGTTCCGTTTACAATCACATACTGTAAGGATGCGGAAATCGAGATTTCTTCCTTCCGATAATCAATATTCGGCTTGTTCGATTCTTCCGGAATCGCCTGTGTTTGCAAATTCGCCACCAAAACCGCTTCACTGGCTGACATGGACGAGGATGCTTTCTTGCGAATATAGACTGGTACAGACCCACCATTTTCACGAATGTTATTCAGCAGCCCTGTCAGACGAACCTTACCCCCCCGTCTTATAATTGTCCATGACTGTGCATCCTTAGAAGCAGCATACTCCAGATCGCAGGAAGCTTTATTCTCTAAAGTCTCCTGTTCGTAATTGATAGAAACATCAGCAGCATTAGGTGCCTCCTGCCGCATTTTTTCTGTCTGGAAATTTACATAGGTTACATCAAGAGATAACTTACCCTCCTTTTTAATCATCAGTCTGACATGATATTCTGTATCCGGAGCTAAATCCGTAATAGTATACTCATAGTTTCCGGAAGAACTCTCCGTAAGTAACGTTCCTTTCGAGAACATATCATCTAATGTTAATGTCCGCTCATCCTCGCCGGAGGTTAAGAAAAACCTAACCTCTGCTCCGGGAGTTCCTGTTGCCTTAAGTGTAGCAGTCGCTTTTTTGTCAGAAATCGTCTTAATATCCGTGACAGCTGCGGAAGATATACTTGCCGCATTATTATTAGAATATGTACCAGTAGCTGGATCATAATATACCGTCTTACTGTACTTGCGGAAATGCGGGTAATCCTCCGTTCCGATCACCTGTCCCCACGTACCATCTGATTGATTACCGTTTAAGTTATAGGCAATTTCTCCGGATTTCAGTTTTTTCAGTTTTTCTTCGCTATCTAGAGTAGTAATTCCACCCCAAGAACTAAAACTACCCCTTTTTGTCTCATAACAGTTCGTAAAACTAGCCCTATTATTCATCGGGGACGTAGTTCCTTCCAGGTTTCCTGATACAGCCAAGCAATTCGTCACCGTTCCGTTTGAAGAATTATTTAAAAAATTTGTTCCTACTACAAAACAATTCTGAATATTGGTACGAACAGCAGTATGACACAACCCGAAAGTCCAACCATCTTCCAACACCAGCCCTATATTTTGTACTTTCCCATCTTGAATCCTTGCCACCAGTCCCCGCTTATAACTTGTATTGTCATCAGCAGGTCGCAGTCCGGAGATTACATGATAATTTCCCTCAATATTCCCCCTGAAATACTTATTATCTATGTTTCCAATGCTTGTCCAGTCACGTCCGCCCGGGATCTTAATATCCTTCATCAGCTTCAGATTGCTGTTATCAGGGATTATACTATCATTAAACTGCTTTGCAAACCAGAAAAGCTGACCGGCATTATAAATCTCATAATATTCCCCCGACTTGTTTGCCTTCTGATATGCACCACATGCTTCACAAAATCCATCTGCATTATAGTACTCATGACTACAAACGGTATCATCATGAAACATCTCGATTTCATTTGGTGTTGTTGTCGATATCGTCTTACCTGATGCTGTGATCGGATTGCCGCCATTTAAGCCTGGTACCGTCACCGAAATCTCTGTGTTTTCCTCATTTTCCGGCAGATATACCGTCAGATATCCCGTGTTCGCTTCATCATACGAAATCTGCTTGGAAGGAATGACCATAGCTGCACTTTGACCTTCTTGATTGCTCAACGGTTCACCATTCTGCTTGATCGTGATATCGGTTGCCTGTAATACCTGATCGCTCGTGATCGCCGTGGAAACAAATTTTAATCTTGTCTCATAAAGAGGAATTCCGGTCTTCAAAGTAATCGTTGCATTCTCATCATCAACGTCAGCTGCCATCTGATAAACATAGTTTTCTCCAACCGTCACCTTTACCGTTACCGGTGTCTCTGACGTTAATGGTTTCAGATAATTGGATGCCGTAAGTGTGCCTTGATAAGCGCTCACCTTCATCGTCCCTGCATCCCAGGTAATCTCTCCCACGCTGATTGTCACCGGATAAGTGCTTTCGATGAATCGTACATCCGCAATCGTGCCCTGAATGGTATAGTTTTTCAGTCCAAACTCATCACTCTTTGGAAAATAATCGCCGCCATTTAAGTTGACTACTGCCTGATCACTGATGGAAATAGAGCCATCCAAGGTACTGCCCTCCGGCAGCACATAATCCGGTTTCACTGCGATACCGATCGCATATACTTCATTCTGATATGCAATGGCCGAAACCGTTCCACCCTTGATCGCAATATCACCATACTTGTATCCGCCTTCTACCGCTTTTGCTCCACCACCGCCACAGCCGATTGCGGCTCCGGGGCGTCTTCCTGCGTTCGTAGCATATCCTCCATAGGCTGTCACATTGCCACCATTGATTTCAATCAGATCCACGTAGCCGTTCGCTCCACCGCCAATTCCTGCTCCACCGTATACATTTTGAATATCCTTGTAGTAGCTTCCATGTCCGCCCTTGGCGTACACAGTTCCGTCGTTGATGATAATGGTACCGCTGCCGCCCTCTGCACTGCCGCCAATGCCTGCTGCCATCTCGCCGCCATAAGCTTCGATATTGCCTCCGTCGATCACAATCGTCCCCAAGGAACCATTTCTCCTGCTCGACGCACCAATTCCGGCGCCTTCTCCACCGGTTGCTTTTAAGCTTCCCTCTCCGCTGATCGTCAGGGTGCAGCCTTCCGGCACATCAATAGCCGCACACATATCACCGCCCTTGAGCGTGTTTTCTCCCTCCAGAATCAGATTCAGTTTTGCACCATTCATCAGTCGGATCGCCGGTACCCAGGTACTCGCTGTCTCATCGTTCTTAACAAGCGGTATCTGGATATCCAGATTCGAAATCGTGATTGTAGCCTCCACACCATTAACCAGAATAACATTGGTCGTACTGCTTCCCGTGATAGTCGCATGATTATACTGTTCCAATGTGTTGCTGTTGATGTTGATACCGCCATTCGCAATATTATAAGTATCTGTTGATGCCAGCAAAGCGATTCCGCCGTCCATGCTGACCTCGATCTCCGGAAGCTCCACGCCCGCTGCCAAAATATACTCTCTCGGAAGAACCGGAAGATAATAATAGAAACCACTTTCATCTTCCCGGTTCTCATCCGGCTCCCAAGTAACGCTGATATCCGTCAGCACCGGGATATCTTCTGAGATTTCCTCATCTTCAAACTCATAATCCTCAAGAAAATCCCCGGCATTGCTGTCGGTCGCGATCAGAAACGTACCCTGCTGGTCTTTCTCCTGAACTTCCTGTTTATCTGCTTCCTCCTCATCATTGCTATCCGGCACGTTTTCTGAATTTTCTGTTTCCGGAGTTTCCTCCTCATTCAGATTTTCTTTCTTTGCATTACTGCCGGTAGCAATTCCAAAGTCTTCTTTCTTATCACGGTCGTCTGCTGCCGCTTTCTCATCTTCCGCGCCCTTATCGCGATCCGCATTATTTTTCTGATGATCCACGTTCTTATATTCCACCACCGAAGCCTCGATCGTCTCCGGGAAATTCAGATAATCCTCAAAGTTTTCTCCGGCATCCGCAGGGATCTGAATATGCGCGACCTCCTCCGGTAATTCCGTAAATCCCGTGATCACTTTCAACTTTTTTGTAGGGACTGCAGCAAACGTTGCAGACGGTATGCATAACTGCATCGCCATCATTGCCGCCAATGCTGCAGATACGATCTGCCTTTTCTTCTTTTTATACCTCATATCCATTTCCTCCTGTTGTCATTATTTTCTATATAGCGTGACGGTTTTGTTCTCTCCGGTAATATTTTTTATTCATACTTTTCCTCCCCACCTGATTCATTCCTTCCCCTTTTTCCCTGAAGAAGCCGGGAGACTGCTTCCCCCAGCTGATGCTCTGCAACGGGCTTCACCCAAAAGTCATCTACCCGCAGCCTGCGGCTTTGGGGTTCAAATTCTGCCTGATCGCTGATCCAAAGGAGCGGGACATCCTTGCTGTAGCCTCGTATGCTCATGCAGAAATTCATTCCACGGGCCCCATCCTCCATTATCACCACAGCGTCATAAGGGCCCTCCCGCTGCATGGCATAGACGCAGAATACGCCATTGTCAAAGCGGTCTACTTTGCCAAGCTTCATCAGTAACGCCGTTTCTTTCTCCTTCTGACTATAGCTGCATAGCGCAATTCGCATTTCCATACCTCCGTTTCCTGATGGGCTCCATCGCCTCATATAGCTCGTGATCACTACAATCTATGGAGAGGAATGCCGGGATACGAAGCTGATACGCGATCAGGGCAAAGTTTTCATCATCGCTCCACCAGACAAGCGGTGTTTCCGGTGCCAGCTGCTTTGCCTGAATGGCAGCCTCCAATCCCCTTGCCCCGGTCATGGCGATGACAACCGCATGGTAGCGGCTCCGCCGCAGTGCCTGAGATAGCTGCTTCTCATTCCATAGCTCGTCGATGACAAGCTGTCCGTCCCCAGCAAAAAGGGAGCGCAGCCTGCTCTCAAACCATTCTGCATTCCTTAATTCCGTACAAAGTGCGATTTTCATGCTGAGCCTCCTTTCCTGAAAAGAAAAATAAAAAAACCAGACCTTCTCATCGGAAAGTCTGGTAGTATAATTAGAGTAGCATCTTGTCAAGAGAAATGCAACCGACTTTGTTTAAGACGCAGGTTTCCTGTTTAAGACGCAAGTTTTTTCCTGCGGTTTTATGTTATACTAATATTGGATTATTGTGCAAAGGAGATGGCGCGATGCAGATTGCGATTGTGGATGACAGGGCAGATGACAGAGCAGAACTGTCTGTCTGCCTGGAAAATTATATGAAAAAGCATCAGCTGGACTATACGCTGACAGAATTTGAGGACGGAGAGAATTTTCTGAAAGCTGCCGCCCAGGTCAATTTTCAGCTTGTCTTTATGGACATCTATATGGAGAACATGGATGGAATGGAGGCCGCCAGAAGGCTGCGCCAGAAAAACAGGCTCTGTAAGATCGTTTTTCTGACCATTACAGAAGATTATGCCCGGATGGGGTACAGCCTGTCCGCCAGCTATTATCTGATGAAGCCGCTTTCGCTCCATCAGGCAGATTTTGAAGAAGCGATGGAGCTGTGCCAGCTAAAACCGCCCTATGAAGTGATGACACTTTCGGTTATGGCTGACCGTCAAAAGCTGGAACTTCCCACAGAGAAGATTCTATACATAGATTATCAAAACCGTACGACACGGATTCATACGGCGGAACGCGTGATACCGGTAAGCGGAGGCTTTCAGGAGGTTACTGCCGCATTGCAGAAGGACAAACGTTTTTTGCCCTGCTACCGGGGCATTTTAATCAACATGGATTATATCAGCCAGGTCGACAGCCAGACCTTCCGTCTGATAAACGGAGAGGAGCTTCCGATCTCCCTCCGAAACAGAAAACAGCTGCGTGAGGTCTACCTCCGGTATGTTTTCTCCGGAATGGGGGGAATTGTATGCTAATAAAGCGGACACAACAAAAACGATTTCCCGTCTTCTTTCTGGTCTGCTGTCTGACCTGCCTTTTCTGTTTCATCGGCAGCATATCCGCCTTTGCCCTTCAGACTGCCACCCCATCAGATGCCGATAAGATCAGGATCATAAAAATACAAAATGAAGATGAGCTTCTCGCCCTGCCGGAGTTTACCCTGCCCCTTAAAAGCAGCCCCTCCGACGATGACATGGAACCCATTTATCTCTTTGCCCTTAAATACCAAACAGTTTCCGCCACTGTAATTGAAAATAATGAAAGCCGGTCTGAAAGACTTTCCGTCGGCTGGGATTTTTCGGCCATTGACCAGACCACTTTGGGGGATTACACCGCAACCGGCAGGATTGAGCTGCCGGAGGGATATTGCTTTGGCGAAAATGTATTAAAGGAGCTTGTGATTTCCGTCCATGTAGAAAAAACACCTCCTGCTGTCATTATTTCCATAGAACAATGGTATCCTTATACGGACGCTTTTGCACTTCCACAGGGCAGTACAGAAGAAACGCTGAACCATCTGCTTCGTTTTTCCCCGCATCATCTGGAATGCTATACAGAAAACAAAATCAGCTATTCCGCTTTGGTGGAGTGGGATCTTTCCGATATTGATTTCGATACTGTGGGACTGTATCAGGCAAAGGGACGGCTTGCCGCACCTGAAAATACGGAATTTGCGGACGGGATCGTTTTCCCGGAAATATCGATCCCCGTTTCTATACAGGCCCCCGGCAGACCGGATATCAACTGTGTTATAGCTGCCAGAGGAAATCTATGCTTTCCATGGGTCACACCGCCGGGTGATCCGGATAAGATCAACGTATGGCTATCCGAAAACGATGAACCATGGAAACAGCTGGAAGATGGCGTTTATGCAGGGAAGGAAATGCTCTCGATCAAAACGTATCTGCTGACATCGGGTAACAGCTACCGTCTTCAGGTCGATTACGATGGCGGACAGACCGGCATCCTGTCCTTCACTTACTCAGATGAGCTTGTCCTTGAGGGGTATTATAAGGGTGATCGCGATGGAGGGGACGCAAAAGGAAATCCGCCTGGCAGCATCACACAGCCTCCGCCCGAACAGAACATTGATCAGAAGATTGAACAGAACGGGGACGAGAACAAGGATGAGAATCCCGATCGAGAAAACGCTCCAACCGACCGGACAGAGAACGCCTCCTCTATGAAACCGCTCTCTAAAGCAGAGGCGGCTTCAGATCCTGAAGAGCCTTCCTCCTCCGAAATAGCCTTTACCGAATTTTTTGATGATACCACTGACCGGATCTCCGGCACGCGCTTATTGATGATGCTTCAAACGGGAAGACAAAAAGCAAGCTTTTCCAAACAGGGCATCACCATCCGCGTCCCAAGAGCTTCTTTACCAAAGGACATCCAAAATAACGATCAGATTGAGGTCATCATCAAAAAAATCTCTGACCGCAGTTTTTCTTTTTCCTTTTGCATCAACGGAGTTTCCTTTGACTCTCTGCCGGGCGCCTCTGTCATGCTGCCCTATCCGCAAGAGACGGCAGCGGATAGCTTATATCTCTGTGACGAAAGCGGCATAAAAATCCCGGTTTCCGACTATGATGATGCAGCAAAAGCCGCTTCCTTTCCGATTGATCATACCGGAACCTACACCATGGCAGCCACGAAGGATCCTGATTCCCCGGCCCAGACAGCCGAAAAGAATCCTGATTCCCCGGCCCGGACTGCCGCTAAGGATTCCGAGTCCTCGGCTCCGGCAGACGGGAAGAATCCCGATTCCCCGACCCGGACTGCCACGAAGGATTTTGCCTCCTCGGCTATGGCAGACGGGAAGGATCCTGCTTCCCCGACTCTGACTGCGGACGCCGAGCGCGGCAGATCCCCTCTGCTCTTTTTGCTCCCGGCTTCCCTGCTTCTTTTGTCCGCCGGTGTACTTTTTCTGCGTAGGAGGTGGAAATAGCTGATGTCTTCTGCTATAAGAAAATATGCTGCCTTATGTATCGTCTGCCTGTGTTCATCCCTGTTTTTTCTTGGACTGTATCATTTCGATAATAAATATAGTCAGAATACGATCCAGGCGGCAAACGGCATTTTGGCTCTCTCCGAGAATGATCTGAAAAAGTCACCGGTACGATTTCTGGTATCCGGCTGGGAATTTTATCCGGATGCTCTTTTGACTCCGGAAGAAATACAGGATTCCGACCACTATATGCGCTATCTTTCCATTGGCGAGATGAGTAATTTTTCCAGTCCGGCAGATTCCTCTCCCTACGGCTGCGGAACTTACCGGATGACCTTCTTTTTGCCGGAACGGAAAGAGGCGTATGCCATTGAACTCCCGGAAGTATTTTCTTCCTATACCCTTTATCTCGACCATGACCGGATCCTGCAGCTTGGAGATCCGGAGCAAAGGATCCCTTTGGTTCAAAACCGAATGGTCACTTTTTATGGAGGAAAGCCGGTCACACTCACCATAGCGGTCAGCAACTATGACCACTTTTATGGCGGGATCGTTTATCCGCCTGCTTTTGGGACGATGCTGTCAGTAAATACCTCCCGGGGGATCCGTTTTGCATTCTGCCTGTTCAGCTGCACAGTTACCTTCGTCTGTGCCCTGCTGTCTTTTTACTTCAGTCACCGGATGAAACAGAAAAATGCCTTTCTGTTTGGACTTATCTGCCTTGCTATGTGTGGTCTGTCCTCTTATCCTGCACTCCACATGCTGATGGCACTTCCTGTCTTCCCCTGGTATGCGCTCGAACTGTTCTGTATCTATCTGGTCACCTTGCTGATCATAATTCTGCAAAACCGGATCTGCCGCCCAGGCTTCCTTCTTTCCGCCATCAGTAACGGAGCAGGCGCTGCCTTCCTTATATATGCACTGGGATATGGTATGATGGCTTCCCGCCTTTCCCTTGGAGCCATTCGTTTCTTCTCGGCAGCCGTCTTTTGCTATAAAGCGGCATCGGCACTCTATCTTCTTATCATATCCATTCTTGCCATCCACCGGGGAGAAAAGCGACGCAGACCGATCTTCTATGCCACAGCCGCCGCCACCTGCGCCCTTATATGGGATCGGCTTCTGCCGGTATATGAGCCGGTCATCGGCGGGTGGTTTGTGGAGTGGGGCAGCCTCTTTATCGCAGCAGCGATCGGTTACTCTCTCTGGCACGATGTGGTAGAAGGATACGGAAACAGCCTGATCTTTCAGGAGGAGCGTAAGCAGGTCATCCGTCAGCTTTCTATGCAGACCGAATACAGCCGTCAGCTTTCTGAGGCCGCAGCGGAAAACCGGAGGCTGATCCATGACATCAAACATCATCTGCGTGCCATAGACCGCATGGCCTCGGAGCATGGACAGACGGAGATCTGTGACTTCCTGTTACAGGTAGAGGAACAGGTTGCCGCATCTTTAGCCTACTCCCATGTTGCGTTCTGCAAAAATCCTGTTGTCAATGCGCTGATCGAATACTACTACGGCATGGCGCAAACACAAGGGACAGAATTTCAGGTGCGGCTCGATCTTCCCGATCAGATGCCGCTTACCAATGTGGAACTGTGTACGGTGCTGGGCAATCTTTTAGACAATGCGGTAGAAGCCTGCAGCCGCCAAGCGAAAGGGACACGCCGCATTTTGGTTGTAGGTGAGATTCGAGGCAATATGTACTTTTTAAAGATTGAAAACACATACGATGGTCTGATCCTTCCGGAGGAAAAAACATTCCGCTCACGAAAGGGCACATCTGCAGATCATGGAATCGGGCTTTCCTCTGTCCGAAGGATCCTTGAAAACCATGGCGGTGACCTTGATCTCGTACCCGGGGAAGAAACGTTCCTTGTCGGGATCACAATAGAATGTCCCTTTATCTCAAAAAGTCAATGTGTAATATAAATTTATTATGGGATGGGGATGCCAAATTAAAAAAAGCAATCGAATCCTTTCAATTCAATTGCTTTTCTGTTTCCGATGCCGATTAATGCTTTTTATTATAGCGTTCACCGAAACGCTTGACAAGCTTAATTTTAGCAGATTTTTTCCTGCGCAGTGATTCTGGCAGGAATATGTCAGCTTCTCTGACCAGAATCACGCGCCAAGTCTCACGAAGGTTCGGCTTGAAACTCGCTTTACTGCTTGCTTCTTCCGTCCCAGACACCGTTTTTATCTACATAGTATCCGTCCGGTGTCCTTTGTCCGGCGTACATAATCCCTCTCTTTCCATCGGAAATCGGGTTAAAATAGTACCAGACTCCATTGAGAAGCATCCAGCCGGTCTGCATGCCGTGTTCCGGATCCATATAGAACCAGCCGCCGTAATCCTCATCCCTTAACCAGCCTGTCTTAGCATAACCCGTTTCATCAAAGGCCCACCATCTGCCGTTGATCTTCTCCCAGTGATATGCACCAGTACGATCAGCCATTGGCCATGTACCGTCACTAAAGCGGAGCCACCAGCCTTTGGCGTCTTTCATCCAATGGCTGTAGCCATCATTCACGGTCTGATTGGATGCGCCGGTGATGACGCCCTGTTCCACATTTCTGTAGCCCTTCTGACTGTCTTTCGTAACCTTGTTGAACGGATTCGGGGTTACTTTAACACTACTTTCGTTCGGATCATCATAATCGGAGCTGTCCCCGTCTGAACCGGAGCTGCCATTGGAATTACCATTATTGGAGCCATTGTTGCCAGAATTATTTCCAGAGTTGTTGTTGGAGTTACTGTCAGACGAATCTGCAGTCAGAGTCACGATCACAGGAATCTGAATATCCTCGTAATTCTTAGTCTCCACCTTCACGACAACCTGGGCAGTCTTGCCAACCATGTTTTTAGAACTGCCTTTCAGACGAAGTACCAGATTCATGCCATCCACTGCCGCACTATCTAAGATCTGTCCCTCATCGGAAACGATCTGTGCCGTGATACTTCCAATGGTTCCGCAGTTCTCCGGAAATCCTGGCAATGCCACCTGTCTCTCGCCAGTCTCTTTGTAGCTGTATGATTCTGACATAGCAGATACGGTTGGAGCAGCTGCTTTCTGCACAGTCACAGCAACTGTTTTCGTTTCGTCGTTGAAATTCGCCATGGACGCTTTCACATATACCAGATATGTTCCCGCATCGGTAAAGCCCGGGATCTCACTCTGGTAATTGACACCGTCCTTCGAGTAGGTAAATGTTGCATCCGGGCTTACCTTTTCAAGACCGGTTTCCACAGAAGCATTGATCTTCGGCTGCTGCTCGGTACCGTTGTAGGTGAGCGGCGCTACGGATACCGTCATGGACGCGAAATCACGTGGCTTGATAACGCCCTTCAGTGATGAAGTCTCGTTTATCAGCTCATAATTATTCACTTTATCACCCGCTAACGTGTTGATTGTCGCATCTATATAGTGTTCTCCAACATCTGCGCTCCGATATGCATATTCAACCTGGTCCACATGAATATCCTGGAAATCAGGCACACCAGAATCGCTGAAAAGCTTAACAAGTACATTCTGCTCTTCTGTAATATTCGTAGTTCCATCGTAAACTTTGTCCAGCGGGCCCCCTTCCATTTGTGATTTTAATTCGCACTTTTTGATTGTAAATGAAGCTGTTTTTACCTCAGACGAGTAATTTCCTTCTCTAGTTCCCATCAGACGAGCAATATATGTTCCAGCATCTTTTAGCTCTACTGTACGTCCCTCTTCATTTGTCCACTCAATTGTATAACCACTACTATCCACTTCATCTCCGAAAGCACCTGACCAGTCCTCAGTCACTTTAATTTGGGGCTCCCAGTTGTCACCATTATAAGTGACTCTGTCTGGGGTAATAGTTACTCCCACATCATTAAAGGTACGTCTGGAAATCTCTATCGGTTGAGAAGAACCAAATACTTTCGACTTATAATTATCTGTTATCACCTTTACAAATACATACTGGCCAGACTCATTTACATTTACAATCTTTGGGCACTCTGACTGCCACTGCTCTGGTAAATTACTGCTGTCCGATGTTGCGGCCAGTTGATATTTATACTCCGCATCCTTTGGTATACCAATCGATGTAATTGTAGCTGCCGGATATCCCTCAGTGCCATTATATACACCACTAACAGCATCTACATTCACTGTCCATGTATTAGGAAAATCTGCTTTATCAACAGTCAATGTTATCTCAACCGGAGTACCTTCTTGATAAATTCCACTTGCCAGTGTCTTAACCTTAATTTTAAAAACACCAGCCTTTTTTACCGTCAGCAGACCTGTTGACTCGTCAATCGTTCCTTCACCTTTAGATTCACTTCCTGTATATTCAACAAGTTCATATTGCAGATTTCCGGCTTTAGCCGGTTTCTGAATGTTTGCAAGCTTTTGAACATTGATCGATGTGTTTTCGCTATATACATCACGTATATTCTCTTCAAAATCTGCTATTTTTGTCGGTTCCTGCTTTGCAGAATCTGGTATACGTCCATTTCCACTAATTGTGCCATTGTTTTCTAATGTTCCACCGTCCCTATCATCCACTTCCCGATTTACAGTTAAATTTCCATTATTTATCAGCGTACTTCCTTTTTCAAGCCTTACTCCATCCACAGTCAGAGTTGCGTTTTTCTCTACCGTCATCGTTTTTCCAGGGGCAACATCAAGAATATCTACCGTTAACTTTCCTGGAGCATTAATCACTGTGGAATCTCCATGAGCAACAAACCCTAAGAGACCAGCTTCTGAAGAAACGGCCATCTCGCCTCCAGATAATTCAAACTGACCAAATGTATACAATCCCTGACAATCGGTTCCAATTACTTTCATCTTACCATCAGTCATGGTAAACTTGCCTCTTACACACATACCATATCTATCATTTTTCCCATCCTTGGTTCCGCTTGCAGTAATATCTCCACCCTTAACCTGTAATGTTCCTTCCGACCCAATCAGAATTCCCGATGCTTTTCCATCATCACCCCCTCCAAGCCACTTTGATGCACTTGCATTAATAGTGCCACTCTTAATGGTTAAAGTTCCGCTAATATGGATACCAGATCCTGTATTTCTTCCATACGCATTTAAAGTACCATCACCTTCAATTGTTACTTTCGCTCCATCATTAATCATGAGCGCATCAGTACCTGTATTTTTTAAAGTTGTTACATTTAATGTATTTGTCCCTTTTAACGTAATGACCCAGTTTGACCAACTACCCAAATACAAACTATTCACGTTTACATTAGTCAAAGTTAAATAATGACATTCATTTGCGTAACTAAGACGGATTCCCATACTGGCTAGTTCATTATACGAACCTGAATAGTTATTATCAGCCCAATAAATAGATTTTTCAGTTCCATCTTTCATTACTGTCATTAACGGCATTGTTGCCAGCATTACCGCCTGATCACCAGCCACGGACACTTCCACCACCAGCGCATCCACGCCCTCTGCCAGCTCATACCCCTCCGGCAGCTTTGCTTTAAACTCATAGGTGCCTTCCAGTGGCCAGCGGCCTTCTTCGTCCTGCACATACTCCGGGCAGCTCCAGTTGGTGATCAGCAGATTCTTTTCTTCCCTGTCTTCACCTTCTCCTACCTGAGCAATAATGGCCGTTGGTAAATACTCGATGATCTCTGTAAAGGATGGCTGCGCTTTCTCAGTGATTCCGGTGAGCTCCAGTCTGCCATCAAGCAGATTTTCCTCCGGATCAAACCATGACCATGACAGGATCTTCATCTGTGAAACCTGTGTGACGGTTCCACCTGTGGTTGTGGTATCTTTCGCATCGGATGGCGTACTGACAGAAAGTGCTGCCCCGTTCTGGGTAGGCACATCGTTTAAGTTTTTATTTTCATCTGCATTACCAGAAGAATCCTTCCGGTCTGCGGCTTTTTCTCCAGCTTGCTCTTTCTTAGAATCATTCTTGCCTGTATTGGAAGCAACAGCATCCAACGTGTCGGCATTCTCATTATTTTCCTTCTCTGTATCCCGTATACAGCCACTTTCTACGCTGCAAATGTGGGTACATTCCGTAGGCTCCTTTCCGATCTGGGATGGAGTTGCTGTTTCGTCTGCATCTTTGTAGCACTCTGCCGTATGCACATGGACACACCGGTTATTCCCTGTATCCGGCCGAATCTCTCCCCATGCTGTATTCCCAAAAGCTGTCGATATTGCCAACGACATGGCCAGCCAGACCGCCGCTGCTTTTCGTGTATTTTTCATTACCACAACGCCCCTTTCTGATTCCTTTTCACATTTCATGTACGCTCATATAGTCAGCCTATTGCTCTACTTTCATTATTTAATAATCCGCGCGACATGTCAAGCAAATGCACACGAATTGTTGTTTTTTTTGCACGAAAATAAGTAAATAAATAGAAATCCGGAAGGATTCCCAAAGCCTGCAGATCCTTTCCGGATTATTCTATACTTAGTGCAAGAGCATCTCTCCGCGAAGATGCGCAGTGATTCTGATAGAAGCATGTCAGCTTCGATGACCAGAATCACGCGCCAAGTCTCACGGAGGTTCGGCTTGAAACTCGCTTTACTGCTTGCTTCTTCCGTCCCAGACACCGTTTTTATCTACATAGTATCCGTCCGGTGTCCTTTGTCCGGCGTACATAATCCCTCTCTTTCCATCGGAATTCGGGTTAAAATAGTACCATGCTCCATCGAGAAGCACCCAGCCGGTCTGCATGCCGCGTTCCAGATCCATATAGAACCAGCCGCCGTAATCCTCATCTCTTAACCAGCCGGTCTTGGCATAGCCAGCTTCATCAAAGGCCCACCAATTTCCGTTGATCTGCTCCCAGCTATGCGAAATATCACCGGAATCACGTACAATGCCCTTCGGATAGGTATTATCTGCAAAGCGTAACCACCAGCCATGCTCATCCATCATCCAATGGCTCTTTCCGTCATTGACAAAGCTGTTTGTTTCTCCTGTGATAATTCCTGTTATACTGTCGATCGTTCCTTTGACTGAATCATGGCTGACCGCACCGCTGCCGGAGGTTTTATCCTTACCGGAGGACTGGTTGTTGCGACTTGGTATTTCCGGCTCATCCGAAGCATCTGAATCATCCGTTCTGTTCGATTCGTTCGGCTTGCCTGTTTCGCCCGGCTTTTCCGTTTCGCCCGGCTTTTCCGTTTCGCCCGGTTTGCCTGTTTCGCCCGGTTTTTCCGTTTCACCCGGCTTTTCCGTTTCGCCCGGTTTTTCCGTTTCGTCCGGCTTATCTTCCGTTGCTGTCACTTCTGCCATACCGGTCATTGCTGCGATCTCATAACGAGCGGAGGCCCATTCATTCGGTGTAAATACCACCTCGTAGCTATGGGTGCCCGCCTGTGCCGTTAAGGCCGGATCCTTCCAGGAAAAGCTTCCGTATTCAGTGCTTCCTCCTGATAAGGCAGAATCACTCAGAGGACTTCCCGCCTTCACCGACGCTGCCGTCGGCCAAGTGATCTGCGGTGCAGCCACCTTTCCGATCGCGAAGGTATACGCAGCCGGAGCAGGCGTGTCGTATTTGGCCGCCCACTCATCATAAGTGTCAAAATCAAACTCGGCGGTCATCCGGTGCGTTCCTACGGATGCGACTCCCGGCTTCGTCAGGTTGAGAACCGCAGTTCCAGCTTCCCCTACAGGGATCGTATCAGGATTCTGAATTCCATTATCATAGAAGCGGATCATACCCTGCGGCTTGTCACCATACGCTCCCTGAATACCTGCAATGATATCAAAATCATCCTCGTAGGTTCCGAGAATCCCTTCCGGCTGCTGCGCTCCGGTATTCCGGTTCACAGCGGTTAAGGTAAGGATGAGTGTTCCTTTTTCAATGGTTATCGTTTCCTTTACCGGTGTGCTTGTGCCAAGGTAATTCGTTCCCTCTGCCATGGTGATGCTTACCTCTGCAGAACCGGTACCTTTAATGGTCACCTGTCCCTGTGCGTCCACGGTGAGAACCTTTTCATCAGAGCTTGTATAGTTCAGAACTCCATCTCCCACTCTCTTCACACCTGTCAGTGGAAAGCTGTCGTCTCCATAGTTTTTTTCTCCGGTCCATGCTTGCGGATCGATTGAAACCGAACCCTGTATCTGATGGATCGTTCCGGTCTGGGCTGGATATGTGATCAGGTAATTCTGCAGATTCACTGCACTCTCGCCCGTCTCAACCCTTGCCTCTGAGGAATCAACGGTTATCGTCTTACCGGTTCCGGCATTGGCATCTGCAAAGCTTCCTTTCAGGCCACTGATGGTATAGCTCTGACCCGAAGCTCCTATTTTTACCGTCGCCTCTAATGCGATATCGGTACTTCCGTCATAGGACTTTTCAATGGGTGTCTTAACAACTGCCTGCAACTCTATCGGAGATATCTCCGGAACCACACTTCTGGTCAAAGTTCCTCCATACTGCCCTTCCGATGCTCCCTCCGGGCTAAATTCTACCTGATATGCAGTGGTTCCCTTTACCTCCGGATAAATGGAGGAAGCGGACGTCCCTTTCTGATTTTCGCTGAACCTCCATGTTCCTGAAACCGGTAATCCATTATAATTAACGACCTGAAATCCCGCTGCCAGCTGTACCGGAATCTCCGCAAGAGTCTGCCCATAGGTTCCTTTCGTTTCAAAGGATACTTTGCCGACGGGACCGTCGATCAGTAATGTATCCGGTGTTGTCACCGACAAGCGATCAGCCGGCTTCGATGCAAAGCTGCTGTCTGTTGCTTTCACACGACGGGTTATATAATAGGTGTTAGTCGGCTTCGGTGACGTAAACGTCCTCTCCATCTGCCATTGAAGCGCACCCGACTCAGATTCAGCAATTCCATACTCATACTTGGCATCAATCGGCTCGACAATTTTGATAGAGTAGCTGGTTTTCGTTACCTTTGTTATCTTATCCGGTTTTGCCGGTCTTACCGGAATCGTTATTGCGGCTGCTTCGCCTGCTGCGGAACCTCCTGCTGTGGAACCTGCGGCTGCCTTTCGCACATACAGGGTAATCTCTCTCGCATTCTCCGGCTGATTGTCCAGAATTTCCGTCAGAGACGCCTCGTAACCTGCCGGGATCTTTGTCCAAGATTCAGAATCCCTGGATTGTGCATATTCGAGCTCATACAGAGCCGTATTTTTCAGGACTTCCCGTTGATAATCAATAGAAGTCTGTTCACGCTCCAATACATTCTCATCCTTACCTGCCTCAACCTTTCCGGTAAATTCCACACCGCCAAAGGTGGCTTTCACTGCCTCTGATGCCGGAAGGTACATATAGAGCCTTCCGCTGGAATCTGTCCGGACATCCTTAAAGCCGTAGGAGCTTCCTTCAATACCTGCTTTTTCAACCAGTGTATTATTCTCATAGATACCGGTCAGATCCGCTGTGGTGTAATAAACCGGGTTACCCTTCGCATCTTTTGGCTTATTCTGTTGCCCCTTTCCATCTACCTGTTCCCAACCATAAATGATCGGTCGCGGTATATATCCATTCGCCCCTATCAAACAGATCGTTCCGCCCGTAATCGTCACATCAGTTTGTGGCAGTGTAGAATTGTCATCCCCCTTTCCAATATGAGCAACTTTCCTATAGTCTGGGTCTTTATTATCTAAGCATATTGTGCCGCCGTCAATCAGCACCTTCGATGAACTGTATTTACCACTTCCGATGCAGGCTCCCCATTTAGAATAGGCTGTAATCATTCCACCATGAATCTCAATCTTTGCAATTATCGCTGAACTTCCAGGGGCATATCCATAACCGCTTCCAATTCCGGCACCACTCCACGAGCTTGCATTCACCGTTCCGCCTTCAATCACGATTTTACCGGTTCTTTCCTCCTTCCTAAAAGCACTTCCTGTTCCGATTCCGGCACCATAACTACTTTTTGCAGTTACATTTCCTCCGCTAATCCATATTTCTTCTACACTTTTTCCTACCGAAGCACCGATAGCCGCTCCATTAGAAGCGGAAGTTGCACTTACAGTTCCCCCCTTGATGTGAATGATTCCTGCATCCTGCTCTCCATTTCCTCCAATTGCTGCACCACTCCTGTCTGCATATGTATTATTGAGCACTTCTATGGATCCCTGCTGTCCCGGTTCATTGTCAATCGTAAGCTTTGCACCTTTCGCCACACTGATGCCGGCAGGTGAAACAGTTAACCTTGATGAAGATTCCTCTGATTTATTAATCGAAATCTTGTTTTCCCCTTCCAGATAGGTGATCACCTGGGACTCTCCGTTTATCTGAATCGGTGCGATAGCCTTTTCCGGTGTAATCGTAAGATTCTTTAATACGAGCTTTAGTTCTCTGGAAGCTGGGATATCCACGGAGAGATGATACTTCTCTACATTATTCCCAGATGAAGTGATCCGATAGCATTTATCATAGGACTGGTCTATTAACCTTGCTGTAACCACCTGGCCGGAACCATCTGTTTTAGAATATAATATTGTCAGCTTACCATCTTCCTCGGAAAAAGATATATTTCCAAGGGAAAGATCCAGCTCTCCCGCCAGTGCCTCTGCATCATTTAACACGATGATATCCGTTCCTGCAGCCTCTGCCTTTACCGTTTCGTTGTCCAGAGTAAAGCTTCCACCGGAGCTTCCTAATTCTGTGATGCCTGTATTTATCACAAACCGGTAATTTCCGGCCGGAAGATATGCCAGAGCATATGCATGATTGCCTGCTTCTGCATCGATTGTCAGCTTCCCGTCAAAGGCAAACTGGCCTTTGTCCTGCTTTAATTCCACCGGAGCTTCTAAGGCTCCAGCCAGCCGTCCGGCTGTCAGGGATACCCTCTCTGCCGCCTGCACCTTGGATGAGTAGAAGTGGAACCGGACAGGATACAAGGGTTCTCCGATGGTAAGGGAAAGATTCTTTTCCTCCTTTGACTCCATCGAGAGGGATCCTGTTACTGTAAAGCTATTCGTATTTTCTCCTTCCCCTCCTTCTTCCTTTACCTGAACCGATACCGGAACCACTCCGGACAGAGGCGTATACCAGCTGACTTTATCGGTCTTTATCTGATAACCGGAAGCTTTTTTAGATGAATAGGTTACTACATCCGGTGCAGTGCCGCCTTCGCTTGCTTCTTCCCCCAGTCGAACCGTCAGTGTATAATTCTTATCATTCTTCAAACGGCCATCATGGATGGTCAGATCCATTGTCTTCTGGTAAGCGGCTTTTCCCAGCGTGACGGAGATGGCTTCATCCTTTCCTTTGTTTAGAACAACCCTTCCATCCATCGTCTTACCTTCCCCGCCACCGGAAGGCTTCAGCTCTACAACCATCTGCATATTTCCAGAATGGCCTATCCACTGGGTTATATCCGGTATCGTTCCCCTGAATCCGGAGACGGTCATTTCTGCCTTTGTCTGATAAACCGGAGAGTCTTTTCCTGTATCATTTTCCCGATACAGGGATATGTCAGCCTGATAGGTTCCATCTGGTAGCTGGTTATCATATGCGGTGATCCGGAATGTTTTCTTTCCGTAGGTACAGTCTCCCCGGGGCTCAATTTTGCTTTCAAGTGGCAGCTCTAACTGCACCTCCTCGGAAATAGTGACACTGCCGCCTTTCATGCTATTTCCAGACAAAGGCTTTAACACTCCATAACCAATATTTCCGCCCGTTACCTCCACAGATCCACTTAATATCCGGATATCGCCACAGGATAATTGTAAACCATCCACTCCATTCCATCCGGTGCCGATGGCAGCTCCCGGATATCCTAATTCGCCATTATTATAAGAAGATACGGCTATATTGGGAGCTTCGCCTTCCGTCCCGCCGATCACGATGGTGTCTACACCTCCACCAGCTCCGCCTCCGATTCCGGCTCCTGTCTCCCTTCCTCCTGCTGCGGTTATCCTTCCGCCCAGTATTTCAATGGTTCCGCCGATTCCATACAGACCGGTTCCGATTCCGGCTCCTCCATGATAACGCGTCGATTGGGAAACCTGATAAGCTCCACCTTCAGCTACAATGCTTCCACCCTTGATTATAATCGTTCCTGTCCCATAGTTCTTATCTGCACCTTCGTAACCTGTTGTTCCGGGTTTTCCTCCGATACCGGCGGCCCCATAGGCACCTCCCACTGCCTTCAGACTTCCGGTACTCTGCTCCGTAATAACCAGCGTTGCATCTTTTCCCACCTCAATTCCGGCTCCATCATCCAGTCCCACAAGTGTATTGGTTCCTTCTAAGGTCAGATTCAGCCGGGCATTGCCTTTCAGGTAAATACCGGCCAGATTCCATCCTCTGGCCCCATCAGATTTGATCGTTACATCTTTAATCGTCAGATCGACCGTAACATTATCAATTATGATACCGCCCTTGATGTCTGTATAAGTCGACTCCGGCCGGGTGCTCGGGCAATAGGAGCCGGTAATGGTTTTTCCATTAAACCGATCTTTGTTAGTGCTATTAATGAGCAGATGCTTATTATTCAGGTTATATTCCACGCCTGCCAGAGTCATCAGCTGCATCTCTCCTACGAGAACGCAGATTTCCGGAAGCTCTGCCTCCTCTCCCAGTGAATATTCCTCCGGCAAAACCGGTGTATAGACATAGGCACTGCCGTTGTAGTCCTGGTTTGCCTCATGATAGCCTGCCCAGGTCTTATAGGATGTTTCAATAGGTTCTCCATCCTCGTCAAATTCTTCAAAATAGTCCTGTGGGGAGATCCCGCCATGAAATTCCGGGTAGTCGCTCTCACCAATATCCAGCTTCCAGGTCACGCCAAAGATCCTGCTGATATTCTCATCTGCTTCCGCTTCTGAACGTTCTTTTTCATCATCAGCTTCCGCATCTATCTGCAGTTTCCCTTCTGCTTTTGGAGCATCCTCTAAAGTTTCCTGCTTCATCCGAACCTCCAGAGTATCCGGAAGAACGATATCGCTTTCTTTGGCACCCAGAGACAGCTTCTGCACCGCAATAGCCTCATCCAGCCCCAGGAACGCTTCTATCTTTGCCCCTGTTGCTGTGCCGTTTGGTGCTCCGTTTGTTCCGGCCTCGGTTCCTGCTATTGCTCCGTTTGCCCCTGCTTCTGCTTTGTTTGCACCTGACTCTGCTCCCGCTTCTGCTTTGCCTGTATCTGCATCTGCCCCTGCTTCTGCTTTGCCTGTATCTGCATCTGCTCCTGCTTCTGCTTTGCTTGTACCTGACTCGCCACGGTTATCTTTTATTTCCGCATTCGATGGAGAAGCATTCGACGGAGAAGCTTTTAATACAGATTCTTTTGACGTAGATTCTTTTTCTGCCGTTTCCGCAGTATCATCTGCTCCCGTTTCAGCCCCGATCCGCTGCAGCGAACCGGCCGCCAATGCCTGCGGCTGCCATTCACATGTATTCCATATTAATATAGCTGACAATGCAGCTGCTAAAATTCGTTTCGATTTTTTTCTCATACCATTTTCCTCCCACTGAGACAAATTTGCTATTACTACCACCAAAAAGAGGTGGAAGTCTTCTCGACTGAGATAAACATCAAGTTCCCGTAATATTTACATTTTTCGCATAATCTTCTATACTAATAGTATATCAATTACGTGTTTTTCTGAAAACCACCTCGACGCAAATGGTCAAACCTCGACCTAATTGGTTCAGAAGCATCGTGGTGAAGGGAGTGCTGCAATTATGATGCATATTGCCATTGTGGAAGATTTCGTTTTCGATCAGAAGCATCTGATCGATTTAATACAGAAGAATTTCGAGAAACATGGAGAAATGGCTGATTTTACCTGCTATGAGAGCGGCGAGTCCTTTTTAGAGGCTTTCCGCCCCGGTCTTTTCAACGCCGTATTTATGGATATTATGCTTGCAAAAAACGGCCTGAACGGGCTTGAAACAGCCGAAAAGCTTCGAGCTGTTGCCGCGCGGATCCCTCTTATCTTTGTGAGCAATGAGCGGGACTATTCCCTTGAAGGATACCGGGTACATCCGCTCGACTACCTCTTAAAGCCGGTGGATTCGGACACACTGGCCTGGTGTCTCGATGAGATCCGCACTTTTCGGGCCGAACCGGCTTATATCGAGATTCAGGCTGTCCTTGGACAGGGGCAGTCATCCTCCCAGCGGATTCTTCTGGATGATTTTTTATACGCGGAAACGCAGAATCACCGCCTGATCATCCACACGTTAAAGGGGGATGTTGCCACACGTCTCTCCTTTTCGGATCTAATGGAGCTGCTGCCGAAAGGCGGACGTTTTTATATGAGCGGCCGCAGTCTCCTCCTCAATTTTTCACAGGTGATCTCTGTGGAGGAAGATGGCTCTGTCCGTCTGAAAAACGGTTCCTGCCTTTTCTGCAGCCGACGAAAGAAAAAAGAGACAAAGGAAGCATTTATGGAATACCTGTTTACCTGTATGCGGAAGGGGATGATAACCGATGAGTAATGCAGGCTTATTTCTACATACCACTATTAATCGAGATAGCGGTGATCATGATCGTCTATGCATTTTTTGTTCGGAAGCATACGTCTTATGGCAAAAAATGGTATGCCTTTATGAAATGGTTCGAAACCAGAGATGATACCCTGCTTGATATCATACGGGAATAATGCCATGCAGGGAAGCTTTGGAGCATGCGATTCTCCACCTACTGCCCATTCTTCGAATACATCACTTTCGCACTGATCCCCCTGATCTTTCCAAGCTTCCCGGAAAGTGCGCTGATCCGGTCGGCCGGAGCGTCTACGATAACGCTGATGATGTTCACATGTTTCTTTTCATATGGAAGTCCCATTCTTCCGATAATATAGGGGCTGTAATCGTGAAGGATCTGGTTGACCTCCCCCACAGCCTCTTTATTTTCTACAATGATTCCCACAACTGCGATTCTTGTTTCCTGTTCCATAACATTCTCCTTTTGTCCTGCCGAAAATATTTCTTTTATCTTAATGTCAGAGAATTCTCTATGTCAAGTATACACTGTGAAATTGTTCTTATAACACATCTTTGGCGTTACTGCACACGGGTAGGAATTTCCTGTTACATAAAAACAGTCCCGGCATACAGACTCTTCTGTCCATATCGCCGGAACTGTTTTTATTTTCGCATGATCTTATCGCGCCAAAGTTCTCTTACTCTCTTACTAACAGAGACTTACCAGTCATCTCTTTCGGCTGTTCCATTCCCATAAGTTCGATCAGGGTCGGAGCGATATCTGCAAGGCAGCCGCCCTCTCTGAGGCCGTAGCCCTCGCCCGCGTTTACAAGAATGAACGGAACCGGGTTTGTTGTGTGAGCGGTCCACGGCTCTCCTGTCTTGTAATCGATGAGCTGCTCTGCGTTTCCGTGGTCAGCACAGATGAACATCACGCCGTCAACCTCTTTAATTGCCTCAACTGCTTTTCCGACGCACTCGTCAACAGCCTCGATGGCCTTGACCGCTGCGTTCTCAACGCCTGTGTGGCCTACCATATCCGGATTTGCAAAGTTTACGATGATAACATCATATTTTCCGGAGCGGATCGCGTCTGTCAGCTTCTCACAAACGGCCGGTGCGCTCATCTCCGGCTGAAGGTCATAGGTTGCGACCTTCGGGGACTTCACAAGGATACGGTCCTCACCCGGATTCGGCTCCTCAACGCCGCCGTTGAAGAAGAAGGTAACATGGGCATATTTCTCTGTCTCAGCAATTCTCGCCTGAGTCTTCCCGTGGGCAGCAAGGAACTCACCGAAAGTATTCTTGATCGTCTCTTTCTTGAATGCGACAAGTTTGTTCGGAATCGTCTCATCGTAATCAACAAAGCATACATATGTGGTCTTGATCCTCTTCGCTCTCGCAAATCCTGTAAACTCGTCATCACAGAATGCGCGGGTCATCTCTCTTGCGCGGTCCGGACGGAAATTGAAGAAGATCACGGAATCGTTGTCCCTGATCGTTCCGATCGCATTTCCATCTTCCCCTGTCACGACAGCCGGAACAACGAACTCATCCGTCTTTCCGTCATCGTAGGACGCCTGAATCAGTTCCGTCGCGGATGTTCCCTTATTGCCCTCACCCGCTGTCAGTGCCTTATACGCAAGCTCCACACGATCCCAGCGGTTGTCACGGTCCATCGCGTAATAACGTCCCATAACAGATGCCACCTTGCCGACACCGAGCTCTTTCATCTTCTCCTCTAACGCTGCGACGAAATCCTTTCCGGATGCCGGCGGAGTGTCACGGCCGTCTAAGAAGCAGTGAACGAATACCTTGTCGAGTCCGTTTCTCTTTGCGAGCTCTAAGAGTCCGTAAACATGGGTGATATGGCTGTGTACGCCGCCGTCGGATAAGAGTCCGAACAGGTGAAGCGCGGAGTTATTCTTCTTGCAGTTCTCAACAGTTGCAAGGAACTCTTCGTTCTTGAAGAAATCGCCGTCCTGGATAGACTTTGTGATTCTTGTCAGTTCCTGGTAAACAATGCGGCCTGCGCCCATGTTCAGGTGTCCGACCTCAGAGTTTCCCATCTGTCCGTCCGGAAGTCCGACAGCAAGTCCGCTGGCCTGACCCTCCACAAACGGGCACTCCTTCATTAAGCGGTCCATCACCGGTTTCTTCGCCTCATATACCGCATTTCCTTCATGTGTTTTATTCAGTCCGTAACCATCGAGGATCATTAACACTACTGGCTTTTTGCTCATGATTTTTTCTCCTTTATTGCGTGACTGCAGGATTATTTCACTTCTGAATCATTGCCTGCGTTCTTTTAATAAATGCAATCATATTTCTGCGCCTGAAGCGGAATTTTCCCGCCCATGACTTTTATATTTATACTATCATCGCAGAAACATCTATATTTTATACCAATCACATCATTCCTGCAACCATTTCAAAGAAGAAATCGTTATAAATTTATCATTCATTATCGCTCTTTTTCACAATATTGACATCGCTCAGAAAGATGGTATTCCTTTATCATATACTGAAGCTTTCTTTTCGAGATTCCCAGATACTGGGCAGTCTGTTCCCTGTGTCCTCTGCAGACCTCCAGAGCATGCATAACTTCATCCTTTGTCATCAACTGCTTTGTATAGCTGCGGCATACCGAGATCTGAGTAGGCGTATCCGGAAGTGCCTCTCTCTCCAGTGTCCCAGCATGGCTCTCCAATATTTCCGGCGGAATACAATTGATTTCCTTGACCGCCTTTGGTGTCATGACGACGATCCTTTCCGCGAAATTGCGGATTTCCCTGACATTTCCAGGCCAGTCATAATTCTTCAGCGTTTCCAGCACTTGCTCTGAAAGGTTTTTCTGCAAATTATACTTGATGCAGAAATGATGAAGGAAATGCAGACAAAGCGGAACGATGTCCTCTTGCCTCTCCCTCACTGGCGGGATCGTCAGCGGAATCACCTGAAGACGGTAATATAAGTCTTCCCGGAATGTCCCATCGTGAACCATTTCTGTTAGGTTCCTGTTTGTCGCTGCAATCAAGCGGAAATCAACTTTTTTTGTTTTTGTGGAACCGACCCTCTGAATCGATTTTTCTTCCAGAGTTCTGAGAATTTTTCCCTGAATACTGAGCGGCAGGGAGTTGATCTCATCCAGAAATAACGTACCTCCATCGGCCGCTTCCACCAGCCCCATTTTGCCTTCCTTGTTTGCGCCGGTAAAAGATCCTTTTTCATATCCAAACAATTCCGATTCGATCAGATTTTCCGAAAATGCCGCACAGTTTACTGTGATCATCGGCTTTTCTCTCCGATCACTTCTCTGATGGATGTAATTTGCGAGAATCTCTTTTCCGCTTCCTGACTCTCCGTAGAGGAGCACGGTGGAATCCAGGGATGCCACATTATCTGCCACTTCAAGGAGCGCGCGGAATGAACTGCTCTTAGCTACAATATCAGCGCCTTCCACCAGCTCTTTTCCGCTTCCGAAGCTGACGATCTGATTCTGGCGCAGGAGTGCCTGGTATAAGTTTTCAAAACTCTCCACATCCTGGAGTGCCATGATCACATATTTTATTTTTCCATTTTCATCAAAAATCGGTGTTCCCGTCACAACCCGGAGCCTTCTTTTACTATCCACATGGTCCTTATTTTTATAGTACTGCAACCGGCTGACCCTGTGGTTCTTCTTCTTTACAAGGTCAAACACACAGACATCGAGAATATTCAGGAAGTCATGCACATTCATTTTCAAGAATTCCAGCATAGGAATATTCCGCCAATTTACAAGTTCCGTATTTACAAACAAATAATTGCCTTCAGCATCAAATAATGCGATGCCAATATCAAGATTATTCAAGATTTCTAAGTATGGAAAGCTGTGCGGCGTCATATTTTCTCTCATAAGTATCTCCTCCACCAAAGAGTATACCATATTGCAACTTTAGGCACAAGCTATGCACGAGTTGCATTTTTTCTCATCTTTCTTTTATACTGCCTAAAATTGCAAAAAAGGAAGGCATCCCGTTTCCAGTAATGCCTTCCTTCTGTTTCATTGGACGATACACGTTCAGGTTCAGAACAGTTCCGCAAACGCCTGTACTCTTGTCAGGAGCTGCTCATAGTTTGTGTTCAGCGGATCGATCTCGATCGCCAGACACGGATATCCGGCCTTTCTCAGGTCACGCTCAAAGTACGGCTGATCATACTCTTCCGGATCACAGAATTTCATCATGCAGCTGATCACACCATCTGCTTTCTTTTCCCGGCACATATCGATCAGCATCTGTCCTCTCGGCTTTCCTTCCTCATGGATCAGGCTGCATCCATACCGTCCCATCCACTGCTTTGCAAGGCGCTTTAATCCGCCTCCTCCATTGGACGGGGTGTCGGTACGATACTGCTGGCTTTCCTGTACCAGATCATCTGCCACAATTGCAATGTTGTTCTTTTCCAGGATATCGAGGATTTCGTCAGGCTCACAGGAAATTCCCGTGAGGACTACTTTTCTTCCAGTAAACTCATGGACCGGAAGCTTCTTCAATTCTTCATTGATCTCTTTTATGATCTGGGTGTGCTCGCCCTTTTCATAGAACCAGGCACTCTTCATGACCGCATGGCGCACCTTCGGCGTAATAATATCCAGATGATCTGCCGCAAGATCGGCAAATTCCCGCATTGCCGCGTTGTGTGCATTGTAGACCTGTATGGTTTCCTGAAGACAGCGCTCCTTCATCATCTCTCCCGTAACGGTCGCCAGAATCACAAGGACCTGCTCATACTCACTGATCAGATATTCCAGGGCTGCCGGTGACTTTCTGTTCTGCGGATACACGATCGGCGCCATCGGAATTTTCTTTACTCCGAACCTCCAGTTCTGCGTCATGCAGCGGAGCGTATCGCAGAGCGCCGGGATGATCACCACAGACATTCCGTCATATGTACCGTTTAATCCATACTCCATGTTTGCCTGCATGACCGGACATGCAAACGGAGGCAGATAGCTCTTTGCAAGCTGGATATCTGCACGTCCTCCAAAAAGTCCCATGGGGATCATTCCAGACGCATGTACCAGCTCCTCCGGTGTGTATGGCTCAAAACATCCAACAATCTTTTTTCCTTCCTTCAGATATCGGTCCATCTGAGCCCGAGGATTCCGGCATGCTTCCTGTAAAAGTTCAATATTTTTTTTCAGATCAGCCATCTGCTTCCACCCCTTTCTTCTGGCTCATAACTTCAACCAGTCCCTGGATTCGTGTCTCAAACTGAGCTTCACTGAAGTTTCTGTAGTCCGCCTGGTCTCCGTCAAAGGAAGTAAACGGAACTCCCGCTAATTTTGAAAGCTGTCTCTGAACCTCCATCATCTGGCAGTCCATAACCTTACAGCTCCTGTTTACATGATAGATCGTTCCCTCGCAGCCGAAGCGTTTCAGCGCTTCTAAACGTCTGTCGAGCATCGTAGTCGCGTTGTCACCGTTTGTGGAGGCAAAGCAGTAAGCTCTCGCCATTCCGTCCAGATCCTCATACTCGATGGCCCACGCCTTACCGTAACTGGAGGCAACCATGTTGATTCCATGTTTTTTCAGTGTCCTGAGGTTATGACTCAGGTACGGCCAACAGGCAATTCCGTCCCAGGATACGCGGAATTTTTCTTCCACCGGGAATGTGGAAGTTCCATTTTTAATGTGTTCCTCGATCTCATCATTCAGCTGCTGCAGGATCGCTGTCGTCGATTCTTTTCCGCGGTTGCAGACCATACAGGCCATATAGTTGAACAGTTCGAATCCGCTTAAGGGGGAGGGCTTCCGATCCAGCAGGTTGTTGGCACGTTCCCACAGATAACTGTTCTTCTGACTGATCTTCATGATCTTCTGGAACCGCTCCTCATCCCATTTCTTCCCGGTAAATTTGCAAAGGTCCTCGATCAGCTGATCGATCTGGGCGCGCACATAGCGCACTCTCGTCTCTGTCACATAATCGTATGGATTATAACAGGTATCGATAAAAAAGATCGGGATGTTCATCTGCTTGGACAGATTCTCGTACCATTTTGTCAACTGGTTACAGATATTGTTTGTCAGAAGCAGAAAATCCGGTTTTACCATTTTTCCGCCGTCCGGAAGCTCGATTTCACTCTCGCCGTTCAAAACAGCCGCATAGGCGAGATTAACTTTTGCGTATGCGCACAGATCATTGGAATACCCGAGCTCACCCTCGCACTCCTGCAGGAACGGGTCAGCCTGATGTCTGGCCGCAATTCCCGCCGCATGGTTTTCCGGATAGAGAACATTTAATCCCAGTGTCTCTGCGATCTCCTGGGGGAAGATTGACGCGGACCAGCCCACCGGCTCGCCTTTTTCCTTGGCGAGTCTGGCGTTTTCAAACATGGCTGCCGTCTGTTCTCCCATCATGATCATGCTTTTTGCCTTTGGTCTCTTTGGTTTCGGGGCAGGAGCCGCAGCTGCTGCCTCGTTTACAGTCGTCTCACTCATAGTTTTTCTCCTTTTCGAATCTGCGTGTTATCTGATATCTTTTCCTTCATACATTTTCTGGATCTTATCATCAGAATATCCAAGCTCTTCCAGGATCTCCTTCGTGTCGCTTCCCACATTCCTTGACTCCCTGCATGGGATCTTAGCCGGATCGATGGATGCAAAATGTACCGGACCGTTCGTAAATACCGTCTTTGTTCCATCCTGATATTCATGGAAATAAGTGTAATGGTTTGCCTGTACCTGCTCATCATACGGAACATCCTTAAAGTGATAGCAGATCTCATGCGGCAGATCATGGTCGTTTAAGATCTTGTGCCAGTATTCCACGGTCTGTTCCTTGAACACTTCATCGAGGATCTTGGTGAGGTCTGCTTTATTTGCATAATAGGCGTTCTGAGTTGAAAATCTCGGATCTTCTGCGAGTTCCGGATGACCGATGCAGCCGCAGAACTCCGGGAACCGTCTGTAATCCACGATCGCCAGATAGATCCACTCGCCGTCTTTACCCTGATATGTATTGCTGCATGCATGTGCGCAGTTGTACCTGTCTCTCGGGTACTCTCTTCCGTTGAAACCATTTAAAATACCGCAGGTGAAAATATAGGTTCCCATCTGAAGAAGCGACACATCGACCTTGTCGCCGACTCCGGTCTTTGTTCTCTTAAATAATGCTGCCGCGATTCCTCCGGCAAGAGAGATCGCAACACTGTGATCTCCCACCCCGGCAACCGTCATGATCGGCGGTCCTCCTGCCGGTGCAAAGTCTCTTAAAAATCCTGTTCTCGCACAGAACGCGGTATAATCGTATCCTGGGCGGTTCTTCTCAGCACCTTCACTGCCATATCCGAGAACAGACGCGTGTACCAGTTTCGGAAACTGATCCTTCAGCTGATCATAGGTCAGACCCATCTGTTCCAGCGCCTGGACCCTGTAGTTGGTCAGGAATACATCGGCTGTCGCAAGAAGCTTCATCATTGCCTCTTTTCCTTCCGGCGTACGCATATTGAACGCGACAAAGCGCTTATTGATGTTCTGCATATCAAAGTTGGGATTCGCATGTTCTGTATACGGGGAAAGCGAGGTTCCATACTGCTTTCTCCACGGATCTCCATTCATGGATTCTACTTTAATTACATCGGCCCCCCACTCTGCCAGGAGTCTCGCTGTCATCGGGCCGGCCAACATTGTCGATAACTCTACTACTTTAATTCCCTCTAACGGTTTCATATCTGCTATTCCTCCAGTCTCTATTTTTATTTCAGGGGCTTAACAGCCTTTAAATTCTGCCTTTCTCTTTTCCAGGAATGCCTGGGTCCCTTCTTTTCTGTCCTCGGTTCCAAAGGCAACTGTCTGGGCGATGCGCTCGAAAAGAAGACCCGTATTAATATCGGTATCCATTCCCACGTTGATCGCCATCTTTGCAAGTCTCGTCGCCACAGGTCCTTTCTTCATGATCTGTTCCGCCATGGCTTTCGCGGCTTCCATCAGTTCTTCTCTCGTGTCCCCTGTCACCTGGTTCACAAGTCCGATCAGCTTCGCCTCCTCGGCAGTGATGATCCTGCCCGTGTAGATCAGTTCTTTTGCTCTTCCGACTCCCACGAGTCTCGCAAGTCTCTGTGTGCCTCCGGCTCCCGGAATAATACTCAGACTCGTCTCCGGCTGTCCGAATTTTGATCTTCCAGTCGCGATCCGGATATCGCACGCCATCGCCAGCTCACATCCACCGCCAAGCGCATATCCGTTGATCGCACATATTACCGGTTTATAGAGGTCTTCCAATGCTTTTAATGCAATTGTCGAAGTTCCCATCAGCATCTTCAGAGTCGGTCTGTCATGAATCTCCTGGATATCCGCACCGCTTGCAAGAGCCTTGTCCCCGGCTCCGCTGATAATGATGACCTGAACACTGTCATCATTCCCGGCAGCCTCAACAGCAGTCTGAATATCTTTCCACATTTCCGGGGAAAGAGCATTTCTCACTTCCGGTCTGTTTAATGTCAGATAAAGGATCCCATCTTTTACTTCATATAAGATATTTTTAAATTCCATCGTACCGCTTCTCCCTTCTTAGACTCTGTATTCGATCATCATATGCACAATTTTAACAATCAGCATTTGTAATATTTCTTGAGCAACAATTATGCCACAGATAAAATCTGATCTTTTTTCCATGAGTTGGTGCAATTTGCGTGCACTTTTTGTTTTTATTTTATCTGTTTGCACTTTTTGCACTTATTTGCACTTTTATTTTTGTCTTTTCAAGCCTTTTTCAATGTTTTACATCTTGGCACGCTTATTGCTGTTTAATTTAGGGCAGATTGCACACACACACTTGAGCATTTCTTCCAACCGGTCGATTTTGCTCATTACGCAAGGAGGATTCTATATGGAAACTGTTTATATTGTAGGTGCTGTCCGCACCGCAATCGGAAAATACGGCGGTTCCCTGAAAACCGTTCCGGCACACACGCTGGCAGCTGAAGTTATGAAAGAAGCTGTAAAGCGGGCCGGGATCCAGCCGGATATCATTGATGAAGTCATCCTCGGCGAAGTCCGTCAGAGCACAGAGGCATCAAATATTGCACGATCTGCTCTTCTCGAAGCCGGTTTCCCGGAGACGATTCCAGGCTTCACAGTCAACAGGCTCTGTGCCTCTTCCATGCAGGCAGTGAATTCCGGATGCCAGGAGATCTGGCTCGGCGAAGCCGACTGCATCGTTGCAGGCGGAACTGAGAATATGAGCCGTGCTCCGATCTATCTTCGCGGCACCCGCTGGGGCGGCAACAAGAACACACTGGTTGATTCCAACATTGAAGCCGGAACGACGGCCCAGCCATATTCCGTATATGGAAGCGGGCTCAGCATGTCAAAGACAGCTGAAAATGTCGCTGAACGTTTTCACATTTCAAAGGAAGAACAGGATGCCTTCGCAGTAGAAAGCCAGCACCGGGCTGCCGAGGCGATCGCTGCCGGATATTTTAAAGAAGAGATCCTTCCGATCGAAGTAAAGGAAAAGAAATCCAGTTTTATCTTCGATACCGATGAATTTGTAAAGCCGACAACTACCATGGAAGTACTTGCAAAGCTGAAACCGATCGTAAAACCTGACGGAACCGTAACTGCCGGAAATGCATGCGGTCTCAATGACGGTGCCGCCTGTCTCGTTCTTATGAGTGAGAAAAAGGTTAAAGAAACCGGCGTGAAGCCGCTCGCAAAGATCGTCGATGTCACAGCAGCTGCTCTTGATCCTGAGATCATGGGATACGGACCTGTCGTTTCAACAAAGAAGATCCTTGAACGGAATAACTGGAGTATTGCAGATCTCGACCTTGTTGAATTAAACGAGGCATTCGCAGCTCAGGCTGTTGCATGTATCCGTGATCTGGAACTCGATCCATTAAAAGTAAATATCAACGGCGGTGCTATTGCACTTGGACATCCGCTGGGATGCACCGGTGCCCGCCTGATCGTCACTCTGATCCATAACTTAAAGAGGACCGGAGGAAGAAAAGGACTTGCCACTCTCTGTATCGGAGGCGGACAGTCCATGGCAACTCTCATCGAGTTGTGCTGATCATGCCGAATCTTTTTCAATACAGAATGGATGCCTGTTTTGAAAATATCAGAAAGGAAAAGGTAACATTATGAATTCACAGGATTTAAAAACGATCGCTGTCATTGGGGCCGGAGCTATGGGACAGCAGATCGCAATGAATACAGCGATCAACGGCAGGAAGCTTGGATACAACGTGATCCTCTGTGACAGTTTTGAAAAGGCTGTTGAGAAAGCTTCTGCCTGGGCCGATACCTATCTGAAGGGTCGCGTTGAAAAAGGGCGTCTCACCGCCGAGGAAGCCGATTTTGTAAAACAGCATCTTACTATCACAAGCGATGTTGACGGTGCCGCAGCGAAAGCAGATTTTATCATCGAAGCGATCATTGAGGATCTGAAAGTTAAACGTGAACTTTTCCAGAGAATCAGCCGGATCTGCAAACCAGATGCGATTCTCTCCACAAACAGTTCAAACATTGTAAGTTCCAAACTTGCTGATGTGACTGAAAATCCTTCCAGACTTCTGAATGTCCATTATTTCAATCCGGCACTCGTCATGAAGCTTGTGGAACTTGTAAAGGGACCGCACACTTCCGATGAAACGATCGAAATTGCGAAGGCATTCGCAGTGAACACTGGAAAAAGCCCGATCGTCATTCAGAAAGAGATTCCTGGATTCGTCGCAAACAGGATCAATGCAGCTGTCACTCACGAGGCTCTCTCCCTTCTCGAAAAGGGAATCGCAACGGTTGAAGATATTGATACTGCCTGTGAGAAAGGTTTGAACTATCCGATGGGACCGTTTAAATTAATGGATCTGACCGGAATCGATGTTTACTATTATGTTCGATGTGACCGCTATGCGGAGTCCCATGATCCGTTCGATGCACCTCATCCTCTCGCTGTTGAGAAATTTAAAAAGGGAGAATTTGGTAGAAAAACCGGAAAAGGATGGTATGATTATACAGATACGAAAAAATAAGAATCGAGGAAATGCTTATGAAATTTGTATTGACACAACCACTTGACGAAGCCGCAATGAAGGTCCTAAAGGAAGCTGGTGCCGACGTTTATATTGCCAATTCTCCGGATCTTCCTTCCTATATTGATAAGATCCAGGAAGCCGATGCCCTGGTCATCCGTGTCGGACAGTGTACCGCAGAAGTGATCGATGCCTGCCCGAATTTAAAGGTGATCGGAATCACCGGTGTCGGATATGACCGTGTTGACGTTGCACATGCCTCAGGCAAAAAGCTCCCGGTGGTCTTCACTCCAGGTGCAAACAGTCTCTCCGTTGCCGAACACACCGTCGCACTGATGTTTGCAGCGGCGAAAAATCTTTCCGAATCTGATGAGGAATTGCGAAAAGGGAACTGGAAGATCCGCGATGCCGGAAAAGCCATTGAGCTTTCCGGTAAGAAAGTTGGAATCATCGGTGTCGGTGCGATCGGTGCCAAGGTTGCAGCGATCTGCAAGGGAATCGGCATGGAGACCGCAGGGTTCAGTCATTCAAAGAACCGCGCAAAGGTGGAAGCTGCCGGATGTGAATACTATGAAAATATGGATGATCTCTTAAGAGACTGCGATTTTATCACGATCCACAATCCGCTGACACCGGAGACAACCAATATGATCTCCTCGAGAGAACTTCATCTTATGAAAAAGAGCGCGATCCTCATCAACACGAGCCGCGGTCCGATCGTAAATGAGAAGGACCTGGCAGATGCGCTGAACAACGATGTGATCGCAGCAGCCGGAATCGACGTATTCAGCGAGGAACCTGCTGTTCTCGATAATCCGGTCTTCCATTGTAAGAACACGATCGTAACGCCGCATCTTGCAGCTCTCACAAAAGAGGCGAAGGCAAGAATGCATGTTAACAGTGTCAAAGGATGTCTGGCGATCTTAAACGGAACTGAATGGCCGGATGTTGTCGACAAGAGCGTTTACAAGAAATAAATCATCCCATTACGATAGAAAGCGAGGATCTGTGTATGAATAAAAATTACGATTTAGCTGTTGGTGCAAAACGTCTTGAAAAAGTAACCCCTTCCCTGATCCGTACGATCCTTGACCGTGCTTCCGTTCTCCGTTCCGAGGGAAAGCCGGTAATTCCGTTCAGTGCAGGTGAGCCGGACTTCAACACTCCGTCCGATATCAAGGAAGCAGCGATCCGCGCGATCACAAACAATCAGAGTAAATATACTTCCAACCGCGGATATCCGGCTTTAAGAAAAGTTCTTCACGACTATATCAAACGTGAGACAACCGTCGATTATGATCCGGAGACAGAGATTCTTGTCACAAGCAGTGCCGCTGAGGCTCTCAACAATGCGATCATGACTTTCGTCGATGAAGGCGATGATGTTATTGTTTTCACTCCGTCCTTCGTCTCCTATAAATGTCTCGTCAATATGTGCGGCGGCAACTTTGTTGACATTCCGTTGGACGGTGCAAAAGGATATCAGCTGGATATTGAGGCTGTAAAGAAAGCGATCACGGATAAGACAAAAATGGTGATCATCAACAACCCGTGCAACCCGACCGGTGCTGTTTTCGATTATGATTCACTGAAAGAGCTCTGTGAACTTGCTGTTGAGCACAACTTCCTGATCCTCTCCGATGAGATCTACAGCCGTCTGGTATACGACGGAGCAACCTTCTACTCCATTGCTTCCTTCCCGGGAATGAAGGACCACAGCATTATCATCAGTGGATTCTCGAAAACCTTTGCAATGACTGGCTGGCGTATCGGATATCTTTCTACAGCAAAGAAATTTGCGGACAAAATCCTTCGTACCCATCAGTATTCCACAACCTGCTCTCCGACTTTCATCCAGGTAGCCCTCTCCGAGGCAATGGACACCAAGCGTACCAGAAAAGAAGTTGTTGAGATGCACGATGCATTTGCAAAACGCAGACAGATGTTCATGGATGGTCTTGATGAGATTCCGGGACTTTCCTACAGCAAACCGTACGGCGCATTCTACATCATGGTAGACGTATCCGGTCTCGGTATGACGAGTTCCGAATTCTCCCAGAAATTGCTGGAAGAGAAATATGTTGCAACTGTTCCGGCTATCGGCCTTGGCGAAACCACCGGTAAATATGTTCGTATCTCCTACGCAACATCCGATGAAAATATTAAAGAAGGCCTTCGCCGGATAAAGGAGATGGTTTCTGAGCTTAAGAAATAATGTTGCCCACAGGATCTTTTCTTTGCCGGATCCTGCAAGACCATGACCACCCATGGTAAAACAGCCATGGATGGTTCCCCTGTTTCACACATTTACATATGGAGGGATATACATGGAGAAAAAGACTGAGAACATTCGTATTTCATTGACTGATTCCATTATTTTGATGCTCGTCATCATTGCAGAGATCGTCTTCTGCGTAAGAGGCGGCCTGAATCTGGCTGTTCCGCTTCTTCTGACCTGGCTCATTATTTTCCTGTACTGTAAGATCCGCAAGCTTCCATGGGATGTCGTTGAAGGATACGCTTTACAGGGTGTTCGTGATGGATTCCAATCTGTCTGCATCGTTGCAGCTGTCGGCTGTCTGATCGGAACATGGATCCTCGGCGGAACGATTCCTACCATGATCTATTATGGACTGAAACTCATCAACCCGAACATTTTCCTTCCGTGCACATTAATCCTCTGCTCTATCCTGTCGGTATTCACAGGAACTTCCTATGGTTCCGCAGCATCCGCAGGACTTGCCTGCATGGGAATTGGTCTTTCCATGGGATTTCCTCCGGGACTGGTTGCCGGTGCAGTTATCTCCGGTGCTCTTTTCGGTGATAAGATGTCCCCGTTCTCTGATACTACAAACCTTGCACCTGCGATGGCAGGCGGCACACTTTTCGGGCATATCCGTTCCATGTGCTATACCACTCTTCCGGGCTGGCTGATCTGTCTCGTGATCTTTGGTATCGCAGGTGCCCGCTATTCCGTTGCAGACTATGATCCGACTACAGTTATCGAATACATGGGCGGTCTTGCTGATAACTTCAACATCGGCATTATTCCGCTGATCCCGATCGTTCTTGTTATCGTGATGCTGCTCTTCAAGATCCCGGCACTTCCGACGATCCTCATCGGCGCGCTTCTCGGAGCCGGTTCCGCTATGATCTCCCAGGGCGCAGGAATTCTCGACTGCATCAAAGTCATGCACAAAGGATTCTCCATTGACTCCGGCATCTTCCTTGTCGATAAGCTTTTAAACCGCGGCGGACTTTCCAGCATGTACGATATCATGATGATCATGATCTTTGCCATGGGACTTGGCGGCATGCTTGACCGTATGGGCGTACTCATGAATCTGATCGGTGGACTTGTGAAACGGATCCATACAGTATTCCACCTCGTACTCAGTACAATGCTCGTATCCTATATCTCCGGTGCGATCGGATGTACAATGTCCATGGCACACGTTGTAACAGGTAAACTCTTTGCTCCGATCTACAAAAAAGAAGGCGTTGATCCGAATGTCCTTTCCAGAACCATGGAGGACTGCGGTACCTTAGGCGGAACATTGATGCCGTGGCATACAAACGCGGTATACTTTACAGGAACTCTCGGAGTCCTCTACTCCCAGTATATCCCTTGGGTTCTCTTATGCTACATCGTTCCGATCCTGTCCCTGATCGCAGCAGCTACCGGATACGGTATCTGGTATGTTGATCCGGAAACAGGAAAACGGATCCCGAAAGATCAGGCACCGATCAACAAAAAATCATAACTTCTTTCAGGTCTCAACGGCGAGGAGCTTCTTTGCTTCCCGCCGTTTTTTCAAAGGAGGTATCACGTATTTATGGATCGAATGGATTTAAACTGCTATAACAGCCGTCTTGAGATCAATCTGAGCCGGATTGGGCGCAACATTGATAAAATAAGAGCTTACACCGGTGGGCTGGGGCTGATCCCTGTCGTAAAAAGCAACGCTTACGGCTACGGAACTGCCGCCGTCGCGAATTTCCTTGTCCACCGCTGCGGGATCCGTTTTCTGGCCGTTGCCCGTCTCTTTGAGGCATGCCAGATCCAGGATTCCGGCTGTCCGGACTGCGGGATCTTAATTCTTGGCCCCGTTCCTGCTTTCCAGATCCCCACGATCGTCAAACGTAAGATCGAAATTCCGCTCTTCCGCGTCGAAGACGCAAAACGCCTCAGCGAAGAGGCAAAAAAGCAGGGACTGGCTTCCGTGAAAGCCCACATTAAGATCGAGACCGGCATGAACCGGATCGGTGCACGGCCTGGGAAAGAACTTTCTGACCTTCTCTCCTGTATAAAAGGACTCGGTAATATTGAAATCGACGGTGTTTTCACACACTTCGCAACGGCAGATCAGGCGAATGAAGGAAAAGGGAATGATTTTACAAGAGAACAGTTTTCCCGTTTCCTTGAGGGGCTTTCCCAGATCAGGGAAGCCGGGATCACTCCGCGTTATGTACACTGCTGCAACACAGGGGCGACCGCATGGTTAAAAGAAGCCTATTCCGTCTGCACCCATGTACGGACCGGAAGCCTCTATCTCGGCTACTCCTCCATCCAGAATGACTGGAATCCCATCGGCGTCGAGGAGTCCGGAAGCTGGAAGACCATGATCGTAAATATCCGGGAGATCGTCCCCGGGGAAAGCGTCGGTTATGGGCGTACTTTTATGCCGGATCACCCCGCAAAGGTCGCTGTCATCGGTATCGGATACGGTGACGGATATACCCGCAGTTTTGCCGTAAGCGGCGCTCCCGCGCTCATAAACGGAGTCCGCTGCCGTTTTGTCGGGACCTGTATGGATATGAGCTTTCTCGACGTGACCGATGTGGATTGCAAGATCGGCGATGAGGTGACACTCTTCGGTGAGGACGGAAAAGGAAACCGGATCAGCGGACTGGAGATCGGTCACCTGATGGGTGAAACAAGACTTGCCATGTTCTCCCACATCACGGAAAGAGCCGCGCGGACCTACTCCCTCGATGACGGAAAAACATATCTCAGCGAAGAGGATTACTTTCAGGCGATTCAGAAGCAGCTTTAAGCTTCAAGGAGGTTATTTATGAAATATAATTTTACAGACTGCACCCCAAGAAACGATGTCGGTTCAGGAAAATGGAATGAGATGAAAAACTATACGATCCACAAACCGGAGGAAGTCATTCCTTTCTCTGTCGCCGATATGGAATTTCAGATTGCGCCGGAGATCCGTGATGGTCTAAAGACTTATATCGATACTTATGTTCCGGGTTACGCAAATCCGACAAAAACATACTTCGAATCCGTGTGCAGATGGCAGAAGGATCACCATGGATGGGAGATCCAGCCTGACTGGATCATGAGCACCCCGGGCGTTGTGAATGCCTTTCATAATGCGGTTCAGTTTCTGACAGAACCTGGGGACGGTATTCTCCTTCTTACCCCGACCTACTACCCGATGTACAATGCGGTCACCGCCAACGGACGCATCATCATGGGAAGTTCCCTCACCCTGAAAACCGATCATTACGAGATCGACTTTGAAGATTTTGAGAGAAATGCCGCCGATCCCCACACAAAACTCTTTATCCTTTGCAATCCGCAGAACCCGACCAGCCGTGTATTCACCCGCGAAGAACTGGAGCGGATGGGAGATATCTGCATGAAGCACCATGTATTCGTCTGCTCCGACGAGATCCACGGCGATCTGATCATGCCTGGTCATGTCCATATTCCATTTGCCTCCATCAAGCAGGAGTTCGCAGACCATTCCATGACCTGTACCGCAGCCAGCAAGACATTCAACCTTGCCGGATTCCAGACATCTGCCATTATCATCAAGGATCCTGAGATCCGCGCAGCGTTCCTGAAACACCAGAAAACCACCGAGATCAATCCGAAATGCAATATTCTCGGCTACGAGGCCACCAGACTCGCCTACACCTTCGGAGAAGAATGGTATCAGGAGATGCTTTCCGTGATCGAGACAAACTATAAGCTGATCACCGATTTCTGCCGGAAAGAGCTTCCAAAGATCCAGATCATCAACCTGGAAGGTACTTATCTCCTCTGGATGGATTTCCGAAAATACGGAATTGAAGGAAAAGAGCTCGCTGAGCTGTTGAAATCAAAGGCAAATCTCTTTTTCGATGACGGCTATATTTTTGGCAGTGAGGGTGAAGGTTTCGAGCGCTGGAATCTCGCCGCCCCGACAAGACTTGTTGAAGCCGGCTTAAAGAGACTGAAAGATACAATGGAATCCTTATAATTTTACACTTCACAGACTTTGCATATAAAAGGAGGAACCGCCCATGATCGATTTTAAACAGGAAGCACAGGATATCTCTAAAGAACTTGTTGAATTTCGCCGGAATTTTCATATGCACCCCGAAGCAAGCAGGACAGAATTTCACACTGCTGAAACAGTCGCTGCCCTGCTGGAATCTCTTGGAATCGAAGTAAACCGTGATTACGCCGGGGATCTCCCGAGTGTTGTCGGTCTTTTGAAGGGCGGTCATGATGGTCCGACCGTTGCGCTGCGCGCCGATATGGATGCGTTAAGGCTTCAGGAGATGAATACCTTCTCCTATCGGTCCCAGAACGACGGTGTCATGCACGCCTGCGGCCATGATGCCCACACTGCATCCCTGATGGGCGCTGTCATTTTGCTGGCCCGCCACCGCGATCAGATGCACGGAAATGTAAAATTCATATTTGAACCTGCAGAGGAGGACATCGGCGGCGGCCGTTTTATGGTTCCGAACGGCGTTCTGGAGAATCCCCATGTGGACGCGATCTTCGGGCTTCATGTGGAAAACGCCTACCCGGTGGGATCCATCGGTGTGTGCAGCGGAGAGATGATGGCTGCCTCTGACCGCCTCATTATCAAGATCAAAGGCCGGACCGCACACGGCGCTTACCCGCACCTCGGAATCGATGCCATGATGATCGCCGCGCACTTTCTCGTAGCTGTCCAGACCATGATGGCAAGAGAAAAAGATACATTCAGCCACGCGATCATCACCTTCGGTCAGATCAAAGGCGGAACAGCCCGAAATATTATCTGTGATGAAGTGGAGATAAACGGTATCTGCCGCACGTTCAACCCCGAGACCCGTGAAATGCTGAACCGCAGAATTGATGAGATCTTAAAGGGAATCACTATGACCTTCGGCGGAACTTATGAATTCGAACGCCAGAGAAGTCATCCGGCACTGATCTGTGACCCGGATATGGCAGAACATGTAAGAGAGACCGCCGATATGATCCTCGGTTCCGGTCATGTGATCGATCTGCCCCACGGCAGTCTCGGCTGCGAATCCTTCGCATATTTCGCAGAAGCCAGAAAAGGTGCATTCTTCTGGATGGGAACCGGAAATAAAGAGGCAGGCATTGATAAGCCTCTTCACTCCTCCAGCTTTGATATTGATGAACGTGCTCTTCCACTTGCATCCGCCATGCATGCGGCTCTCGCCTGGAATTATCTTGAAAAACACTCTCAGTCATAAAAAGGAGGTACTGCATGATAAGAACCATCTCCATCCCGTACTACACCTCTTCCATGGATCTGCACGTGGAAGAAAAAAATCTGAAAACAGTCATCACGGCAAAGACAGAGGACTACGTTCCGGAGAAATCCCCGAAGGAACTCATCGAGGATGCCCTGGAACATCCCATCGGCACCCCGAAGCTCTCCGAACTTGCAAAAGGGAAAAATAAAGTCGTTCTTGTCACCAGCGATCACACCAGGGCTGTCCCCAGCAGACTGACGCTGCCGATCCTTTTAAAGGAAATCCGCAAAGGAAATCCTGATGCAGACATCATCATCCTGATCGCCACCGGACTCCATCGGGAGACGACCGAGGAGGAACAGCGCCGCATGTTCGGGGATGATATTGTCGATCACGAAAAAATATCTGTAAACCATGCATTCCAGAATGAGGAATTTGCGTTTGTCCGTGAACTTCCATCCGGCGCAGAGCTCTGGGTAAACCGTCTGGCACTCGGGTGTGATCTGCTCGTTACGGAAGGTTTCATTGAGCCGCACTTCTTTGCCGGATTTTCAGGCGGACGAAAAAGTATTCTTCCCGGCATCTGCAACGCTGCGACTGTAAATGAGAATCACTCCTACAAGGCGATTTCCAGCCCGTTTTCCACAACCGGTGTCCTGGAACACAACCCGATCCACGAAGATATGGTATGTGCTGCCAGAGCCGTCAATGTACAGTTCATCCTGAATGTAGCGCTGAACGCCGAGAAGCAGGTGATTGCCGCATTTGCCGGAGATCTGGAACAGGCCCACGAAAAAGGTGTTTCCTTCGTGCGCAGTCTCGCCCAGTGCCCCTGCACCACCGGCGATATCGTCATCACCTCAAACGGCGGCTACCCGTTGGATCAGAATCTTTATCAGAGTCCGAAGGCTGTGGCAACCGCTGAAGCGTGCTGCAGGGAGGGCGGAGTCATCATCATGTGTGCCTCCTGCATCGACGGTATGGGCGGAACCCATTTTGAGAAGCTGATCGTCAAAGGTTCCGTGGAGGAAATAGATGAATATTTATCAAAAATTCCTCCAAAAGAGACCATTCCAGAACAATGGTGTGCCCAGATCTACTCCCGTATCCTGAAAAAACATACCGTCATTCTCGTCACCACTTACCTCGATCACGACCTGGTGCGGAAAGCAAATATGATCCCGGCTTCCAGCCCCGATGAAGCGCTGCAGAAAGCTTACGATCTTGTCGGAAAAGATGCCAGCGTCGTTGTGATTCCTGACGGAGTCGCTGTTCTCGCAGTAAAGGAGGGACAGGCATGAGCGGAAACCTCGCATTAAAGATCGATGATCTGGACAATGTCGCTACAATTTTTGCAAACGGCATGAAAAAGGGAATGTCCGTTGAGATCCATGATAAGAAAGGACATTCCGAAACCATCACTCTTCTCGACGATATCCCCTATGGTCACAAGATTGCTCTCTGTGATCTGGCCCCGGGCGATCTCATCATGAAATACGGAGAGTGTATCGGAACTGCCAGCCACCCGATCAAAAAAGGGAATTATGTACACGTACACAATCTCGACGCACGCCGCGGCAGAGGCGATCTGTAAGGAGGTCCGTATGAGTTATACATTTAAAGGCTACCGGCGCAAAAACGGCGGGGTCGGTTCCAGAAATCTTGTTGCCGTAATTCCCAGCGTGATCTGTGCCAATGACGTCGCGCAGGCGATCGTCCGCCAGGTACAGGGAACTATCGGATATTTCCACCACCAAGGATGCTGCCAGCTTCCTCTCGACCTGAAACGCGTCACAGATGTCCTCTCCAATCTCGGACAGAGCGCCAATATCGGCGCTGCCCTGATCGTCAGCCTCGGGTGCGAGGGAACTGACCACGAACGCATTGTCCGGGAGATTGCAGCTTCCGGAAAACCAGTGGAGATCATCCGGATCCAGGAGCTCGGAGGAACCTCCCGGGCGATCCAGGCCGGTATCGATGCCGCCCAGAAGCTCGTCATGGAGATCTCCGGTCTTCAGCGGGAAACAGTTGATGCTTCCGAAATTATCATGTCCATCAAGTGCGGCGCTTCCGACACGACCTCCGGTCTCGCTTCAAACGCCGTGATCGGATATGTTGCGGACAAGCTTGTGGATCTCGGAGGAACCGTGATCTTCGGGGAAACGACCGAGTTCCTCGGCGGCGAGCACATTCTGGCAAACCGTGCCGTCGGCGGTCCTGACGGACCTATCGGTCAGAAGATCTATGAGATCGTAAACAGAATGGAAAACAGGGCAAAGGCCGTGGGAGAAGACATGCGAGGCGGACAGCCTACACCCGGAAATATTGAAGGCGGACTTTCCAGCATTGAGGAAAAAAGCCTGGGCGCTATCGTAAAATCCGGTCATCGGCCGATTCAGGGAGTTCTGGAATACTGCGACCGGATTGACGGCCGAAAAGGCCTCTGGATCAAAGATGCCCCGGGAAGAGAACCCGAGATTCTCACAGGAATGGCCTGCACCGGTGCACAAGTTATGATGTTCTCCACTGGACGCGGAGCTCCACAGGGATTTCCGTCCATGCCGGTCATAAAGATCTGCGGAAATCCCAATACCTATGAACGGATGCAGCATGACATGGATCTCAATGCCGGACGGATCATTCTCGGCGAAAAGAGTATTGAGGAAGTCGGTGAGGAGGCGTTTGATCTTCTCCTGAAGGTTCTTTCCGGGCAGATGACAAAGAATGAGGCCCTCTGCTATTTCGGCTCTATGGACATCTTCTGCCTCGGACCCGTGATCTGAGTTCCAAAATTTTTACTTCGGCATCACTCTCTCATCCTGGGATATCCCTCATTCCAAGATACAGAGTTTTGCAAATATATTTCCTTATCTGACCCCAATTTTTTATCTGGCTGGAGGTGATATGCAGCATTTACCTGTAACCATACATATTTTCACAAATACCAGAAAAGGAGAGTATCACTATGGCAAACAACACATCTACAACTACTGAAACCCGCTCCTCCGGATTCCTCGGTGCTGTTGAGCGCCTCGGAAACAAAATCCCCCACCCTGTCTATCTTTTCATCTGTCTCTAGGTCATCGCCCTGGCTGCGTCCTGCATCCTGGGAACGATGGGCGTATCCGTTATCAACCCCACAAACGGAGAGACCGTCACCGTTATCAATATGATGACTTCCGCAGCATGGGCTGATTTTCTGAAAGACATGGGTAAGACCTGGATGACATTTGCTCCTATGCTCACTGTTCCGATCTGTACTCTCGGTATGGCTGTCGCTACCCACAGCGGCATGCTGAATGCAGCACTGAAAAGTGCGGGCGCAACTGCAAATGAATGGAAAATGGCGCTCATTGTTGCATTTATCGGCGTTCTCGCCAATCTCGCCGGTGATGCCGCATTTATCGTTTTCCCACCGCTTGTAGCCATGCTCTATGTGTCTTCCAACCGTAACCCGTTAGATGGTCTTTTCCTGGCATATGGATCCGTTTCCATCGGCTTTGGCGCAAACCTTCTTCCTGGATCTGTAGATGCTTCCCTCGCTGCCCTGACAGAGGCGGCAGCCCAGACTCTGGATCCCAGCTACACAGCAAGCCCTGTCATGGGATGGTACTTCATGTTTGTCTCCACTTTTATCACAATGTTCCTCTGCGCTTTTGTCAGCCTGAAAGTTGTTGAGCCGCGCCTTAAGAGAGAAAATCTCGGAACTTCCGGTATCAAGCCGAACGAAGAGTACACACCGATGACGGATCTGGAACGCAAGGCTTTAAAGGGCGGACTTCTCGGAATCGCTGCTGTTCTCATCGTGTGTGCAATTCTCTGCCTGCCGGGTCTTCCGTTCCAGGCTCCGGAAGGCGGCACGATCATGATCGGTTATCTCTTTAAGTGTATTCCGACTATCATCTTTGCGCTTTTCTTTGTATCCGGCTATGTATACGGAAAAATTGCGGGAACGATCAAGAAATTCGGCGACACGATTCCGATGATGCAGAAAGAACTCGGTACACTCGCAAGCTTCTTCCTGATCTGCTTCTTTGCTTTCCAGTTCATCTCCGTATTCGGTTCCAGCAAGATCGCAACCGTGATCGCGGTTATCTGCGGCGGTGGATTAAACGGACTCGGACTTCCTGCACCGATCCTCATGGGATTATTCGTTGTTCTTACCGCTTTCATCAACCTGTTCATGGGTTCCGCGAACGGAAAATGGGCACTCTTAGCTTCCATCTTCGTTCCGATGTTCATGATCGCCGGTGTCAATCCGGCTTCCGTACAGGTTGCATACCGAATGGGCGATGGAATCACCAACAATATCTGCCCGACTCTCGCGTACCTTGCGATTCTCCTCGGATATGCACAGCAGTACGAGCCGCGCGCCAAGACAGGAACCTGTATTGCCTACCAGCTGCCCTACACTCTGATCGCCGGCGGTGTCTGGATCGTGTTCTTAATGATCTGGATCGCCCTCGGGATCCCGATGGGACCGGGCTACGCTCCGACTCTTTAACTTACCTGAAACAGCCCGCCTTCCAATCCGGCGGGCTGTTTTTTCTATCCTGCGGCATGTCAAATCATCCATTGAAAATCGAGGAACGAATATGAAAAAATTTATAATTCAGAATGCATATGTTATTGACGGAAGCGGAACTCCCGCTTTCCCTGCGGATGTCCTTATTGAGGATGGAACGATCAAAGCCATCGGGAAACAGGATCCGCAGCAGGCGGGCATGGTGATCGATGCCCACGGACTCACCCTGGCGCCCGGATTCATAAATTCCCACAGCCACGGCGACATGATGGCTGATCTCGACGATACTTTTTTCCAGGAGGCGGAACAGGGAGTCACCACTTTGATCGCGGGCATGTGCGGAATTTCCGCCGCTCCGTTTTCTATGGAACACCTGGAAAGCTGCCTGGAAACAGCCGCCACCGTCGTTCATTACGACTTTTCCTCCTCCGCCACAAAAAGAGTTTCCTACGCCGGCTATCTGGATATGATGGACCGCCCGCTTGGAACAAATATGGCCGTCTGCGTCGGACATGGAACGCTCCGTGCCGCAGTTATGGGAATGGCGGACCGTGAACCGGATCCGGCCGAACTGGAACACATGAAAGCAATTCTACAGGAATGCATGGAGGCGGGTGCTCTTGGAATCTCCTATGGGCTTCAGTATCCTGCCGGGTGCTATGCCGGCTCTTCTGAACTTGCAGTCCTTTCTTCCGTCGCAGCGCGTTTCGGCGGCATCACCTCCGCCCATATCCGGAGTGAAGGTAATCAGCTTGTGGAATCCGTCACAGAGATGGTACAGGCCACGGCACAAAGCAGCTGTACGCTTGTCATCTCCCATCACAAGGCAATCAACCGTCCAAACTGGGGAAAAACCGCTGCTACGATTTCTCTCATGCAGGAGGTAAATCAGCAGGGACATTCCGTTTACTGCGATGTCTATCCTTACACAGCATCCTCCACCGGTCTGAAATCCCGGATTCCCCAGTCCATGCATGTCCTGGGAGAAGAAAAGCTTCTGCAGATGCTGTCGGATCCATCCGGCCGCAGGAAGATGCGCGATGCGATCCTGGCAGGAATGATGCCGGAAGAACGATTCGGGACAACCATGTTCGGCGCATCTGTCACTCATCCTGATTATACGGGACAGATGGTTTGCGATCTCGCCTCACGGCTTGACCTGGATCCCTGTGAACTGGTCATGGATGTTCTCTATGATGACCGGCTGACTACGAACGGTATTTACCACTGTATGCAGGATGAGGATGTAAACCGGGTACTTCAATTTTCCCATTCCATGATCGGCTCCGACGGGCTTTACTACAAAGGGTGTTCCGGCGCTCATCCCAGAGCATTCGGAACGTTTACGCGGGTACTCGGACATTACGTCCGCGAAAAAAATGTTCTTTCCCTTGAGGAGGCTGTCCGGAAAATGACCTCTCTTCCAGCTTCCGTCTATCAGCTGAAGGGAAAGGGACTAATCCGACCGGGCATGGACGCAGATCTGGTTCTGTTCGATCCTCATACCGTATCTGATCAGGCAGATTTTACTGATTTTTCCAAAAGAGGCACTGGCATTGAACTGGTCTGGATTCGAGGAGAAAAAATTGTGGAACACGGAATTTATAATGGTGTGAAGGCAGGTAAACTAATCCGCCACGTCCCTCATATTTCATAATTTCACACTTTTTTCACACACAACACAATATTTCAACACATTTTTCCACTATCCTATAAAGCGTAACAGGATAGCAAGCCTGGAACAAAATATACTTTTTCATACTTGACCGGCAGAACGTTCTGTCGGTCCCTCCCTTAATTTAAAAACATTTATAATATAAATCCCCTCTTTTTAAGGCTGCCGCAGGAGTAGAAATGCGGTAGCCTTTTTATTCATTCCGTCAATCGCTTGAAAAACAATTCTGCATAGCAGACTGTACTGAACTATGATTCAATCAGGAGTGCTCTGAGAACAATATAACATATCTTTGCCTGGTCTCTCGAGTACAATGACTGGCATGATTACTGGGCGATCGTTCCGTCTTCAGTCTTCAATATGTTCGTACATCCGGAAACGCTTCATGTGATCCCCTTGCTGGATCCGCCGCCGTCGAAGACCTGTTACGCGATCTACCGGAAAGATCAGAATGTGATGCCGGACTCCCCGATCGGGATCTGCCTGAGGGAGCTGCGCAGGCTGGTAGAGGAAAACCATTGGATCGAGAAATTATGATTTCCTATCTGTTTGCCTGACTTATCGCGGAATATCACGAAGGCGGTGAGCGTTTTTCAAGCGCTGTTTTTCCTTATAAAATAAGGCTTTGCAGGGATTTCTCCGAACCCGGAAAATTCGCCGAAAAAACTTTTTTTGGAAAAATTGAAATTTTCTTAAAAAAACGCTTGCATTTTTTTCTGAGTCATGATAATATATACAAGTCGCTGGTAAACAGCGCAAAACAAACGCTCAAGAACATCGAGGCGTGGCTCAGTTTGGTAGAGCGCTGCGTTCGGGACGCAGAGGTCGCAAGTTCGAATCTTGTCGCCTCGATTCTGGCCTGTTGGTCAAGCGGTCAAGACGACGCCCTCTCACGGCGTAAACCCGGGTTCGATTCCCGGACAGGTCATGAAGCTGTATGGAACTTCCATACAGCTTCTTTTTTTTATATCTATCATAGTTTTCATTAATAGAAAATTGTAGAATATCAATATAAAATGTGATATGCTGTAAACGCTGCCGAACCTCCAGCAGAAAGGAGGTGTGCGTCCATGACAGAATTGTTCACCACATTTCTTGTCTCTGTTATAGCAGGTGTAGTTAGCTGCTACATATGCAAATGGCTGGACAGAGATAAATAGGCAGCAACAGCCTATGCGGAGTGGTTCACCGTAACGAACAAGAAAACCCCAGAGGTGGCAGCCTCTGGGGTTTTTGCGTCGCATGAGAAAAGTTCACCACATTTCTTAGCTGCCTACATCATATTCTATTTTTTTTTAAATGTCAATATGATATCAAAATCACCCATCCAAAGAACTCCAGACCGAAACCTATTTCCATACGCTATGACTTATTTCAATTTTTTTCACAAATAATTCATGTTTTCTTCCCTCTTTTTGTTACAATTTATGCTATAATATCTATGAATGAGTCATGGTAAAGTATCATGACTCTATTTACGCAAGAAAAAGCTGATCCGCTGCTGCTTTGGGACCGGTTTTTGCGTCACTGACCCGGCGGCTGCTGCCGTCTGTACCAGAAGGAGGAACATCGAGAACTTATGGATTACCCTGTATTAAAAAAGAACTTCGAAAACCATCGTTTCCATACATCATATTTTGAGACAAAGGAGGAAGCTGCAGCTTATCTTGCTGAGCAGATCAAAGGTGAGACCGTTGGCTTCGGTGGCTGTATGACCGCAAAAGAGATGGATCTCTTTGAGATCCTCAAAAAAAACAACGAAGTGATCTGGCACTGGGAACAGGGACCGGATGCAAGGATCCGGGCAAAAAAAGAATCTACCGTATACATACTGAGCGCAAATGCCGCTGCAGAGACCGGTCAGATCATCAACATTGACGGAAGCGGAAACCGTCTTTCCGAGAGCTTATTTGGACCGAAACGAGTATACTATGTGATCGGAAAAAATAAGATCGCGCCGGATCTGTCCTCCGCAATGGACCGCGCGAGAAATATCGCCTGTCCAAAGAACGCGGCGCGTTTTAATAAGAAGACTCCATGCGTCGTGTCCGATGACAAAAAGTGCTATGACTGCAACAGTCCGGAGCGGATCTGTAACGCGATCCTGATCTTAGAACGCCCCTGTACCGGAATGGAAGTTGAAATGGTATTTATCAATGAAGATCTTGGATATTAAAGGAGAGACACATGAATATTCTGTTTTTTCTAACACCAAAGAATGATGTGGCATTTATTTATTCCGACGCGAACCTCAGAGAAGCGATCGACCTGATGGAGGCGCACGGCTATTCCGCCCTGCCGATTCTCACAAAGCAGGGACGGTATGCGGGAACGCTGACAGAAGGTGATCTGCTCTGGTACATGAAGAGCCATCTGAACCAGAGTTTAAAGGATATGGAGCTGATCTCCGTCATGGAGGTAAAGCGCCGTCAGGACAACAGCCCGGTAAACGCCGGAGCAAAGATGGAAGATCTGCTGGATAAGGCGATGCAGCAGAACTTCGTCCCGGTACTCGATGACAATAAATCCTTTATCGGAATTATCACGAGACGTGATATCATGAAATATTTTTCCGGTTCCTATAAGAAAACAGGAAATGCTTAAGTTATTGGATTCCGGGTGAAATGGCTTTTTTCAGACCGTCGCATAAGTTCCTGTCATTTTCTTCCAGCATCATTTTCTGCCGTCCGGTTATACTGATACCATCCCAGAAAAAGGTGGTGAGAAATGATGAATCAGGAAAAGAACGACAGCATCCAGTGCTCGATCCATAACTGCGTGCATCATGCGGAAAATGTGGATTACTGCACCTTAGACCGTATCCATGTAGGAACGCATGAACTCAATCCTACAAAAAAGGAATGTACCGACTGTGATTCCTTCCAGTGCAAGATGTAGTCCGGTCTGATGTTTGACGAGAAAAGAGATCCCTTCCTCCCATAAATTTTATGGAAAAGGAACGGGATCTCTTTTTCTATTCTTCTACCGTGAATTTCCCACCGCAGCCGGCTGCGGATCGAAGCTCGGGTTGAAGGCGTAGAAGTTTCTGGAGTCCAGCTTCTCCTGAAGACCGCGAAGAGCTTCTCCGAAACGCTGGAAGTGGACGATCTCACGCTTCCTTAAGAAACGGATCGGTTCGCAGACATCGGGATCTGTCACGACACGAAGAATGTTGTCGTAGGTGCTCCGGGCTTTCTGTTCTGGGGCGACCTTGTAAGTACAACATATACAAAAATATAGAGGGTAAAGCAGATATTCCGCCTTTCCAGTGTATCAATTCAGACGTTCAGAAATGAGCGTCTATTTTTTTACCCTAAAGCCAGAAAGGATGTGATACCACGAAGAAATCACCACCGCCGGAGCGTTCCCCTCCGCTTCCAGACCGTAACCCGAAACCAACCATCAAACACAACATTCAGAAAGGACAGGTACATCTATATGGAATTAAAATTCGTTATCCCCAACATGGAAAAGACATTCGGCAACTTGGAGTTTGCCGGAGAAGACAAAACAGAACAGAGAAGAATCAACGGACGCATGGCGGTACTTTCTCGCAGCTTCAATCTTTATTCAGACATACAGAGGGCAGATGATATTGTGGTTATTCTCCCTGCCGAAGCCGGAGAGAAGCATTTTGACTTTGAGGAACGTGTGAAGCTCGTCAATCCCCGTATTATCGCAGAGGGCTATAAAATTGGCACAAGGGGCTTTACTAACTACATTTTACACGCTGACGATATGGTAAAAGCGTAAGGAAAAGGAGGACATCAGACTATGAGATTAGCAAACGGAATTGTGATTGACAAGGAAGCAACATTCGGGGCATTGAAATTTTCTGCCCTCCGCCGTGAGGTTCACCTCCAGAATGAAGACGGCTCGGTATCAGAAGAAATCAAGGAGCGTACCTATGACTTAAAATCCAGAGGACAGGGGCGTATGATTCAGGTTTCTATCCCTGCCAGCGTGCCATTAAAGGAGTTCGATTACAACGCAGAGGTGGAACTTATCAATCCAGTGGCAGATACCGTGGCAACGGCTACCTTTCAGGGAGCAGAGGTGGACTGGTACATCAAGGCAGAGGATATTGTCCTAAAAAGAGGGGCTGCCATGAATCCGCAGACACCGAAGAAAGACCACCTAATAGCAAAATAACTTGATAAACCTATTGCGTTTTATAAATAATAAAAGTTAAATTTCCCTCTATTTCTATTGGGAAAATTGTTGTTTTAATAAAAAATAAATGGTAGTATTATGTAAATAAATATTTAGATAAGGGGTGTCTATATGAAAAAACTCGTCGGAGAAATGTCGGATTTATTGAATAAAATCGTAAAATTTTCAGATGACTATGCAGACGTCAAAGATATCTTTCTTAATGACTCTACAATGGAGTTGGCAGAGGATGCAATAGGTTCACTTAAATTTTTAAATAATTCTAGGAAAGCACTATCAATTATTAAGTTCAAATATTTCTTAAAAGGACTTAACTATGAAAATGCTGATAAAGAAAGTATTGAAAAACTAATTAGATATGTAGATAATCAATCCAAAGCTGAATTCATTACAAACTCTTTTGACAAAATAATTTCGTCAAATTCAAAATTAGCCTGCTGCGTAATGGGACTAATGTTAAATGATATAGGACAACATAATGATGATATATCACAAGAAGATTTGATAATGTTAAATGCACTTCCTATGCTTAATGATTTCGACATAAAAAACTTTCATTATTTATATAAAATTTCCTCAAAAAATCACAAAAGTAATCATAATATTTCCCCAAAAGATATTAAGGAATGCGTACAATTATACAATATTACTCGTAGAAATTTATATTTAACAATGGGAGTATTAGAAAAATATAACTTGATGGACAAAAACATAGATGTTGATTTAGACATAGACGAGGATAACTTAGACTTTAGCAGCGTAGATTGTGATGAAACATATTATTTCAATTCAATAAGCCAAAAATTATACACTTATAGCAGTATGTTATTTAAAGATTAAAATAACACTTTTTATCTATTATACAAAATTCATATTAAACCATAAAGCAGATAATTCATTTTTATTGAGTTATCTGCTTTTCATATTCTTAAAAAGGAGAACTTTCCCATGAAGCAGCTTTTCCCCCGTGGAAAACGTATCCGTCCCACGGATAAAGACCTTGTGTTCCATGCTGCCCTTGCCGCCCTGTTTCCTGTCTTCCTGCTGGTTGTCCTGCTGTTTCATATCCGGCAAATTGCCGGAACCAACTGGCAGGAAGTGTCCCTCTCCCAGATAACACAGGATGTAAATATCCCTTATCTTCTATTCAGCATGGGCGTGGCAGGAATGGTATGTCTTGTCGCAGTTCTTCTGTTCCGGCGATACCGCAGGGATGAAGTAAAGCAGCTCATCCACCGCCAAAAGCTGGCAAGAATGGTGTTGGAAAACAAGTGGTATGAATCTGAACAGAGAAAGGAAGACGCTTTTTTCAAGGACTTGTCTTCCAGCCGTTCCAAAGAAACCATCACTTACTTTCCCAAAATCTACTACCGGATGAAACAGGGCTTGCTCCATATCCGTGTAGAAATCACCTTGGGGAAATATCAAGAACAGCTCTTAAACTTGGAGAAAAAGCTGGAAAGCGGCTTGTACTGTGAGCTGACGGATAGGGAATTAAAGGATTCCTATGTGGAGTACACCCTGCTCTATGATACCATTGCCAACCGTATCTCCATTGAGGACGTACAGGCAAAGAACGGCAGGCTCCGGCTTATGAAAAATGTCTGGTGGGAGTATGACAAGCTGCCCCATATGCTCATTGCCGGAGGAACCGGCGGCGGAAAGACCTACTTTATCCTGACTCTCATTGAAGCCCTGCTCCGCACCAACGCCGCCCTGTTCGTCTTAGACCCAAAGAACGCCGACCTTGCGGATTTACAGGCGGTTATGCCGGATGTGTACTACAAAAAGGAAGATATGCTCTCCTGCATTGACCGTTTCTATGAGGAAATGATGAAACGCAGCGAAGACATGAAGCTCATGGAGAATTACCGGACAGGGGAAAACTACGCTTACTTGGGACTTCCGTCAAATTTCCTTATCTTTGATGAATATGTGGCATTTATGGAAATGCTCGGCACAAAAGAAAATGCCGCTGTCCTCAACAAATTAAAACAAATCATTATGCTTGGGCGGCAGGCTGGCTTCTTCCTGATTCTCGCCTGCCAGCGTCCGGACGCAAAGTATCTGGGGGACGGAATCCGTGACCAGTTCAATTTCCGTGTGGCTCTGGGGCGGATGTCGGAAATGGGCTATGGGATGATGTTCGGGGAAACCACAAAGGACTTCTTCCTAAAGCAGATAAAAGGGCGTGGCTATGTGGATGTGGGAACCAGCGTTATCTCGGAGTTTTACACGCCCCTTGTCCCAAAAGGACACGATTTCCTCAAAGAAATTAAAAAGCTCATAGACAGCAGGCAGGGAGTGCAGGCGGCGTGCGAAGCAAAAGCCGCAGAAACGGACTGACCTGCTGTAGCTGGTGTGCCGTAAGGCACGCCAGCATAAACCCCTCGTATCTAACAGAGGGGTACAAATCGACAGGCAACAATCAAACAACAGGGCAGAATCCCACGGTACACAAGGGATTTTCCCCATATCCGGCGTGTGTCAACAAGGCTCTGAAAGTTGACATACGCTTTTTTAGACAGGAGGGATTTTCACTGAATGAAAAAACATGGGTACGGGACATCAAAGAGAAACGGGAAGTTTACGGTATCTCACAACAGAAACTTGCCCTAGCTGCCGGAATCACCCGTCCGTACCTGAGCGATATTGAAACGGGCAAGGCTCACCCGTCCGAAGCATTACAGGAAGCCATCACGGAAGCTCTGGAACGCTTCAATCCCGACGCTCCCCTTGAAATGCTCTTTGACTATGTGCGGATTCGCTTTCCCACTACGGATGTGAAGCATATCGTGGAAGACGTGCTGCGGCTAAAGCTCCCCTACTTTATCCATGAAGACTACGGTTTCTACTCTTACACAGAGCATTACTATCTGGGGGATATTTTCGTTCTGGTATCACCGGAACTGGAAAAAGGGGTGCTGCTGGAACTGAAAGGGCGTGGCTGCCGCCAGTTTGAAAGCTATCTGCTGGCACAGGAACGGAGCTGGTATGAGTTTTTCATGGATGTTCTCATGGAGGACGGCGTGATGAAGCGGCTTGACCTCGCCATCAATGACAAAACGGGAATCCTGAACATTCCCCATCTGACAGAGAAGTGCCGGAATGAGGAATGTATCTCGGTCTTCCGCAGCTTCAAAAGCTACCGCAGCGGCGAACTGGTACGGCGTGAGGAAAAAGAATGTATGGGGAACACCCTGTATATCGGTTCCCTCCAAAGTGAGGTGTACTTCTGCATTTACGAAAAGGACTATGAGCAGTACAAAAAGCATGATATTCCCATTGCGGACGCAGAGGTAAAGAACCGCTTTGAAATCCGGCTGAAAAATGAGCGTGCCTTTTACGCCATCCGTGACCTGTTAGAACATGACAATCCAGAACGGACAGCCTTTCAAATCATCAACCGCTATGTCCGGTTCGTGGACAAGGACGATACGAAACCCCGTTCTGACTGGCGTATCAGTGAGGAATGGGCGTGGTTCATTGGGGAACACAGGGGAAGCCTGAAACTGACAACCAAACCGGAACCCTATTCCTTTGAACGCACCCTGCACTGGCTCTCCCATCAGGTAGCACCCACATTAAAGCTGGCTCTCCGTCTGGATAAGATGAACCACACCCAGATTGTCCATGACATCATCACCCATGCAAAGCTGACGGAGAAGCACGAAAAAATCCTGAAGCAGCAAGCCGCCGCTGCAAAGGAGGTGGTGCTTTAACGGCGGCAATTTTGGAACCTAAGAACTCTTACAGGAAAGAAAGGAGCTTTTATGAATTTCGGACAGAATCTTTACAACTGGTTTTTATCCAACGCCCAGTCCCTTGTGCTGCTGGCAATCGTGGTAATTGGACTGTACCTCGGATTTAAGAGGGAATTTTCCAAACTTATCGGTTTTCTGGTAGTTTCCCTTGTAGCGGTTGGGCTGGTCTTCAATGCGGACGGTGTAAAGGACATCTTACTGGAACTGTTCAATAAGATTATCGGTGCATAGGAAACCCTTGTTACACTTCCGTTATGGAGCAAGCTCTGATTGCTTCATGGCGGAAGTCCACTAGGGGCTTGGGGAGCGTAACTCCCCAAAAGAAAGAAGATGTAATATGATAGTGTATGATAATTGAGATAAACTAAGAATGGTGGTATAATTTCTTTATATAGTAATTGAAAGTGGAGGAAATGTATGAAGGATTTTATTGATTTTTTGAAATTACCACCGAACATTTTAGGAGCTTTATCTATTGCCAGTGGTACATTATTATTATTGCCTCAAAAGTTAGCCCAAAAGTTTTATATTATAAATTTTCGGGAAAAATATGGTTTTACAATAGGCATTGTTTTTGTGATTTCCACAGCCTTACTAATAGTTTTATTACTATCTAAAATTTTTCATTTCTTTTATGACAAGTATGCTTCAAAGAAATTAGGAACTGCTCAGATTAAATATTTGAAAAATATGACACCAGAACAGGTGACAATCATTCGGGAGTTTTTACATGAACCAACTCACACCCTGCCATTACCCATGAACAATGGATTAGTAATAGAACTTCAACATTTACAAATATTAACCCCTGCCGGACAAACTCATTTAGTAAGTATGTTAGACCCACAAATCAATTATTTTTTACAACCTTGGGTAATTAAAAAAATCAATAGTGATGAAGAATTAAAGCGAATATTTTATTAGAAAAATGGCAACTGACAAACAAAGTTAGTTGCCATTTTTTGTTCTAAGAAAGGACGTGATACTGATTGAGGAAATGAGAATCTACATCCTGAACACCACACGGTTTTACCATGAGGATTTTGAGGAATACCCTGGGGCATGGTTTTCCTGTCCTGTGGATTTTGAAGAAATCAGGGAACGTCTTGGCGTTCAGAGTGAGGAAGAAATCGAAATTGAAGACTATGAGCTGCCGTTTCCATTGGAGGGCAACACAAGGCTCTGGGAAATCAACGCCCTTTGCCGGATGGTACAGGAAATGCAGGGAACGCCCCTCTATTATGAAATGGATGTGGTACAAAAGCGGTGGTTTCCCAGCTTTACAGAATTTATCGACCACAAAGACCAGATACGCTGCTATCCGGTGCAGGACGGGGAAGCTCTCGCCCGTTATCTGGTGCAGGAGGTACAGCTATTTGGAGAAGTACATCCAGACCTGTTGAACCATATCGACTACGCTGCCATTGGTCGGGAACTGGAAAATAGTGAACACTACCTGTTTACGGACAATGGTATCTTTTATTACCGCTAAAAGGAGGTGGAGGAACTTGGAGGAAATGCGGATTTACATTGCCAACTTAGGCAAATACAATGAGGGCGAACTGGTAGGGGCATGGTTCACGCCGCCTGTGGATTTTGAGGAAGTCAAGGAACGTATCGGCTTGAATGATGAGTATGAGGAATACGCCATCCATGACTATGAGCTGCCCTTTGCGATTGACGAATATACCCCCATTGAGGAAGTCAACCGCCTGTGTGAGATGGTGGAGGACTTACCGGAATATATTCAGGAGGAACTATCGGAGCTGCAATCCTACTTTGGCAGTATCGAAGAACTCTGTGAGCATGAAGACGATATTATCTGCCATTCCGGCTGTGACGATATGGCGGATGTGGCTCGCTACTATCTGGAAGAAAGCGGACAGCTCGGAGAACTTCCGGCACACTTACAAAACTATATCGACTATGCCGCCTATGGACGTGACATGGAATTGGAGGGAACCTTTGTTGTCACGAACCACGGCGTATATGAAATCTTACGGTAGACCCGTCTGTATCTCCTTTGGGAAATGCAGGCGGATTTTTTATTCAGGGGCGGCTTTGGCTGCCCCCATCTTTTAGAAAGGACGGACAACATGAAAAAAATACGAAGCTATACCAGTATCTGGTCGGTGGAAAAGGTACTCTATTCCATCAATGATTTTAAGCTGCCATTCCCCATCACGTTCACACAGATGGCGTGGTTCGTGGTATCGGTGTTTGCAGTTATGCTCTTGGGGAACCTCCCTCCCCTTTCGTTCATTGACGGGGCATTTTTAAAATACTTCGGCGTACCCTTTGCCCTCACTTGGTTCATGTGCCAGAAGACCTTTGACGGGAAGAAGCCTTACGGCTTCCTGAAATCCGTACTGGCATATCTGGTACGCCCGAAACTGACCTATGCAGGAAAGCCCGTGAAGCTGGAAAAGGAATATCCGGCACAGCCCATCACGGCAGTAAGGAGTGATATTTATGGCATATCCGATTAAATATATCGAAAATAACCTTGTGTTCAACCATGACGGGGAGTGCTTCGCTTACTATGAGCTGCTTCCCTACAACTATTCCTTTTTAAGCCCTGAACAGAAATATCAGGTACACGATTCGTTCCGGCAGCTTATCGCCCAGAACAGGGACGGAAAGATTCATGCCCTGCAAATCAGCACCGAATCCAGCATACGGGCGGCACAGGAACGCTCCAAACAGGAAGTGACGGGCAAGTTAAAGGATGTTGCCTGTGCAAAGATTGACGCACAGACCGAAGCCCTGATTTCCATGATAGGGGAAAATCAGGTAGACTATCGCTTTTTTATCGGCTTCAAGCTGCTTGTCAATGAGCAGGAAGTCACCATGAAACAGTTCCGCAGGGAAGCAAAGACCGCCGTTTCCAATTTCCTCCATGAAGTCAACCACAAACTCATGGGGGATTTTGTTTCCATGAGCAATGAGGAAATCTGGCGGTTTCAGAAGATGGAAAAACTGTTGGAGAATAAAATCTCACGCCGCTTCAAAGTCCGGCGGCTTAACAAGGACGATTTTGGCTATCTGATTGAGCATTTATACGGACAGACCGGAACTACCTACGAAGATTATGAGTATTATCTTCCGAAGAAACGGTTTCAGGAAGAAACGCTGGTGAAATACTATGACCTCATCAAACCCACCCGTTGTCTGATAGAGGAAAACCAGCGGTATCTGAAAATCGAACAGGAAGACGGGACGGTCTATGCCGCCTACTTTACTATCAACAGCATTGTGGGGGAACTGGACTTCCCATCCTCGGAAATCTTTTACTATCAGCAGCAGCAATTTACTTTGTTGTGGTCAAGCTTTTTTGTAACACTTGTGGCTAAAAAAATAGTGCTTATCAATTTATGCTGCCGTCCTTGCTTCATATGGGGTTCGATAACCATTATAACTGTGTGGACGAACATGATTATAATCAACGTATGCAAATTCTTCTACCTTTTGATAGAGTGTTTCCTCTGTTGTAAACTCATACAAATTTGTGCATTCATTCTTCAAGGTATTGAAATAACGCTCCATCGGTGCATTGTCGTACGGATATCCTGCTTTGCTCATGCTCTGTGTCACATTTACCGATTCGCAGAATTCGGTAAATGCTTTGGACGTATACTGTGAGCCCTGGTCAGAATGTAAGATAAGGCCATCTTTGATTGTTGGCTGCGATTCCAGCGCTTTTCGGAGCGTCCGGATCGCAAGATCACTGGTAATGTTACGATCTGTTATGCTGGCAATCACACTCCGGTCATGCAAATCTATAATAGTGCAGTTATAGCGTACTTCATGATTTGCAAGGAACAGATAAGTGAAATCCGTGCACCATTTTCGATTGATTTCATCTGCTGTGAAATTTTGCTTCAGCTTATTATCGAATACTTTATGCGGGTTTCCATGCTCATATCCTGGTTTTTTTGGACGGACAACCGAACGGAGACCAAGCTCTGTGTTCATATATTTATGAACGGTGGTATTACTGTAAGAATAACCTTTACGCTCCAGATAGACTTTCATACTCCGATAGCCGTCAACTCCATTGTGCGAATGATATATTTCCTGAATCTGTGCTTGGACTTCGGCTTTAAGGGTATAATAATCCGCCTTCCGGTGTTTCCGGTAGTTGTAATAAGCATTTGGGCAT